>Ga0070732_10000006_pt1 | contig 318596 bp, 275 predicted proteins | sample Coa_R1_5_FD_66449 | JGI IMG/M metagenome (GOLD analysis project Ga0070732, IMG submission 66449) | Surface soil microbial communities from Centralia Pennsylvania, which are recovering from an underground coalmine fire - Coalmine... | ecosystem: Environmental > Terrestrial > Soil >... | reverse complement strand
AACGAGCGCGAGCATAAGCTCAGCCGCCAGCTGCAGAAATTTGCCGGCATCACCTCGCGCATGCTTACCGGCGTGGAGATTTACTCGCTCTGCCAGGAGATCGCCACCTCCATCACTGAAACCAGCACCTTCCGCCGCGTGGTCATCATCCTGAGCAATGAAGCCCGCGGGCTTAGCCTGGCCGGATTCGCCGGCTTCGACCCCGAACAGGTTCAGCAGCTCGAACACAAGTGCGCTCACGCCTGGAAGCTGGACTACGTGAGCGAGGTCTGCCGCCAGGCCGCGCGTCTGGGACAGAACTCATTCCTGGTGCAGGCCGCCATCGCCGACCAGTACGGACCCATCCCCAGCAAAGAGCAGTTTGACCCCAATCCGTATTGGGAAAACGGCAACGTAGTGATCGCTCCGCTGCGTTCCAGCCGCGGCGGATATGTGGGCGCTCTGGCCCTGGACGATCCCCGCGACGTCACGTGCGTGACTGCGGAGGAGATGTCCAAGATCGAACTGCTGGCCGGCGACCTCGCCGTGACCGTGGATAACGCCACGCTGCAGCGCCAGTTGGTGCGCTCGGAAAAGCTGGCGGCCATCGGACAACTGGTGGCCGGCGTGGCCCATGAGCTCAACAACCCGCTGGCTTCGATCGTCGGCTACTCCGAGCTGCTTACCGACGACATCACCAACGGCGCGCCGCGCCAGAAGCTCGACAAGATGATTCGCGAGGCGCAGCGCATGCGCCGCATCATCGAGAATCTACTGCGCTTCGCCCGCCAGAACAACCTGGAAAAGAAATCGGCCAACCTGCATGCTCTGCTGCACGAGGTCCTGGCCCTGCGCGAGTATCACATCCGCGCCAGCAAGGTGGATGTGAACGTCCACGTGGAACCCGATCTGCCCCACGTCGCCCTCGATGAAGACCAGTTCAAACAGATCCTACTCAACCTCCTTAACAACTCCATCGATGCGCTCGAAGGACTTAGAAAAAAGAAGATCGAAATCCGCGCTGTGCGCCGCGACGAACGCGTGGTCATCTGGTTCGACGACAATGGACCCGGCTTCACCGAAGTGAACCGTGTCTTCGACCCCTTCTATACCACCAAACCCGTCGGCAAGGGCACCGGCCTGGGGCTGAGCATCTGCTATGGAATCGTCAAGGAGCATGGCGGCGAGATTCAGGCCGCCAATCGCGATCCCGGCGGCGCTCGCATCACCATGGAATTGCCGCTCCATGGCGGCCGCTCCCTGGCCGACCGCATCGGCGTTTCCAGCTGAGTAAGCCCCGCTTGCGGCCTCCCCGCTAAGTCCAGACTGCAAAATTCAGAACACTTTCCGTTCTCCACATGTCTTTCTCCGTGGGAAGGGTTGCATGACCGTTCACGCAATCTGTGGAGAGACGGTTCTGAAACAGGACGAGGTCATCGAAGCTGGTGCGCCCGCAGAGACTGTGGAAATACTGGTCGCGCACCATGCGGCGATGGTATTCCGGATCGCCAATTCCATTCTGCGTAATCATCACGACGCTGAAGATTCCGCCCAGGAATGTTTCCTGCGCGTGCTGAAGCTTCAGAACCGGCTGGCTGCAGTGCGCAACCTCAAGACGTGGCTGGCACGCGTTGCCTGGACCACAGCGCTCGACCGCCGCCGGCACGTGCGCACCGCATGCGGCGACGACAGGGAAATGCTGGACAGCCTGCCCGACCCTGCCGTCGCCGTCGACGAGCAGGTCGCTGGGCGGGAGATGCAGCGCCTGCTCCAGCGCCTGGTGGCCAGCCTGCCTCGCGATTTGCGCGAGACGCTTGAGCTATCCACCGTGCAGGAGTTGAACTCGTCGGAGATCGCCGAGATCATGCAGATCCCGGAAAGTTCGGTGCGAACGCGGCTGTTTCGCGCTCGCAAGATACTCAAAGAAAAGCTGGCCGCCCGGGAGGTGAAGAATCATGACTAAGAGCGAACGAGAACGGCAACTGGACGCCCTGCTGGACTCGCTGCTGTCCATCTACTCCGCAGCGGAACCGCGGCCGGGACTGGAAATGCGAATCCGCGCTCGCATGACTGCACATTCGGCGCAACACCGCTGGATGTGGACATTGATTTTCGCCGCTTCCGCGGCTGCTTGCTCTCTCACGGTCTGGATGGTTACAGCACGAGTTCAATCACCTGTTCCAACCCGCCAGGTCGTCGAGAGAAAAACAACGCAGCCGGTGGAAACCATCCAGGCACAGAAGAGCCGCTCTGCAATCGCAAGCAGTGGCTGGGTGACCACCGGTGCACAACGAAAGAGCAGGAACAATACCCGCGCTCTCCTCCAGCTTGCCGGAGCCGTGCATTCCGGCGGAGACCTGGTCTTCCAGCAGGCGCAGTCTTATGCCGCGCCCGTCACTCCGGAAGCCGATGCCGCTGAAACTGACCAGCCGGCTTCCCGCGATAACATCAGCATTCAGAATCTCGGAGTCGAGTCCATCGAAATCAAAGATCTTGCTTCCGCCAAAGGCGATGAGAAAGGAAACTCAAGATGAAGAAGCTTTACTTTGCGATGTTCGTAGCGCTATCGGCAGGTCTGCTATGCTCCAGTCCCATCGTCTGCGCGCAGGACAACCAGGAGAGAGGCGCTGAGCAAACGCCGACGGCGAAGAATCCGGCTGAAAAGGGCGCCAAAGAACTGGGCTCCGAAAAGAACAAAGCGGAGAGCAGCCCAGGCTACAACCCAATTAACTTTCCGGAAGCTCAGGGGCCAGTCGAGTTGCGTTCTGCCCGGGGCGCGCATATTTCGCTCAAGCAGACTGATGACAGTCGCGCAATCTACGAAGCGATCGGCAGGCAGGCAAAGATCAACGTGCTCTTCGATCCCGATTACACCCCGCGCAACATCAGCATAGATATCGCGGGCGTCTCCCTGCAGGACGCGCTGAGAATAGCGGCTTTCCAGTCGCGGACCTTCTGGCGTCCCGTGACCAGCGACACTATCTTTGTCGCCGCGGATACCCAGGCCAAAAGACATGAATTCGAACAGCAGATGGTCAAAACTTTCTATTTCCCCAACATCTGGTCATCCAGCGATCTGCAGGACGTCGTTAACGGTCTGCGCACCATCGTTGAGGTCCAGCGTATACAACAGTTCCCCGCCTATCAGACCATCACCGTTAGGACTACCCCGGAGCAGATGGCCGTCGCGGAAAAGATGATCGAGGATCTGAATCGCGCCAAGTCGAAGACCGGTGGACAATACCGCCTGGAGTTCAAAATCAGCGAAACCGGCGAAGGCAAGAACACCAACGCCCGCGTTTACAATCTGTTGCTCGAACCCCACCAGGTGGGCAAGCTGCGCATCGGCCCGCGCATACCGATTCAAACCAGCGACAAAGAGAAGACCTATCTTGAGGCGGGCAAGAACATCGATTGCCAGGTGCGCATGGAAACAGAACATTCCGTGAGCATGCGCCTGACCGTAGAGTTCTCTGACGTCGGCCTCGATGAGCATGGCGCGCCGGAACTCGCCCATGGCGATCCGGTCCTGCAGCAGCTGAAGATCGATACCGGCGTCACCCTGGAGCTGGGCGTGCCCACGGTAGTCAGCAGCTTCCAGGATCCCACCAGCAAGCACAACTTTCAGATTGAGGCTACCGCGGTCAGAACCAAAACGCGGGAATAAGACCGCAGCCAGCTCACGGCCGGAGATTCGCCGCGAAATAACGGTTTTCGTTTGTGCGGACCGCAAGTATTCTCTCTGCATGCGTTCTGTTGCTGTGGGGACGTCCTGCCGTACTCTGCTGGCTCTGCTGCTGCTCTCCTCTTGTGCCTGGGCCACGCCGAACGCTGACGATGATCTGCTCGCCGCAGGCCGGCTGGCTCTTCGCCATGGCGACTTCAAGGCCGCTGCCGCCAACTTCCAGGGAATGGTTGACAGCAACCCATCCGCCGAGGCCTACGCCGGACTGGTGCAGAGTCTTCTGAAACAGGACGACGTCAAGAACGCGGAACAGAAATCGCAGCTGGCGGTAAACGCATTTCCCGCCGCCGCCACCGCTCATGCCGCGCGAGCCGACGTTCTCTTTCGTCGGGGATTGCTTGCCGAAGCCGCTGATGAATACCAGGCGGCCCTGAAGCTTGATGCCAAATGCGCCCGCGCATTGCTGGGCAGCGGAAAGATTGAAGAGGCACGCGCCGAGCGCAGTCGCGCCCGGGAAGATGTTGCGAGGGCCCACGAGCTCGATTCCGACGACGGCGATGCTCTCTACGAGTGGGCCATCCGCCAGAAGTATCCCAACAATGTTGCCGGCATGGAAAAGCATCTGGCTGAGTTCCGCAACGATCCCGAAGTGGAGAGGCATGAGCGCGAGTACCTGGAGCTGCTGAAGGCCCTCGCCGGACGCGATGTCTGGGTTCTGAAACCGGAGGTGAAGGCGGCGGAGATGAAGCTGGAAACGCTCACCCTTGGCCCCGGGCTCGATCGCCGCGGCTTCGGCCTGCGCGTGACCTTCAATGACCGTGCCTCGGCCACGCTGATGCTCGATACCGGCGCCTCCGGCGTGACCATCACCCGCAAGTTCGCGGACAAGATCGGCGCCAAGAAATTATCCGACCAGATCATGCAGGGCGTGGGCAAGGGCGGCACACCGGCCTATCAGGCCTGGGTTGACAAGGTCGCGGTCGGAGATCTGCAGTTTCACGATTGCTTCGTGCACGTAGTGCCGCGGACGGTCGCCGATGTGGATGGATTGATCGGTACCGACGTTTTCGTCCAGTTCCTGGTAACCGTCGATTTTCCCGCGCGCAAGCTCGTGCTGGCCGAACTCCCGGCAACAGCGGCGCTGGAAAAAGACAAAGATAAAGACAATTACAAAGAAGGAGCCGCGGCGGCCGAATTCTCTCCTACCTACTCCTTTGGCCACATTCTTCTCCTGCCGGGCAAGGCGGGCGAGAAGGCCTCCGGTCTCTTCGTGCTTGACAGCGGATCCAACGTCAGCAGCATCTCCAACGAGCTTTCCCACTTGATTAACCAGATGCGTGCGCTGAACGTGCGCGCCTCGGGAGTTGGCGGCAGCTCCAACACCGCCTTTGTGGCCAGCGATGTCACCATTCAATTTGCCGGCAGCCGCCGGCGCGACCAGCACCTGATCACCGTGGATCTTCATACCGTCAGCAAGAACCTGGGGACTGAAATTTCCGGACAGATCGGCTTCGCCACGCTGGAGACGCTCAAGCTGCTGATCAATTACCGCGACGGGCTGGTGAAGGTGGAAGAGAAGAGCAAATAGACGAGAGCCGTCCGCAAAGTTTGCTTTTTCCCAATTGCTCGTTATCATGTTCCCGCCCAAGGAGATGATGTTTCCACCATGAAGATTTATCGCTGTTTTGTGTTTCTGCTTCTCACCAGCCTGCTCTCTTTTTCGTTCGCCCAAAAGCCTGAGACTTCTGAAGACAAGCCGGTCAAGACCACGGTTCAAGGGCCGAAGAAGAAAGCTGCCAGAACACCGGCAGCCGAGCCCGGCACATTCGTCGATGAGAAGCTCTTTGGCGCCATGCGCTGGCGCCAAGTGGGGCCGTTTCGCGGCGGGCGCGTGCTGGCTGTCACCGGCGTCTCCGGTGAACCCAACGTCTTCTATTTCGGTGGAGCCTCGGGCGGCGTGTGGAAGTCGACCGATACCGGCGTAAACTGGACTCCCATCTTCGACAAGCAGCCGGTGGCCTCCATCGGCGCCATCGCCGTAGCCGACTCCGATCACAACATTATTTATGTCGGCACCGGAGAGGCCTGCATTCGCGGCAACATCACCTACGGCAACGGAGTGTACAAGTCGGTTGACGGCGGCAAGACGTGGAAGCACCTGGGCCTCAAAGATACCCGCCACATCGGTGCCGTGATCATCGATCCTAAAAACCCCAACATCGTCTTCGTGGCCGCTCTCGGCCATGCTTACGGCCAGAACGAAGAGCGTGGCGTCTTCCGCACCACCGACGGCGGCGCTACCTGGCAGAAGGTTCTCTATAAGGACGCTAAGACCGGCGCCATCGACGTGGTTTTCGATCCCAAAAACTCCAACACCTTGTTTGCCTCCCTGTGGGAGGTTTACCGCACACCCTGGAGCCTCAACAGTGGCGGTCCCGGCAGCGGCCTGTACAAATCGGTCGACGGCGGCACGACCTGGACGCACATCGAAGGTCATGGCCTGCCGTCCGGCATCCTGGGCCGCATCGGTGTAAGCGTCTCCGGCGCCGATTCCAATCGCATCTACGCCATCGTTGAATCCAAAGAGGGCGGCCTCTATCGCTCTGACGATGGCGGCGATAACTGGTCGCGCATCAATGAAGACGGCCGCATACGCCAGCGTGCCTGGTACTTCAGCCACATCTTCGCCGATCCCAAATCCGCCGACACCCTGTACGTCCTCAATACCGGCATGTTCCGCTCGACCGATGCGGGAAAGACTTTCAATCTCCTGCCCGCCCCGCATGGCGATCACCACGGACTGTGGATCGATCCTGATAACCCGCAGCGCCTGATCAACGGTAACGACGGTGGCGCTACCGTCTCGGTCGATGCCGGCGTAACCTGGAGCACCCAGTACAACCAGCCCACGGCGCAGTTCTACCACGTGATCACCGACAACCGCTGGCCCTACTACATCTACGGCGCGCAGCAGGACAATAGCACCATAGCCATCAAGAGCTTCGATGACGACGGCGTGATCGGGCGCCAGGACTGGTACGACGTCGGCGGCGGCGAGTGTGGGTACATCGCGCCTTATCCTCCCGATCCCAATATCGTTTTTGCCAACTCTGAGGCCATCATTACGCGTTTTGACAAGCGCACCATGCAGCTGGTGGATATCTCCGTCTGGCCGCTGGACGTCTCCGGTAACGGCGCCGACAAGCTGACGCATCGCTTCCAGTGGACTTCGCCTCTCTTCATTTCGGCGCACGATCCCAACACCATCTACACCGCGGCAGAGATGATTTTCAAATCCACCAATGCCGGCCAGAGCTGGACGGCCATCAGCCCCGACCTGACGCGCAACGATAAGTCCAAGCAGAGGCCCTCGGGCGGACCGATCACTCTCGACATCACCAGCGTGGAGTACTACGACACCGTCTTCGCCGTGGCGGAATCGCCGGTGAAGAAGGACACCATCTGGGCCGGCACGGACGACGGGCTAGTCCACCTCACCCAGGACGGCGGTCAGCACTGGGCCAATGTGACTCCCAAAGACCTGCCCGAATGGAGCATGGTCAGCATCGTCGAAGCCTCGCACTACGACGCGGGCACGGCGTTCCTGGCGGTCGACCGGCATAAGCTTGACGATTTCCGTCCTTTTATCTTTCGCACGCGCGACTACGGTAAGACCTGGATTCTGGCTGCCAACGGAATCCCTGAGGGCTCCTATGTGCGCTCGGTGCGCGAAGATCCCAGGCGCAAAGGCCTGCTGTTCGCGGGCACGGAGACGGGCGTTTACTTCTCTATCGACGATGGCAGCCACTGGCAGCCGCTCAAGCTGAATCTGCCAACCGTGCCCATCCATGACCTGGCTATCCACGAGGACGATCTCGCGGTGGCGACACACGGGCGCGCCTTCTGGGTGCTGGACGACATCGCTCCGCTGCGCCAGATCGACAACACTTCGGCGAATACCGATGTGTTGCTCTATAAACCCCAAACTGCCATGCGCCTGCACTACCCGGACCAGGTGGATCGTCGCGGCCCCGTGGGTGACAACGCGCCTCCCGGAGCTATCATCGACTACTACTTCAAGGCCGCGCCCAAGGATGAGGTGAAGCTGGAAATCCTTGATTCCTCCGGCAAGCTCGTGCGCAGCCTCTCCAGCAAAGAAAAGAAAGAAGCCGAGCAGCCGCCGGAATGGCCTGACCAGGTAAAAGAAGTCACCACCATTCCCGCCGGCGCCGGCATGAACCGTTATGCCTGGAACCTGCGCTGGGAAGCCCCAGTGAAGATTCCCGGGGCGTTCTATTCCGGGCTGGGGCCCCAGGGGCCGCTGGTCAATCCCGGACGGTACACCGTAAAACTGACTGTGGGCGACAAGAGCCAGACGCAGATGCTCGATGTCGTCCTCGATCCCCGCGTCAGGAACGTTAAGCCTGACGACATGCAGAAGCAGTTTGCCCTGGCCATGCAGGTTCGCGATGCCAATGCCGACGACCATCGCGCCGTTAACCAGATTCGCCAGCTGCGTTCCGAACTTGCGGCTCTGCGCCGCCGGCTGGCAGACGACCCAGCCATGAAGACCGTGATCGGCCAGTTGGATGCCCTCGACAAGAAAATGACTCCGGTGGAAGAGGAGCTGATCCAGGTAAACATGAAGGGCTCGGAGGCCAATCTGGCTTTCCCCAACCGGCTCAACGAGCAGTTGGACAGCTTCAGCTCCAGCGTTCAGGCTGGTGATGGGGTGCCCACGCAGCAACAATATGAAGTCTTTAAGATGTTGCGTGCCCAGCTTGATCAACAACTTGCAGCCTGGAAGCAGATCTTGTCTGGGGATGTGCCGGCTTTCAACCAGCTCATGAAAACCAATAGCGTGCCGGCGCTTTACCTTCCCCCGGCAGGAGACTAAACTTACAAACGCGGTAATTTACCCGTCAGTTACTTAAGGCCGCGGCCAGGACCCGCAAACGATCTCATTTTGCAGGCCTTGGAGGCATCTTTTTCGGCCTTTCGAGAAACAAAGAACACAGGCTGGTCCAGGCTGCTTAGTACGGGCTTTATGAGGGTTCCCTCCGGTTCCCCAAGGGGCGGTTTATGAAAAACATACTGTTTGTCGACGACCATGAAGTGCTGGCCCGGCTGAGCTGCGAAATCCTGGAGATGCAGGGATACCGCGCTGTGAGTGCCTATGATGGGGAGGACGCACTGCGCAAATTTACTCACGGCGAGTTTGACATGGTAGTCACCGACTTCCGCATGCAGGGCATGAACGGAGTGGAACTCGCGCGCAAGCTTCATGAGCACAAACCTGACGTTCCGGTCATCATCGTCACCGGCTATGGCCCTATCGACGGTGGCAAAGACGTAGCCGCCTGCCTCGAAAAGGAAGACCTATTCCCGGCGCTGCTCGAAAAGATCAAACTATTCCTGGAAGACAAGCAGCCGGCTTCGAAGACAGCGTAAAAAGCACTCATCGGTCTTTTTTCCGATCACCAGACCTTGGGATCTTCCGATCACCAGATCGTGCACGCCATTGACCAGGGAGTTAGCCTCTCTTCCGTGATCCCGAGCGGTCCGTTACACTCGCAACTGTGCGCCGCCTCATCGTCAACGCAGATGACTTCGGACTGACTTCCGGTGTGAACCGGGCCATCGTCGAAGGCAGCGTTTCGGGAATCATTACCTCCGCCACCCTCATGGCGGCCGCGCCGGCATTTGACGATGCCGTGGCTCTGGCGCGCAATCATTCACAACTCAGGACCGGTTGCCACGTGGTTCTCATCGATGGCGCCCCGCTCGCCGACGAAGTGCCCACGCTCACCATTGCTAACCGCCGCTTCCGCTCCAGTTTGAAAGACTTTGCGCTGGCGGCGCTGCGCGGCCGCCTGTCCCCGGGTGATATCCAGCGCGAAGCCGAGGCGCAGATTCGCAAGATACAATCCAGCGGCCTTACCGTGACGCATGTCGATAGTCACAAGCACACGCACATGTTTCCCCAGGTCTTACGGCCGGTTCTCCGCGCCGCCCGCGCCTGCGGCGTGAGAGCGGTCCGCAATCCCTTCGAGCCGTTGAGCGCGTGGCCGGGCGGACTGATGACGCGTGCGCCAGGGATGTGGCTCCGCTGCGCTGGCGTTGGCGCTTTTCGTGTGTTCCGCCGGGCCTTCTACCGCGCCATTCGCGATCAAGGCATGCGCACCACCTATGGAACGGTCGCCATCGCCGCTACCGGCAAGCTGGATCAGAAGATGTTGCTGGCCATTCTGGCGTCGCTCCCGGAGGGGACGTGGGAAATGGTCTGCCATCCCGGCTACGCCGACGCTGACCTGAAAGCCGCCGGAACCCGGTTGTTCGGATCCCGGGCAGTAGAGCTGCAAGCCCTGACTTCCGAAGAAACCAGGAACGCTCTTAGACGCCGAGACATCCAGCTGATATCTTATGCAGACCTTGAAGATTCCTGAATCGCCGTTATCTGGCCGGAATCAAACAAAGGAATTCTGATTACGTCTAAATAGGGGAGACTCTGTTAGTCGCTGAGGCGTGGCATTGCCACGTTTCTTTCGTCCAGGCAAGAAAAGGAAAGGCCCGCCCCTGGCGCGGGCGGGCTAGTTGCACCAAGCGCTGGAGGGATTTGAGTGGAGAGACTCCGGGCGGCGGTGTGGAGCGCAACGACAGAAAATAATGAAAATTGGAATTACTTGCTACCCGACCTACGGCGGCAGCGGTGTCGTGGGCACGGAACTCGGTATCGAACTGGCATCTCGTGGGCATGAAGTCCACTTCATCGCCTACCAGCAGCCCATCCGGCTCAACACCCGGCAGCCGCAGATTTTCTTTCACGAAGTGACCGTCTCGCAGTATCCGCTCTTCGAATATCCGCCCTACGATCTGGCGCTGGCCACGCGCATGGCCGAGGTCGCCGAAATTTACGACCTCGACATTCTCCACGTGCATTACGCTATTCCGCACTCGGTCAGCGCTTTGCTGGCCCGGCAGATGCTTGCCGCTCTCGACAAGCCGCGCAAGCTGCCTTTTGTGACCACGCTCCACGGGACGGACATCACCATCGTGGGCGCCGACCCCTCGTATCTTCCCGTCACCCGCTACTCTATCGAGCAGAGTGACGGCGTGACCTCGATCTCCAGCTATCTCAAGCAGCGCACGGTGCAGGAATTTGCCATTCGCCATCCCATCGAGGTCATCTACAACTTCGTGAATTGCGACACCTACCGGCGCAACGGTGTTTCCGCCGAGCGCCGCGCGGAGTTCGCCGGCAAGGACGAGCGCATTCTCGTTCACCTTTCCAATTTCCGCCCCGTTAAACGCGTCTGTGATGTGGTCGAGATCTTCGATCGCGTGCAGAAGCAGGTTCCCTCGCGGCTGCTGCTCATGGGCGACGGCCCGGAGCGCTCGCGGGTGGAGTGGCTGGTCAACCAGAAGAAGCTGCGCGACAAAGTGGAGTTTCTGGGTAAGGTGGACCGCGTCAACGAGAAGCTCTCCATCGCCGACTTGATTCTCATGCCCAGCGAGATGGAATCATTTGGGCTGGCCGCTCTGGAAGCCATGGCCTGCGAAGTGCCCGCCATCGCCACAGCCGTCGGCGGCGTCCCGGAAGTGATTGAGGACGGCCGCACCGGGTTCCTTGCTCCTGTGGGGGACGTGGAGAAGATGGCCCGCGATGCCATATCCGTGTTGTCCGATGAAAAGCGACTGCGCGAAATGGGGCAACTGGCGCGCTGGGAGGCGCAGTCGCGCTTCTGCTCCACCAAGATCATTCCTGAATACGAGAAGTTCTACGAGCGGGTGCTGGAGCGCGCGGCATAGAGCGCCGGCGGCGCCGTCTCATCGGGCTGCAGCATGGGGATTTCCACGATCACCAGCGTTCCCTGGCCGTCGCGGCTGCGTACCGTCATCTGTGCTTCTTCGCCGAAAAGAACATGCAGGCGCTCGGCTACGTTCATCATGCCGATGCCATGGCCTGAAGCCATGGTCTGCGCCGCGACCGCAGGCGGCGTGCTCATGCCCACCCCGTCGTCTTCCACATGAATCACCAGCTTGCCGTCCTGCACGCGGCTGCGCAAAGTGATGCTGCCGCCATCCACCTTGGGGGAGAGACCGTGCTTGATACTATTCTCCACCAGCGGCTGCAGAAGCATGGAGGGCACCACCACGTCCAGCGTCTCCGGATCCAGGTGCTTGTAGACGCGCAGCTTGTCGCGGCCAAAGCGGACGACTTCGATGTCCAGATAGTCGTCCACGAACTCGATTTCCTCGCGCAGCTGCACGAACTCGTCGTGCTTGCCCAGCAGCCGCCGGAGAATCTTGGAGAGCTTCAGGATCAGCTCCCGCGCCCGGTCGGGATCGAAGCGCACCAGTGAAGAGATGGAGTTGAGCGTGTTGAAGAGAAAGTGCGGGTTGATCTGGCTCTGCAGGGCGTCGAGCCGGGCTTCCAGCAGCAGGCGCTCCTGCTCTTCCAGCTTCATCTCGATGCGGGCGTTGTTCCAGATCTTGATGGGAATGGAGATGGTCGCCACCACGCAGGCGAAGACGAAGAGCAATCCCCAGGCGCTGGGAAGATAAAGCGCCCACAATCGTTTGGGCGCGGCGTACTGCAGCATCAGCCGGCCTGCCTGCAGGGCAATGATGATGAGGAAGAATGCCGTCTGCCAGTCCACACGCGGGTGGCGCAGGTTGCGCCTGAACCAGCGGTAGACGCTCATGTCCATGAACGGAGAGAAGGTCCAGATCTCTTCTTCGTTGCGGCATACGTGGTGCAGAACGCCGGCAACCAGGCCCGCGGTTACATCAACGGGCAGCGTGAGGAACTCGCCGTTGAACAGGGTCGGCATGGCCAGCAGCAGTCCACCGAGAAGTCCCGCCAGCCGCCCGCCCATCACGCCGATCAGGATGGAAGCTTCAAAGCCCAGGTCGGCGCCCTCAAAGTTCTTCACCCGGAAGCGGAAGTAAACGCCCAGCGCGAAGGGAATGCAGGTGAATAAGACCAGCAGAATCGTCTGCCGCAGGGAACGGTGGCGGCGGAAGAGAAGTTTCTTGAACTCGCGAGCGCGTCCCAGCGCACTGGCCACGGCCGTGGCCACGCCCAGCTTGATTAAAAGTTGGATCCCGAGGTACTGCAGGTCCATGGCTCTATTTTTTCATGAATTCTGCGGTGCGCGCTGAGTTTTCGTCTCACCGGAGCCGGTAAAACGCAATGGCGAGAAGGCGGAGATGTCCCACTGCGGCCGTTTGCCGGTCACCAGGTCGGCCATGATCTGCGCCGTTACCGGAGCCAGCAGAATCCCATTGCGGAAGTGTCCGCTGGCGATAAAGATGCCTCGGGCCTGCGTCGCTCCCAGCAGGGGAAGGTCATCGGGAGTGCCGGGGCGCAACCCCGCCCAGCTCTCGACCTCGGTGGCAGCGCCTAGCTCGGGGATGAGCATGTTCGCTGCCAGTCGCAGCTTCTGGACGATGTTTGCCTGCACTGTCTTGTCGTACCCGACGTCCTCAACCGTCGCTCCGATCAGGATCTGGCCCGTGCTGCGCGGCACCAGGTAAACGTCCGGCGAGACCAGCACATGCTGGAGCAGGCTCTTCTTGGGCGCAACGTAGAGCGAGTGTCCCTTTCGCGGCCTTACCGGCGGTGCCGACCATGCGCCGCGGCAATCGACAAAGTTTGGGACCTGCATCCGCTCGCCGCCGGCGACCACCTCGGCGTAGGGGCCGGCCGTGACGATTTCGGTGACCTCGCTCTGGTTGCGCACGTCCACGCCTGTGCTCCAGGCCGTCAGCAAGGCTGCTTGAATAAGAAGTGAAGGATCGACGGAATCTTCCTGAACGAAGAATGCTTCCAGGGACGTCTTGAGGGAAGGCTCCATCTGTTGCCGCTCGTCCGGCGACAGCCGACGATAAGCAGGGGGCAGGGAGGTGTCTTCTGCCATGAGCTTGATGGTGCCTTGGGTGCGGAAGTCGACCCCCATCCCTGACGAGCTTTCGATCCGCTGTACGAATTCTGTATAAAGCCGCGCACTGGCCGAGCACAAGGTGCGCAGCGCTGCCGGAGTCTCGGGATCAGTCGCGGCCAGCATTCCCGCGGCCGCTGAAGTGGCTTCCTGCCCGGGTTCGCCCCGCTCCAGTACCAGTACCGCTGCGCCGCGCCGGCGAAGCTCCAGAGCCACTGAAAGTCCGATGATGCCGCCGCCGGCAATGATGACGTCGGGAGATTTCACGTTGCTATTGTATGTATTGTAGAAGGCCTACGTAATCCCAGTCGGATGACCGAGTTGCCGAAAAGTTCTTGACGTAGAGACGCCGCACCGGCGCGTCTCTCCAGTTGGCCCCTATCGCGCCTGTGAGCCTTGCGATTCGTCGGGCAGCAGCTTGGAGAAGACCACCAGCCGCTCCGGCGCCGGCCCAATGTAGTACGTGGGATAGCAGGTGATCAGGGTCAATTCCGCGTCGTTGGTAGGGTTAAGCACGCTCACGTCTTCCGGTTTCACGATCTCCTTTCCGGTCACGCCATAACGGAAAGTCTGACCGTTGCGCTGCACCACGATTTCATCGCCCTTGGAGAGCTCAAAGATGTGCCGGAAGAAAGTATCGCGATGTCCGGTAATCACCGAGTTCCCCGGCTCTCCCGGCAGAGGAGTGCGCGCGATGTGGCCCGGCCCCATCAGGAGCTGCTTGCGTGAATCGCCCTCCACCACCATGGCTTCAAGGTTGATCTTGGGGATCTGCATGCGCGTCAGCGTGGGATCGACGGCCGGCTGAGATGCGTTCGCCGCCACGGTCGTCATCGGCGACGGCTGCTGTTGGCTGTTCCATCGCGCCTCGAGCTGCTCCTGGGCGCGGTGCATGCTCCAGTACTGGCTTCCTACATATCCCAGCAGGCCAATTCCCGCCGCAATCAGTACTAAAGCCAGCGAAGGCCGTTGCGAATTCCAGCGAATCCTGCGCAAAGCCCCCAGAAAACGGAGGTGCAATGCGAGTAAACGTGAGCGGACAATGGGCCCTATTCGCTGTGGCCGATCGTTCCCCGGGCCGGCTGACTCCATATCCCTGATTGGATGCGGCTTGCGGGGCTTTCCGATGTCGAGAGCCGCTCCCCGCCGCGAGCGCTCCTCCCTGACACACGGTAGTTCATAGCACTCTTGAGCGGGCCAACTCGTTGACTCTCGACCGGTTCTGCCCAACAATGAACGCGAACTGGCCAAATCTATCTGAATTTAGGAAATGGAGAAGTCTATGTCTGATATGCCGCATAACGACGGCGGAAGCGCTCTTGTCCGTAACATTTTGATCGTCGCCGGAGCCGCCTACATGATCGGTTCCGTGTTCTTCATGGTCCAGGCGCAGAACCGCCTGACCGACATGGAGAAGCGCGAAATCGCCACACAGAAGGAAATGGCCAAGAAGATTGACGACAACAACAGTCAGGCCCGAGCCTCCATCAGTGTGATTGCCGACCGCGTTGGCTTGACCCAGAAAGAGCTCAACAAGCGGGCCGCCGCCCTGCAGCAGGAAGAGAACGCCACCAAATCCCGCCTGAACGCCGATGAAGAGGCCACCAAGCAGCAGTTTGGCCAGGTGAACAATGAAGTCACCAACGTGAAGGGCCAGATCGGCCGCGTGAGCGCAGACGTGAACGACACCCGCACCGATCTGCAGGCCACCAAAGGAAAGCTGGAAAATGCTATTGGCGATATCAACCGCCACAGCGAACTGATCGCCACCACTCACGCCCAGCTGGAACAGCTGCGACACAAGGGTGACCGCGACTACCTGGAATTCACTCTGCACAAGGGCGGCGAGCCGACGCATCTCTCCACCGTCAGCCTGCAGCTGAAGAAGGTCGATACCAAGAAGGGTGAGTTCACTCTCATGGTCTTCGCAGACGACAAAAAGATCGAGAAGAAGGACCGCCAGGTGAATGAACCGCTGCAGTTCTACAGCGGTCGCGACCGCAACCTTTTTGAAGTAGTTATCAATGCCATGGACAAGGACGTGGTGAGTGGATATCTCTCCACTCCCAAAAACCTGGCCAGCAATGTTGTCGCCGACCAGCGCACCAACAACCAATAACCTGTAAATCTCTCCTCTCCTTTCCAAAGGGCACGCTGACGGCAGCGTGCCCTTGTATGCTTTAGGCGCCGCTTCCCGCAGATCCAGCGGCCGTCGCTACCGCGCCGGCGCCGGTCTACCGATCAGCTAAACTGATCGTCGCATGCCCGCTGCTGCCCAATCCACAACTGTGAATCGCACCACTATCATGGCCTACGTGGTGCTGTGTCTGATCTGGGGAAGCACTTGGCTGGGCATACGCATCCTGGTTGTCGATGTTCCGCCGCTCCAGGCAGCCGGCATCCGTTTCCTGATCGCGGGTGTGCTGCTGGTGACCCTGGCGCTACTGCAAAAGCGCTCCTGGCCCCGCACTCAACGTTCTTGGACGGCGCTCATTATCCTTGGCCTGACCATCATGGCCGTGCCTTACGGCCTGCTCTTCTGGGCTGAGCAGTTTGTGGCCTCGTCGATGGCGGCCGTGATGTTCTCCGCCATGCCGCTGGTCGTGGCTTTGCTGACGCCGCTTATGACCGGCCGCCGCGTGCCCCGGTCCGCGGTCTTCGCCCTGGTCGTGGCTTTTGGGGGACTGTTGGTGCTTTTGTACACCGGCTCAAGCACGCACCAATCCCCATTAGCTGAAGCCGCGATTCTGCTGGCGGTATTGCTGAGCGCCTGGTCGGTGGTCTACGCCAAGGACCGTCTTCACGAAATCGACTCTGTGATCGCCACCGGTACGCAGCTGCTTGTCGGTTCGCTCGCGCTAATGGGAGCTGCCCTTTTCTTTGAAGGCCGCAGGCAGCCTCACTGGACGCTTTCCGCGGTGCTGGCCATGTTGTTTTTGGTGGCCTTCGGATCGTGCGTCGCTTTCGTGATTTACTATTGGCTGCTGAAAAAGATGCAGCCCTATCAGCTTTCCACAACCAGCCTGGTCGTTCCCATTGTTGCCGTTCTCGAAGGCTCACTCCTGGCGCGTGAGTTCGTGCCGCTCCTGATGCTGGTGGCCATGGTGGTGGTATTGCTTGCGGTGGGATCGGTATTGCGCGCCGACGCCGCGCTGGCGCGCGGGCATGACATTCTCATGCTGCGGGAAGACCGCTCATGACCCCGGGCGGATTGCTGCTGCTGGCGGTGATCGGATTTCTGGTCGGGATCGTCGGCGCGCTGGCGGGCGTGGGCGGCGGCGTTATCCTGGCCCCGCTGGTCGCTATCTATTACGGCCTGCCCATGCATCAGGCGATCGGCGTGAGCCTGGTTTCGGTGATTGCAACTTCCACTGCAACCTCGGCGGTCTACGTTGAGCAACACGTCACCGACATTCGCCTGGGCATGACCCTGGAGATGGCGACCACGGTGGGCGCGCTGATTGCGGCCCTCATCGCCCACCATATCGATCGCCGCACTCTGGCGGTGATGTTTGCAATCTTTCTTACTTACAGCGCCGGCTCCATGGTCAACAAGGCGTGGCAGTCGCGCAAGCGCGAGAAAGACGAACCCGTAACCGATTACACTGTGCGCAACTACCCTGTGGGTCTGCTGGCTTCGCTGGTCGCCGGCGGTTTCTCCGGACTGCTGGGCATCGGCGGCGGCCCGCTGAAGGTCCCGGTGATGTACCTGTTCATGAAGGTTCCGTTGCGCGTCTGTACGGCGACCAGCAACTTCATGATCGGCGTGACCGCCGCCACCAGTGCCGTGGTGTACTGGGCGCGGGGCGATGTCAACCTCACCGTGGCCGCACCGCTCGTGGCCGGCGTATTTGGCGGATCCCTGCTGGCGGCGAGGGTTAAGCATCGCGTGCATACTTTCTACATCCTGGTGCTCCTGATCGGCGTTACCGGCTGGTTCGCCGTACAGATGTTCTACAAGCTGGCCACTGGAGGCTTTCGATGAAACGCGACGCTGCCCTGGACCGCCTGCTCGGCCTGACTCTCAAGACCGGCGCTTATCTTTCCTTTGGCTGTATTGTGACCGGCCTTAGTCTGCGCTTTGTCGGCAGCTTTGCCGACAGGATCACCATCGCCGGCTTCCTGATTCTGCTGGCTACGCCCGGTCTGCGCATTGTGGTCGCCGGCATACAGTTTCTGCGCGAACGCGATTTCAAGTACGCCGCGGTCTCTGCCGGCGTCTTCGCCATTATGCTGCTGGCCTTTGTCCTGGGGATAAGGATGTAAGCCGGCTGTGTATCATTAACGCGGTGAAAACATGCGCAAACTTCTCATTATCCTGAGCCTGCTCCTGCTGTCAGCCCTTGCTGTCCCGCAATCGCTCCCTCCGGTCTCCACCTTCTCCGTGGTGGCCATCGATCCCCAGAACGGCGATCTCGGCGTGGCCGTGGCTTCGCGCTATTTCTCCGTCGGTTCGGTTGTTCCCTGGGCTATGGCTGGAGTGGGCGCGGTGGCAACGCAGGCTGACGTCAATGTCGGTTACGGACAGCAGGCACTCGACCTGCTGCGGCAGGGCATGAGTGCTCCTGAGGTTCTTAAGAAGCTGCTGGCTGACGACACATTTCCCGGCAAGGATGGCCGCCAGGTGGCAATCGTGGACGCCAAGGGCAACGTGGCCGCCTACACCGGTCCGCACGCGCCCAACTGGGCGGGCGATCGCCAGGGCAAGACCTGGTCGGCGCAAGGGAACATTCTCGTTGGAGCCCAGGTTCCCGAGGCCATGGGAAAAGCTTTTGAGGCCACTCAAGGCGAACTCGCGGAAAAATTGTATGCCGCTCTCAAGGCCGGCGATGCCGCCGGCGGCGACTCCCGTGGGCGACAATCCGCTTCCATGCTGGTGGTGCGCAAAGGCGGCGGGCGCAACACCAACAACGATCGCTACATTTACATCAACGTGGATGACAATCCCGATCCCTTCAAAGAGCTCCGGCGCCTGCTCGATCTCAATCTCGCGTACAACTACGGCGACCAGACCTTCAAGGCCATCGACGCTGGCAACATGGAGAAGGCGCGCGGCGCCGCGCAGAAGGCGGTCGCGTATTCTCCCAACAGCTTCGGCAGCCACATGCGTCTGGCCTTCCTGAATTACCTGGTAGGCGATAAGCCGGCGTCACTCGACGAGTTTGGCAAGGCTCGCACGATTGATCCTTCGCACTTCGAGCAGCAATGGAAAGAAGAAGTCCAGTTCGATCGCTTTAAGCCCATGGCCGCCGATAAGGAATTTGTCGGCAAGCTCTTTCCCGAAAGCTCGCAACAGTAGCCGCCGTTTTTTATCAGACGCTCTTTTTTGACAGTGGTGATCCTAATGGAGGCGAGCAAACCCGAAACCGCAGATCGCGGCCTGCACTCCGCCAGACTGCCGGAGAAGTATGCGGACATCCCTGATTTCAGCCCGCCGTCTCGCCGGTCGCTGCGCGGGCGCCTGGTGACGCATCTGGTGCGATGGGGGGTCCGACTCTGGCCGAAAGAAGATCCGGCCAAGCTTGCCCGCCGCGCCCGCAGTTTTTTTGATTTGCCCAACGTGATGGGATTCATATCCTCGCGCGGCATCAAGTTCGACCGTGTGGAGCAGTCGGTCTGCGGCGAGTGGGTCAGCTGCGGCGAACATTCCCCAAATGAAGGAGTTGTTTTGTACCTGCACGGCGGCGGCTACGTGAGCTGCTCGGCCCGGTCGCATCGGACTATCACCGCCGGGTTGGCTCGACGGCTGCCTGGGCGTGTCTTTGCGCTCGATTACCGGTTGGCGCCAGAGCATCCATTTCCCGCAGCCGTAGATGACGCCGCGGCAGCATACCAATGGCTGCTGGAGAAGGGAATTCCGCCGGAGCGAATGGCTCTGGCCGGTGATTCTGCTGGAGGTGGGCTGGCGATCGCTGCCCTGGTGCGCTTGCGCCGCAGTGGCCATCCGATGCCGGCCTGCGTAGTGTGTCTTTCGCCGTGGGTGGATCTTACCGGTAGGTCCCAGTACTCCAACCAGGGATCGGCCACCTTCTTCCAGCCGGATGACATCACGGCGCTGGCAAAACTCTATCTCCACGGCGAGCCGCCGGAGAATCCCGAAGCCTCGCCGGTCTTCGCCGAGCTCACCGGCCTGCCGCCGCTGCTGGTCTTCGCGACACGAACCGAGCTGCTGGCCAACGACGCTGCCCGCCTGCACGCTCGCGCACAAAGCTGCGGTGTCGGCAGCGTGCTGGTGCTTTATCCCGGTTTGCCGCACGTCTGGCAGATTTATGGCGACTGGCTTCCCGAAGCGCGGCTGGCGCTGGAGCAGGCGGCCGGCTTTATTGCCGCTCAATTCAAAACCACGGTTGTATTGACATCGCGTTAAAAAGCCCATTCATGCACGAGGCGAATCCGTGGCCCGCCGTCTGGGGCGTTACAATGAAACACTAAGACTGTTGCCCCCAGGATGAAGTCATGTCTAAGACCCTCGCCCCGCAGGAATTTACGCCTACCGCCAATCTTGAGAACCCTCTTTCTTCCGACGAACTCAGCAAGATTGACCGCTACTGGCGCGCCGCGAATTACCTCTCCGTCGGCCAGGTATATCTCCACGACAATCCGCTGCTGCGCGAGCCGCTGAAGCTGGAGCACACCAAGCCGCGTTTGCTCGGCCACTGGGGAACCACACCCGGACTCAACTTCATTTACGCGCACATGAACCGGGTCATCAAGCGCGACGATCTTAACGCCATCTTCATCGCCGGGCCCGGGCACGGCGCGCCTGGAGTCGTGGCCAACACATATCTTGAAGGTTCGTACACCGAGCTCTACCCGCGAATCACGCAGGACGAAGCGGGAATGAAGCTGCTGTTCACGCAGTTCTCCTGGCCGCGGGGGATTCCCAGCCACGCCTCGCCCGATACCCCGGGATCGATTCACGAAGGCGGCGAACTCGGCTACTCGCTCATCCACGCCTACGGAGCCGCTTTCGATAATCCCGATCTTCTGGTGTGTTGCGTGGTGGGCGACGGTGAAGCCGAAACCGGACCCTGCGCCGCCAGTTGGCATTCCAACAAGTTTCTCAACCCGGAGCGCGACGGCGCGGTTCTTCCCGTGCTTCATCTCAATGGCTACAAAATCGCCGGGCCTACGGTTCTGGCTCGGATTCCCAACCAGGAGTTGACCGATCTTTTTGTGGGCTATGGTTACAAGCCGTATTTCGTGGAAGGCGACGATCCCGCTAAGGTGCACCAGTTGATGGCCTCGACTCTGGATACCGTCCTCGAAGAGATCCGGGCCATCCAGCAGGAAGCGCGCCGCGCGCACTTCTCCCAGCGGCGGCCCTGGCCCATGATCATCCTGCGCACGCCCAAGGGCTGGACGGGGCCCAAGTTCGTGGATGGCTTGCCGGTGGAGGGCACATTTCGCGCTCACCAGGTTCCGGTCGCCGATCTGGTGAAGCCTGAACATCTGGAAATTCTCGAACAGTGGATGCGCAGCTATCATCCCGAAGCGCTCTTCGATTCTTCGGGAAGACTGATTGCGGAACTGGCGGAGCTTGCCCCCCGCGGCAACCGGCGCATGGGAATGAACCCGCACGCGAATGGAGGACTGCTGCTGCGGGATCTGAAGCTGCCGGATTTCCGCAGCTATGCCATACCTGTGGAGCAGCCCGGCAATTCCAGCGAGGAATCCACGCGCATTCTCGGCTCTTTTCTCCGTGACGTCTTGAACCTGAACCGTGAGGAGGCCAATTTCCGCATCATGGGACCGGACGAGACCGACTCCAACCGCCTTTCCGCGGTCTTCGAAGCCACGGACCGCGTCTCCACGGCCAAGATCATTCCCACCGACGTTCACGTCGCGCCCGACGGCCGCGTCATGGAAGTCCTCAGCGAGCATCTGTGCCAGGGATGGCTGGAAGGCTATCTGCTCACCGGACGCCACGGCTTCTTTTCGTCCTACGAGGCCTTCATTCACATTGTGACCTCAATGTTCAACCAGCACGCCAAGTGGCTGGAATCAACGCGTCACATCCCCTGGCGCAAGCCAATCGCCTCTCTGAACTACCTGCTCACGTCGCACGTCTGGCGGCAGGACCACAACGGGTTTAGCCACCAGGATCCCGGGTTCATGGACCATGTGGTCAACAAGAAGCCGGAAGTCGTGCGCCTTTATTTTCCGCCCGACGCCAACTGTCTTCTCTCCGTCGCCGATCACTGTCTGCGCAGCCGCAATTACGTCAACGTGATCGTCGCCGGCAAGCAGCCGGAGTTGCAATGGCTGGATATGAATTCGGCGATCAAGCACTGCGCGGCCGGGATCGGCGAATGGAAGTGGGCCGGGACCGCCAACGGACGCGAGCCTGACGTCGTGCTGGCCTGCGCCGGCGATGTCGCCACCTTGGAGATCATGGCCGCAGCTTCGCTCCTGCGCAAACATGTGCCCGAATTGAAGGTGAGAGTGGTCAACGTGGTCGATCTAATGACTCTGCAGCCGCAGTCTGAGCATCCCCACGGCCTCGACGATGCCGGCTTCAACGCGCTGTTCACAACCAGCAAACCAATCATCTTTGCTTATCACGGTTATCCCTGGCTCATTCACCGGCTGTGCTACCGCCGCGCCAACCACGACAACCTGCACGTTCGCGGGTACAAGGAAGAAGGCTCAACCACCACGCCGTTCGACATGGTGGTACGGAACAACATGGATCGCTACCAGCTTTCCATTGATACCCTGGGCCGGGTTCCCTGGCTAAAGACCAGTGCCGAGCCGGCTATTCAGCTCTTCCGGAGCAAGCTCCAGGAGCATGCCCAATACATTGTTGTCCACGGCCAGGATCTTCCCGAGGTGACCAACTGGCGTTGGGGGCAGGCCTGATCGATGGGTCTGGACCTCCTGTGCATCAACGCCGGCTCGTCCTCGCTGAAGTTTGCCGTCTTTCGAATGGGAGACCGGGGAGAACAGAAACAGCTTTCCGGCGAAGTGGAAGACATCGGGGAAAATCGCGGGCGTTTTCGCCTGCGCGGCCAGGATGGCAAACCGTTGGCGGATCAGCTGGGCAAGTTTACCGATCACGAACTGGCAGTCGAAGCCATGCTCGGCGGTCTTGCCGGGCAGGGAACACGAGAGTTTGCCGCCGCGGGACATCGCGTGGTTCACGGCGGTCCCGACTTCTTTGCTCCCCAAAAGATTGACGATCGACTCCGCTCCCGTCTGCGCCAGCTCATCCCCTTTGCTCCTCTTCATCTCCCTGCCCAGATCGCGATGATGGAGGCCGTAGCCGGGAGATGGCCGAATCTACCTCAAGTAGCATGCTTCGATACCGCCTTCCATCACGGCCTCCCCGAAGTCGCCCGGCGTTTCCCGCTGCCGCGTGAGCTTTGGGATCGGGGAGTGTTCCGCTATGGCTTTCACGGACTCTCATATGAGTACGTGGTGAGCGCCCTGGGATCGAAATTGGGCCGGCGCGCAATCGTCGCCCACCTGGGCAACGGCGCCAGCATGGTGGCCTTGAGAGACGGCTTCCCCATCGATACCAGCATGGGCATGACCCCCGACGGGGGCTTCATGATGGGAACGCGCAGCGGCGATCTCGACCCCGGCATCTTGCTCTACTTGTTGCGCCAGGGATGGTCCGGGGAACGGCTGGCCAGGATGCTGGAGCACGAGTCCGGACTGACGGGCGTTTCCGGTGGCATCAGCGACGTGAAAACACTGCTGGAACAAGGGGATGGCGACGTCCGCCATACCCAGGCGGTGGAGATGTTTTGCTATCAGGTGCGCAAATTCGTGGGAGCCTACGCCGCCGCCCTGGGCGGCCTGGATATGCTGGTATTCACGGGGGGCATCGGCGAGCGGGCGGCGGCTGTGCGCGCAGGGATTTGCCGCGGTTTGGAGTTCTTGGGTATAGAGGTTGATCCCGCCGGCAACGCTCGGCATGCCGAAGATATTAGTGTGCCCGGTAGTCGGTGCAGGGTCTTCGTTGTCCATACGGACGAGGACGTCATGATCGCTCGCCACACGCGAAACGTGATTTCGGACAGCAGGTCCAAATAGGGAAAATTGACACTTAGTGCGGCGTAAGTCACTTCTGTCTGGGGGGTTGTAGTTGTTATCTTATATAATCATCACGAAGATTTGTTAAGACCGCGAGCGGCTGTTCCAGCGATTAAACCGTGCTAACCTTGCTCTAATTTCTGGTACGTGCCCAATTTAAGTTCTGACCAAGTTCTCTCCAGTTTTCGGGCCCCAGTACTTAAACGGAGATCTTTAAGCTGCATGCGCATTTTGATTGCAGAAGATGATGCCCCGCTGGCCTCTTTCATCGCCAAAACTTTCATGGCCGAGGGACAACTTACTGACATTGCATCCACCGGCGAAGAGGCGCTGCAACGCCTGACGGAATCCGCCTACGATCTTTTAATCCTCGATTTGAATCTGCCAGTGATCGCCGGAACCCAGGTACTTAAGAAGATCCGCACCAGTGATGAAGAACTGCCCATCCTCATCCTTACAGCGACCAATCATGTTACGGAGCGCGTGGCCTGCCTCGACGCCGGCGCGGATGATTACCTGACGAAGCCGTTCTCTTTCTCCGAGCTCTCTGCCCGCGTGCGTGCCCTGCTCCGGCGCAAGGGCCGGCCGGTGCAGACGGTCCTGAAGGTAGACGACCTGGAGATGGACTGCGTGCGGCGCACGGTGCGTCGCGGCAGCCGGGATATCGAACTCACACCCAAGGAATTCAGCCTGCTTGAATATTTCATGCGCAATGCCGGACGGCGCATTACCCGCAACATGATCATTGAATACGTATGGAAGCTGTCGCCGGACACGATGACGAACGTTGTTGACGTTTATGTTAACTATCTGCGCAAGAAGATTGACGAAGGCGCGAACGTAAAGCTGATTCACACTGTCCGGGGCGTAGGTTACGAATTCGGCTCGGAGGATCTGCTTGGGTCGGCGCGAGGCGCGTGAGCGCCCGCCCTTGCACCTCGGTTCGAGGCGTTCTCGATGCTGAATATTGCCCTCACACCGGCCTTGCGGGCGGCTACTTCGTGATTCTCTAATACAGCTGCCGGCCGCCGGAACCCGCTTCCCCGTAATCGTCCAGTACTCGCTTATAGCCGCGATAGATTTTTTCAATTTCCAACCGATAAGGCTGCTCGGTAGATTGATCTCGAGCGATCACGGTACTCGCCACCGCTGGAGCCCGCAAACCCTCTATGGTGAAAACGTCGACCTTGTGTTTGGCGCTGCTCTTGTTTTGTGCCTTGCCTCTCGGACTGGCCGCGCAGACGGCGTCGCCGGTCCCGCAATCCAGTTCAGCTTCCACTCCAGAGTCCGATCGTCTGACCCGGCTGGAGCAGCAACTCGCCGATGCCAAAGGCTCCGCCGACAATGCCTGGATGCTGACCAGCTCGGCGCTGGTCCTGATGATGACCGGTCCGGGGCTGGCCCTGTTTTACGGCGGCCTGGTGCGCAAGAAGAACGTCCTGGCCACGATGATGCACAGCTTCGCCATGATGGCCGTGATCAGCGTGATCTGGGCGCTGTTCGGCTACAGCCTGTGTTTCGGTCCGGGCAACAGCTTTCTCGGTGGGCTGCACAACGTCTTCCTGCACAGCGTGGGAGCGCAGCCGGACGCCGACTACGCGGCCACTCTTCCCGCCCAGACCTTCATGATCTATCAGCTGATGTTCGCCATCATCACCCCGGCGCTGATTACCGGCGCCTTCGCCGAGCGCATGAAGTTCAGCGCCATGACCTTGTTCATGGTGCTGTGGTTCATTGTGGTGTACAGCCCGATGGCGCACATGGTCTGGGGCAAGGGCGGCCTGCTTAACGCCTCACTTGGTGGACGCTTCCCCACGCTGGATTTTGCCGGCGGGACGGTGGTGCACATTACCTCCGGCGTCTCCGCGCTGGTGTGCGCGCTGTACCTCGGACGCCGCATCGGCTATCCCAAGCAGCCCATGCCGCCGCACAGCGTGGTGTTGAGCTTCATCGGCGCCTGCCTGCTATGGGTAGGATGGTTCGGCTTTAATGCCGGGAGCGCGCTTGGAGCGGGAAGCCTGGCGTCTAGCGCTTTCGTGGCCACGCATCTGGGAGCCGCCGCCGCTGTGATTGGCTGGTGCGCGGCGGAATGGCTGCGCAACGGCAAGCCTAGCGCGCTGGGTGCTATCTCCGGCGCGGTCGCCGGATTGGTAGCAATCACGCCTGCTGCCGGCTTCGTTGGGCCCATGCCCGCTCTGGCCATCGGACTGATTGCCGGCATCGTCTGCTACCTGATGGTCGCCAAAGTAAAGGCCCGCTTCGGTTATGACGACACGCTGGACGCTTTCGGCGTTCACGGGGCCGGGGGCACGGTGGGCGCGCTGCTCACGGGTGTGTTCGCGTCCAGCGTCGTCAACCCGATCTTTAAGGACCAGAAGGGCGCCACGCTGCCTTCAGGCGCGATCGAGGGCAATGCCCATCAGTTACTGAACCAGCTAATGGGAGTCGTGATCGCCTGGGCGCTGGCGATCGTCGGCACCCTGGTGATACTGAAGATCGTGGACGTGGTGATCGGGCTGAGGGTTTCCGAGGATCACGAGATCCAGGGGCTGGACCTGTCGCAGCACGGCGAAGAGGGTTACTACTGGGAGGTTTCTGCATGACGGCGCCGCACTTCCGGCATAATGATGGCGCAGACGACTAAAACATGATGACCAAAATTGAAGCCATCATTCGCACATCGAAGCTGGAAGATGTAAAGGCCGCCCTGCACGAAATCGGAGTGGAGGGCATGACGGTGATCGAAGTGCGCGGGCACGGCCGCCAGAAAGGTCACACCGAGTTCTATCGCGGGCAGGAATACACGGTGGACCTGATTCCCAAAACCAAGCTCGAGCTGGTGCTCAGCGACGCGCTGACGGACAAGGCGGTCCACGCCATCATGAATGCTGCCCGCACCGGCAAGATCGGCGATGGCAAGATTTTCTTATCGCGCGTAGACGACGTGATTCGCATTCGCAACGAAGAACGCGGCGAAGGCGCGCTATAGCCTCGTAGGAAGACCGAGAGTGAGGCGCGGCTCGCCGAAAGAAGCATAGCGGTGGGGAATCCGCACAAGCCATGAGCACAGCAGCCTCGTGGAGCAACGACCTCAGCGACCTTCGCGACCTGTATGCGGAAGAATCGGCGCGGATTCACCGGGAATTCACCGCTCACGGCGACGGGCAGAGCACAGTGCGGCGCCGCGCCGCTCTGCTCGATCACATTCTCCTTCGCCTCTGGGAGAAGTGGCTGGCGCCCGTGGTCTCAGCCGACACGAGGTGCGCGCTGGCGGCCATAGGCGGTTACGGGCGGCAATGCCTGTTCCCCTTTTCCGACGTCGATCTTCTCTTCCTCCATGCCGAGCGCGGCAGCGAAGACAAGCTCAAAAACGCTATCCGGAATTTCTCTCAGGAGCTGTGGGACCTGGGCATCAAGCTGAGCCCGCAGAGCCGCAGCCTGGCGGAGTGCGACCGCTTCGATCCCAACAACATCGAGTTCACCATCTCGCTGCTCGACTGCCGCTATCTGGCTGGCGCCGGGGACCTGTTTGCGAAACTGCGGGAGTCTCTGATTCCCAAGCTGGTGATGCGCGAGGCCCAGGCGCTGGTTCAGCGGCTGGCGGAGGTCACGCGCAGCCGCCACGGCAAGTACGGCAACACGGTGTTCCACCTTGAGCCCAACGTGAAGGATTCGCCCGGCGGTCTGCGCGATTACAACGTGGCCCACTGGCTGGCCCTGATTTCGGCCATGGACAAGCTGCGTGACTGGCCGCCGGCGAACACACTGCTTCCATCTTCCATGAGGAAGCAGGTGGAAACGGCATGCGACTTTTTGACTTCCGTGCGCTGTTTTCTCCACTTGCGCCATGGCCGCGACGACAACTCGCTGAGCTGGTCGGCCCAGGACGAGGCGGCCGGGCGCAAGATCGGAACGCCTGACAGCGGCGATCTCAGCCCCGCCGACTGGATGCGCGTTTACTTCAGCCATTCCCGGTCGGTGCATCGTATATGCACCCAGCTTCTCGACGAGGTGATGGCGTCCTGGTCCTCGCTTTACCGGCAATTTCAAAGCTGGCGCTCGCGCGTATCCAACTCCGATTTCTCGGTCGTGCACGGGCTGATCTTCCTGCAGCAGCCGGCGTCGCTGCAGAATCCGGAGATGCTGTTGAGCCTCTTCCACTTCATGGCCCATCACGGGTTGAGGTTGAGCACAACCACCGAGCAGAAGATCGAGCAGGTGCTGCCGTCGCTTGCCGCTACGCCGCCGCGCGGCGCCGAGCTCTGGATCTACTTTCAGGAAATCCTGCTGCAGCCTCACGCCGCCGATGCGCTCCGGTCCATGCACGCTCTGCGCTTTCTCACCCTGGTTCTTCCCGAACTGAAGGTAATCGACGCGCTGGTAGTGCGCGATTTCTACCATCGCTTCACCGTCGATGAGCACTCGTTCCTGGCCATCGAGAGCCTGCACCGGTTGAAGCAATCGTCGTCAGAGTGGGACCAGCGTTACGCGGGCCTGCTCGACGAGCTGGAACAGCCCGAGTTGCTCTACCTGTCGCTCTTGCTGCATGACGTCGGCAAGGGCGCCGATGAGAGCCGCGGCCACGTGGAAGCCAGCCTGGAAATTGCCGAAGGCTGCCTGGAGCGCCTGGACCTTGAACCTCGCGACCGCGAGTCGGTTCTGTTCCTGATCGCCCACCATCTGGAGATGTCGGCGACGTTGCGGCGCGACATCTTCGACCCGGAGACAGTCGAGGCCTTCGCCGAAAAGATGCAATCGCCCGAACGCCTGAAGATGCTCTGCCTGATGACTTACGCGGACATCAAGTCCGTGAATCCGGAAGCGTTGACCCCCTGGAAGGCAGAGAACATCTGGCAACTGTTCATCGAGACCGCCAACTACATGAACCTAACCGTGGATCAGCGGGTTCATCTTGACGCCGAAGAAGAAAGCGAACTGGTCCGCGCGCTGGCGCCGCTGGCCGGCAGGCGGCTCAAGCCGTTTCTTGATGGATTGCCGAGGCGTTATCTGGCCACGTATTCCGCCAAGGAAGTGCTGGCGCACCTGGAGATGGCGGGACGGCTGCGCGGCGAGCCTGTACAACTGGTCTTGGAACGCGGGCGCCATTGGTATGACCTGACGCTGGTGACGGCCGACCGTCCGCTGCTGTTCGCCAAGGTAACGGGAGTGCTGGCGGCGTGGGGCATGAGCATCGTAAAGGCCAACGCTTTCTCGAATGCGGGTGGAACCGTGGTGGACACATTCCACTTCACCGACCGCTTCCGCACGCTGGAGCTGAACCTGCCGGAGTGGGACCGTTTCAAGCGCAACCTCAGCGATGTGCTCACCGGGCAGGCGGACCTGGAGAAGATGTTGCGCGATCGCGCCCGCGGCGACCGTTCCGCCGGCGCGAAGACCAAGGTCGCGACGCGGATCGACTTCAATGACCAGGCCGCATCGCGCAGCACGGTGTTGCAGGTGATCGCCCAGGACCGTTCCGGGCTGCTTTACCGGATCAGCTCGCGGCTGGCGTTCCAGAAGTGCAATATTGAGATCGCTCTCATCGACACCGAAGGCGAGATGGCCATCGACGTGTTCTACCTGACGTCCGACGGGAACAAGCTTTCGCCAGACCAGCAGAAAAAAGTCCGGCAGGCGCTGCTGGAAGAGCTTAACCGCGACTGACTAGCGACGGCTGGATGCCGTCGCCAGCGCGGGTGAGATTGCGGTCAGCGATTCGTCCATGATGCGGATGGCCTCGTCCACATCAGCCCGCGAAATATTCAGGGGCGGCGAAGTGCGCACCACGTTGGCATAGAGTCCGCCTTTGCCCACCAGCAGGCCGCGCTTCCGGCATTCCTCCATGAACTGGTTGGTGGTTTCCGGCGCCGGATCTTTGGTCTCGCGATCTTTCACGAACTCGATGGCCTGCAACAGACCCATGCCGCGAACCTCGCCGATCAAGTCGTGCTTGTCGCGCAGGGATTCCAAGCCCTCGCGATAGTAGCCGCCGACTTCAGCGGCATTGTCCATCAGGCGGTCTTCTTCGATGAGATCGATAGTCGCCTTGGCCGCGACCGAAGTCACAGGATTGCCGCCGAAGGTGGAGATCTGCAGGCCTTTGAAGCTAGCGGCAATCTCCGGGCGCGTCGCCGTCAGGCCCACGGGCACACCGTTGGCGAAGCCCTTGGCGGAGGTGATGATGTCCGGCGTCACCTCCCACTGCTCGATTCCAAACCAGCGCTTGCCGGTGCGTCCCCATGCGGTCTGAACCTCGTCGGCGATGAACAGGCCGCCGTAGTTCTTCACGATCTTGAAGACGATCTTGAAATACTCCTTGGGAGGAGTAATGAATCCGCCGACTCCCTGAATCGGTTCGGCGAGAAACGCCGCGATCTGTCCGGAGGTGGTGGTCTGGATAACTGCTTCCACGTCCTTGGCGCAGGCTACTTCGCAGCTGGGATAGGTCTTGCCCAGCGGGCAGCGATAGCAGTAAGGATTCAGCGCATGAACGAAGCCGGGCGCGGGAGCAGGCAGAGACTTTCGCCAGGCGGCCTGCCCGGTGAGCGACTGCGCCATCTGCGACCGGCCGCTGTATCCGTGACGCAGCCCCACGACTTCAAAATTGCCTGTGAACATGCGCGCTATCTGGACCGCTGTCTCGTTGGCCTCCGTGCCGCTGTTCGACAAAAAGCTGCAGCTGATTTCTCCCGGCGTGATCTGGGCAATCTTCTCCGCCAGCGCGACGACGGTTTCATTGGGGAAAACCGTGGAGGCGTGCTGCAGGCGGTCCACCTGGGCCTTGATCTTCGAGGTGACCCGCGGATTGCAGTGACCCACAGAGATGGTCACAATGCCGCCGAAGAAATCCAGGTACTTGTTGCCTTCCACGTCCCAGACGTACTGCATGCTGGCGTGGTCGGTGACCAGGGGATCGCTGTAATAGGTGCTGATGGAGGGGAAAAGGTACTGCTTATACTTTTTTACAATCTCATCTTTTGTCATGGCGGCGCTCCACAGGCGAACCCGGTATGTTGCCTGCAAATCTCGAAGAAGGTCGTTCAATTCTAAATCTTTTGCCGAGCCGGGGGCGGCGAAGAAATCAGAAAAGCGCGGACAGCAGGTCGGCCACGCGGGCGTTGTCGCCGAACGTTTCGCTGACGTGGGCGTAGCGGTCCTTATTTCCGGGAGCAAAAACAAAACTGCCGCCGAGCTGGAAGGGATCCTTGCCCAGCTTGTGCTGGCGATGGCCGTCGCTCTTGGCGCGCTTCCGTGCTGCAGCGTTGTCCTTGCGCAGCAGATGGAGAAGGGAAGCCTTGCTCAGCCCCGCGGCCTCGTAAGCTTCCTTCTTGTCATCGATCAACAGGGGGAAGGCGATGCCGGTATCCTCGCGGAAGCTGCGGGCATAGGCGGCGTCGCCCAGCCCAATGGCCACCAGCCGCGCTCCTTTCTTGGTGAAATCACACTCGTGTTCGCGCAACTGCGCGACGTGCTCACGGCAGATAATTCAACCGTAGTGTCGCAGGAACACCACCACCGCCGGCGCCGTGGCCCACAGAGAACCCAGTTGTACGGGCTTATTGTCAGCGTCGGGCAGCGTGATGCGGGCCAGCTTGCTGCTGATGGATTCGGACATGCGCGCCATTTTCGTCGCGCCAGTCGGGGGTGTCAAGCGAGATCGCGTCAGCAGAAGCCTAATTCCGCTATGCTAGACAGGCGATCTTTTGAAGCGCGAAGTAACCGTGATCGGCAGGAGGGAATATGCGCAAAGTTCAGGGAGCCGTAGCGGTAATTACCGGAGCGGGGTCGGGAATCGGCCGGGCGCTGGCCCGGGACCTGGCGTCACGCGGAGCGCAGCTGGCCCTGGCCGACGTGAACTCCGCGGGCCTGGATGAAACCGCCAATAAGCTCGGATCGGCGAAGGCCAGAACTTATGTCGTGGATGTGTCCAGCCCCTCCGCCGTCCACAATTTCGCCCGCGCTGTGGAGCAGGATTTCGGGAAGGTGTCGCTGCTCATCAACAATGCCGGGGTCGCCCTGTACGGAACCTTCGCGGAACTCACACTGGAAGAGATGCAGTGGTTGATCAACATCAATTTCTGGGGCGTGATCCACGGCTGCAAGTTCTTTCTGCCCCTGCTGCAGCGCCAGCCGGAGGCGCACATCGTGAACATCTCCAGCGTCTTCGGCCTGATCGGGCCGCCGGGACAGTCGATGTACGCCTCCAGCAAATTTGCCGTGCGCGGATTCAGCGAGAGCCTGCGCGAGGAGCTGCGCAGCACCGGGGTGCGCGTAACCTGCGTGCATCCGGCAGGCATCGCCACGCGCATCGCGGAAAACGCACGGCCTGGCGCGGCTACGCGGGTGGAAGAGTACGCCCAGGTGCGCGAACGTTTTGCCCAGGTGGCTACCATCCCGCCGGCGGAAGCTGCGCAGGTGATCATGCGCGGAATTCTCGGTAATAAAGACCGGGTGCTGATCGGCCGGGATGCATATCGCATCGACTTCCTTCAGCGACTGCTGCCGTTGCGCGCCAACGGAATGCTTTCCGCGTGGCTGATGAAGCGGATCGAAAAGGATGCGGAGCGGGTAGTAGTGGCAGCAAAGCAATAATCACGCCGGGCTATGACATTCACCGGCGCAGTGTTCCCATTTGGCACGAAACTTCAGGCAGGTTTTGACAACCCACCGAACGGCAGATCATAATTTCTTCCCGTGAGGGGAACACCCTTGTGCAGGCAGGTTCTAGAACAAGCGAATTTTGATGCACAAGCGGCCAAATTGCCATAAAGTATCTTGAATCGTCCCAACTGAGAGAGCTTTATTGGACGTTGAAAAGACATCAGGGCCCCGGATGTGCCTCGCTAAAAAGCCATGATGATGCCGATAGTGTTGCGTCGACAAAACCGATCAACCATTCATTTGAATGACGAGTCATTCAGTAAAATCCCTAGTCAATTTTTGTTCCACTTTCAGAAGCACCTGAGTCAGGCGCTGACACGCGCCGCCTCAAGCGGAGGATCTATGAAGTTATTCAGTGGTCTCAAAATCACGCTGGCGTTTCTGCTGATCAGCGGAGCTGCCTATGCACAGGGCGTAGGCGCGTCGGGTGACCTGGTTGGAACCGTCACCGATCAGACCGGCGCAGTGGTTGCCAACGGCACAGTGACGGCGACCGATGTCGGCAAAGGAACTGCGCGCACCGTAACCACCGCCAGCGACGGCCGCTTTGCCATTCTGGGCCTGGCGCCGGCTATTTACAACGTGAGCGCGGCCAAGTCGGGATTTGCGACAGAAATCGCGAAATCGGTAAACGTGGTCATCGGGCAGACCACCACGCTCGATTTCCATATGAAGGTTTCGCAGGTATCCGAGTCGATAGAAGTCACCGCGGAGCCTCCGGTCATAGACACGGAAAAGACGGCGCAAGCCGAGGTGATGACGCAGCAGTACATTCAAGACCTGCCCATCAATCGGCGCGACTACCTGACGTTCACTCTGTTGGCGCCGGCAGTTTCGGATTCCACGCGGCTGGCGTCAGACCAGGATTTCCGGGTGAAGCAGACGCCGCAGAGCGGACTTTCCTTCTACGGCAGCAACGGCCGCGGCAACAGCGTTACCGTGGATGGTGCCGAAGCCAACGACGATGCTGGGGGCGTGCGCCTCACCGAGAGCCAGGATGCCGTGCAGGAGTTCCAGATCAATCGCAGCAACTACGGAGCGGCGCTCGGCGGAGCCAGCGGCGCGACCATCAATATAGTGACCAAATCCGCAACCAACGATGTGCACGGAAGCCTTTATGGGTTTTTCCGCAATGACGCCTTCGATGCCGCCAACCCATTTTCTTTCACTCAGGCGCTTCAGCCGGGACAAACCTTTAATCCCGCTCTGCCGGACCGTGTCGGTCAGCACGTCAAGGATTCCCTGACGCGCGAGCAGTTTGGCGGCACAATAGGGTTTCCCATCACCAAGGACAAGACTTTCCTTTTTGCCTCTGCCGAAGCTTTGCGGGCGGACGCGCAGAATGCCGTTCCCATCCTGACCAGCACCAGTATCTTTCGTCCCGAAGGCGATGCAGGAAACAATCAGGCAGCCATTCTGAACGCATTAGCTTCCCAAACCAACAACTCAGTGCCCTGTCTGACGGGCCAACCAAACCTGCCGTCGGCCATTTGTGCTCAGATTCTAACCAGTGCCCTGACTGTAAGCCCGTTCACTGGTATCTCGCCGTTCCAGGCTATATCCAGTCCTTTTGTGATCGGTCAGCTGGAGAACAATGGTGGACTGTTTCCCTACGACACGCGGGAATACCTGGTTTCAGCCCGCCTGGATCACCAGTTCAACGAAAACAATCAGGCGTTCCTGCGCTACAGCTTCGGACACGACCGCGAAGAGAATCCTGACGTTCAGTCCCTGACTGGTTTCTCGCGTGGCAGCTCGGTGCACGCGTTGGACCACACGATCCTGGGGTCATGGTTCCACCAGTTCAGCGCCAGAACTCAGAACGACGCTCACGTCCAGTTCAACTACGCCGGGTTTAACGTGATTCCGAACGTGCCGGGTGAAGTCGGGCTCGATGTTCCCGGTTTCGGCAACTTTGGGACCCAAATCTTCATCCCCAACTTGACCATCATGCGCCGGTATGAGATCGCCGACAACGTCACGGCGGTCCGCGGCAAGCACAGCATGAAATTCGGCGTCACCGAACTTTACCGGGGCAACCACACCGAATCGCATACCTTCTTCCCTGGACGGTTTGTTTTTGGCAATCTCCCTGGTTTCATTCTCAGCCCATGTCTGCAGGTGCCCGCTGCTTGCGCTACCTCAGTGGCCTCGCCTCTCAACACAGCGAACCCGGCAACCATCAATTCCTTGCAGTCGGTTTCGCTGGGACTGCCCCAGTTCTATCAGCAGGGCTTCGGGAATCCGACCTATAGCTATCCCAGGCCGTTTACCGCGGCATACTTTCAGGACACGTGGGCCGTCAAATCCAACCTGACGTTGAATTACGGCCTCCGTTACGAGCTGGATTCGCAATACGGACCTCTGCACACGCCGGTCAAGAATTTTGGGCCGCGCGCTGCTTTCTCCTGGGATCCGTTCAAGGACCAGAAGACAGTCGTTCGGGCCGGCTACGGAATCTTCTACTCGCCCATCTACGGCCAGATTGGCGACGTAGTGCAGACCCTGGGACTGGTGAACGGGGTACGGCAGATCGCACAGGTCTTCGTGCCTCTTACCGGAGCGCCAGGGAATCCCGCGTTGACCTCAGCGCTTATCTACCAGGTGCTGTTTGGGCCGACCTCAAGCGGTGGCCTGATCGGCTGCACCCAGCCGGCGCCAGGCCAGGCGGCTTGCATTACGCCGGCGGCCATCGGGGCGCCCCCCCTCAATATCGCTGTGACGCATACCGGCGCTGTTCCTCCGCTGAGCGTGATTTTCAGCGGCCAGCCGGGTTATCGTAGCCCCTACTCACAGCAGGCTGAGCTCGGCATCGAACACCAGATCGGTCGTGGTTGGGCGGTTTCGGCCAGCGGCATCTACGTGCACACCATCGGCTTGCCGGTGGCCATTGACGTAAACGCGCTCCCGACCGCGCCGTTCACCACCAGGACACTAGCGAATGGGCGGTCCGTTTCCTACCGTACCTGGGGCGTCGCGAACTTCGCTAACCCGCTCATTCTCCAGGCCGACCAGTACTCTTCATTGGGTTCAGCGCTCTATGAGGGCGCGATCCTGGAAGTCAACAAGCGCTTCAGCCATCACTTTTCGATCCTGGCGAACTACACCTTCAGTAAGGCCTTCGACACCAACACCGACTTTAACAGCGACTACGGGCCGGTGGACAACACCAACCTTTCTGGTGAGAGGGCGCTCTCCGATTTCGACCAGCGGCATAAACTGGTGCTCCTCACCGTGATCGATACCGGCAAGCACGGGAAGGGCTTCGGAGGTCAGATCTTTTCGGACTTCCAGCTCTCTCCCATTTATCGCTACAACAGCGGCCATCCGTTCAACCTGCTGGCCGGCACCGACGTGAACGGTGATCGCCACTCCACCAACGACCGTCCGATCGGGGCTGCTCGCAACACCGGTCTGGGGCCGGACTACCAGGGCCTGGACATGCGTTTAACCCGCCGCATCAAAACCAGCGAGCGGAGCGAGCTGCAGATCATGGCCGAAGGGTTCAACCTGTTTAATCGCACCAACTACGCCAGCGTGAACAACGTGGTCGGTCCCAATTTCGGGTTACTCCCGGGTTTCACTACCTTTAACGTACACGGCAGCGCCGCTATTGGTCCAAGCTCGCCGTTGGGCTTCACATCAGTTCTTCCCATGCGCCAGATCCAGTTCGGAGCGCGCCTGGCTTTCTAACTCTCGTAAACACGGCGGAGGCTGATAGTCTCCGCCGTTTACTTTTGACCTGTCAGATCAACTCTGCTACCGTCCTTCCTTGCCATGTCTGCTGAAGCCCAAACCGTTTCTCGATCTGCCGCAATTACCGGTTCGCAAGCGGTCGTCGAAGCCCTGCTTCGTTGCGGGATTACCTCCGGCTTCGGAATCCCCAGCATCCATAACATTCCCATTTACGAAGCCCTGCGGCAGTGTCCGCCCTTCCGGCATTGGGTGGTGCGGCATGAGCAGGCGGCGGTTTTTGCCGCCGATGGCTTCTACCGCCATAGCGGGCGCATCGCCGTGGTCTTCGCCTCCACCGGGCCGGGGAATCTGTTTACCGTGGCTCCGTTGCTGGAAAGTCTACAGACCAATACGCCGGTGCTGGTGATGGGCACCAACATCGCATCGTCACTGCTTGGAAAGACTGGTGGGGCCCTTCATGAGACTCCTCAGCAGGCGGATGTGTTTAAGCCCCTGACTCGCTACGTAGCGCGCGTTACCCGGCCGGACGAAATTCCAGGGGCGATCGCAGCGGCGGTCGAGATGATGCGCGGCCCCCTGCCGGGGCCGGCATTCATCGAGATCCCGACTGACTTCCTGGCAGCCCCGGTAAGCGCAGCAGTTCCTCAGCCGGCAGAGGCGGGACGTCTATCGCCACGCGATCTTACTGCGGCTGCCGCCTTGATTGCCGGCAGCAAGACGCCTGCAGTTGTGCTGGGAGCGGGAGTGCGTGCCTGCACGGAAGCGGTGCGCAGTCTCGCGGAGAGGCTCGGCAGCCCGGTCTTTACCACCACCAGCGGCAAAGGCATGATCGCGGATGACCATCCTTTGGCCATGGGCTGCATCTCGCGCCTGGGCGCGGTGCAGGAAGTGCTGAACCGCAGCGACCTGCTGATATCGCTGGGGGCAAAGCTCACCGAATTCGATACTGGGCGCTTCCAGCTGCAACTGCCGGGGCGCCACCTGCAGATCGTGTCCGACGCGAATTATCCAGGGGATCGCATACCGGCCACCGCCTCCGTAGCAGGCGACATCGGCGCCATTGCAGAAAGCCTGGCCGCTCAAGTCCAGCCTCGTCCGGGCTGGTGCGATATTGCCGGCATCCGCGCTCAGGAGCGCGAGCGGCTCCGCGCTTTGAACTCAGACGCGTTTTCCGCGCTGGAGGCGCTGCGCGAGGCTCTGGATCGCGATGACGTGGTGGTCAACGACCAATCTATCCTGAACTACTGGGCGTCAGCGTTCTTTCCGGTGATGGCCCCGGAAACGTTTCTCTACCCAACCGGCTCGGGGACACTGGGCTACGCGCTTCCCGCTGCTGTAGGCGCTGCTTGCGCCATGGTGGAATCCGGCCGGCAGCGGCGAATCGTGTGCATCGCGGGCGACGGCGGCTTCCAGTACACGCAGCACGAACTGGCTACGCTGGTGCAGTATGGCCTGCCGGTAAAGATCCTGCTGGTGAACGATCAGGCCTACGGCATCATCGGATTCCTGCAGCGGTCGTTGTTCGGGAAAACGCACGAGGTTGCGCTGAAGAATCCGGATTTCTGCCGCGCCGCGGAAGCCTACGGAATTCGCGCGCAGCATGCAACCACGCTTGATGACCTTCGCAGCGCGATGCCCGGTTGGCTTAATTCGCCAGGCCCGGCGCTGCTGGAATGGCGCACGGAGTTGAAAGCGCCATGGGAGGTAGGGGCCATCATTCGTCCCAACTTGCCCGAAGCGCAGAGAAAGTAGGAAAGGTGATTCGCCATCCGGGGCTTCGCGTTCTTTTCCCGGCGTTTCAAAAGATCTAGTGGCCAACGGTGCTGTTTGTACCTGGTCGTAATGGCAGTGCCGCTGGAAGATTGAATACAATTTCGTAGGAAGCAGGCGCCTGCGGGCGCATATTCCTCCCTGCGGTAGGAATGACACTTGTCGAGGGAGGCCACCAGGAAATCCATGAACATCCCATTAACCCCAATACGTTTTTTGCGCTACGCCAGACAGCAGTTTCCGCAGAAGACAGCCATCGTGTGCGGTGAGCAGCGCTTTACCTACATACAGTTTGCCGACCGGGCTGCGCTCCTGGCGGGAGCGCTGCGTGCTATGGGAGTCCAAGCCGGCGACCGAGTAGCTTTTCTCAGCGCCAACTGCCACCGCCTGCTCGAAGCCTATTACGGCGTCCTGGAGGCGGGCGCTGTCCTGCTTCCGCTCAATATCCGCCTGGCGGCAAACGAACTGGCCTACATCCTGAACGATTCGGAGACCAAGGTCCTTTTCTACGAAAAACAGTTCGCTCCGCTGGTGGAGGGTTTTCGCAAAGAATTGAAGTCGGTTCGGACCTACATCCTGCTCGATGCCAAGCCGGAGAACGAATGGACGCTGCCAGAGAATTATGAGGAGCTTCTGGCGGGCGCGCAGCCCTTCCAGGCCGATCTCATGCAAGTGGACGAAAATGCGCTGGGCGAGTTGTTCTACACCAGCGGCACCAGCGCCAATCCCAAAGGGGTGATGCTGACCCATCGCAACATCTACTTGCACGCGATGGGCCCGCTGCTGGCGTTTAAGACCGGCAGCGAAGCAATCGAGTTGCACACCATTCCTTTGTTTCACGCCAACGGGTGGGGCGCGGCGCACTCCTTGACGTACGTCGGCGCAACTCACGTGATGATCCAGAGGTTCGAGACCAACGAGGTCTTCCGGCTGATCCAGAAAGAACGGGTGACGGCCTGCAGTCTGGTGCCGACCATGGCCACGGCGCTGGTGAACTGTCCCGATCGCCCCAAGTACGATTTGAGCTCGCTGAAGCGGGTAACCGTCGGAGGCGCGGCTTCGTCACCGACGCTGGTGCGCGAAGTGGAAGCCCGGCTCGGCTGCACATGCTTCTCCGGCTACGGGCTCACCGAGACTTCGCCCCTGCTCACCATTTCCAACATGAAGCAGGGCGTGCGCTGGGATGAAGGCGAGCGGCATGAGGGCCAGGCGCGCACCGGCTATGCCATACCCGGCGTGGAGATTCGTGTTGTGGACGGCGACGATAAAGACGTGCCGCACGACGGCAAGAGCATCGGTGAAGTGATTGCGCGTAGTGACGGCGTCATGGCGGGCTACTGGAAGCAGCAGCAGGCCACGGCCGACGTCATGCGCGGCGGATGGTTTCACACTGGGGACATGGCCACCATGGACGAGAACGGCTACATCCTGGTGGTGGACCGCAAGAAGGACATCATCGTCAGCGGCGGCGAGAACATCTCCTCTCTGGAGGTCGAAAAAGCAATGTGCGCGCACCCTGCTATCTATGAAGTCGCGGTGATTCCCGTACCCGACCAGCGCTGGGGCGAGGCGCCCAAGGCCCTGGTGGTGCTGAAGCCGGGAGCGCAAGCAACTGCGGATGAGTTGCTGGAGTTTACGCGCGGACGCCTGGCCCACTACAAGTGCCCGCGCTCGGTTGACTTCCTGGAAGCGCTGCCCAAGACCGGCACGGGCAAGATCCTGAAGAAAGAGCTGCGCAAGAGGTACTGGTCGGGGACGGAGAGCATCCGGCCAGAAATGGCAACGCGCAAATAGATGACTGTTCCCTTGAGGAGATGCGAATGGCAAAACGGGTGGTGGATTCACCGGACGCGTTGAAAGAGCTGGTTGGACAGGAGCTGGCTGTAACCGGATGGTTCACCATGAACCAGGACCGCATTCAGCAATTTGCGGATGCCACGCTCGATCACCAGTGGATCCACGTGGACGTGGAGCGTTCCAAGCGCGAGTCGCCGTTCGGCGCGCCCATCGCTCACGGGTTTCTGACGCTCTCGCTGCTGCCCCACCTCATGCACGAAGCCCTGGAGATGAAGAACGGCATCCGCATGGGCGTGAATTACGGACTCAACCACCTGCGCTTCGTTTCTCCGGTGCGCGCCGGCAGCAAGCTGCGCGGGCGTTTTACCCTGAAGTCAATCAAAGATGTTCCCCAGAACGGACTTGAAGCGGTGTACAAAGCCACAATCGAAGGCGAGAACGCGGAGAAGCCGTTTGTGGTGGCGGAGTGGGTGGTGAGGTATTACAGGTAGGGCTTGTTAAGCAGAGGGTGTGCCCCCTCAGATGTGATTTTCCTGCATCGCCCGTAGCGCCACGCTCAGCAAAGCCTTCGTGACTTCGCCCATGTTGGCGAAGCGCTCGTCCTTAGTGAAGCCGTGGTAATAGCGGTAGTAAATCTGCTGGATGATCACCGCAGTCTTGAACAGGGCGAAGACGTAATAAAAAACGATGTTGGAGACTTCGCGTCCCGTCTTTGCCTGGTAACGCTCCAGCATCTGCATGCGGGTCAGGCTGCCGGGCAGTGAGGTGGGGCCCCAGCGCGCCGGACGAACGTCCGCGGGATCGTCGGCCTGCACCCAGTAGGCCAGCGCGGTTCCAAGATCGGTGAGCGGATCGCCCAGGGTGCACATCTCCCAGTCGAGGACGGCCACGATCCTGGTGATGTCATCGCAGCCCAGCACCATGTTGTCGTACTTGTAGTCGTTGTGGACCAGGCTGGCGCCGGTCTGGGCGGGCATCTGCGCGCGTATCCAGGCGGAGATGGTCTCAACCTCCGGAAGATCGTGAGTCCTGGAGCCGTAGTAACGCTCGATCCAGCCCTTGACCTGGCGCTCCACGTATCCCTGCGGCTTGCCGAGATCACTGAGGCCGAGAGCCTGGTAGTCCAGCTGATGCAGCGCGGCAAGGTTGTCGATGAACGATTCACTCAGGCGCTTCGCCGTCGGTGGATCCAGTGGAAGGCCGGGGGGCACCTCGCGGCGCAGAATGATGCCGTGGACGCGCTCCATCACGTAAAAAGGAGCGCCGATGACGGATTCGTCAGTGCAGTGGAGCAGCGGTTTGGGGGCGGGATAAGCCGAGTACAGCTTGCTGAGCACGTGATATTCGCGACCCATATCGTGCGCGCTCTTCACCTTGCTGCCGAAGGGCGGCCTCCGCAGAACCATTTCTTTGTCGCCGAGGCTGACGGAGTAAGTGAGGTTGGAATGCCCGCTGGGAAACTGCCGCACCGCCAGCGGCCCGGGGAGATCGGGAAAATGGCTGTGCAGGTAAGGCTCTAGTTTGGCGATGTCCAGTTCTTCGCCGGAGCGGATCTTTGCCGCATGATCTTCAAAGTCGCCGAAACTCGAAGGGCGTGCTGCCATATCGTCCGTTGATGCCTCTTTTTTGATCACCGGTAGGTAATAAACTCCGGATCAGTGAGATGTGGATTCGCATTATACGTGCTGAGGGTGAAGCGTTCGGGGGAGAAGAGAAATTCGCTATAGGCGGAGTTGCGCATCATCCACGCCGATTTCAACGTGCCGTCGATGGAGAGATCCAGCGCCTTCTTCATGGCCACACCGCCCGGGCCGCCGGAGCTGAAGATCACCAGGTTGCGCCCGCCGTTTCCGTTGTCCAGCAGGCGCTCCAAACCACGCTGCACCCGGGTGCAGAAGTCCGCCCAGGGCTCAATGCCGGGGACTTCAAGCTCGCGTCGCGCCCAGCGTCCGATCACGACCTCGAAGACGCGCTGGAAGGTCCGGAAGCGGTCATCGGTTCCTCTGGCGTCCTGGAAGTCCTGATGCAGACGGCGCACGTGATCATCTGTTTTCAGCAGGCCGGCGAGGGCATGCTCCAGCACGGCCTCGGCTTTGAACTCATCGAAATCGGCGACTATCACCGGCTCCGGCCAGTCAAGGCCTGCCTGCCTGTAGACTTCGCCGACGATGCCGGCGGTATCGCGTTGTCGTTTGCGCGGGCCGGTATAGACAAGGTCGAAAACCACGCCGAGACCAGCCCAATACTCGCCCAGCAGGCGGCTCTGGGCTTCGCCTTTCGTAGAGAGCCGGTCGTAGTCGGGCTCGAGAAAAGACGCTTGTCCGTGCCGCACAATGAAGAGACGGCCCATTCGCTATGAAGTGCTCCGCATGAATTGCGAAAACCACGAGGATAGCACGTGACCATAAATGAATCCATGAGCCGTCGAAGGCGAAGGCATGCGGAGGTCGAGAGCATCGCTGTTAAGGCCGAGTCTCTTGCATCAATGCTTGGTATCGCCCGAGCTCTGCGCGATGGGCCGAGCTGGAATTGTCACCTTTGCGTTGGCCGTTCCAATCCGCCCACTGCCGTTGTCACGGACGCCGAGGCGCAGCACGTAATCTCCGGGATCGAGGGCCAAGGCCTCATTACACGGGAAAAACCGCTGCATCACCATCTGGAAGGCGTCGGGCTTCAGAGCGGCGTCGAAAGTGTTTCCCTGAATCTTTACCGGCTCGCCTTTGAGCGTAAACGCCTGAGCAGTGCAGTCGATGCTGGCGTGCTCGAGCCCATCCGACCGCAGGTCGAAGCCGATAGTGCCGGGGTCGATGCCATAGTTGATCACCAGCTTGTTGCCGGTTTGATCAGACGGAGGAATCGCCACGGCGCGAAAAATCATGGCGGTTGAAACCGGATAGTCCAGGCTGAGCGCCTGGCCGAAATCCATGGCCTGCTGCCTGGGATCGAGTTTTGCATAGCCCTTGGGATCAAGGGCAAAGTAGCCTGCGCGGTAGCGAAGCTTCAGACCAGGACGGCCTACCTTCACGGAGACGCGGCGAAATTTGCCGTTCCAATCTTTATTTTCGGGGTAATAACCCAGGGTGTAGTAGGTCGAACCGTCATTCATGCCGTCGCGTATTGAGCTCGCGAGGTCGTTGCGGTTGTAAAAAGCCTTGCCGCCCGTTTCCTCGGCTACTGTGTTCATTGTGGAGTGGATCCCTAATTGAGCGTCAGACGTACGGTCCAACTCAGTCCCTATGGCACCCCGCTGCTCTTCGCGCGTCCCGGCCACCATCCCGGTAGCAGTTCTACCGATATAGTTTCCGTTGCTGTCGGTGTTGCTGAGCGAAGAGTACATGTCGAAGTTGACCAGCGCACCGGCGTCGATGGGATAGACAGCCACGCGTGCATTGCTGAGCGCATTGCCGATCCGTTCCATCTCATCCTCGTAGTTGCTCAACACCGGACCGGAGGCAGACCTCGGCGCATTCGAGGAAAGGGCATCCAGGTTCGTGAAAATCGCGCTCGGGAACGCGGACGAGACCCAGATGAGATTCTTGCGCCCCGGATACCCGGACAGGGCCCGGGCCAGCGACTTCAGCGCGGCTACAGTCATCGCCACTCTCTGATCCGTCTGAAATGCGGCATTCTCCTGCTGAAAGGCCTGAATCTGCGCGACTACGTTTCCGAGTCCCATCTCGGCCAGAGATGAAGCGATCGCCGCGTCCAGATAAGGGGCAGAGGGACTTCCGGACGGACTGTCCAGCAAATGCGATGCTTGGCCCTTACTCTCCGCGACGGCCCGCTTCAGCAGACTGGGATCGGTGGTGAAATCCTGCAGCAGTCGCAGCTTGGCGCCGAGAGCATAAACGGCGACCGGTTGTCCCGCGGGAAGCTTCTCCAGGTACTTGAGCATCTCCTGGCGGACATACTTCTGCTTTGTTAGATCGGTATTCAATCCATCCAGAAGGAGCACGCTCAGGGCTTTGTCAGACTTGAAGCCGGGGATGTTGGAAAACATGTTGGGCGTAGATTTGGGGGCTTCCGGCGAGGGAATGGCCTGTCCTGGCTGCTGGAAGGTGAATACACGAACAGACTGGGGAGCGCCTTCTTCCGTTACCGTGAAGTCTTCGGCCTTAAGGTCGGTTACAGGTAGTCCTTTGTGGTCCAACACCACCACATCGAAAACCACCAGGCGCGTAGATACTTTCAGTGTCGGCAGTGGCGAAGATGGCTGGGAGTCTTGCTTAGTGGTATCCTGCGCGGCTTGAGGAGAATTCCCAGGTGTCGATTGGGCAAAAGCAAAAACAGTTGCAACCAGCAGAGCAAAATGAAGGAAGGCTTTCTTCAACTGGCGGTTCATGCTCACATCTCTCCCAAAACTCGAATCACAACCATGCCGCGTCGCGCAGCCGCAGATGTTTAGAGAAAGACAAACATTCAGGCTGATGGGGGCGAACGTCATCCTAGCAGGTTGCGGACGGCACAGCCACGGGAAAAGCCTTTTGTTGGAAAGTCGAACGAAGACCCCGCGCGCTACAGACGCTTACTGAAGACGCAGGTCGACGCCGTTGGTCGCGTTCGCCTGGTCGGTGGCCGCCTTATCCAAATCAGCCAGCGGGATTTTCTTCGGCGTGTGCGCATTCATGACATAAAGATTGTCGCCGACGATGGCATAGTTCTGGGTGGTGATGCGACGGCCGTCGCGGAAAACAAAGGCGGTGGAGTCGGCCGGGGGCTGCGCGGTTATTGAGCCCTGCTGTTGCGGTCGCGGCGCTGCCTGCTGGCGTTCCTGCTGCTGCATCTCGTCAATCCTGTCGGAGAGCCGCTGAACCTCAAGCGCCAGCTCCATGCTGGTTGCGTCGCGATTGTCGTTCTGAACAGCTTCCTGCGCCGGCTGCGAATAGGTATCCCCGTAGAAAGGATCAAAAAGCGGATAACCGTAAGGGTAGAACAGGCCGGAGTTCAGGAGAAAGCGGTTCCGGCAATGGAAGCCGTCGAAACAGTCACGCCGGCCGAAAAAGGGACGGCGATGAAAACGGCCGTTGCCAACGATCAGGCGGCCAGATCGCGCTGAGCGAAATGAGCTCGAAGGCCTAACTGCTCCTGTGGGCCGGCCAATGGCAGGACGCCCGGCTGCCAAGCCTCCGCCGACACGGGCTGGAGCCGCCGGACGAGCCGACATACTTCTACCACCCATGCCTCTACCACCCACGGCTCGCTGAGCATGGCCGGCGAGCGGCAGAAGTATCAAAACCAGGAACGCTGCGAGGGGTTTGGGGACTAGCGTACTCATACAAATAAGTTTAGTACTGCGCCGGACGGCTGATTAAAACTATTTCCCGTGTGTTTTCAACTATCGCCGCAACCTGTTTCAGCTTGTCCTAGCGTGATGCCCCGGTTAACGCATATTCCGTTGAGCTGGTCGAACGTTTGCCGCCTTTAATCAAATCCGCGGCTTTTTCCGCGATCATGATAGTAGGAGCATTGGTGTTGCCGCCGATGATGGTCGGCATGATGGAAGCATCGACCACGCGCAAACCCTCCACGGCGCGGACGCGCAGCTCGGAGTCTACCACCGCCATGGAGTCGGACCCCATCTTGCAGGTGCCCACCGGGTGATAGAGCGTTTCACCGTATTTCCGGATGTGATCGCGAAGAGCCTTGTCGTCCGTCGCCAGCGGGCCGGGAACCAGCTCGCGTTTTCGATAGCGCGCCAGCGCAGGAGCGGCAGCCAGAGTGCGCGCCAGCTTTACGCCCTGCAGCATGGCATCAGTGTCGCGCGAGTCGGCAAAATAATTGGCGCGAATCACTGGCGAGTCCAGCGGGTTGCTGGAGCGCAGCGTGATGCGCCCGCGGCTAAAAGGACGGATCAAAGTCGGTCCAAAGGTGAAGGCGTGCTCCTTGATACGCTGGAAGCCGTGCTCGATGAAGTAGCCGGGCGCGAAATGGTATTGGATATCGGGAGCCGGAGCGCTCGCGGAAGTCTTGATGAAGCCGCCGCCCTCGCCGACGTTGGAGGTCAGGGGGCCGTTCTTAAAAGCCATATAGCGCATCAGATTACCCAGAGTCTCCGCGCTGGCCAGAGAAATGGGCTCGGTACATTCGTACGCCAGAGCCACCGACGGGTGGTCCTGAAGATTGCTGCCTACGCCGGGGAGGTCGCAGGTGACGGGGATATCCAGCGTGCGCAGATGATCTGCCGGCCCGATCCCGGCCAGCATGAGAAGCTGCGGTGAGCCGATGGCCCCGGCGCACAGGATGATTTCGCGTTCCGCCCGCTCCTGCTTGCTGTTGTGCTCCTGCTGGAAGCTGACCAGCGCGGCGCGCTTGCCTTCAAAAAGTATGTCGAAGGCCTGGACGCCGGTGCGCACAGTGAGGTTGGGCCGCCGCATTGCCGGGCGCAAAAATGCCGCCGCCGCGCTGCAACGCCGCCCCTGAAACTGCGTGACCTGGTAAATACCGAAACCTTCCTGATCCTGCCCGTTGAAGTCAGGATTGCGCTTGAATCCTGATTGCTCGGCGGCTTCCACAAAGGCCTGGGAGAGCCGGTTGGCGCAGCGCAGTTCGGACACATGCAGCGGACCACCAGAACCGTGATATTCAGAGGGGCCGCGCTCCTGGTCCTCAGACTTCTTGAAATATGGCAAAGCATCGGAGTAACCCCAGCCGGCGTTGCCCAGATCGCGCCATTGGTCGTAATCGTGGCGGTGGCCGCGGATGTAGATCATCGCGTTCAGGGAGCTGCTGCCGCCCAGTACTTTGCCCCGGGGCCAGTACAAATTGCGGTTTCCCAGCTGCGCTTCAGGCTCGGTGTAATACGCCCAGTCGCACGGTCCCTTGAAGAGCTTGGAAAAAGCCGCGGGCATATGGATCTCTTTGCGGGTATCGGGGCCCCCGGCTTCAAGAAGCAGAACTTTGACAGTGGGATCTTCGCTCAGACGGTTGGCAAGCACACATCCGGCAGAACCTGCGCCTACGATGATGTAGTCATACATGGGTAAGCTTCCTTGTCGGCGCAAAATTGTACCCTTTAATTGGACGCGGCAGGGCCGGAAACGTGCGCCACTTTCAACCGCACTCGGCAAACAGCATGTTTGCAGCCTTGCTGCGCGTCTTTTTCTTCCAGGCCGCGAAGAGTTCCGCGTAGGACGAGGTAATGTAGGCGGATTTGGCAATGTCCAGCCGGCGGGCGGTGGTGTCAATCCAGGAGGGCAGACCCTCAATCTCGCCGAAGTCGCCGATGGGGGTTTCGTCGATCAACACGTGCCCGACGCCGTCACTCCACTCGCTGCGGTACTTCTCATAGGCAAGGACGGCCTTGAAACCGGCAGCCTCCAGGATTGCGGAAAGCACCTGGCCGTCAACAATGCCGGTTTCGATCTCTCGCCGGGATTTGTAGCGCTGGGAGGCCGTCCGTGCCCCCTTTTTGTCCTTATAGGTGACCGTCCAGGTCTGGCCGTATTTGCGAACACGGAGGATGGCCTCCCGGCGGCGAAGAGGGAACCGAGGGAGGTCATAGAGGGTATTCAGCTCGTGGGTCCGAGGTGTGACAGTCCGGAAGCCGGCAGCGGGCAAGGCCCGGGCCAGTGTCTGAATGTCGGCAATTCGGAACTTGATCTCAACTTCCTGGGGCTGATCGGCCATAACGGGCAGTATAGAGGCAAGACGAGAGGCTAAGTCGAATACAGGCAATTATCTAAGGTTAAGACCTTAGACCTCGGACATTTTAGAGGTGAAAACCATTCGTCCAGGAATCAGACAGGCATCCGAGATATGCAAAATGCCTTCTAAATTGTGCACCCAGTAGGTAACGCCGGGAACCTCAAAAACAGCACCGAGGTGACGATAGTCTCGGAACGAACGCTTTTTGGCGGGTTTTTTAAGCACGGGAGCCACAGTCGGGTCCTTAACATAGCTGTGGTGAAATGGCAACAGGTTTTGTCGGGGTGAAGAGAAGGCGATTGCTAATTTTTCCTTCAGTTTCATACAATTATGGCAACTAGTTCTTGGGGGGACCGAAGTGGAAGTTACTCTTAAAAGGAGTTTGTATGAACCGAGTACTGTCCAGTCTGGCGGCGACTTTCGTAATAGTCGCCAACATGGCGGCGGCGCCCGTTCCAAACCACCAAGATCAGAAGACCCCAGGTAAGACTCTCCCAAAGACCGCCAATTCCAAACCGTCGGCCGCGGCCCGTAAGACCTCCAGGGCGGCCCGGAAGCCTGAGGTAAAACCCTATCAGGTAGGCGTGGCGTCCTGGTACGGCAAGCAGTTTCACGGCAAGACGACGGCCAGCGGCGAGGGGTTTGACATGTTCGAGCTCACAGCCGCCCACCGGCAGCTTCCGCTGGGAACCTACGTAAAGGTCACGAACCTGAGAAACGGGAAATCGGTGATAGTCCGGGTCAACGACCGCGGTCCCTACGTTATGGACCGGATCATGGACCTGAGCTACTCAGCAGCCCGCATGCTCAACTTCCGCGACGGCATTGAGCGCGTGCGCCTGGATGTGGTCCAGCCGCAAACCGTGGCCATGGCGCGCGGCAACTAAGCTCAACCCGGCAACTTTCGTACTATACTGGCCCTGATGCCAGCGAAAACTCTTGAGACGCTCTCCTCCCTGCGTTCCCAAGGCAAGCCGGAGATGCGTTACCGGCTGATTGTGGCCCTTGACGTCCCCACCGCTGCTGCTGCTCGGGGGGTGGTGACAAGGATCGGCAACGCAGCCGGCGCTTATAAGGTCGGGCTGCAGCTTTTCACGGCCGAAGGCCCTGATTTCGTCAGGGAGCTAGTGGCTTCCGGGCGCAAGGTTTTCCTGGACCTCAAACTCCATGACATCCCCAATACCGTGGCCCATGCGGCAAAAGCGGCCAGTCAGCTGGGCGTAAGCATGCTTACCGTCCACGCTGCCGGCAGCAGGGAAATGCTGCGGGCAGCCGTCGAGGCTGCCGGAAGTACGTCAATACTGGCGGTTACGGTGCTGACCAGCTTCAAGCAGGACGACCTGCACGAAATCGGGATTCCGGCGCAGCTGCCGGATCAGGTCTTGCGCATGGCCTCGCTGGCCAGGGACTGCGGCTGCGCAGGTGTGGTGAGTTCGGCGCGGGAGACGGCCATGCTCCGCCAATCGATGGGCGAAGGCCTGCTCATCGTAAATCCGGGGATCCGGCCGGCAGGAGCGGGGCTAGACGATCAGGAGCGAGTGGCCACACCGGCAGCAGCTATAGCGGCCGGGGCGTCGCACATCGTGGTAGGCCGGCCAATCACCCAGGCCGACGATCCCGCAAGAGCCGCGGAAAAGATCGTTCAGGAGATGGAACAGTCGCAAAGTTCCCGTCCAGTGGATTAGGATGGAAGCCGCCACCGGCACTAACTTGAGGTGACCGCCATGCGCAGTACGCTATTCGCTTTTGTGATCGCCGCCGTTCTGCCTGCCTCAGCCCAGACACCTTCAGCCGATCCCGGAAAGCTTGAAAACTCGAGCGCGCCCGCGGCCCAGGCCTCCCAACCGGCCGCTGCGCCCGCAAATGTGCAGGCATCCGACGCGGCGCCGGCGCCAGCCCCGCAGAACACGCGGCAGATCACCCTTCCCGCGGGCACGGAAGTCCTGCTGCAGCTGAAGAATGCGATCGATACCAAGAGCGCAAGGATAGGCGATGGCGTGTATTGCCAGACTACTTTCCCCGTGGTGGTGGACAACATCATGATCATCCCGCCCGGGTCGTACGTGAAGGGCGAGATTACACGCGTGCAGCGAGCCGGCAGGTTGTCTGGGCGGGCGGAGATCCTGTTTCACTTTGACAGCGTGATCTTTCCGACCGGCTACACGGTGGAGATGCCGGGAAGCATCCACGGCGATTCGGGAACCCACAACGGCAAAGTGGCAGACGACGAGGGCACGGTCAAGACTGAAGGTCATGACAAGCTGAAGAAGTTGCCCGATGTCGGTCGCGATGCGGAATACGGATCGATCGGCGGCGTGATTGCCAGCGGTAGCCTGAACGGCGCGCGGATCGGCGGCGGCATTGGAGCGGTAGCCGGCCTGGCGACTATGCTTCTCACGCGCGGATCGGATGTACGCATCGAGTCGGGAGCAGCGCTTACCATGCGGCTGCAGCGGCCGCTGGTGGTGGATGTGGAGGCGACCTCAGCGCAGGCCGGAACGCAGGTGGTGCCGCGGCAGACCAACACGCGTCTGCCTATGCCGGCGAGCGCGAACAAGCCCCAATAATAAGTGCCCAATCGGGAAGAGTCCGAGAGAATGAGAGGCGGAACCTGCCGTACGGAGCTTATTCGACTTTTTTAAACGGAACTCGATATCCGCCGAATAATTTGTTTGATTACGAACCTGGCAGGCGTATAACAGGCCCATCACCGGACTGAGGTCCGTTACGAAACTGAAGTTTCTTCTTGCCCAAGACGGATTATTTGCTTTTTCTAAAAATCAATAGGCAGCCCGCCAAAGGCTACCAATTTTTGTATTCCTGCTTTAGTGTTCTGGTGTAAGTGGCTGTTTTTGCAATGGCATCGCGACCTACATGACTTGGAACCCCGAATGCTTCATAGTCCCTAACTGAACAAAGAATGGACCCGTTGCGCGACCGCGATGCTGATTCATGGGGAGCCCAGATCTCCCGCTGGTCTGTCTTGGTTTTACGGACTTATTCACGAACTTCTTGTATCGTTGCTCATTCCTGAAGGAGGAATAGAAATGTCAAGATGCAAAGCCCTCTCCCTGTGGATGCTGGCGCTGCTTCTGCTAGCGGTGCCAGTGTTCGGGCAGACCACAGCCAGTATCAAAGGCAATGTGACCGATCCCGCCGGGGCTGCCGTGGCGGGCGCAAAGATAACAGTCAAAGGCGTGGGCATCGAGCGTGGCACGCAAACCAACGGCAGCGGCGACTACGAAGTCCCCGCGCTTCCTCCTGGCGTCTACAGCGTGCAGGTTGAACAGGGCGGATTCCAGACGGAAATCGCCAAGAGTGTGGTGCTGGAAGTCAGCACCAACATTGTTCAGAATTTTTCCCTGAAGGTGGCGGCGGCAAACGAGGTAATTACCGTTGAGAGTACAGCTCCAATCATTGAGGCCACTACGATTACAGTGGGCCAGACCATCACCCAGCAAACCGTGCAGGAGCTGCCGCTCAACGGTCGGCACTTCGTAGATCTGGCGTTGCTGGTACCGGGCAGCGTGACGGCTCCGCAAAACGGCTTCCTAACGGCTCCGCTGCGCGGACAAGGCGCATTCGCCGTCAATACTGCGGGCATGCGCGAAGACGCTGTGAACTGGACCGTAAACGGCATCAACCTGAACGACATGGTCCAGAACCAGGTGACGTTCCAGCCGACCATCAACACGGTTTCCGAATTCAAGGTCGACAATTCCACCTATAGCGCCGAATACGGCCGCAACGCCGGCGCGATCGTTACTATCGCCTCGCGCTCGGGCACGGATAGCTATCACGGCGAGTTGTACGACTACATCCGCAACGACTATTTCGATGCGCGCAATGCGTTCAATCGTGTCACCACTTCTTCGGGTGCGCCCAATCCGATCGCGCCGTTTAAGCGCAACCAGTTCGGCGGTGATTTTGGCGGACCGATCAAGAAAGGAAAGACGTATTTCTTCCTGACTTATGAAGGTGAGAGGCACCGTCAAGGGTTGCCAGTCAATAGCCCAGTATTCACGGATGCGCAGCGGACCGCGATCCAGGCTGGGGGAAGCCCCATTCCGAACGCGATTCTAGGATTAATTCCCCGCGCGAATGGCGTCATTGGCGCCTCTCCTGTTCCGAATGCGTTCATTGGAGCGGCGACGGCGCCAGTCAACATCGACCAGGGTACGGTGGACTTCAACCACAATTTCAGCGATTCTGATCGATTGCACGGTTATTGGGTGTACCAGCACGATCTGCGGCAGGAAGCCACGGCGGGAACGACCCTTACCGGTTTCGGCGATACCCGCGAAGGTAAGCGCCAGGTTTTGACCTTGGGCGAAACTCACGTGTTTACTCCTGCGCTCGTGAACGAAGCGATCCTGGGCTTCAACCGCATTCATATCACGTTCCTGCCCAACAACACTACGGATCCTAACAGTCTGGGGTTGGCTTCAACCCTTGGGCCGAACGAGTTGTTCATGCCCACTATCATTGTCAACCTTCCAGCTCCCGGTCCAACAGGCCTGCAATTCGGCGACGAGCGCAACTTCCCCCAGGGACGCGGGGACACGACGCTCGCGTTCGCGGATAATGTGAGCTGGGTTCGCGGCCGCCACTCCTGGAAGTTCGGAACAGAGTTCCGCGATTTCCGGAATGGCAACTTCAACAGCGACCCCGGCCAGTTAGTTTTTACATCCTTCGCTGATTATGTTGGCGGAATCGCTGATACTTCGGCCAGAACGGTGGGCAACGTTGCCAATCGCATAACCCAAAATGCGTTGGATTTTTATGGGATGGACAGCTTCAAACTGAAACCTTACTTCACGCTGGAATTGGGAATTCGTTATGCGTGGAACATGACTCCGTCTGAAGCCAAAAACCGGTTTGTCAATTTTGATCCAGCGACGGTTTCACTGATAGCGGTAACGCAGCCTTATGGGGAGAACAACAAGAATTTCCAACCGCGCGTGGGTTTTGCCTGGGATCTGTTCCATACCGGCAAGACTGTACTGCGCGCAGGCTATGCCTATCAGGTAGATGAACCCATCACCGGCGTTGTTACGGGATTATCCTCTAATCCGCCATTTGCTCTGCCGATAAGCATCGGGGCACCAACGCCACTGGCTGGTCTTACTCCGTTATTCAACGGCCCGCCTAGCAGTATCGCGCCGATTTTCGTGAATCCTAATTTCAAGGACGCAAATGTACAGTCCTGGAACATGAATATCCAACAGGAGATCACGCGTTCCAGTTCGATTATGGTGGGCTATTTTGGAAACAAAGGCACGCACCTGGAGGACGATATCAACCTGAACCAAACCCGGGTTTTGGGCACAGGGGCACTCAAAATACCTCCAGCTAACGCCAACCTGCCTTTTCCAGCGTTGTCGGCATCAAGCCCATTTCTTGCGGGAGTGCCGCTCGCAGCGTCGATGACGGCTCGCGAAAGCGGTAGCAACTCCAACTACAACGCCCTGTGGCTCACGGCCACGCAGAAGATGTCGCACGGGCTGCAGATCAGCGGGTCGTACACCTATGCGCACTCGATCGACGACGTTTCGCGAAATAACGGCGGAGTGCAGTTCCAGGACAGCACAGACATCTTCCGTAGCCGGGGCAATTCGGACTTCGACGTACGCCACAGATTCATTGCCAATGCCATTTACGATCTGCCGTTTAAGGGCAACCGCCTAGTGACCGGCTGGGAGGTCACGCCCATCGTTACCTGGCAGACTGGAAATCCTTTTAACATTGTGTTGGCCACGAACAGCATCAATGGCCTGGGCAACACAGTCACTCCTAATGCGAGCGGTCCGATTATCATCAGCCACAATCCTCTCGGCCAGTGGATTGCGAATCCCGGAGTACTCTCAGCACCGGTAAATAGTTTCGGCAGCCTTGGTCGAAATCAGGTCTACGGCCCCGGCTTCGCCAACATTGACTTCGGTTTGGCGAAGAACACGAAAATCACGGAACGAGTAAACCTGCAGATCCGCGCAGATGCATTTGACCTCACGAATCATCCAAACTACGGCCAGCCCGGGCCGCAGGCGGGAGGTTACCTAAACGCTGTCTTTTCGGGTGCCGCGAGCTTTTCGACGATCAACAGCACGCGCTTTCCTCCGGGCGACTCCGGATCGTCGCGGCAGTTGCAGCTGGCGGTGAAGCTGCAGTTCTAAGCTTTTCCGGTCTGAAAGACCCGGGCGTACCGCTTTCCGGTACGCCCAATTTTTTTTGCTAGAAGCCGGCCGGGTTTCAGCGGAAGTTTTCCCGCCCCATGGGCAAGAAAAGGCACAGGCAAGAGTGCCTGTGCCACACGGGTATCGGCTGAGAATAGAGCTGGGTCGGCAAAAAGAAGCCCCGCCTTGCGACGGGGCTTTTAGTCTTTGATTGGGTAAGGTTACATTCCGGGATAGCCGCCGTGCTCGCCGGGGCCGCCGGCCGGAGCTTTCTTCTCTTCCGGCACGTCGGAGACCAGGGCTTCGGTGGTCAGCATGAGAGCCGCGATCGAGGCCGCGTTCTGCAGCGCGGTACGGGTGACCTTGGTAGGATCGATGACGCCGGCTTTCACCAGGTCTTCGAACTTATCAGTCTGGGCGTTGTAGCCGAAGCTGTGGTCTTTGGACTCGCGAATCTTGCCGACCACAATGGCGCCCTCTTCCCCGGAATTGATAACGATCTGGCGCAACGGCTCTTCGAGCGCGCGGCGGACGATGTTGCAGCCGGTCTGCTCGTCGTCGTTCTTGAACTTCATATCGTCGAGAGCGGACTGGCAGCGCACCAGGGCCACGCCGCCACCGGGCACGATGCCCTCTTCCACGGCCGCGCGAGTCGCATGCATTGCGTCTTCCACGCGGGCTTTCTTTTCCTTCATTTCGGTTTCGGTCGCGGCGCCGACTTTGATCACGGCCACGCCACCGACCAGCTTCGCCAGCCGCTCCTGCAACTTCTCACGGTCGTAGTCGCTGGTGGTCTTGTCGACCTGGCTGCGGATCTCGCGCACGCGGCCTTCGATCTCGTTGCCCTTGCCTTTACCTTCGACGATGGTTGTGTTGTCCTTGTCGATGGTCACTTTCTTGGCGCGGCCCAGATCGTTAACCTGCACGTTCTCCAGCTTGATGCCCAGGTCTTCGGTGATGGCTTTGCCGCCGGTCAGGATTGCGATGTCCTGCAGCATGGCCTTGCGGCGGTCGCCAAAGCCCGGCGCCTTTACGGCGCAAACCTGCAGCGTGCCGCGCAGCTTGTTGACCACCAGGGTGGCCAGCGCTTCGCCGTCAACTTCCTCGGCGATGATCAGCAACGGCTTGCCCATCTTGGCTACCTGCTCGAGGATGGGGAGCAGGTCTTTCATGGTGCTGATTTTCTTTTCGTTGATGAGGATGTAGCAGTCGTCGAGGGTGGCTTCCATCCGCTCGGGGTCGGTAACGAAGTAGGGTGAGAGATAGCCGCGGTCAAACTGCATGCCTTCGACCACTTCCAGGCTGGTCTCCATGGTGCGCGACTCTTCCACGGTGATCACGCCGTCTTTGCCGACCTTCTTCATAGCTTCGGCAATGATGCGTCCGATGGTGTCGTCGTTATTGGCGGAGATGGTGCCTACCTGGGCAATCATGTCGCCGCTGACCGGCTTGGAGAGGGAATCAAGATAACCCTTCTCGCGTTCGCCCTCCTTGTTGAGAATGCCGCAGATGGTGGAAACGGCCTTCTCGATACCGCGCTTCAGGGCCATGGGGTTGGCGCCGGCAGCTACGCTCTTCACGCCATCACGATAGATGGCCTGGGCGAGAACGGTGGCGGTGGTGGTGCCGTCGCCGGCCACATCACTGGTCTTGCTGGCGACTTCGCGAACCATCTGCGCGCCCATGTTCTCGAGGTTGTCGCCCAGCTCGATCTCCTTGGCTACGGTCACGCCGTCCTTGGTGATGGAGGGCGAGCCGAATTTCTTGTTGATGACAACGTTGCGGCCCTTGGGGCCCAGCGTAACTTTCACTGCGTCAGCCAGGATGTTTACGCCACGGAGGATCGCCTGGCGCGACTCTTCACCGTGAACAATTACCTTTGCCATTTTTCAAATCTCCTAATGAATCTTTTCCGCTGGATGCGGACTTGATGTTCAAAACTTGTTGGTGACGGCGGAACTTTGAGCGGTCAGCACTCAGCCGGCAAAACCAGAATTTCTCAGGCTAATTGCCAGTTGCTCCGCTTACCGCCGGCCGCCGACGGCGACTTTCTCCGGCTTCGGGGCTGCCTTGGCGGCGCCGCCGAGGATGCCGAAAATTTCGTCTTCTTTGAGGATCAGCAGCTCTTCGCCGTCGATCTTGATTTCCGATCCGGCATACTTACCGAACAGGACGCGGTCACCGGCTTTCACAGCCAGGGGAATGGTCTGGCCTTTTTCATGCCGGCCAGTGCCTACCGCCACCACCACGCCCTCCTGGGGCTTTTCTTTGGCAGTGTCGGGGATGATGATGCCGCCGCGAACCATTTCCGCCTCTTCAACCCGGCGGATCAGAACGCGATCATGCAACGGAGTCAGCGATTGAGACATTGCAAATACTCCTTTCAACTCTTCTTTGGAATTGGAAATAACAAGACTGGTGTTTCTGGACTCTTGACAGGCTGATAGCACTCAGCTCCATCGAGTGCCAATTGTAGATGTTGGGCTTTCGTAATGTCAAGACGAACAGGTGGAAAGTTGAGTGTAGAACACTAATGGCGCGATGATGTTTAATACTAAGTCTTTGTTTATCTATCAGTTGCAATGGCTAGATTGCAGCCAAAATTGATCGGATTTGGTTCCTGCTCTATTAGGCCGAACGCGAAGCGGAGGAGTCAGTTCCACCGCTTCGTTGTCTCCCTGATGCGAACGTCAGGCGCGCGACGGGTCGATTTTCTCCGTGTCCACTGCCAACTCCTGCATGGCTTGCTGGGCCTTCTTGACGTCGAACTTGCCGTCGCGAGCCAGGCGGGAGAGCGCGGCTGCGGCGATGGATTCGGCGTTGATCTCGAAGTGACGGCGGAGGTGTTGCCGGTTGTCGCTGCGGCCGAAGCCGTCAGTGCCAAGCGTGACCAGGCGCGTTCCCAGCCACGGAGCCAGTTGATCGGGCACCGCCTTGATGTAGTCGGAGGCGGCGACGATAGGGCCTTCGGCCCTGGCCAGCGCGGTTACCACGTACGGCTGGCGGGCCTTTTCCGCGGGATGCAGACGATTCCAGCGTTCGGCTTCCAGCCCGTCGCGGCGGAGTTCGTTGTAGCTGGTGACGCTCCACACGTCAGCCTGCACGCCGTACTTGTCGGCGAGAATGCCCTGCGCGCGCAGAGCTTCATTCAGGATCGGCCCGCTGCCAAAAAGCTGGACCGCGGCCTTGCCGGAAGGCGCGTCTTTGCATTTGTAGAGGCCGCGCACGATGCCTTCTTCACAACCCTTTGGCATCTCCGGCATGGGGTAGTCTTCGTTGTACAGCATGATGTAGTAGAAGCGGTTTTCGCCCTGCTGGTACATGCGGCGCAGGCCGTCCTGCACGATCACGGCGATCTCGTAGACGTACGCCGGATCGTAGGTCGCGCACGTAGGCACGACGCTGGAGAGCACGATGCTGTGGCCGTCCTGGTGCTGCAAGCCTTCGCCCAGCAGAGTAGTGCGGCCGGCGGTTCCGCCCATCAGGAAGCCCTTGCCGCGGGCATCGGCGAACGCCCAGATCAGGTCTCCGACGCGCTGGAAGCCGAACATGGAGTAGTAGGTGAAGAAGGGAACCATGGGCACACGGTAGTTGGAGTACGCTGTGCCCGCCGCCGTAAACGACGCCATGGAGCCGGCTTCAGTGATGCCTTCTTCCAGAATCTGACCGTCGCGTTCCTCGCGATAATAGAGAAGCATGTCCTGATCGTGCGGAGTGTAGAGCTGGCCCTGGCTGGCGTAGATGCCGACCTGGCGGATGATGGACTCCATGCCGAAAGTGCGCGCTTCGTCGGGGATGATGGGCACCACCAACTTGCCGAAGTTGGGATTCTTCATCATGTGGCGCAACATGCTGACGAAGCCCATGGTGGTGGAGACTGCGCGTCCCTTGGAGCCGGCCAGCGACTCATCGAAGAAATCGAGCGGCGGAGCGGTGAACTCGGGTGTCTTGGTATCGCGCGTGGGCAGGTAGCCGCCAAGCTCGCGGCGACGCTCCTGAAGGTAGCGCATCTCGGGAGTGTCGTCAGCCGGCTTGTAGAGCGATCCATCTTTCGCGGCGCGCTCAGGAATGGGAATATCGAAGCGCTTGCGGAAAGCCGACACGGCTTCGTCGGTCATCTTCTTTTCCTGGTGAGTGGCATTGCGGGCCTGGGCCGAGCCCAAGCCGTAGCCCTTGATAGTTTTGGCCAGGATGACGGTGGGCCCGCCCACGTTCTCCACGGCGCGCTTGTAGGCGTTGTAGACCTTCTGCGGATCGAGGCCGCCGCGCTGCAGCTTGAAGATCTCGTCGTCGGTCATGTTGGAGACCAGCTCCAGCGTTTCCGGATATTTGCCGAAGAAGTGCTCGCGCACAAAGGCGCCATCTTTGGCCTTGAAGGCCTGGTATTCGCCGTCGACGCACTCTTCCATGCGCTTGATCAGCATGCCGGTGTGGTCGCGGGCCAAAAGCGGGTCCCAGCTGGAGCCCCAGATGACCTTGATCACGTTCCACTTGGCGCCGCGGAAGGCGGCTTCCAGCTCGTTGATGATCTTGCCGTTGCCGCGCACCGGGCCGTCAAGCCGCTGCAGGTTGCAGTTGACGACGAAGATGAGATTGTCGAGTTTCTCGCGCGAGGCCAGCGTGAGCTGCGAACCCATGGCTTCGGGCTCGTCGGTCTCGCCGTCGCCGATGAAGGCCCAGACTTTGCGCGGAGTTTCAGGAATGATTCCGCGGTGCTCCAGGTAGCGCATGAAGCGCGCCTGGTAAATCGCGTTGAGCGGGCCCAGGCCCATGGAGACCGTTGGGAAACGCCAGAAGTTTGGCATCAGCCAGGGATGAGGATAGGAGCTCAGGCCGGGCTTGTCGCGCAATTCGTGGCGAAAGTTTTCCAGCTGCTCCTGGGTGAGGCGTCCTTCGAGAAAAGCGCGGGCGTAAACGCCCGGAGAAGCGTGGCCCTGGAAGTAAACGAAGTCACCGGGCTGTTCGCCGTACTTGGCATGAAAGAAGTGATTGAAGCCGACTTCGAGCAGCGTGGCGAGGGAGGAAAAAGTAGATATGTGTCCGCCGATCCCGGGGTCTTTTTTGTTCTGGCGATGGACCATAGCCATCGCGTTCCAGCGAATCAGGCTCTTGATGCGCCGTTCCAGCGGGCGGTCTCCGGGATAAGGAACTTCCTCGGAGACAGGAATGGTGTTTACATAGGGCGTATTGAGCTGGATGGGACGGTCGATTCCGGAAGCACGAGCGCGCTGAGTGAGCGCATCCAGGAGGCGGGCCGCTCCACTGGGGCCCTGCTCGTCGACTACCTGGTCAAACGCTTCAATCCATTCTTCGACTTCCTCGAGGTCGGGTTCCAGCGCCGCAGGCGGCTGGCCATTTACAAGAGTTGTCGTCATACAACTAGTATGCGCCAACCATGGCCGCATGCCAACTTTGCGTTCGCCAAGGATTACGCATTGGTAACCCGGAAAACTACGAGGATGAATATTGTTCAGCCAGCGCCGGCCAGAAGAGAATCGGGCGAGTCGTCGGCAGGGAGGAGACGCAAGCGCAGCTTCTCCGCGCTTTCGACGGCGCGGACCAGCTCGCAGGCGAATCTGGCTGCCAGTCCAAGCTTCCACTTCTCCGACCACAACGCTTTTTGCTGAAGGTAGGTTTCCATCCGGCTGATGGGATCGGGCGCGGGCTGGCGCCCGCTCCCGAGGTGGTCGCCGACGAAGCGGGCGCCAATTCCGGTTTGACAGTGAAGCAGCACAGGCCCGCGTCCCTGGCGAGCGCGGCGAATTGCTTCCTGGCCGACGCGATACACGGCGATGACGTCATCACCGTCGAGGGCCAGGACCGGGAGGCGAGAGTCGTCGGCAGGAAGACGAGGTTCTGAGCTTGGGCTTTGAATCACGTGGATGACGGCGAGCTTGTGGGCGATCGAGAAGTTGACCGCAGCATGCCACACATCGGCCGGCATGGACTCTTCGCGACAGAGACTGACGGCAACGCGGTCCACAGATTGCGCCTTAAAGGCCCACGCAGCACCAAGCGCGATGTGAAGTTGGGCTGACGGCGTTAGGTTGGAAGAGACGACTCGATCGGGAGGATGAGGCGCGGTTCGCGAAGAAGGTTGCGGGCGCTTGCACCCAAGCAGGTCAGCTATAACCAACTTCAACGGCTCGCCGCAGATCAGGCGAGAGGAGGCCGCGTGGATAGCGGGCGCGATGCAGTCCTGGGCTCGAAGATCGATGAGCATGCCCGCGGCGATGGCTTCGTGGCCGGCCTCGGGAAGCGAGCCACGAGTGATTTGCGGCTCGAGTTTCTTCAGCCTTTCGGCCATCATGCGTGCGCGCAGCATGGTCGAATAAAGCAGCTTCAGCCTGTTGTCATCGAGACGAGCCGGCAGGGGGGAGAGAGACTTTTTGTTAGAGCGATTCTTGGATGAGTGAGCCATGGGGTGTTTCATCTCTAATCTTAACTTGGAACCACTTGTTCTTTGGAATGCGCAGGCGTGAACGAATTTGAGCATCTGTGGTTCCAAAAGCAAAAGCGGGTTTTCAACAGCATGGTGAAAAAGAATGTGGAAAAGTCTCGCGGCACGTTAGTAACATCGCGCCAAGTGCCGGTTTCTGCAGTTTGCACCGCGCGATGTGCGGATGTTAACAGCCGGTAAAATTTTTAAAGATAAAGATAAAGATGAAGATGCGTATCGACAAGCTCCTGGTGGAGAGAGGTTTAGCGGCGTCGCGCGAGCGTGCGCAGGCGATCGTGCTGGCCGGCCGGGTGCTGGTGAACAGCCAGAAGGTAGAAAAAGCCGGCGCCGCGGTTGAGCCCGACGCGGAAATTCGCGTGCTCGGAGAGGACCTGCGCTACGTGGGCCGGGGCGGCCTGAAGCTGGAGGCTGCGCTGGAGAAATGGAAGATCGATCTCACAGGACGAACGTGCCTGGACGTGGGCGCCTCCACCGGCGGCTTCACCGATTGCATGCTGCAACACGGAGCCAAATCAGTAATCGCCGTGGATACAGGTTATGGGCAGATTGCGGCGCGGCTGCGCTCGGACGCGCGGGTTCGCCTGCTGGAGAAGACCAATGCGCGCTATCTGACTCGTGAGAAACTTGACGAGAGCGCGTCGGGAGCGGCGATCAGCTTCGTCGCCATCGACGTCTCCTTCATCTCTGTTACACTCATTCTCCCGGCCGTGTTGTACTCCGCTTTCCGAGAAGAGGATTCTCGGCGCCGCGAACTGGTTACCCTGATCAAGCCGCAGTTCGAAGCCGGACGCGAAGCTGTAGGCAAGGGCGGAATCGTCCGCGATGCGCGGGCCCAGGAAGGCGCGGTGGCCAAGGTGAGAGCTGCCGTGGCGCAACTTGGAGGACGCAACCTGGAGACCGTGGAGTCGCCCATCCTGGGGATGGAAGGCAACCGGGAGTTTCTTCTTCGCGCGGAATTCTGATGAAGCGAGCAGCCATCATCTCCAAGCAAGGTAAGCCCGAGCTGGGCCGCGTGGCCGTGGAGGTCACGGGCTGGCTGCGCAAGCACGGCTACGCGTTGACGGTGGACGCAGTGACCAGCGAATTCTGCCCGGGTTGCGAGGTGGCGGAGCGGGAAGACCTGGCGCGGACGCGCCCCGATTTTGTGATCGTGCTGGGCGGAGACGGCACGCTGCTCTCGGCCGCGCGCAACGTGGCGATCGCCAATATTCCGATTCTGGGCGTCAACCTGGGCTCGCTGGGATTTCTGACCGAGATTCGCCAGGACGAGATTTCGGAGGCGCTGGCCGCGGTGGATTCCGGGCGCTGTGAGGTCAGCCCGCGCTGCATGCTGCATTGCCAGGTGCAGCGCGAAGGAAAGTGCATCGCCAATTACGATGCGCTTAACGACGTGGTGCTCAACCAGCAAGCGGTGGCGCGCATCACCGAGTTCGAAGTGCGGGTGAACGGAGTGTTCGTTTCGATCTACAAGGCCGACGGCCTGATCATCTCCACGCCGACGGGATCGACGGCCTATTCGCTGGCCGCGGGCGGGCCGATACTGGCGCCGGATGTCCCCGGATTCGTGGTGACGCCGGTGGCGTCGCACGCTCTGACCAACCGGCCGCTAGTGGTGCAGGACACGGCAACGATCGAGATCCGGCTGATGGTCACGCGCGAGAACGCGTTTCTCACCGTCGACGGGCAGCTGGGCGTGCCGCTGGAGGAACACGATGTGGTCCAGTGCCGAAAGTCGAAATACGATGTGAAGCTTTTCAAGCTGCCGGAGCGAAACTTCTTCCAGGTGCTGCGGAGCAAACTCAAGTGGGGCGAGAGATAAGCGCCGTGCGGCGAAGCCTGAAAGAGCGCGCTCTGGCGATGGCTTGTGCCGCGCTGGCTCCACTCTGCGCCGCATTTCCCCAGGCGAAGCCTTCCGCGGACGTTATCGTGACCAACGCAAAAATCTGGACGGTGGACAAGTCGCGGCCGCAGGCGGAAGCCATGGCCATCATCGGCGACCGCATTGTGGGAGTGGGCAGCGCCGCGGACGTGGACCAGTGGCATGGCCCGCAGACCAGGATCATCGACGCCAAGGGCAAGCTGCTGCTCCCCGGCTTCAACGACGCTCATGTCCACTTCATCGACGGCGGCAGTCATCTTCAGGAAGTGCAATTGAAGGATGCGGCGTCGCCGGAGGAGTTTGCAAAACGGATCGGCGAGCGCGCGCGCACCGCCGCCAAAGGCGAGTGGATAACCGGAGGCGACTGGGACGAGCAGAAGTGGTCGCCGGCCGAGCTTCCGACTAAAGAACTGGTGGATCCGGTGACGCCGGATACGCCGGTGTGGGTCAACCGCTACGACGGCCACGAATCGCTGGCGAATTCGCTGACGCTGCGCCTGGCCAATATCACCGCCAAAACACAGGACCCGGCGGGCGGAGAGATCGTTCGCGACGCGCAGGGCAATCCCACGGGAGTGCTTCGCGACGCGGCGCAGCAACTGGTGGAGAAAGCGATGCCGCCGATGACGCGCGAGCGCCGCCTGCGCGCCATCCGCAAGGCGCTGGATTATGCCGCCTCACTGGGCGTGACCAGCGTGCAGCACATGAACCCGGAATACGAGGACGTGAAGATCTACGCCGAGATGCAGGAGAAAGGAACGCTTTCCACTCGCATCTACGCCGCGCCCATGGAGACCGGCTGGCGGGACCAGGCGAAGATCGGGATCCGCCACGCCTTCGGAACCAGCCTGCTGCGGTTGGGCGCAGTCAAAGGTTACGCCGACGGATCGCTGGGCTCGGAGACTGCATATTTCTTCGACGCCTACACCGACAACCCCAAGAGCCACGGATTGCTCAGCGACGAGATGCACCCGCCTTCGGCCATGCTGCAACGGCTCAAGGCTGCCGACGCCGCCGGACTGCAGCTCTGCATTCACGCCATCGGGGACCGCGCCATCTCCATGGTGCTGGACATGTTCGAGCAGATCGAGAAGGCCAACGGCAAGCGAGACCGGCGCTGGCGCATCGAGCACGCGCAGCACCTGGCGGGGCGCGATTTCCCCCGCTTCGGACGGCTGCGCGTGATTGCCTCCGTGCAGCCGTATCACGCGATCGACGACGGCCGCTGGGCGGAAAAACGCATTGGCCCGGACCGCATCAAGCGCACCTACGCCTTCCGCACTTTCATGGACAACGGAGTTCGACTGGCCTTCGGTACCGACTGGTCGGTGGCGCCGCTCAGCCCCATGTGGACCGTCTACGCCGCGGTAACCAGGGAAACGCTCGACGGGAAGAATCCCGGCGGCTGGGTTCCGGAGGAAAAGCTGACCGTGGCCGAGGCGGTGGAGGCGTACACCATGGGTTCGGCCTATGCCGAGTTCCAGGAGAAGGAAAAAGGCTCGATCACCGCCGGCAAGCTGGCGGATTTCGTGATCCTCAGCGACGACATCTTCAAGATCCCCCACGATGCGATCAAGGACGTGAAGATCGAGGCCACGTTCGTGGGCGGCAAGCTGGTGTACGGCGGTCTGGAATAGGGCTGCCTGGCCGTCCCTTCTATAGCGTTGCCCGCTTCACCACCGCAGCCAGCGCCCGATTGCGCTCGTACTCGCTGTTGATGGACTCCGCAGTCTTGATGTAGCTCTCGCGGGCGGCGCCAGTCAGTGGATAGCGGCTGGCGACGGCCAGCAGCGTGCGCGCCTTTTCGTAGTCGGAGTTCATCCGGCTGATCTCCGAAATCACTTTGGCTACCGAGGCGTCGCTCAACTTGTCATGCTCCAACAGCCCCAGCAGGGAGCGGGAGCGCTCGTTATCGCTCTGCATGGAATCAACGACAGCGAGATAAGTCGACATCTGGGTTTCGTCGAACTTGTGGGATTCGACCAGCGAGTTGATCACCCGCGACTTCTCGTAGTCGCTGTTTTCGCGGGAGACTGCTGCCAGCGCCTTGCTCACGGATGAAGCGCTGAGAGTGTTGTTCTTCATCAGTTCCATCAGGCTGCGAGAGCGCTCGTAATCGGAGCCCATGGAGTCCACAACCTTCAGATAACTGGACATCTGGCCTTCGTCGAACTTGCCCTTTCCCGCCAGACCGGCCAGCAGCCGCGACTTTTCGTAATCGGAGCTGATGGTAGCGGTCGCGCTCATGATGCGGTTGATCTGGTCGACAGCGAGAGTGTACCGCTGCATGGGCGCCAGCAGGTCGCGCGACTTCTCGTAGTCGGAGTGGATGGAGTCCACCATCTTCAGATAGAAGTCGAGTTGTGCCGGTTCGAACGACTTCTGGTCCATCAGCGAGAGCAGGATGCGGGATTTCTCGTAGTCGCTGCTGATGCTTGCGGAAGACTTGAGGGCGACATTGACGAGGTCTTTGGAGATGTTGGGACGGCGCAGCAGTTCGATCAGCACGCGCGAGTGCTCGTAGTCGCTCTTGAGTTTACCGGCGGCGTTGAGAAAGGCGGTGCGCGAGGCTTCGTCAGCCAGTTCGTACTGCTTGCCCACGGTCATGAGAACCCGGGCGAGCTCATAGTCGGAAGTAATCTCTGCTCCGGCCTGGGTGATGACGCGCTGAACGACGGGACCGGGAAGATTGGGCTGCTCCAGCAACTTGCGGAAGTAGATCCCGCGAACGTAGTCGCCGCGCAGGTTCCGGATCTCGTCGAGCACGGCGTTGGGTCCGCCTTTAGCCAGCAGCGCGGGCACGCGCGCGTCGGCGGAGAAGCCGGTAGAGCGTTCCAGATCCAGCAGAAATTGCGAAAACCAGGTTCGGGCTTCGCCTTCGAAGGGCTGTTGCTGGCCGTTGACCTTGTAGACATATTGCAGGCCGCCGGCGGAAGGCGTGACCTTCACCTGCTTCAGCATGTCGCCCTGACGGATGCTGACCGAGAATGAGCCGCCGCTGGAGATGCTCTGGACCTCGGTGGCTTCGGCATTGAATTTGATCTCGCCGTCGGCGCGCAGGTCGACCGTGCAATCGTCGCCCGACCAGGTCACAGTCCAATGCTTTGAGCCGTTGTCCGAGTCGACGCTCATGTTCTGCATCCTGGCGCGGGCGCCGCAGACGCTGAGTTCAGCGGCTGGACCCAGTGGCGGTCCGGGAGGCGCCGGAGGGGCGAGGGCTGGAGGTGCAGGTTGCGGAGCGGATGACGGAGCTGCAGGAGCCAGCGGGGGGAAGCCGTTGGCGTCCGGAGGCTGCGCAGCTTCCGGAGGCTCGGGGACTTCCGCGGGTTCGGCAGCGATGCTCTCGCCCGGCCTGGCTTCGGGCGCGGCCTGGGCGTCGACTGAAGAAATGTTGTCCGGCCGGGCTGTCGAGGCGGCAGCAGGGCTGGGCTTTTGTTCGGTGGTCGCCTGCGTCGCGGGACGCAGCGCAGCCACTGGAAGCATGATGATCAATGTCAGAGCCGCTACGGCGAGAGCCGACCGGCGAGAGACCTGGCCACGTGGCAGTGCCGGATCCAGCACCGCCAGCACACGGCCTTCAAGCTGCGAACGGCGAGCCATGGCCAGAGCCGCGGCCAGCTCGGGGCCGCGCAGTCCGGAAACGATGTCGAGCAGTTCGTGGGCGTAGTCTGAGGCCTTGGTGCCGGCGGCCAGCACCTGATCGTCACAGGCGCGCTCGCGTTCCGCACGCATGGAGCTCACCATCAGCCAGACCAGAGGGTGGAACCAGTAGAGCGCCGCAACAAAGTGCGCCAGGGTTTGGGTGAAAGCGTCCCAGCGCTTGATGTGCGCGAGTTCGTGACGGAGGATAGCCGAGCGGCGGCGCGCCGACCACTCCGCGTAATCGGGCGAGAGCACCACGCGAGGGAACATCACGCCGGTGGCCATGGGAACTTCCAGCTCGTCGCTCACCAGCAAGGCCACGTGGCGATGAATGTTCAACTCGGCGGCCAGGGCGCGCACCTGGGCGTTCCAACCGGAATCGATCAGAACCGATGCGCGGCGTACCACGCCGGAAACCCGCGAGTAGCTCCGCCCCCAGCGCGCCAGCACAACCAGAAGGCCGGCCGCCCAGACCGACAGAAGGAGCGGGCCAAGGTACCGCTGCCACAAAGCGGCGGGACGCTGCGAAGGAGACCCCGGAAACGCGGAGATGTTCACACTTGCGGCGTTGGCCGCGGGCGACGGGGAAATGTCGGGCGCTGCCTGGTGGGGAGTCGTCGCCGGAAGTGTGTTTGCGGCGTGGTGCAGTCGCCCCTGGCGAGAATCGGTTAGCGCGCGTGCCGACGGAGCAACATCAGCTGTGGCAGAAAGTCGAGAGGCTGGCGTCGCTGATGCCGTCGATGAGGCATCCGGCTGCTGAATGGGCTCGGTGCGCGCGAAGCTGGGAATTCCCTTCACGTGCCACGCGGGAACCCAGGCGATGGAGCAGGGAAGGAGCAGCAGTCCCGCCAGCGTAAACGTCTTGATCATGTGCCGCGTGGCGGCGGAGCGTTTTCTGAGCAGCAGGGAAACGCTCCAGGCCAGGGCCAGCAACACTGTAGCTTTCAGAATAATGTCGAGAACGATGACGGAGACGTCTTTCAGCATGGCCTTTATCTCCCTTCCAGCTGCGCTTTCTTTATCAGTTGCGAAAGATACTGCTTGTCGCGGTCGGAGAGCTTGCTGTCGGACATCTCCAGCAAGGCGGCCACAGCTTCCTCCGGCGATCCGCCGAAGAAAGTCTTGACCATGTGGCGCAGGGCGTTGGCGCGAACCTGGCGGGTGTCGTCGGCCGGGCGATAGACGTATTTCAGACCCTGCTGCTCGTGGCGCAGGTAGCCTTTGTCTTCCAGCAGGCGGAGCATGCCGCGCACCGCGGAATAAGTGGGTGGATCAGGCAGCTCGGCCAGGACGTCAGTCACGGAGGCGTGACCACGGCGGTAGATCACGTCCATGATCTGGCGCTCGCGCCGGCCAAGCTGAAGATGTTTTTCGTTGCCGCTGTCTTTCCTGGAATCGGTCCGCAAACTACACCTCCCGGCCCATGTGCTAGTGCACTAGCACATGCTAGTACATTAGCAGTAATTGTCAAGGGGCCAATGCAAAATTTTTTAGACTGTTGAGGAGGCCTGGGGTTTGGAGGCGGTCAGCGATCCCAAGAACTAACAAAATAAGAGGAGGAGGTGGCGCGACAAGAAAGAGTGCTGGGGTTTAAGGGCTGGCTGCGACTCTCAGAAGGGAATTTCTTGGAGAGAGAAGTTAACTACAAAAATAAAGAAACCCCGAGTTTTGTGCCTTGACCCATTCGCCTCAACCAGCGGTTCGCTATAGACCCTCGCCGACCTGCTCTCTTTGCCCAGTTTCTTGCGAAACTCACACAAAGCGCGATCTTTAATCAGCTTAGCTGAAGCTTGGGCTCCGGGCTCCCCACCAACCGGGTAAATCGGTCAACGCCTCGGGGCTTCTATTTTGCCTTTGTCCATTTCCTGTTCGCCTCGACCAGCAGTTCGCTTTGATAGACCCTCGCCGACCCTCGCGTCACTTCCGGATTGCTCCGTGTGACTGTGATCTTGACTCGGACCCCGGACCAACCGCCAACCGGGAAAACGTTTGAAATGTCAAAGAACGATTGTGAATTTACGCTCCCTGTAATTTAAGTCAATGAAATTTTAAAGGCTATAAGTTACTTAGAATCATCAACTTGCTGACAGTCCACAGCCCCGTGTTGCGGAAGCTGTGCAACACATTACGGAAGTCCAACAAACATGCGGCAAAAACGAAATTTTGATGAAAATTAGAAATGTGTAAAAAACGGAGAAAATCGCTATTCATGCGGTTTTGGCGATCTCGTTGAAAAAGCGTCATCTCCTAAATCAGTGGTTGTTCGCTGATAGTTTATCGCTGATCGCGGCCTTGCAATTCCAGCAGGCTGAGCCCGCGAGCGGGGTAACTGCCCTTGGTCGTGCATGACCGTAAGTAAGTCCTGGCATTCAACTTATCGCAATAGAATTAGCCGTTCTCGCCAGTAAGCCATCCCCCGTCAAAGTCGGCAAGCACAGGTCTCTTGATGCAAGAGCATGCTTCATGGGCGTTTCTAATCGTCTGCAACGACCCGCGGCTGCGGGAGACGGTGATGACCGCCATTCACCGGTTTGGCGGCTTCGCCAACTGGACCGCCGACACCACCGCCGCGCTGGCCTATATCAGCCGGCGCAAGCTGGATGGAATTTTCCTGGATATGCGAGTGGAGGGCGCGCTGAAACTGGTGGCCAGCATTCGCCGGGGGAGTTCCAACCGCTACTCCACGATCTTTGCCTGCGCGCCCGGGGATGAAGACGCAGCGCGTCTGCTCAACCTGGGCGTCAACTTCATTGTGCAGAAGAATCTCGACGCGGAAAAAGTAGCGTTGGTGCTGGAAGGCGCAGTGCAGATGATGCTGCTGGAGCGGCAGCGCTACCTGCGCTACAGCCTGACCATTCCCGTGACGTTGAAGTCCACGGGCGGGGAGCAGAACGCAGTGACGGCCAACATCAGCCGCGGCGGGATGGCGGTGCGCGGAAAGCAATCGCTGGAGCCGGGACGCGCCATCAACTTTGTGCTGGATCTGCCCGGCGGACAGGCCATCCAGGGCCAGGGCGAGGTTGCGTGGGCCAAGACCGACGGCAACATGGGCATCAGGTTTTATCTTCTGCGCAATGACATCAAGCAGACGCTGTGGAACTGGATTGACGAGTACGGCACCCAGCACCCGGCCTGACGCGCTCAGGCAGCCCCGGTTTTTCCCGTCCAATCACCCAATAACTCTACTTCGCCGCCGGGGTTGGGAAGTTCTTTGGCGGGCAGAAAGATGAATTGCGAATCGCGCCGCGAGTAGGGGCAGACCAGAGTCCAGGTTTCAAAGCCGCCGCCGGATGCGGTGACGACACAGGCTTCCTGCGCAAAGCCAGAGACAGCTTCCCAGCCCTCGCCTTCGAGCTGCGCGGGCGTGCCGGAGTCGCTGAGGAAGACGTCGTTGACGGTGAGGATAGCCAGGGCATTCCTGGTCGTGGCCACGTCCATCATGTCGCCGTAGAGGTCCTCACGATCCTCTTCGCTGGAGAATTCGAGGTCGAAGATGAGATTCTCATCCGGCGTGATGACTACGGCGACGGCGTTGAGATGGCCTTCGCGCCGCATCGTCTCCTGCGCTTCGTGAAGAAGCTCGTAGGCCAGCGCCTTGAGGTCGGTCATAGATAAGCGCTCTCCGGCGCGAGCAGGTCCTTGATGGTCTCACGGCGGCGAATGAGGCGCGAGCGCTTGCCCTCCACCAGAACTTCGGCGGCGCGCGGCCGGGTGTTGTAGTTCGAGGCCAGCGACATGCCATAAGCGCCGGCGTCGAAGACGCAGAGGTATTCGCCGGGCGAGGCTGCCGGGATCCTGGCGTCGCGAGCCAAAAAGTCTCCGGTTTCACAGACCGGGCCGGCGATGTCGGAGACAATCTCCGCGGCTCCGGCATGGAGCTTTACCGGCACGATCTCATGGCGCGCGGCGTAGAGCGCAGGACGGATGAGGTCGTTCATGGCGGCGTCGACGATGGTGAAGCGCTTCTTCCCGTTCTGCTTCTGGTAAAGGATGCGGGTGAGCAGCGCGCCGGCGGGAGCGATGATGGAGCGGCCGGGCTCCAGGAGCAGATGAAGCTTGTTGCTCTTCAACGCACACAAAGGAGCGGTGATCGCCTCGGCATAGCGTTCAGCCAGTTGGGAAAAATCGACAGGAGCGCCGCTGTCGTAGGAGATGCCCAGGCCGCCGCCGGCGTCGACATAGCGAATCTGGTGGCCGTCAGAGGTGAGTTGGGCGATGAGTTCGGCCACGCGTTCCAGCGCCATGCGAAAGGGCGACACATCGGAGATCTGCGAGCCGATGTGCAGCGTGACCCCGGCCACGCGCAGATACTTTTCGGCAGCGGCGCGGCGGTAAAGCTCGCGGGCGGCGGTGATGGGCACGCCGAATTTGTGTTCCTGCAACCCCGTGGATATATAAGGATGCGTTGCCGCAGGAACGTCGGGGTTCACGCGCACGGCCAGATTGGCGGTCTTGCGCAACTTCGCGGCGCAGGCTGCCAGCAGCTCGAGTTCGCCTTCGCTCTCCACGTTGAAGAGCAGGATTCCGGCGCGCAGCGCCAGATTGAGCTCGGCTTCAGTTTTGCCTACGCCGGAGAAGACGATCTTCCTGACGGCTTTGCCATTGGCGCGCCGAACCCGCTCCAGTTCGCCGCCGGAGACAATGTCGAAGCCGGCGCCGAGCCGGGCCAGATAGCGAAGAATGCTGAGATTGGAGTTGGCTTTGACGGAGTAGCAGATGGTATGGGGCGTCGCCGAGAAGGCGCGGTCGAGAATGCGATAGCGCTCGCGAATCGCACCGGCCGAGTAAACGTAAAGCGGCGTCCTGTACCTGGCCGCCAGATCGCGCAACTTCACGCCTTCACCATAGAGTTCGTCATTCTTGTAAATAAAACCCGGCGGGCGCGCGAGCATGACGGGTGATTGTAGCAGGAGCGGTTTACCTGACTTTGAGGACCACGACGGTCTGGTCGTCGAAGACCGGCGTGCCGGCGGCAAATTCCGTGGTGGCGGCGAACAGGGCTTCGACGATCTCGTCGGCGCTCTGGTTGGAGTGGCGGACGATGACGTGCTCCACGCGGGCGCGGCCGAACTGCTCATCGCGGGCGTTGCCGGCGTCGATGAGGCCGTCACTGAGAAAGACAAAGACATCGCCGGGATTGGCGTGGATGGTGACTTCATCGTAGGCGGCATCGGCGAACATGCCCAGCGGCAGTCCCGCGGATTCGATCATGTGGGCGTGGCCGTTGCGGCAATAAATAGGACGCGGCAGGCCGGAGTTGGCCACGCGCATGATGCGGGTTTCATCGTTCCACAGCGCCGCGCAGAGGACCACGTAGTTGGCCTCAAGCCGCCGCTGGTTGAGTGCGCGATTGACGCCGGTAAGAAGCTCGGCGGGAGCAGGTTCGCCATGGGCCAGGCTGCGCATGATGCCGCTGACCAGCGCGGCGTAGAGCGCGGCGGGCGCGCCTTTACCGCTGACGTCGCCTACGGCGATGCAGGCGCGCGGCGGCTTGTAATCCAGAAAGTCGTACATGTCGCCGCCGATGGCGTGCGCGGGGTTGTAGCGCGCGGCCACCTCGGCGTTGGCGAGATTCGGCCTGCCCGGCGGCAGGAGATGCGTCTGGACCTCGCGCGCCATGGCCAGGTCGCGTTCCATGCGCTGCTCTTCCAGCGCCAGCCGCTCGTAGAGCGTGGCATTTTCGATGGATATAGCGACCTGCGCCGCCAGAGTGCTCATGGCGCGCACGTGATCTTCAGTGAAGAATCCCCGACGCGTGTGCTCCAGGTCGAGCACGCCGATCACCTTGTCTTTGTAGATCAGGGGAATGCAGAGCTCGGAGCGCGTCTCCGGATTGGTGTTGATGTAGCGCGGGTCTTTGCTGACGTCGGCCACCAGGATAGGACGCTTCTCCTGCGCGGCCGCGCCCACCAGCCCGCGACCGAGAGGAATATCGTGCTTGATCTGCACGTTTTCCTTGAAGCGCACGGAGAAGCGGTGCACCAGCTTCTGCTTCTGCTCGTCCACCAGAAGGATGGAGAACATCTGGTAGTCGATGATGCGGCGCAGCAGTTCACCGATCCGGTTCAGCAGCTCGTCGACGTTGAGGATAGAGGTGAGCTCGCGGCTGATTCCGGTTAGCAGGGCCAGAGTGTCGGCCTGGCGGAGAACGCGGGTATAGAGGCGCGCGTTTTCGATGGCCGAGGCGATGCGGGAGGCGATCAGCTCCAGCAGGCGCGCGTGTTCTTCCTTGAAGTAACTGGGTTCGCGGGCCTCAAGATCGAGCACGCCGATGGCCTTGTTCTTGGTAATCAGGGGGACGGCGAGTTCAGAACGCACGCGGGGAAGAGCGGCAATGTAATCGGTCTCTTTGGCGACGTCGTCCACCAGAATGGAGCGCCGTTCTTTGACCGCGCGGCCGGTCACACCCTGGCCCACCTTCACGCGGATGCGGTCGGCGACCTCGGGGAGGTGGCCGATCTGAAAGCGGAAGCGCAACTCCTGCGATCTCTCGTTCAGCAGCAGGATGGAAAAAATCTCATAATCGATGACGCGTTTGACCACCTCCGCCACCCGCTGCATCAGGGTGTTGAGGTCGAGAGTGGTATTGAGGACGTCGGCGACTTCAATGAGAAGAGACTCAACATCCATCCGCGATATCGGAGTAGAGGTAGCCATATCCAGCACATTCCATGATAGCCGATGCGGAGACAGCCCGAGAGCAGCGGGCAATGAGGTTAGTGGCTGGAACTTTCTGCGGCGCCCAGTTCGCGCACGATGGCGACGCCGGAGCTGGTGCCGAGCCGGTTGGCGCCGGCTTCAAGCATGGCCTGGGCAGCGGCCGCGGTACGGATTCCGCCGGAGGCCTTAACACCGGCGCGATCGCCGACCACGCCGCGCATCAGAGAGACGTCGGGGACGGTAGCGCCGCCGAAAAATCCTGTGGCCGTCTTTACGAAGTCGGCTTTGGCGGCCAGCGCGAGCTCGCAGCCCAGAAGTTTTTCTTCCAGCGAAAGCAGCGGCATCTCCAGAATGACCTTGACGATGGCGCCGCCGGAGTGGGTAACGTCCACGACCGCGGCAATGTCGTTCTGCACGCTTTGCCGGTCGCCGGACTTGAGCGCTCCGACGTTCAGGACCATGTCCAGTTCCTGCGCGCCCAGGCGAATGGCTTCCTCGGCCTCAAAGCGCTTCACGGTGGTGTGATTGGCGCCCAGAGGAAACCCGATGGTGGCAGCCACATTCACCGGAGTGCCGGCCAGCAGGGAAGCAGCCATGCTGATCCACCAGGGGTTGACGCACACCGAAGCGAAGCCGAACTGCACGGCTTCCTTGCAGAGGGTGACGATCTGTTCCTGGGTGGATTCCGGCTTCAGGAGAGTGTGATCAATGGATCTGGCGACGGCCTGCCATCCTAGAACCTGCAATTGCGGAGCTGTCAGGATTTGGGACATCCAAAGCGGATTTTATTACTCTTCGGCTCCTTGCTCAAGCACGCAGATGTCGGGGAGGTTACGGTAGCGCTCGCCATAGTCCAGCCCGTAGCCGACCACGAACTTGTCAGGGATGCGGAAACCCACGTAGTCGGCCTCCACCGGGGCCAGGCGGCGCGACGGTTTGTCCAGCAGCGCCGCAATCTTAAAGGACCGCGGCTGATGCGACTGCATGTGCTTTCGCAAAAACTTGAGGGTCAGGCCGGTGTCCAGAATGTCTTCCACCAGGATCACATTCTGGTCGCGCAAGGGCGTGGTTACGTCTTTAATCAGTTGGACTTCGCCGCCGGTTTCCTTCCTGGGGCCGTAGCTGCGGACGGCGATGAAGTCGAAGGTGGCGTTCAACTCGATCTGCCGGGCGAGGTCGCTCAGGAACATGCACGCGCCCTTGAGGACGCCGATCAGCACCACCGACTCGCCGGTGAAGTCTACGGTGATCTGGCGGCCGATGCGGGCCACGGCCTCGGCAATCTCTTTTTGGGTCAGCAGCTTTTCCATGGATCAGGATCAGAGATTGTCTCACAAGCGGCGCAACTTGGCGTTCCTCACAGCGTCTCCGGCGCACGCCGTCGACCGAGGCAGCGGCATGCTTTTCCAGTTGATTCGATATACCTATTTTCAAAATAGGTATATGTGAGATACACTTCCTTCGTCATGGCCAAGAACTCCGAACATCGCGATCTTTTCTCCGGCGCGTTGGAAATGATGATCCTGCATTCGCTGCGGCTGAAGCCCATGCACGGTTACGCGCTGGTCAAGCACATCAAGCAAGTGTCGGACGATCTGCTGCAAGTCGAAGAAGGCTCACTCTACCCGGCGCTGCAGCGCATGCTGAAAGAAGGATGGCTGGAGTCGCAATCCGGCATCTCGGCCAAGGGACGCCCCACCAGAATCTATCGCCTGACCCGGGCGGGACAGCGACGGCTGGAGCAGGAGCGGTCCAGCTTCGAGAAGATGTTCGCGGGGATCACGCGCGTGCTGTCCGTGGCCAAAGCTTAGGAGTTGCATATGAGGTGGCTCAGCCAACTGTTCTCGCGGCGCCGCCGCTACGACGATCTTTCCATCTCGATGCGCGAGCACCTGGAGGAGACGATCGAAGAGCTCATGGAGCACGGGGCCTCGCGTGAGGAAGCGGAAATGGCCGCGCGGCGTGAGTTCGGCAACCTTGCCCTGATCGAGGAGCGCAGCCGCGAAGCCTGGCAGTGGCCCACGGTGGAATCGGTGTGGGCAGACGCGAAGTACGCGCTGCGGCAGCTGATCAAGTCTCCGGTCTTTGCGGTGACGGTGATCCTGACCATGGCGCTGGGAATCGGCGCCAACGTAGCCATCTTCACGCTCATGCACGCGGTGCTGATGAAGTCGCTGCCGGTGGTGGATCCGCAATCGCTGTACCGCATCGGCGACAAGAGCGAAGCGGCGCTCACCAACGGACTGCAGAATGACGACGGCGACTTTGACGTCTTCTCTTACAACCTGTTTCAGTACCTGCGCGAAACCACGCCGGAGTTCGAACGACTGGCGGCGATCGAGGCGGGTGCGGAGAACATCAGCGTGCGCCGCGGCGACAAGGCGGCGCAGATCGAAAGCAGCGAATTCGTTTCCGGGAATTACTTCAGCACGCTGGGCATCGGCGCATTCTCCGGCCGCCCGCTGGGGGATGAAGACGACCGCCTGGGGGCGGCGCCGGTGGCGGTGATGAGCTACCAGGCGTGGCAGTCGGATTACGGCGCCGATCCATCGGTGGTCGGGGCCACCTTCTATCTGCAGAGCCAGCCGGTGACTGTGGTGGGCATCGCGCCGGCGGGATTCTTCGGCGACCGCATCAGCAGCAATCCGCCCGCGTTCTGGCTGCCGCTTGCGGTGGAGCCGCTGCTGCGCCAGGCGAACTCGGCGCTGCACCAGGCCGACGAGTGCTGGCTTTACGCCTTCGGCCGGATCAAGCCCGTGACCGCGCTAGGACCGCTGCAGGAGAAAATCTCCGCCAACCTCCGCCAGTGGGTCCGGAACGAAGACGCCTACACCAAATACGGCATCGCGGAAAAAATCCCGCGGCTGCACGTGGTGCTGACGCCGGGAGGGGCGGGCATCCAGGAGATGCAGCAGAGGACGGGCAAGAACCTCTATCTGCTGGCAGGGATCTCGGCCTTTGTGCTGCTGGTGGCTTGCGCCAACGTGTCCAACCTTCTACTGGCGCGAAGCACCCGGCGCAAGGCCGAGATTTCCATGCGCATGGCGCTGGGGGCCGCGCGCTGGCGGCTGGTGCGGCAGATGTTCACGGAGAGCGTGCTGCTGGGATGCATCGGCGGTTTGGCCGGACTGGCGGTGGCTTACGGGGGAGCGCGGGTGATTCTGGCGCTGGCATTTCCGGCATCGCCCAACGTGGCCATTCAGGCGACACCGTCGCCGGTGGTGCTGGGATTCGCTTTCGTGCTCTCGCTGGCTACGGGGATGGTGTTCGGCATTGCGCCGGCGTGGATCACTTCGCACGGAGATCCCGCAGAAGCCTTGCATGGAACCAGCCGCGCGGGCGGCGATCGCACGACTCTTCCGCAGAAACTGATGGTCGTCTTCCAGGCGGCGCTGTCGCTGGTGCTGCTGGCCGGTGCAGGCCTGTTCACACGGAGCCTGGAGAACCTGGAACGCCAGGACTTCGGCCTGCAGACCGCGAACCGCTACGTGGTGCACCTGAACCCGCAGGATGCCGGCTACAAAGCTGAGCAGCTGGAAGCACTGGAGCGCGCGCTGGAGCAGCAGATCGGCGCCATTCCGGGCATGCGCAGCGCCGGCCTGGCGCTGTTCAGCCCGCTGGACAGCAACCCGTGGGGATTCACCGTCTTCTTTCCGGATAAGCCGGTGTCAGGGTACAAGCACGCCCCCACGGCGCTGATGGACCGGGTAACGCCGAACTACCTGGCGGCGGTCGGCCAACAAGTGCTGCGCGGCCGCGGCTTCACGGAGAGTGACACAGCCACTTCGCCGCAGGTGGCCATCGTGAACCAGGCCTTCGCCAAAAAATTCTTTCCCGGAAAAGACCCCCTGGGCCTGCACTTCGGAAGCTGGGGACAGGAGGACAGCGGGTCCTATGAGATCGTGGGCGTGGCGGCGAATGCCAAGTACAACCGCCCGCGGGAAGATGCCCGGCCCATGTTCTTCCGCCCGCTGGCGCAGTGGCAGAACGTGAAAGGCGACACCGAGGTGAACATTGAGGCGCAGAGCCATTACTTCAGCGCCATAGTGATGAACTTTGCAGGAACGCAGCAGAGCCTGGAATCGTCGCTGCGCCGCACCCTGGCGCAGATCAATCCCAACCTGGCCATGATCAGCCTGCAGACACTCCAGTACCAGCTGGCGGGAAACTTCAACCAGGAGCGACTGGTCGCGCGGCTGACGGCTTTGTTCGGGCTGCTCACCCTGGTGCTGGCCGCGGTGGGACTGTACGGCACGACTTCCTACCAGGTCACGCAGAAGACCCGCGATATCGGGCTACGGATGGCTTTCGGCGCCAACCGGCATCGGGTGCTGGCGCTGGTGATGGGCGGAGCATTTATGCAGGTGGCAGCCGGCCTGGCGCTGGGCCTGCCGGTGGTGTTGATCGGAGCGCGTTATCTGGCCAACCAGCTCTACCTGGTGAAGCCTTATGATCCGGTCAGCTTGCTGGTGGCAATCGCTGTTCTCTCCGCGGCGGCGATCGTCGCCGGTTTCATTCCTGCGCTCCGCGCGGCGTCGATCGATCCCATGCGCGCGCTGCGCAGCGAGTAGAGCGGGTTCGAAGGCGGAGCTTTTGGGCTGCTTCTAGTTGCTATTTGCCGCCGTACTGTTCGGCGCTGACCTTTTCCAGCCAGTCGACGACCTTGCCCTCGAGCTGTTCCTGAACCGCGATGTGGGTCATGGCCGTGGTGGGCGCAGCGCCGTGCCAGTGTTTCTCGCCAGGCGCGAACCAGACCACGTCACCGGGGCGAATCTCTTCCACCGGGCCTCCCCAGCGCTGGGCGCGGCCGCAGCCGGCGGTGACGATGAGCGTCTGGCCGAGCGGATGGGTGTGCCAGGCGGTGCGTGCGCCCGGCTCGAAGGTCACGCTGGCGCCCTGGACCAGCGCCGGACTGGGCGACTGAAAGAGGGGATCGATCCTGACGGTTCCGGTAAACCAGTCGGAAGATCCTTTGACGGAGGCCTGGGAGCCGCTACGTTTGATTTCCATTTGTGAGTTCCTGGGCTGAAATTGGCCGTCTTCTAATTTCTATCTAGAACCTTTCGAAGCGGTAGGCCAGTTCGGGGCCGCCTTCGCCTTCATAGGCCAGCTGCGCGACCAGCAACGCGAACGGCTCAGTGTAGCGAGCGATGCGCAGCGGACCGCAATCCAGCGGGTCGAAGCCGGCGTCCTGAATGAGTTTAACCGCCACGTTTTTGGCGCGCTGGTCGTCGCCGCAGTAGAGCAGGCTGGGCCGCGTCTTACGTTTGGATGCGAAGACGCCGAACAGCACCTCGCTGGGGACGGTTCCGAAGGCGGCCACCACGCGCGCCCGGGGAACTCTTTTGGCCAGCTCCTCGGCTCCCGACCAGTTGCCGGCGATGATGAGTTTGGTGTTGCCGGCATCCATGGGCAGGGAGCAGGTCACGATCACTTTGCCGGCGAGATCGCCGGCCTGCTTCAGCACATCATCCACGCGCGACCAGTGCACGGCCAGCAGCAAGGCCTCGGCATCTTTGGCGGCCTCGGCGGGCGTGCCGGCACGGGCAAGGCCGCGGGCGTCGCGCGCCAGCTTCTTCAGCTTGTGGCTGCTGCGCGCGTAGCTGAAGACAACTTCATGCCCGGCGCGGGCGAAGATGGTGCCCAGCTTGGCGCCCATCAATCCCGATCCCAGGATGCCGATTGGCATAGGGGTCTCCGCGGAGAAGAAGCAGTCAGCAGTCAGCACTCAGCATTCAGCCAGAAAACCGTATCCGCAATTTGGTAATTTGGCAAATGTAGAGTCGAGTGTAGAAGACGATGTCGTTACTGGTGACTCCGGAACTTTCAGGAAGTGGGACGATGGCCGGAAGAAAGAAGGACAAGGGCTGGGACCGGCCTAGTTCGTGCTTGATACTATAACGATATAGTGGTAAATAACAAGTAAAGCTTCTAGCTTCGAGCTACTGGCTGCTAGCTAAAGGGCGAATCGGCTTGTGGCTGAGCGCGGAGCGAACGGTGCCGCCCCAGGGGCGGTTTTTGGTGTTCTTGGACAAGATGGCATTCAGCACTAAGCATGCATCGGACCGAGTGGGCCACAAGATGTTGTGGTTTCAATGGTTGTGAGCTAGTAAACCATCGCAATATCCTGGGTTGCTCAAGCTAAAAGCCCTTTGGAATCCTAGTGACCAGGGGGAGAGGGAGAGGGGGGTAGGGTGGGCGGAGATCGGGGGATCTGGTGATCTGGTGATCGGGTGATCTGGTGATCCGGTGATCGGGTGATCAGGAGATCAAATCGCCGTAATCGCGCGTAAGCGCCGTGATCGCCGTAATCGGGAAAGCAAAAACAAAACCCCTTGACCACAGAGGACACGAAGGAACACGGAGGAAGGCGCTGGGAAAAATAGGGTGGTGCGGTGATCGGGAGATGCCGAAAAAGATCCGGTGATCGGGTGATCCGGTGATCGAAAAAAAGAGGATAGGGGCCCTTCAGGTTCGGGAAAGGGCCGCCGAGAAACGATCGTTGAGCTGTTGGAAGAACTTGTCGTAGCCGACGCCGGGTTCGATGAAGCGGAGAGGCTTGACGCGTTCCACGCAGATTTCAGCAGCCTGGGGCGAAGTCTTGAGGATCGCCATGGTCTCGCTGATGAAATCGTTGAGCGGCATGGCGTTGGGATCGCCGGCCTGGTGGGCGCCCATCAGCTCGGTCTGCACGTAGGGCGGAATCAGCTCCAGCACCTGGACGGCGGTTCCCTGGAGCCGGTAGCGCAGCGACTGCGAATAAGAATGGATGGCGGCCTTGGTGGCGCAGTAGGTGGGAGTCATGGCCAGGGGCACAAAGGCCAGCCCGGAAGAGACGGTCATGATGGTTGCCTGGCGCTGCTTAAGGAGATGCGGCAGCAGGGCGGCGTTCAGGCGAATGGGCCCCAGCAGGTTGGTAGCGATGATGGCCTCGGCGTCGGCGACTTCACCGTTCGAGATCGATTCCGGGCGCATGATGCCGGCATTGTGGATCACCACGTTGAGGGCAGGGAAGTCGGCACGAAGTTTTTCGGCGAAGCGGCGAATGCCGTCGGCGCTCTCGATGTCGAGCACGGCGGATTTCATTCCTTGGTTCGCGGCCACGGTTTCATCGAGCACACTTTTGCGGCGGCCGGCGATGATGACCTGGTTGCCTTCGCCATGAAACGCTTCGGCGAGCCCGCGACCGATGCCCGAGCCTCCGCCGGTGATGAGAATTGTGTTGCCGCTGAGCTGCATAGGGCCTCCCTGGCTGGTGAGATCAAGACCTAATGATAACGAAAGCGGCGTGGAGTTTGTGAGTACGGCAATTACGATCACGGCGATGACGTCGATTCCGCCGGTGATTTAGAATTTGCGTTCTTGCCACTTAGCACGCGAGGGGACGCAGACATGAATCTGAAAGGCATCAAACTGACCTGGCTTGGACATTCCACCTTCCTGATCGAGACGCCGGCGGGGAAGAAAGTGCTCATCGATCCCTGGGTGATCAACAATCCCATGACTCCGGCCGACCAGAAGAAGTTCGACAAGATCGACTTCATGCTGTGCACGCACGGGCATGGCGATCACATTGGCGACGCGGTGGAGCTGGCCAAAAAGCACAATCCCAAGGTGGTGGGCGTGTACGAGCTGTGCCTGTGGATGAACAAAAAAGGTGCGCAGCAGATCCTGCCCATGAACAAGGGCGGATCGCAGGAGGTCGGCGACATCAAGGTCACGATGGTCCACGCCGATCATTCGTGCGGCATCGAGGACGGCGGGCAGATCATCTACGGCGGTGAGCCCTGCGGCTACGTGATGGAGTTTGAGAACGGCGTCAAAATCTATCACGCAGGCGACACCAACGTCTTCGGCGATATGAGCATCATTCACGAGCTCTACAATCCCGAGCTGGCGCTGCTGCCCATCGGCGATCTCTTCACCATGGGCCCCCGCGAAGTCACCTACGCCTGCCGCCTGCTCAAGCCAAAGACGGTCATCCCCATGCACTTTGGCACCTTTCCCGTACTTACGGGAACACCGCAGGCGGTGGAGAAGACCCTGAAACCCATGGGCATTGATGTGCGCACCATGAAGCCGGGCGAGACCCTTGCCTGATGCGCGAGATAATCGACAGAGCGGTTGATGCCTACATGCGCGGCCTGCTTCCGGCGCGCGATCCGGTGCTGCGCGAGATGGAGAAACAGGCGGAGCGGCGCGATATTCCTATCGTAGGGCCGATGGTGGGGCGGCTGCTTTACCAGTACGCGCGGCTCATTCAGGCGAAGAAAGTCTTCGAGATGGGATCGGCCATCGGGTACTCCACGTTGTGGTGGGCGCGAGCGGTTGGCGATGACGGCCGCGTCTTCTACACCGACGGCGACGCGAAGAACGCTGCCGAGGCCCACGAGTACTTCAAGCGCGCCGGAGTCGAGAAGCGCATCAACATCGGCGTAGGCGACGCGCTGGAGCTGCTCTCCGAACAGAATCAGGAGTTTGACATCATTTTCAACGACGTGGACAAGGAAGATTACCCGCGCGTGCTGCTTCTGGTAAGCAGCCGCTTGCGCAAAGGAGGCTTGTTCATCAGCGACAACGTTCTGTGGAGCGGCCGCGTGACCGAGGCCAAACCGAAAGCCGATTCCACCAAGGGGATTCAGGAGTTCAATCGCAAGCTCTACGCCATGCGCGAATTCTTTACCACAGTGATTCCCCTGCGCGACGGCCTGGCGGTGGCGATCAGAGAGTAAGTTTCTATGTTGACTGAGTGGCCAGCGAATGTTGGCGGGCGGGCGCGAAGCTCTCTGTTAGCGCTTCCTCGCAGGTGGATTGAATCACCGAGCGATAGTGTTCGCCGAGAAAGACGCGCAGCCGGGCGGTCTCGAGCACGCAGGCGCCAAGAATGTAGGGAAGCACTTCCGGCGGAACTTCGGAGATTCCATGGTTCCAGAGAAAGTTAAAAGCCTTGCGGCACAGCCCGATTCCGGGAAGATGCTTCACGGGAAGCTGCGCGATCTCGGTGCAGCGGCGCAGGGAAAGCGCGTCGCCGCGTCCGGCCACGTTGAGGACGGTGAGAGACCCATCGGGCTGATGGCGATGCACGATGTTGGAGACCAGCCGCGCTACGTCGTCAACGTGTACAAATTGGAATTTATGATCCAGATAGTCGCCTTTGGAGGGAAGCATCAGGGCCAGGCGCTTGCCGCGGCGCCGCAATCGTCCGGCGACGAAGCTTTTGCCGGCGGGATTCCCGCGCAACAGCGCCAGCGTGTGGTTCTCCGTGCCCGCGCCGGCAAGGAAATGCAGGCGCAGGATGTAGGTCTTCACGCGGCGCAGGTTGGCAGCGCGGGATTGCACGGTGAGATCGGCCTCCTGCTGCTGCAAGGCATAAATCAGTCCGCGCGCGTCCAGCCGCGCGTCTTCCTGCACAGGAAGCCGCGGCGTTGGCCCGTAAACCAGAGCGCTGCTGGGAAAGACAAATTGTTCGATCGCGCCGCCCATGCGGTTGTGCTCGGCGATGGCTTCGATCACGCGGCTGGTTCCGGCGACATTGACCGCCCACAAAGAAGGCGAGTCGAGCTGGAGGGTTCGCGCCGGACTGTCGACAAAGCCGAGATGAACCACGGCTTCGGGGCCGTAAGCGCGAAGCAGATCCAGCAGCTGGTCGCAGGAACGCTCTTCCGCCAGATCGATCTTGTCGAAGCGGAAGAGATTCTGTTGCGACTCAGGCTCGCGAATGTCGGTCCCGATCACCTGGAAATCGGACAACTGCGGCAACAGCCGGCGCCCGATGTTGCCGCAGATTCCGGTGACCAGGATTGTGGGTTTGCTGGCCATGCTCGATTCGTAGGGTTACGGTTTGGGCGCGGACGGACTGGCCGCTGGTTGCGGCGGAGCCGGCTTCGCGCCCGGTGCTGCCGGCGAAGGAACGGCGCTGGGCCGGACCACGTTGGGTGGAACCATGGAGGGCGGAGCTACCGGAGGAGTCGGCGGACCAAAATATTTGTCGTTCAGGTCAGCGCGAATACCGGAGTTGACGGCCTTGACCTTTGCTTCCATGCTCTGGCGCGACAACTCGCGGGCAATCTCATCTTTGACTTTGTCCACCGGCATGGTCTCGCGGCCCTCGACTTTATAAATGGTGTAGCCCGCGGCTTCCTGTTCGACTTTCGACACCTCGCCCGGCTTCAAGGCGAACAACTCCTGCTCCTGCGGCTGCGACAAGGTGCCCCGGCGCCGGCTTCCCAGGCTGCTGTTCGGCGGCATAATCGTCAGGGCCAGCGTGGTGTAGGCCTCCTTCTGAAGTTTCTCCATGTCCTCGCCTTTGGCGGCGCGATCGTGAAGTTCGTTGGCGAGCTCCGCGGCTTTCTTCTCCCACGCGTCCTTGTCCTGCGCCGACGGGTTCTTGGCGGGAATGAAAAGGCGGCTGAGCTTGAGCTCTTCGTATTTGGAGATGTTCTGCTTGTAATAAGCGTCTACTTCGCTGTCCGGCGGCTTGCGGTACTGTTCGTCGAGGCGCGTGCGGTACGCGTTGACCAGGGTTCGCATGCGCACGAAGCGCATCAGTTCCGCGAAGTTGGCGTCGTCGACGCCGGCTTTTTTGGCAGCGTCATTCCAGGCCAGCAGCTCCACGTAGTTCTGGGCAAATTGCCGGCGAACCTGCGGGGTGACGGGCTGGTTGCTGGTGTTCAGCGTCGCGATCAGCTTCTCCAGTTGGCCTTTGGTGATGGTGGTGGTGCAGTCGGGAGATGCAGTCGCGCCGGTTGCCTTCTTCGTGGCCGCCGATCCTTTCTTGGCAGCCGCTCTCGGCGCCGCGCCAGTGGCCGGTGGACAGAGTCCCTGGATTGTGATCACTGTGTCGCTGTCGGCGACGGCGGGGCTTGCGGCTGGAGGCATGGGAGTTGTTTGCGTGGCCGGCGACGGCTGCGGAGTGGCTGGTTTCGGCTGGTTCGGGGTCTGAGCGGCGGAGATCATCCCCGCCATGATGCATATCATTGCAGGTCGAATCATTCGTGGGATTTCCTTCCTACTGTGCAAAGGTTGGACTTAAGAGCCTAGCATAATTGGCTTCTGGAAACCGCCTCGCGAAAACTGAGAGAATGAAGCTGTGTCCACCACGGAGATAAAGCCGCTGCTCAAGAGCATGCGCTCAGAAAAGCGCATGGTGGCCTTGAATTCTCTGCTGGCGGCTTCGGCCATTACAGCTTTGAAGCTGCTGGTGGGGCTGGCCACACAGAGCCTTGGTATCTTGTCGGAAGCCGCGCATTCCGGCCTGGATCTGGTGGCGGCTTTCATCACATTTCTTTCTGTTCGCGTATCCGATAAGCCTGCCGACGCCGAGCATCAGTACGGTCACGGCAAGGTCGAGAACTTTTCCGCGTTCATCGAAACCGGCCTGCTGCTGCTCACCTGCATCTGGATCGTGTGGGAAGCGGCGCGGCGGCTAAGCGGACATCATGCGGTCCACATCGAACCTTCACTCGCCGCTTTTGCCGTGTTGTTTACCTCCATGGCAGTGGACTGGTGGCGTTCGCGCCGCTTGAAACGTATTGCCGAAAAGTACGAGAGCCAGGCGCTGGAAGCTGACGCGCTCCACTTCAGCACGGACGTATTCTCGAGCGGCCTGGTGGCCGTGGGATTGGCTTTGGTCTGGGTGGGATCGCGCTGGGGCGTTCCCTGGCTTAGCAAATCCGACCCGATCGCTGCCCTGATGGTTTCCGGCGTGATCGTCTACGTGAGTTCCCGTCTGGCCCGGCAGACCATCGATGCTCTGCTCGATGCCGCGCCCGCCGGCTACCGCAACCGCATTATCGACGCCGTTCTGAAAATCAACGGCGTGATCGAAGTTGAGCGCGTGCGCATTCGCCGCGCCGGCAATCGCTACTTTGCCGATCTCACCGTCGGGCTGGCGCGCAATGTTACCTTCCAGCGATCGGGACAGGCCGTAGCCGAAATCACCTCGGCGGTGCAGGGAATTCTTCACGATTCCGACGTCGTGGTGCATTCGTTTCCTCGCGAAACCGGCCACGAGAATATTTTCGATCGCATCCGCGCGGTGGCTTCGCGCAACAACTTCAGCGTGCACGACGTCAGCGTGCAGGACCTCGGCGGACGTCTTCACGTCGAACAGCACCTGGAACTCGACGAGAACCTGTCTCTCAAGAAGGCGCACGACGTGGTCACGCGGCTGGAGGGCGAGATTCGCAGGGACGTACCCGAAATCTCCACCATCCTTACTCACATTGAGAGTGAGCCCGCGACTATCGAGCCCGGCGATCGCCTGGTACACAATGCTGAGCTGGAGCAGAAATTGCGGCCTCTGGCGCGCGACTTTCCGGAAATTCTCGACATGCACGACATCGAGATCAAGCATGTGCGCGACAAGATTTATATGTCCTGCCACTGCACCATGGCTGACAATCTTCCCCTGGCTCGCGTGCACGACATCTCCACCGAGCTGGAAATTCGCTTCAAGCAGGCCGCGCCGGAATTGTTCAAGGTGCTGATCCACCCCGAGCCGCTGACCGACAACCGCCGGTGAAAACCAAAGGCCGCGCTCGCGCGCGGCCTTCCGCGACCATCGTCATTCCCAACGAAGGAAGTAATTCTTCCAGGGAGCTAAATCTAAGGTTCACGACGCGGGTTACTCCTGGCGAAGCGCTTGAAGTGGATCCACGCGCATCGCCCGATACGCCGGAACCCACGCCGCCAGCAGTGCCACCGCAGCCAGCGTCACGATCACCAGCGAGTAGCTGAGCGGGTCGGCCGACTTCAGGCCGAAGATCAGCCTTCCCAGTAGCCGCGTCAGGCCGAACGCCGCGGCTACTCCGATGATCGCTCCAACGGTCGCCAGCCGCATGCTCTGGCTTAGAATCAGGTTCAGAATCCGGCCGCGGTTGGCGCCCAGAGCCATGCGGATGCCGATCTCCTGCGTCCGTTGCTGCACCGCGTACGACATCAGCCCGTAAATCCCGATCGCGGCCAGTGCCAGCGCCACCAGCGCGAAGACACTCAGCAGCAGAACATTGAAGTTTTCCCGCGTGGTCGATTCAACGATCACGCGCTCCAGAGGCATCACTTTGGATGGCGTGAGCTGTGCATCCAGGGTTTGAAATTCGCGGCTGACTGAGTTGGCCAGCGAAAGCGGATCCGCTTTCGTCCGGATCACCCAGCTCAAGGGCAGCAGCGTGGAGGCCAGCTTGGTGATCCCGTCAGTTGCCTGGCTTTGTGGCACGTAAATCACCGGGACCTTTCCATTGCCCAGTCCAACCTCCGTTACGCTGCCGACAATGCCCACCACTTCGCGCGGCTGCTCCTCAAAGTCCGCTCCCAGACCATGCCCGATCATCATGCGCTGGCCGAGCGCGTCTTGTTTAGGCCAGTATTTCTTCGCCAGTGCCTCGTTGATGATCACCACACGGTCTGACTTGCCGGTATCACGCAGGTCGAAGACGCGCCCGCGCAGCAACGGTATCTGCAGCGCCTGGAAGTAGCCGGAGGAGACGAAGCGCCACTGCTCGTCGCCTTCCCATTTTCCTTCCTTGGGTGTGCGCCCCTCGATGCTGAAAGGCAGGTCGATAGTCATGCCCGACATGGGCAGCAGCAGCGTGCAAGCAGACGATTCCACGCCCGGCAAAGCTTCAATGCGTTCCTTCGCCTGGCGCACCATCGACTCCAGTTGCGCCGTGGTCGTATATCGGTTGCCGGTGATGGCCGTTCGCAGGGTCAGCACCTTGACGGGATTGAGTCCCGGATCCAACGCGCGCAGCCCGGCAAACGTGCGGATCATGAGCGCCGCGCCCGCCAGAAGAATTACCGCCAGCGAGATTTCCGCCACCACCAGGATGGAGCGAATGCGGTTATGGCGCATCCCTGTGCCCGAACGGCTGCTTGCTTCCTTCAATGCCGAGTACACATCGGCGCGCGAAGCGCTGAACGCGGGCAGCACTCCGAACAGCAGCCCGGTAAGCAGGGAGATCGCGCCGAGAAACGCCAGCATCCGCCAGTCGACCCAGGCCAGCGCTCCCAGCGCGTGTTGGGGATCGTTGATGCGGGGAATGTTTCCCGGGCTGAAGGAGAGCAACAGGTGAACTCCGACTGTGCCCAGCGCCACTCCTGCTATTCCGCCGGCCAGCGCCAGAATCACGCTCTCGGTGAGCAGTTGCCGCACGATACGCCCGCGGCTCGCCCCTACCGCTGTGCGTATCGCGATCTCTCTCTGCCGTCCTGATGCTCTCGCCAGCAACAGGTTGGCCACGTTGGCGCAAGCTATGAGCAGCACGAAGCTGACGGCGCCGGCCAGGACCAGCAGTGCTATCCGGACCTCGCCCCCGATGGCCACGCGCAGCGGCATCACCGTGACACCCTCTGTCTTGTCCATGATGTCGGGATGCGCACGCTGGAAGTTCTCCGCGATGACTTTCAATTCGGCCTGGGCTCCGGCCAGCGTCGCCCCCGGTTTAAGCCGTCCTGTAACCACGTAGATGTGGCCCTGGTTGGTGCTGTTGGGATCGAACTGTTGGGGAAGGTAGACTTCTGTCGGCGGATCCGGCTGATAGCCCTCCTGCAGAACTCCGGTAACAACGTAACGCTCGGAGTTCAACGAGATCGCTTTGCCGACAATGTCACGTTCACCGCCGAGCCGGTTCTTCCACAAGTTGTAGGTCAGGACAGCAAATCTGCCTGCGTTGGGCAGGTCCTCTTCCGGCGAAAAGGTTCTGCCCAATACCGGCTTTACGCCGTAGACGTCGAAGAAGCCGGCGGTAACGTGGGTTGCGGTCACCGGATCAGGACGGTCGCTGGTTCCCAGGTTCATGTTGACCGATCCGAAGTCGTAAGCCGCAATTGATTGGAAACTCTGTGCCTGCTTCCAAACCATGAATTTGGGAATGGAAACCGAAGGCGCATTCCCCTCAGGGAAATGCCGCGCCAGGCGCATCATGCGCTCCGAGTCCGGGAAAGGCAGGGGCTGCAGCAGGACCCGGTCAATCACGGAAAAAATTGCCGCATTGGCGCCGATGCCCAGGGCCAGCGCCAGAATAGCCACCCCGCTGAATCCGGGGCTCTTGATAAGAACACGAACTGCCTGGCGGACGTCCTTCAGTAGAGTCTCCATACTCAGCCAATACGTGCCCGGGAGCCGGAGGGTTCCCCCAAAGTTCTAACTGGACCTGCTTGCTGCCATCGAGCCGCCGTGCCTGATATCCTTCCCCTCGGGCTCAAATGCCTACTGAGCAATATATAGCAATATATTAAGGAGGGCCGGCCGCCGTGGTAGAAGCCAAAATTGACTGGGTTGATGGAGAGAGGTTTGTGGGCAGCGCCTCCAGCGGGCACGCCCTGGTTATCGACTCCGACCGCGTGCGCAACACTGCCAATGGTCCCATGGAACTGGTTCTGCTTGGCCTGTGCGGGTGTACTGCCACCGACGTAGTCAGCATCCTGCGCAAGAAGCGCGAGCCTTTCAATACGCTGGAGGTTCATGCCCAGGCGGAGCGCGCGCCTAAGCCGCCCTCCGTCTATACTTCCATCAATCTGGTCTTTACCGTCTCCGGTGCGGTTTCATTGAAGGCGGTGGAGGACGCGGTGCGGCTTTCCGAGGAAAAATATTGTTCGGTTTCGGCCATGCTGAAGAGCACTGCGCGCATCACTACGGAAGTCAGAGTCGTAGCCGCCGATCACAAGCATGAGGCCGCCAAATAAAGTAACGCGGTTCCAAGCCGAGAATCTAATCGTCGACGGAGGAAATGAATGGGGAAGAAGATCGTACTGTTCAGCCAGCCCGGTTGACCGCCGTGCTCCTGGGCGGAGAGCTACCTTTCGGAGAAAGGTATCAAATTTGAAATGAAGGATGTAAGCGTTGACCATGCAGCCCTGATGGAGCTGGTCCGCACCTATAACAGCAACTCCACTCCCACCATCATCGTGGGCGATCAGGTCATGATCGGCTTCGATCCTGACCGACTCGAAAAGATGCTTGCCGAACCGGCCCACTGATTTGAATTCCAGCACGGCCTCAGACGCAAATCGCTCTGAGGCCGGCACGGCTGGTGCTTCCCCTGGTGCCGGCCTCGATTTCGGACAGTCGCTTGATCCGCATCACTGGCGCGGTTATTTCCTGATTGCCGCCGCTACGCTCGGCTGGGGAGCTGCGGCAACCGTCGGCAAAGCCGCATTCAACGGCCGCCTCTTCGCCGGCAGCGCCGCCATTTCCCCCCTGTTGCTCACCCAGACGCGCACGACCTTCACCGTTGCCGTGCTGCTGATATTCGTCAGCCTGCGCTACGGCCGTTCATTCTTTCCGGTCCGGCGGCGCGACCTGATCTGGTCAGCTCTGGCGGGAACTCTGGGCACAGCCGGTTCCAATTTCTTCTATTACTACGCTGTCCAGAAGTCGACCGTGGCCATCGCCATTACGGTGCAGTACACCGCGCCGGTCTGGGTTCTGCTCTTTATGGTTCTGGCCCGCGGAGAGCGCCTTACCTGGCGTCGGGCCGGCGCCGTGCTGCTCGCTCTGGCGGGCATTGCCCTCACACTCGGGCTTTTTCGCCAGGACGCGCGCAGTCTTTCCGTGATGAGTGTTTGGGGGCCGCTCTCCGCCCTGGTCGCTTCATTCTCTTACGCGTTCTACAACATCGTAGGGGCGGGACTGGTGCATCGCAACCAGCCCCTGCAGATCATGTTCTACTCGCTGCTGAGTTCGGCTGTGCTGTGGGGCATTCTCAATCCTCCCTGGCGCCTGGCCGCCCAGAACTTCAGCGCCGGTCAGTGGGGATTCCTGTTCGCTTTCGCGTGCCTGTCCATGCTCGTGCCCTACATCTGTTTCTTCAACGGCCTCAAATACCTCGATCCCACGCGCGCCGTCATCGCCAGTTGCCTGGAGCCGGTATTCGCGATTCTCTTCGCGGCTGTATTCATCGGCGAGGGCATCGGCCCCTGGCAGGCCGTCGGGGTGGGAGCCGTGCTGGTGGCCACGGTGATGGCTCAGATGGGCGATTCGCGGACGGCCGGGTTACGCTCGGACAGCGGGGCACGGTACAATACAGGATCATGAATCGAGTTCTGCTCGCCGGCGTCGTTGTCGCGGTTTTGACCTTATCCGGCTTTGCCCAGCACCACGAAGAGCAGAAGACCGCGCAGCTCAACTTTGTCGTGATCAAGGACACCAACGGGAAGCCGGTCCGCAACGCCGAAATTGTTTTGCACCCGGTCGACAAGATGGGGAAACAGAAACAAGAAGGCCTGGAGCTGAAGACGCACGAAGATGGCAAAGCCTCGGTTGCCGGCATTCCCTACGGCAAGCTGCGCGTGCAGGTGATCGCCTCCGGCTACCGCACCTACGGCGAAGATTATGACATCGCTCAGCCGGCGCACGAGATCACCATCAAAATGCAAAGACCGGCGGACCAGTACTCTATCTACAAATAGCCAATCAATGCCTGACATCAGAATCTTGAGGTTTCATGGGTCGGGAAATGCCTGCCAGGCGCGGCCAGCCAGGTCATTTCTGTTATCTTTAGTTTTCTGCGCTGGCGGCCGGGCGGGAACGGGACGAGGGGATTGAGGGTACGCGTTTTTTATCACGGCAAATGCTTTGACGGAACGGCCTCGGCAGCCGTCTTTTCGCGTTTTTACCGCGAGCGCATTCACCCCGATGCCGAATTCGAGTTCATCGGCCTGGTGCACCGCGCCGGCTCCCTCTTTGACGAGACCGAATTCAACGGCGACGAGAATGCAATACTCGACTTTAAGTATTCCCCTTCGCCGAAGATCACCTGGTGGTTTGATCATCATCAGAGCGCCTTCCTGACTCCGGAGGACGCGGAACACTTCCGGCTCAGCGACAAGTCGCACAAGTTCTACGATCCCGACTTCAAGTCCTGCACCAAATTTCTGGCTCAGATCGCCCGTGACCAGTTCGGCTTCGATCCCCAGCCGATGCAGGAACTGATCCACTGGGCCGACATCATTGACGGCGCGCAGTTTTCTTCCGTGCAGCAGGCTGTCGAGATGGCCGAGCCGGCGCTGAAGCTCACCATGGTGGTGGAATCCACTAACGACCCCGCCTTCCTCCCCAGCCTGATTCCGCTGCTGGCGCGGAAACCGCTGGCGCAGGTGGTGAGCGATCCGCTGGTCGCGCCGCTGGTGGGGCCGCTGATGGACCGCCATCGCCACTCGATTCAGATTCTTCGCGAACGTTCCGACTGCAGGCAGGGAACGATCTATTTCGACATCACCGATCAGGATCTGGAAGGCTACAACAAGTTCATTCCTTACTATTTGCATCCTGAATCGGTCTACAGCGTGGGACTCAGCCGCAGCAATTTCAGGGTGAAGGTTTCCGTTGGCTCCAATCCCTGGACCACGCAAAAGAATATGGTAAACCTGGCGAAAATCTGCGAACGCTATGGCGGCGGAGGCCATGCCCGCGTGGGCGCCATCTCCTTTCCCACGGATCGCGCCGATGACGCCCGCAAGGCAGCAGCGGAAATTGTTGCCGAACTGCGCGCCTCGCGATCCGGTAGGCAAGGCTGAGAAGTCGCCAGTTTTGGAGGACAAAAAAACGCGGACCTCTCGTGGGTCCGCGTGCTGTTTGCGTCGTCGGCTACTTCGCTTGCACCAGCAGGCTGTTGTTTACGGAAAACACGCCTGGCACGCCGTTGGCGCGTATTCCGGCCACGTTCTTGTCAGCCTGGTTGTCCACCACCCCTCGCAGCGAGACGTCTCCATTCATCACGATGATGTGAATTGATGGAACCACCTCGAGCGAATAGCGGAAGAGCTGATCGTCGCGAAAAATCGATCGTGCCACCTCGCGCCGGATGCGGTCGTCGTTGAATGACGCGTGCAGGATCTGAATCTGATTGTTTACCTGCTCCACGCCGGCGATGCGCTTCACTACGTTCGCCGCTTCATCCTTAAGCACGGCGTTGCGCACTTCGCCGGTTAGAGTCACCGTGCCGTCATTCACTGTGAAGGACAGATCGTCAAACACCGTGAGCTGCGGCAACATCACCAGTTCGTGATAAACCTGCCGGTTGAGATTCCGGGCGCCAGTTGCGTTCGAAGGAGCATCAGTCGCCGACGCTCCTGTCACCAAAAGCAGACTCGCCGCCAGGATGGCGGGCAAAGTCTTCAGCCAGGACTTCCTCATCGATTCTCCCTTGTAGTGCTCTCTTGTTGATGAGATGCCTGGCTGAATTCAAAGGTGCGACCGATGACAATTCTTAACTGCATCCTGATTTGTCTTAACTCTCAATTGGAAACCGTCGGAGCGAGAAAGCCGAACGCCGCGCTCGATCTCTCACTTTGCGATCCGCAGGTTGTTCTGCACCGAAAACACTCCCGGCACGCCATTGGCCCGCAGGCCGGCTTCGTCTTTATCGACTTGGTTATCCACTACGCCTTCCAGCGTCACGTGGCCGCCCTTCACGATGATGTGGATCGGGGGCAGCGCACCCATGGAGTAGCGGAACAGCCGGTCGTCGGCAAACAGGGCGCGAGCGACCTGGCGGCGGGTACGATCGTCAAAGGTAGACGGTGGCAGAATCTCGATGTTGTTCACCACCTGCTCCACACCTTCGATCCCTTTGACGGCCTTAGCAGCTTCGTCTTTGATGATCGGGTCGCGCACCTGTCCCATCAGCGTTACCGTGCCGCCGTCCACTTTGTAGGCAAGATTATCGAAGATAGTGAGCTGGGGAATCATCACCAGTTCATGATGAACCTCGCGCGTGATTCGGTCCTGCTCCCTCTGATCAGCCGTAGACGGTCTTGTCGCCCCCGCTGCCGTCAGAGCGACCGCCAGGACCGTGGTCCAGCATAGAAAAAGAATCCGCTTCATAAGCACCTTCCTCTCCTTTGATTAGATGCAAAGCAGCAAACAACCGTTCGCAGCCTGCGGTGAACCGCAAAGGGTTTCAGCGCCCGCATCACCCATCGTGAAATTGTCCGCGTATCAATGTCCTCAGAGTGGTCGTTATCCAACGGCACCATGAAGCAAGTCGGGGAATGCGAAAGCCGGAGTGACCGGTACTCCGGGCTTCTTTCTTGGATTCACCGATTCAACTCAGTCCCGGGTGCGCGCCCTGATCTACATCGATGGCTCCCACCCTTCCGTGTCTTCAAAGCCGCCATCGACAAACTGCTGCCTTCATCGTCGGACACATCGTTCAGTCCATCTCCACCCGCTCCTGCCAGCCCGGCACGCTGACCATCCAGCCCAGCTCTCGCGAAAGAGTCTGTTGCAGGTTGCGGTCGTTGCTGGCCTTCGCACCTGGGCCACGGGTTGCGTATCTCACACCGGCATGGGTGATTGAACTCTTTGAACTTCGTCAGGCAGATGGCGTATTTTGTTGTTAATGCGGTGCGGTCATTTTCCTCGAAACAGGAAAAAGAGCTCGATGACAAGAATCAGCACGACGATAAACTCCAGCAGGAAGCCGCGGCTCTGGTGGAACTGCTCAATCATGAAGTCGTACAGCTCGTCCGCAGTCCGCAGCTTCTCGTGCACCAGGTTCTGATAATCGTTTACGCCGATCTTGACGGCCACCATTTTGTAGAGTCGGGCAGAGAACATGTCGCCGACAAACTTCAGTGCGTTGTTGGTGTGTTCCGTCAACTCGGTCACCTCGAGCAGCATGGCCCTGAGGCGGGCCGCAGCGGAGCCCATCCGCCAGCCGGAAAACATTCCTTGGCGGCGACTCCTGAGAAACCGGTACACCTGATCAAGTTCACGGGTCAGCACCTCGTCGTAATGCCGGAATTGCAGAAGCTGCGAGTTGGCGTATTCGATTAACCGAATCGTTGGCTCGGCTCCCGCTTCGGTATCGAAGAGGAACGCGGCATTCCATCCCGCCACAAGCAGATCATTGGGATAGTAGGACATCTGGCTCTCAAGAACTTCGTTGCGTTCCTCGCCAGCCAGAGGCAGATTCTCGCCGCGAACCATCTGGCTGATCTCGGCGCCGCGTTGCTGCAGCAACTCGTCCCCGGTTGAGATTCCGGCGATGCCGTGCAGGTGCAAAATATAGTATTCCTCGCTAAGCCACTGGTCATATCCGCGGACCAGCGCTTCGCGGCTTGCCTCGATCTTCGCAGCGACAATCTTTCTACTCAGCTCTTCGAGCGAAGTGCCTGAAATCCACCTTGCCGCGAGTTCCCGCAATTGCTCCCAGCTTCCAGAGAAGGACGAACGGAGGAGCAGGCCCACGACGCCGTAATCGTAGTATTGGAGTGTGGCCTCCAGCCTTTCGCCACTGGCAAGAGAGACGGGCTCGACATTTTCGACCATAGGCGGGCGCTCAAATCGCACGTAGTCGGGCGCCGCATGCTTGAGGGAACTCGAGGCGGGCGTGCCTCTGGTCAGAGCTCGCAACCGCCCGAGATCAATCTCGTCGGCGACGTCATACATTACGCTGCTGATAATCGTGCCCCGCAAATCTGGATCAGACATGTCTTATCTCGACCAGGAGATCGAAGTGGACGGCCTGTTTGCCCGGCCACGAGCCGACAACACCCTAAATGCGCAAGGCCTCGGGGTCAAACCAGAGGCACCCGCTCCTGCCAGCCCGGCACGCTGACCTTCCAGCCCAGCTCTCGCGAAAGAGTCTGTTGCAGGGTGCTCGCGGCCTCAGGCTCCCCATGCACCAGGAACGTAGTCTGCGGCGGGCTTTTGAAAGTCCGCAGCCAGTGCAGCAGTTCTTCCGTATCGGCGTGGTCGCTGAACTGCTCGAGCGCTGCGACCTGGGCGCGGATCGGGACTTCTTGCGAGAAAATCCGCACCGATTCGGCTCCGCTCTTGATGATCGCTCCGCGAGTCCCCGGCGCCTGGAAGCCGATGAAGATAACCTGGTGGCGGGGATCGGGGAGACGCAGCTGCAAATGGTGCAGGACTCTTCCCCCGGTGACCATGCCGCTCGAAGAAACAATGACGCATGGGTAGCGCAGCTCGTTGATGGCCTTCGACTCTTCCTGCTTCGCGCAAAAGTGAAAGCCCGGCCAATTCATGGGCGAGCCGAATCTTTCCACCAGGCGATGGGCCTCATTGTCGAAGTCGTCTACGTACTTCATGAATATCTCGACAGCCTGAATGGCCATCGGGCTGTCCACAAAAACGGGAACCCTGGGAATCCGCCCTTCCTCTATCAATTCTTTCAGCACAAAGAGAAACTTCTGGGTGCGCTCCACGGCGAATGCCGGAACCACCACCGAGCCCCCACGATGAACCGTGTTGCTGATCAGCTGCGCCAGTTCCGGGCGAACATCGTTGTGGGGGTGGGTCCGGTTCCCGTAGGTGGATTCCATCACCAGCACGGACGGATCCTCATTGGGATCCGGTCCGGCGCGCACCACCCGCCCCGGCGCCGTCGGGTTCAGCGGAACCCGTCCGATGTCTCCGGTAAACAGATATTTGTGAGTTTGCCGGTTCGCGGTGAGAAACACCTCCACCATGGCCGATCCCAGGATGTGTCCGGCATGGACAAAGCGGAAGCGCAATTCCGAACTGAGCAGCCGCTCTTTTCCGAAGTCCAACGGTTCAAACAGTGACAAGCAGCTTTCCGCGTCCGCGCGCGTATAGAGCGGCAGCGCCGGCCTGTGTTTGGAGGTGCCTTTCTTGTTGTGGTAGTTGGCTTCTTCTTCCTGCAGATGACCGGAATCAGGCAGCACCACCGAACACAGATCAATGGTGGCCGGCGTCGCAAGGATCCGCCCCTTGAAGCCTTCTTTCGCCAGCCGGGGAATCCACCCGCAGTGATCGAGATGCGCGTGAGTGAGGATCACTGCATCGATCTCCCGCGCCGGCACCGGCAATTCCTGCCAGTTGCGCAGCCGCCATTCTTTTTGCCCCTGGAACAGGCCGCAGTCGATGAGGACCTGTAATCCATTCTTTCCGCCGCCGTTAGTCGACGTGTTGATGAGATGTTTGGATCCGGTAACCGTCCCGGCGGCGCCGAGGAATTGAATGTAGGCCACGTGTTCCTGCTGAACAGAGTTTTTCGTGAAGCCCCCTATTTGAGCAGGGAATAGATCTGGTGGCAAATTGGTTGAGTTCTTAAACCCATGACCCGGAGTTTGTGCGCAAGAAAATCTAAACCCTTTCATTCTTCTGTCATTGGTCCCATTTGAAGGGGCGGGCTGCCTCGGTTGCGTCCCGCAGCTGCCAGCATGGCAAGTGCACATTTTTTGGAACATTTGCCATCGTTGCTGCGTCTCTTTGGATGGCGGTCAACGGATTTTGCCCGCAGAGCGACATTCGTCACCCTTTGCGAGTAAGAAGGGCTTTCTTTCCGGTGTTCGGTTTCGAACAGAGGATTGCGCTAGTGAACACCAAACGTGGTGCAGTTGTCGTACAGAATCAAACATATACTATTTATTATCAACAGTTTAAACGGCCTCTTATTTCGGCACAAAAAGTGCCCATCAACCGGCCGGACCTGACTCGCGGCAATGCGACTTGCTCTTTTAGGAGCTTTCAGTTATGCGACTGGGGATAACAGGTTTAGCGCTTCTTGTAGCTCTTGGCTCTTCTGTGTTTACCGGGTACGGATCGGAACGTGTGGCCGGTCCTTCGAAGACCGCCGCCAACGTCCATACCAGCGCCATCGCCAGCCACATTGCGCTGCTGCGGTCGGGACGTCCGCAAGAGCGTGCCGCGGCGGCCTATTGGCTGGGCCAGCAGCGCTCGGCTGCCACCCTGGCAATCGATCCCCTGGTTGAGCTCCTGGGAAATGCGACTGAGATTGATCCTTCACAGTATCGCGTGAATCGCATCTGGCAGAAACTGACTCTGGGAGAAGAGGCCGCAGCCGCACTGGTAAATATCGGCCATCCTGCAATCGAGCCCCTGATTCGTGTTCTCAAGAACTCGCCGGTCCCGGAAGCGCGCAAGAACGCTGCCTGGGCTTTAGGTGCTCTGCACGATACGGGAGCCACCACTTCCCAGCTCTGAAGCGCTCTTTCGCTTTAAGCGCTTTAACGTCAGGCATCGGCGAGTCAGGTCCATTGCAACTGCATCAGCCGCGTCATGAAGTAGCTGACGCGAACCGTCAATCTGCGTATTTACTAGTTGCTCGATGGGCACGATTCGCATATGGAAAGCTTCTTTCAGGATATTCGCTACGGGCTGCGCATGCTGCGCAAGAACCCGGGATTCACCGTTGTGGCCGTTCTCACCCTGGGGCTGGGCATCGGCGCCAATACGGCTATCTTCAGCCTGATCAATGCCATCCTTCTCACCACGTTGCCGGTGAAAAATCCGGGTGAGCTTGTGGTCGTGGGTGATCCGGCCCGAGCCCACGAGGTAAGCGCAGGAACCCCGCAAGCCGATCTGCTCTCCTATCCTCTCTACCGTGAGTTGCGCGACCACAACAGCGTGTTCTCCGGGATACTGGTTTCCGCTAATGTCCACCGCGGCAAGGTTGAGACCGAGAGTACAGGTTTGGTCGATGAGCGCGCCAGCGTCACCTTGGTCAGCGGCAATTACTTTTCTGTACTGGGTGTCGACGCTTTGCTGGGTCGCACGCTTACGCCCGATGATGATGGCGCCCCCGGCGCTCATCCCGTAGTAGTGGTCAGCTATGAGTTCTGGAAAAAGAAGCTTTCCCAGTCGCCGGCCATTGTTGGCCAGCAGCTTCGCATCGATGACTTTCCTTACACCGTCGTAGGAGTTGCCTCTCCCGGATTTTTCGGCGAAACCGTAGGTAACAAGGAGGACTTCTGGGCGCCCATGGCCATGCAGGCCTGGCTGGAACGCGGGCGGCCGTGGCTGGAGGATATCCACGTTTCGTGGTTGCGTTCAATCGCCCGCCTGAAGCCGGGCGTGACCGTCAGTCAGGCGGAAGCCAACCTTAATCTGGTCTATCAGCAGTGGGTGAAGAGTCCCGCGGTTCTGGCGCTCGATCCCAGCGATCAGGAAGTAGCGCGCAAAGCGAAGGTGCCGGTTGTGCCCGGAGGACGCGGCTACTCCGATCTGCGCAATGACGCCTTCCTTCCCTTGATGGTGCTGATGGGAATTGTGGGACTGGTGCTGCTGATCGCCTGCGTCAACGTGGCCAACCTGCTGCTGGCGCGGGCTACCGCGCGACAAAAAGAGGTAGCGGTTCGCCTGGCCATCGGCGCCAGCCCGCGGCGGCTGGTTTCGCAGCTTCTCACGGAAAGCCTGCTGCTGGCCCTTGCCGGTGGCCTGGCCGGATTGTTGGTAGCCGAATGGGGCACGGGCGCTCTGCTGCGTCTTGCCCTCGGACGGGCCGCCGCCGGCCTCATCGTCTCGCCCGATTCGCGCGTGCTCGCCTTCACCGCGGGTATCTGTGTTCTTACCGGAGTGGTCTTCGGCCTGGCCCCCGCCCTGCGGGCCTCCCGTGTGCAGGCGGGTGCTGTGCTCAAGGAAGGTGCCTTGAGCCAGGGCAGAACCTCTGGCTTCCCACTGGGAAAAATTCTGGTCGCGCTTCAAGTCTCAATTTGCCTTCTGGTGCTCTTCGCTGCCGGTCTCCTGCTCAGAAGTCTGAACAATCTAAAGAACGTTGATCTCGGCTACAGCAAAGAGCACATTCTCATGGTGCGGGCCGACCCCGTTCCCGCCGGCTATAAAGAGGCACAGATCATCACTTTCCAGCAGGAGATGGTTTCACGCCTGGCGACTATTCCCGGTGTTCTTAGCGTAGCGGGTTCAGAAAACGGATTGTTTAGCGGAACTGAATCGGCGAGTGCCTTGAAGGTGGACGGTTACACGCCGGCCAGGAGTAAAGATCGCGATGTTTTCTGGGACCAGGTCGGGGCGAACTATTTCAAGGCGCTTGGCGTGCCGGTCCTGCTGGGACGCGAGTTCGGCCCGCAGGATACGCCCACATCGCCGCGCGTCGCCGTGATCAACCACAGCATGGCGCAATTCTTCTTCGGCAAGGCGGATCCGATCGGCCGGAGATTCACCATTGACGATCAGGACAATCGCGATAAGCCGTACGAGATCATTGGCGTAGTCAAAGACGTTCGCGACCATGCCGTCCGCGGCGACATTCAGCGGCGTTTCTACATTTGTGCCTCCCAGCCTCAGGACAAGCTGTATGCCGTGAATTTTGAGGTACGAACCTCCGGCAACCCGGACTCGCTCACTGAGGCGGTCCGAAAGACCTTTGCCGCGTTCGACTCCAACGTCGTTCTCTCCCGAATACGCACCGTGGACGAGCTGGTGAATTCCTCGCTCTCCTCCGACATTCTTATCTCGCGCCTGTCGATGTTCTTCGGCCTGGTGGCATTGCTCCTGGCATGTATTGGACTTTACGGGCTGATGTCCTACACCATTGGCGGCCGCACCCGCGAGATTGGTCTGCGCATGGCTTTGGGCGCGCAGCGTTTCCAGGTTTTGAAGATGGTCCTTCATGAAGCTCTCAAGCTGGTGCTGATGGGCGTAGTGCTCGGTGTTCCCGCCGCGCTGCTGGCCAGCCAATTGTTGTCGTCAGTTCTGTTCGGCCTGAAAGCCACTGATCCTGTTTCTTTAATCGCGGTGGTATTGATTCTGGCGGTGGTCGCGCTCCTGGCAGCGGCAGTTCCGGCCAGGCGGGCGGCCAAGGTCGATCCCATGGTGGCATTGCGTTATGAGTAATCGAAGATAAAAATGGAGACGCTTGTCCAGGACGTTCGCTACGCGCTGCGCACCCTGCGCAGGTCGCCCGGATTCGCGGCTACTGCCATCCTCACCCTGGCTCTCGGGATCGGCGCCAACACCGCCATTTTTACTCTCATCAACGCCGTCTTGCTGAAGAGCTTGCCCGTCGCCGCCCCGCAAGAGCTGGTGGTCATCGGCGATCCCGAAGACGCGCACTCGCGAACCCAGGGAAGCCCGATCGTCGATTATTTTTCCATGCCTCTCTATCGCGACCTGGAGCAGGGCACGCGTGACGTTTTTAGCGGAATGGCCGCTTCGTCCGAGGTTCATCTGGTCAGGGTGGTGAAGAATGGCGTGGAAGTAACCACGAATGCTACCGTGGTGTTGACCAGTGGGAATTACTTCTCGGTTCTCGGCGTTAACCCCGCCTTCGGTCGCACCTTCATCGAGGATGGCGCGAAGGGCGCGAACCCTGTAGCCGTCCTGAGCTACGGCTTTTGGCAGGACAAGCTCGGCGGCGCTCCGGACATTGTTGGGCAGACTTTCCTCCTGAGGGACCATCCTTTCACCGTGATCGGCGTGGCCGCCGCGGGTTTCCAGGGGGATACCGTCGGCGATTCGCAGGATCTCTGGGTTCCTTTGTCGATGGAAGAGCAGCTCCTGCCTGGCCGCCAATGGCTGGATACATACTCGGCCTCTTGGCTGCACCTGATTGGCCGTCTTCGTCCCGGCGTTACGCTCACACGGGCGCGCGGGGCCGTCAACGTCACGTTCCAACAGCTCGTGCAGGGTCCTGTGGGCGTGCAGTGGACCAAGGTCGATCGCGACGAGATGGCCCGCTCTGCGATACAGGTCTCAGCGGGCGGCCGCGGCTTGTCTGAGTTGCGCGGACACTTCTTCAAACCTTTGATGTTGCTGGCCGCGATGGTTGGCCTGGTTCTCCTGATGGCATGCTGCAACGTTGCCAACCTGCTGCTTGCCCGCGCGGCAGGCCGGCGCCGCGAGTTTGCGGTGCGTGCCGCGATCGGCGCACCGCCCGGCCGCTTGATTCGCCAGTTGCTCACGGAAAGCATTTTTCTGGCATTGCTCGGCGGCGTCGCTGGGCTGCTTGTCGCCCAATGGGGCACGAATGCACTACTGGCGCTGGGCCGGAACCACGAATTGCAGGCTTCCCCAGATCTGCGGGTGATGGCCTTCACTGCCGGCCTGTGTGTGTTTACCGGAATCCTGTTCGGCCTGATTCCAGCCTGGCAGTCGCGGCGGCTTACAGTCACGGCGGGATTGCGGGCCGGCGCGCAAAGTAACGGAAGCGCGCCCGGTTCCTTCTGGACCTGGGGCAAGTCCCTGGTTGCGATCCAGGTCGCAGTCTCGCTGCTGGTCCTGTTCTCTGCCGGATTGCTCTCGCGCAGCTTGCGCAACCTCAAGAACGTTGATCTCGGCTATAGCCAGGAACACCTTCTTCTGATGCGCACCGACCCTGTCGGCGCAGGCTACAACATTGTGCGCGGCGCTCAATTTGCCGATCAGATGATCGCCAGAATCTCCGCTCTTCCGGGCGTGCGCGGCGTCAGCTACTCCAAGAACGGTCTGTTCAGCGGCAGCGAGTCCGATCTCTCGATTGCGGTCGAAGGATTTACTCCCAGGACTGAAGAGGATGCAGCGGCTGCCACCGACTACGTTGGCCCGGGATATTTTGCCGCCGTGGGAATTCCAATAATACTGGGGCGCGACATCTCCACTCAGGACACGCAGACGTCGCTGAAGGTTGCTGTCATCAATCAGAGCATGGCCCGCTTCTACTTCGGCAACGACAATCCCATCGGCCGCAAGTTTACGATCAATGATGCCAGTGGCCCGAAGGACACATTCGAAATCGTCGGTGTTGCCCGCGACGTCCAAGACCATGACTTGAGGACCGCGGTCGCCCGCCGTTTTTATCTTCCTTACATTCAGGGAGCGCCGGCGGCGGGCATCAATTTTGAGATTCGCTGCGCGGGGAACCCCAACGCTGCCGCCGACAGCGCCCGGAAGCAGATTAGAGAGTTTGACCGGAGTATGCCGGTTTACAGCGCGCGTTCTCTGAACGAACTGCTCGACAATTCGATCAAGAACGAGATACTGATTGCGTGGCTCTCGGGATTCTTCGGGATGCTGGGCTTGACACTGGCTTGTGTCGGACTGTACGGGGTTATGTCCTACAGCGTCGGCCGTCAGACCAAAGAGATCGGACTGCGCATGGCGCTGGGTGCGCAACGCTCCTCGATGCTCTGGCTGGTTTTTCGTCAAGCCGGGACTGTGGTTGTAACGGGCGTGCTCGCCGGCGTTCCCCTGGCTCTGGCCGGCAGTTATCTGTTCACCTCGATGCTGTACGGGCTGAAAGGCACAGACCCGCTCTCGATGTTCGCTGCCGTTCTGGTTCTGGCGCTGGTCGCGCTCCTGGCAGCGGCCATTCCCGCGCGGCGGGCGGCCAAGGTCGATCCCATGGTGGCGTTGCGCTATGAATGAGAGAATGGAAGTCACTAACTGCGGTCTTTTGAAGGGAATCACATGATTGAACTCCGCAACGTCGAAAAAACCGTAAAGAGCCCGGCCGGGACCGTCTGGCTGTTGCGCCGTATCAACCTCGCTGTCAAAGAAGGCGAATTCGTAACCGTGATGGGCCCTTCCGGAGCGGGGAAGACCACCATGCTGAGCATCGTCGGCATGCTCGACGACGGCTGGGCGGGAGAATACTTCTTCGCTGATCAGGCAGTCCACAAACTGGATCGCAAGCGCCGCGCCGAGCTGAACCGTAAGAACATCGGCTTCGTCTTCCAGAGCTATCACCTGCTGGACAATCTCACGGTGCAGGAAAACATTGACGTTCCGCTCTCCTACCGCGACATTCCGCGGGCGCAGCGCGCCTCCATGGTCGCTGACATTCTTGACCGCTTTCAGATCGTCGGCAAGAAAGACCTGTATCCCAACCAGCTTTCCGGTGGACAGCAGCAACTCGTGGGCGTGGCCCGCGCCGTGGCCGGCAATCCCAAGTTGATCCTGGCCGACGAGCCCACGGGGAATCTGCACTCGGGCCAGGCCAAAGAGATCATGGAGCTGTTTCGCCGGCTGAACCAGCAGGGAACCACCATCATCCAGGTGACGCATTCGGAGGCCAACGCCGCTTATGGCAACCGGATCATCCAGCTCAAAGACGGCTGGGTTGTGGATGACCTGGTGACCGCGCCGGCGACGACCAACGCAAGTGCCTGAGATTGAGTTCGAGAAACAGCAAGATCCAGGAGCCCAAGGGTGCCAACAAGAACCGCAGCAGAGGAAGCCATGTCCAGCGCGGCGCCTGCCCGCATCGAGCCGGTGCGCGTTCTGGTCGCCGACGATCAAGCCGACATTCGTGAGGCCCTGCGCCTGCTTCTCAAGGGCGAAGGCTATTCCATTGAGATCGTCAGCAATCCCGGCGCGGCTCTGGAGGCGGTGCAGACCAACGAGTTTGACGTCGTGCTCATGGATCTGAACTACCAGCGCGACACCACCTCCGGGCGCGAAGGCATGGACCTTCTCGGGCGCATCCAGGCTGCCGACAGCAAGCTGCCGGTAGTGGTGATGACCGCCTGGGGCAGCGTGGAACTGGCGGTCGAAGCCATGCGTCGCGGCGCTCGCGACTTCATCCAGAAGCCCTGGGACAATCCCCGCCTGCTCACCATCGTACGCACTCAGGCCGATCTCTACCGCACCCAGCGCCGCGCCGAACGCCTGGAGGCCGAGAACAGCCTGTTGCGCGCGCAGAACCGTCCCATCTTCATCGCCGAATCCAAAGCCATGGAGCCGCTGCTCACGCTGATCAGCCGCATCGGCCCCAGCGACGCCAACGTGCTGATCACCGGCGAGCACGGAACGGGAAAAGAAGTCGTGGCGCAGACGCTGCATGTTCTTTCCCCACGTTCCGGTCGTCCCATGATCACCGTCAACACCGGCGGCCTGCCCGAAGGCACGTTTGAAAGCGAACTCTTCGGCCACGTGAAGGGCGCCTTCACCGACGCCCGCAACGACCGCGTTGGCCGCTTCGAACTCGCCGACCGTGGAACGCTCTTCCTCGACGAGATCGCCAACGTCCCCATGAAGCAGCAGGCCAAGCTCCTGCGGGTGCTCGAATCCGGCGAGATGGAGCGCGTGGGCTCCTCCAAAACCAACAGGGTCGATGTCCGCGTGCTCTCGGCCACCAACGCCGATCTGAAAGTCGAGAGCGCGGAAGGACGCTTTCGTTCCGACCTGCTGTTCCGCCTGAACACCGTTGAACTGCACATTCCTCCTTTGCGCGAGAGGAAGGAAGACATTCCTCTGTTGGCGGCGCACTTCCTCAAGCTCTACGCCCAGCGCTATCGCAAGCCGGTCAAAGGCTTCGAGCCCGGCGCCCTGGACAAGATGCTGGAACATCCATGGCCGGGCAACGTCCGCGAACTCGACCATTCCATCGAACGTTCCGTGCTCATGACCACGGCGGAGCAGATTCAGCCCAGCGATCTGGGCCTGGAAGCGGAACGGGGCAGCACGGTGAAAATCGAAGAAATGAGCCTGGAGGAAGTAGAATACCTTCTCATTAAGAAAGCGCTGGCACGCCATGCCGGCAATATCAGCCATGCGGCAGAAGCTCTGGGTTTAAGCCGCAGCGCGCTGTATCGCCGCATGCAAAAGTATGGCCTCTGATCCGCTGTTTCAATCCGGGCACTCGCCTTTCGCCACGCGGCCGCCTAAAGAAACCAAGCTCAGTTTCGACAAGAGAATTCTTCTTGCCACCTTCCTCCTCTCCCTCCCTGGATTGCTGGTCTCGGAGATCCTGCTATGGATAGGGAACTACTCGGTCGAACTCAAATGGACCGTAACCCTCCTCATCGTGCTGGCCTGGCTGATCGGCAGCTCTATCATTAATAGCCAGGTGGTACGCCCGCTGCAGACGCTCTCCAACATGGTGGCGGCAATCCGTGAAGAAGATTTCTCCTTTCGCCTGCGCGGCGGCAGCCGTGAAGACTCGCTCGCCGATCTGATTCTGGAAATCAACTCTCTGGCCACGCGCCTGCAGCAGCAGAAGATCAGCGCGCTGGAAGCCACCGCCCTGCTGCACAAGGTGCTGATGGAAATCGACGTGGCCGTCTTTACCTTCGACCAGCAACACCGGCTGCGCATCGTCAACCGCGCCGGCGAGCAGCTCATGGGCAGGATCGCGCCGCGCATGCTCGGGCTCACGGCGGACGAACTCGGCCTCCAGGAATTTCTCCAGGCGCCCGGCCCCCAGACCTTGCAGATGACCTTTCCCGGCAAACACGGCCGCTGGGCCATCAGCCATACCAACTTTCGCGAGAACGGCGTCCCTCACCAGCTGCTGATCATCTCCGACCTCAGCCGCGCCCTGCGCCAGGAAGAGCGCCAGGCGTGGCAGCGTCTGATACGCGTGCTGGGACATGAGCTGAACAACTCGCTCGCGCCCATCAAATCCATCGCCGGGACGCTGGGCTCGCTGGCCGCGCGCTCGTCCCTGCCCGAAGACGTCACCCAGGACATGCGCCAGGGACTGCGCGTGATTGAAAATCGCGTGGAATCCCTCAATCGCTTCATGCAGGCCTACACCCAGCTGGCGCGCATGCCCGCTCCCACGCGCGCGCGCATCGAAGTAGGGCCGCTGCTGCAGCGCGTATCCAATCTCGAGCACCGGCTGCCGGTCAAGATCGTGGAAGGCCCCAGCATCGCCATTGACGCCGATCCCGACCAGCTCGAGCAGCTGCTCATCAACCTGGTCCGCAACGCCGTCGACGCCTCCCTCGATCCTTCGCTGAAGCAGCCTGGATCGGTCGAGGTAGGCTGGCGCACCAACGCGCGCAGCGTCGAGGTCTTCATCCGCGACGAAGGCCCCGGTCTGCTGAACAGCGACAATCTTTTTGTGCCGTTCTTCACCACCAAGCACGGCGGCAGCGGCATCGGGCTGATTCTCAGCCGGCAGATCGCCGAAGCCCACGGTGGCGTCCTGCAACTGGCCAACCGAACCGACCGCGTCGGCTGTGAAGCCATGGTCGCCCTGCCGCTAACCTATGACTCGTTCTTCATGTAGATCTGTTCCCACCGCCTTCCTCCGTGTTCCTTCTTGTCCTCTGTGGTGAAACAGCACCCCTGCCCCCCTTGGGATGGATCCCACCTCATCCCCGGTGACCCCCGGGGATGGCCTTTTCTAGGTACCGCCCTCTCCACCGGGTCACTAGCATTTCAAAGGACTTAGCTTGGCCCTAATATACTAGACTAACCAAATGCAATCTGATAAACCTAAGACCACCGTGACAGGGCAGTACAGCGACATTCAGCTAATCGCCACTGTGACCGACTTGATCGCCTTGATGAAATCTGAGTTTGGCGACAACTGGCGAGAGGCGTTTACGGCGACCGTAAATATCCGACTTCGGGCTTGCTAGGTCCCAGTTGAGAGCTGGTCGATTTTTTTAGCGATCTTCTCAAAGAACTGGACCACAGCGTCGGCGTGAGGAATCATGGTTGATTGAGCCGAGGTTAATGCAGCGACGGTAATTTCTGTGGCCCTCTCGATATTCTTATCTGACATTGACATGATGTGTTCGCTCTCTTTCTGAAGCGCGGATTATACCTGTGCTAAATCAAAAATCTGTCGAATTTAGAAACGAACCCCTCAACGAAGTCCACCATCTTCTTGAGCGTATAAATAACCAACTCGCCTTCGGGAATCTCCGACTCACCGAACGCTATATCGACTCCGAGTTGAAAATTATGGTGCGGCTGTCTGTGGTAGGTGCTGGTAGGGATATTTATGATCTCATAGCCTACTACCAGTGGCAGGAACCTGTGTTCGTTGAACCAAAGAGTTTGGCCCAAAGCGAAATCAACTCCCCATTTATCCATCGATGTGACAACGGTAAGCAAGAGCCGATGCTTGTCACTAATATCGAGTTGATGGAGCAGCCAGAGCGTCATATCCATAGTGTTGTATGGCTGTATCGCTTCGAGGATGTCTCTCGCATCTTTCGGGATCTTCTGTATTTCTCGATTGCCCATCATCGATGCGTATTGATGGGGTCTCTCGCAAATCGGAAAGTAGGTGTTCTTGTCCGGCTTCCCGCCACCCAACTCGACAAGCTGCCAAGCGAGATGGTCAAGGGCACTCCGCAGATTGTGGATTGCGTCTCCGAGTATGAGAGAAATGTTGTCAGGGACGGGCTTGACCTCGGCTACATAAAGCGTCGTGTGCTCAAGCGAGGGTATAGAGTGCGGCTTGGCACCGATTCTGTACGGTTTATCCGAGAGGAAAGCCTGGATTGTCGCATCGAGATTACGGATGTGCTCTTTGGCCCTTTCAATTTTCAATCTGATTCCGTGAGTGCGACTCTTCATGCTCATGCGTTATGATGTGCGAATGAAGTCTAATCCTAAGATGTCACCCGAGTATTCAGCCTTTGAAAACCTGCTAAGGCGTGTTGTTCAGGTTCCGCATGCTGAAATCAAAGCCAAATTGGAAGCGGATAAACAGTCCAAAAAGGGAAAACGTCCTAAGACTTCGGGCGCTTCCCGCGTTTTCGGCGATAAGGATTAGAGAGACGTCGCAGGGCCATTCTTTCCGGTCACTTCAGCATAAGTGAGACGCTTGCCAGCAACTTGTGATAACAGCAGATTGAAACGGTCACCATCGTCAATTTTGTTCTCTTTGTTTCCGCGATTATTGAAGCGAAACACTTGCTCATCGCAATAACGATCAAGATGGAATGGCTCGACAGCAACGTAAGTTCCCCTCAGAGTTCTTTTGAGAATCGACCAAAAATTTTCGATTCCCTGAGTGTGAACCTGCCCGGTCACATAGCCCTTAGTATGGTCGATCACATCATGCGCGAATTTATCAGCAAGAGCATATTTGTAGGATGGAAAATCATCGGTGATCACTTGCGATCCGCCTTCCACGTTGTTAAGGATTTTCTCTTGCAGAGTCGCACGTTTCACGTTGGGAATGACCATTGCTCGAACCTGTCTCATGGTTCCGGTCAAGCATTCCCATGACGATTGCCTTCCCGGCAGAGCGATATTTTTCATTGTTAGCGGTCGCAATTGCTTCAAGTTTTGCTCTGCGATCTTTGTGCATCTTGCGCGGATTTGGGCCAACAAAAGTTTCATCTGCTTCGACTGGACCACCTTGGTTTCCGAGTTTCTCAATTGATCCGTTTTTCATTGCGAGACGAATACGGCGCAGCATGAACCAAGCTGATTTTTGAGTGATACCGATTGCGCGATGAATCTCGTAAGAGCTAACACCATTTTTGCAGTTTGCCAGCATCCACAGCGCGAGCAGCCATTTATCTAGACCGATAGGCGAATCCTCGAAAATGCTTCCGAGTTTAACGGAGAACTGGCGATTGCACTCTTTGCACTTCCAGCGTTTTTGGGTCTTGAGGTAGTAGTGCTCTTTGTGACCACAAGCCGGACAGATAGGTCCATCGGGCCAGCGCAAACGGGCCACGGTATCAATGCACACTTGCTCATCGCTAAAGTGCTGAATCGCTTGCTGTAAGGTCTTGATCTGTTTCATGGCAAGACCAGAGTACCAAATGGCTGTTGGTTAGTCAAGTATATTATTACCCTTAGCTTGCCTTGCTTTCCGCCCAACCCAACATCTTGGGATCGTTTATCAGGAGCAACCAACCGACCCCAACATCTTGTGCTTGTCTCGATCCGGCGGATTGCTGAGAGCTTTCTTTCAGTTTTCACGGAACAAGTCCCCTAAACGGGTGCCTCCTGAGAGGCAGTTTCAAGGCAAAGATCTTCCTGATTACGAATGCTGGATGCTGCTCTTTCTTTATCACTGTATCGTTATAGAGTCAACGACGAACTAGGTCAGTCCGGGCCTTGTCCTTCTTTCTGCCGAGGCTTGGCCCGATTCGCAAAAGTTCGGCGGCGGCCATTACGATATCGCGTTTTTTTCGCGGGCTGCACTGTGCTGATTGCTGATTGCTGAATACTGGTCCTGGTTTTCTGGCTGGATCCTGATCGCTGACTGCTTTCTTCCAAATTGCCAGATTACCCAATCAACTGTGTCCGCCTGCGTCATCCGGCCTGGCCGTGTTCCACGCGCGCCTTAATGTCCGAGTACGCTGCCTCGATCAGTCGGCCCAGCGCGGCGGCGTTGGTGGCGGTTCCCGGTCTCAGCTTCACATGGCGCATGAACTTGCCGGCGCCTTGCAACAAGCGGGCCGGATCAGGCAGCGCTGCGCCGTGAAAGAAGCCCACGTTCACGTGCGAGCTGAATACATTGACGTAGGCGAAGGGCGCGTCTCCCAGGCAGGCAACCGGGCAGCCGTCATGCAAGAGCTCGCGCACTTCGTCGCCGCATTTTCGCATCGCCTCAAACCACTGCTGCGCGATGGCGCCCAACCCGCCGGCGTGCTCTTTCATCCACCGATCGATGGCGGGATCTCGTTCGACGGCGCCGTTGAACCGCAGCAACTCCGTTCTCATCGGTGCTCCACCTTCTGCCTTCGAGATCCTGGGGCGATCTTCTGCTCTCCGATCACCCGATCACCCGATTTTTCCGAACACCATCCTTTGTGTTCCTTCGTGTCCTCCGTGGTGAAAGGGTGCGCTAAAAGTGCGAACCTCCGCACTCTCCCGCGCGTTCTTATCGGCCCACCAGCTTTTGCAGTTCCTCGGGATATCGCGCGCCCTGCACCGCGATCTTTGCGGCTGCGGCTTCGAGCTGCCTGAGGTCTTCGGCGCTAAGCTCGACGTTAACGGCGCCAATGTTTTCTTCGAGCCGGTGCAGCTTGGTAGTTCCGGGGATCGGAACCATCCACGGTTTTTGGGCAAGCAGCCAGGCCAGCGCAATCTGCGCAGGCGTGGCCTTCTTCTGTTGCGCGAATCTGCCGATCAGATCAACCACGGCCTGGTTCGCTTTCCTGTTCTCCGCGGTAAAGCGGGGCACGATGTTGCGGAAATCGCTCTTGTCGAACTGCGTGTCTTCGCTGATCTTTCCGGTGAGAAAGCCTTTTCCCAGCGGGCTGAAAGGAACGAACCCGATGCCGAGCTCTTCGAGCGCCGGTATCACTTCCGCTTCGGGCTCTCTCCACCAAAGCGAATACTCGCTCTGGAGGGCCGCGACCGGCTGAACACCGTGCGCGCGGCGGATCGTCTGCACGCCTGCTTCAGAAAGACCGAAGTGCCTGATTTTGCCTTCCGCAATCAGTTCTTTGACGGCTCCGGCGACGTCCTCGATCGGCACTTTGGGATCCACGCGGTGCTGGTAGAACAAATCGATGACATCGGTCTTGAGGCGCTTGAGCGAGGCCGCGGCGACTTCCTTGATGTGCTCCGGACGGCTGTCCAGCCCACTCTGCCGGCCCGTGCTCGGATCGATCTTGAATCCAAACTTGGTGGCGATCGCCACCTGCTTACGAAAAGGGGCCAGGGCTTGGCCTACCAGTTCCTCGTTGGTGAAAGGACCGTAAACCTCGGCGGTATCGAAAAACGTAACGCCGCGTTCGACTGCGGTCCGAATCAGCGAGATCATCTCCGCCTTGTCGGCCGGCGGACCGTAGCCGAAGCTCATTCCCATGCAGCCGAGTCCGATCGCCGAGACTTCCAGATTACTTTTTCCAAGTTTCCGCTTTTGCATAACTTTCTCCTTCATCATGGCCCGTGGTTCGACCGTCGCCAGCGCGGTTCCGGCAAATTGACGCAACCAAAGTGAGTCGGATGCATTTTACTGAGGAAGAAGAATCGGGGATAGCAGTCCCCAGAATGATCGAGCACAGACGGGGTGTTTCTCATGGGCAAAGTTCCGGATGTCCCCGGTTTCTCGCTAAGGCGGCTTCGAAACTGTTCCGTCGAAGAGATTCGCAACCCAGATGTTGGCCCCGTCAAAGTCTAGCCCGGCAGGACCCGACCTGAGCCATTTTTCTTGCGGCCTACCGGGCTCGCGACGCCTAAGACATGTAACGCTTTCCCATTTTTTCTCACTGAATCCTTAGACGGCGCTGCCCGCAGGGACTTCGACAACCAGCCAAGCAGGGCGGAAGACCGCTGGCAACCACCAGAAACGTGCGGCACTGGCGTCGCAAGAAAGAAAGGACTCTACCATGGCGAATAAAAAAGCAGACGAGCAGAAGGCGCTGGTCAAAGCCAGGCATTCGAAACGTCCGGGCTGGGATTACTATTTGTTCAAAGACGATCAGCGCGAGATGGATCGGCTGCTCGCGCCGTTTCCGTTCCCGCCACCTTGCGTGAAAGCCTGCACCCAGGTCATGACGCTGCTTCCGAAAACGAATATTCAAGGCCAGAGCGGCGTTGGATACTTCATGATCAACATCGACGGCTTCCGCTACATTAACGCCTACGTGATTTCAGATGCTCTGAACAGTTCGCTGCAACGCGGCTTCAGCCTGGAACTGAGTTTCTCGGTGAATCCTTTTGTGCTGGGCGTCGGCGTAGTCGGTGAGAGCAGCTTTTTCTTCAACTTCGACTCCTATTACGATCCCAGCACCTACAAGCACGGAACCATCTACTGCCAGACCAACGACCTCACCAGCCTCGGCGGCCTGCCGCAAATCGGAGGAGTCGATCTGACACACATTCAGCGGGTGCCGGTTCTGGGACCGTATGTACGCGCCAGCGTGTTCAATGAAGACGTAAGAGCCCAGAATGCCCAAGTCGTAGCCTACTTGTCTACCTGATTCTGAAATGGGGCACAGGCAGGAGTGCCTGTGCCACACAAGCATGGATGATGCCGTGGTAAGTGGCTTTGCGTGACCATATCTCCCCAAGAAGATGTTATCGGTTTCCCTTGCCTGAGAAATCAATATTGCCGACAGTGTGATTTCGTTATTGTCCTGAGACCGGGAAAGCCTGAACGGCGCGGGGAGGTGAATATGGCCAAGATCACCGGCATCGAATCCATGAGTAAGGAGCAGATCTCATTTGAATTGCAGCGTGGAGGGAAGTTTGTCCAGTATCAATACTGCATCTCGATAGTCGTCATGACATTTAAACGCGGTACGGACATCTATTTTCTCCGCGCAGACGAAAATCCGGTCGTGAAGGGCCTGGGCTGGGTTCTTTTGACGGTGCTCGCGGGCTGGTGGGGTATTCCGTTTGGCCCTATCTTTACAGTGCAATCTATATGGTACAACCTGAAGGGCGGCCACGATGTAACTGCGGGGGTTTGCAAGTCTCTTGGCTTGTCCATGGAACCGATCTCAAACCAGGCTATGGCAGCCGCGGCGGCCGCACCGCCTCCCCTCAAATAAGACTCTAATTACATGACGCCAATCTGTTTCAGCAATCCGACCAGATCATAAAAGAGTTTCTCTTCCACGATCTCGCCGTTCTTCCAGTGTGCGACGGTGCAGAACTCGATATGAAACTTCTTGTTGGTCGTTGGTCGGGGGGATCAGTTTGCCCGCCGGGACCCTTCATCGATCCGCGCATCGTACCTGTAAAATCCGCAACGGTGCAGGTCCACTCGCCCTGAGCAATCTCCACTTTATAGGGATGATTGATTAGATGATTGTCGGGGAACGTCTTGAAGAATTCGATGGACTCCGCCTTGTGATTGTCGCGCCCTCTTGTCGGCTCGGCCTGACCCGGCCAGAATACAGCAGTGTCTCTGGAATGCCGCTTTTCAAACGTCTCCCAGTCCTGCGCGTTCCACGAATCGTCGAGCGTCCGCATGAGTTCAAGGTTGTTCTGTGCCATGCGATCCTCCCAAATACGCGGCAGCCCAGGCTTGCGTAAGTGCGTCCTTGGCCTTCAGCCTTCCGAGGCGCATTCTACACCCTGGTTCGCGTGGCAAAAGGAAAAAGGGACAGCCTGAGGGAAAACGGGAACCATGCGGAGTGTTTTCTCAGGGAACAAGTTCCTTCTGTCTTTGAGTTCTCCGCTCCGGCGCGGTCTCCACCAGTTCCACCTTATCTACGCGCACGCGGTTGTCGTGATAAGTGGCGCCGCGTCCCATATCCGAGTCCCGGTCGCCAACGGTTGCGTTGATGGTTGCCCTCTGCCGGGAATAGCGCGGCCAGCGGCCTTTAGGGCTGGCCACTACGCCGGGGCGCACGCGATCGGTCACCTCTGCGACGGCGAAGAACGCGCCGCGCTGGTTGCCGACACGCACCTGGTCGCCCGACGCGATCTCACGACACGCGGCGTCGCCGGGATGGATCAGCAGGGCCGGCGAGCCGGCCCGCAGTTGCTGGCGGGGAACGTTGGCGAAAATCGAATTCAGGAAGTAGTGATCGGCCGGGGTGATCAGCGCCAGAGGATATTCGCGACTGAGCGCGGTCTCCCGCTGCGAACTCTCGTGACTGGGCGTGTAGCTTGCCACCGGATCCAGCCCGGCTCGCGCCATTCTCTCGGAGACAAATTCCAGTTTGCCCGACGGGGTGAGGAATGAATCTTTGAAAGGCAGGAATGGATCGGGATAATTCAGGCGCATCCACCCGCGGGCTTTCAATTGTTCCAGGGTGATGCCGTCGAGCGACGGATGGCCGCTGGCCAGAAGCCGCCGGGCGATCGTTTCATCGCTCTCATAGAGCGCAGGCTCGTCGAGTTTCAGCTTGCGCGCCAGGCGCCTGAAAATCTCGGTTGTGGGCAGGCACTCGCCCGCAGGCGCGACCGCCGGCTCATTCCACGCGATATAAAGATGTCCGTAGGCGATCAGCAGGTCCTGATGCTCGATCTGCATGGTAGCCGGCAGAATGATGTCGGCGTAGCGCGCGGTGTCGGTAATAAAGTGCTCCACCACTACTGTGAACAGATCGTCTCGCGCCAGACCGCGAAAGACTTTGCTTTGATTGGGCACGCTTGCCGCAGGATTGCTGGCGTAAATGAAGAGCGCGTTCACTGGCGGATCATTGGCGTCAAGCAGGATCTCGCCGAATCGTTTCATGTCCAGCGAGCGGGTTATTTGTTGCCGAAGGTCGTCGCGCCAGAGCGCCGCCCAGTTCAGGCCAAAGAAGCCGCGGGTATCGTAGAAGACGCCGCCCCCGGGATAACGCCAGTCGCCGGTGACGCCGGGAATGCAGCTGATGGCGCGCACCGCCATCCCGCCGCCACCATGGCGCTGCAAACCGATGCCGATGCGAATGCCTGTCGGCCGCGTCGCCGCCATACGCTTGCCGAGTTCGATAATCCATTCCGCGGGGAGACCTGTAACCTCAGCTGCGCGTGATGGGGGAAACTCGAGAATTCTCTGGCGAAATTCCTCCCAGCCCACGGTATGCTCGGCGATGAACTCGCGGTCCTCGCGGCCTTCGCTCAGCACAACATGCAGCAGGCCGAGCGCCAGCGCGGCGTCGCTTCCGGGAATCGGCGCCAGATGCCAGTCGCAGGCGGCCGCCGTCCGCGTGCGAATGGGATCGATCGCCACCACGAACGCTCCCTGCTTGCGCGCCTCCAGTACCGGCCGCCACAGGTGCGGATGGGTCGAAAGGACGTTCGCGCCCCAGATCACGATGAGCCTGGAAAAGCGAAACGTCTCCGGATCCATTCCCACTTTGTGGTCGCCTAGCGTGTAGGCGGTGCCGCAGCCGCCGGCGATCGTGCACAGCGTGTACTCGTTGCGCGACGCTCCCAGCACGTTCCACAGCCCTCGTCCTGCGCCGTAGATGCCCTGAATCAACCCCATATTTCCGCTGCCGGCGATCGGCCAGATGGACTCGGCGCCATCCTTCGCGATCGCGTCGCGGAACCGCGAGGCTATTTCGTCGAGCGCTTCGTCCCACGAAATGCGGACGAACTCGCCGCTGTCCTTCGCTCCCGCGCGGCGCATGGGATACAGCAGACGCTCCGGAGAACGCGCGTACTGGAGGTAATCGACCACCTTGTTGCACAGCGACCCGCGTGTGAAGGGATGCTGAGGATCGCCCCGCAGCCCGACAGCTTCGCCGTCCTTGACGGTCACGATCCAGCTGCAGGTGTCGGGACAATCAAGAGGACAGGCGCCGCGAACGCGGCGAACTCCGGGATCAAAAGTCATGGCTTGCACCTCAAGTTTTTCCGCTCAGGGCGCGGGCTCCGGCGTGACATTGACCAGCATGTTCGGTTTCAGCACCAGAACTTCGATCGTCACTTTGGCGACCAGACCGTTTACCCTCTCGGGAAGCGCCTGTTCCGCCCGGTCATCGAGAATGGTGCGCAGGCTGGGCCGCGGGCGAATGCGGACATAGCGTGGCAGATTCCCGCCTGCCACCAGCCGGTACCACAGCGTCTCTCCCTGCAGCTTCGACTGCTCGGCGGCAATCGCCGCCTCAAACGCCCTGCCGGCGCCGTAGTTGACCTCCACCGTCGTGTACTCGGCGCGAAGAGTGACCGTCGGCACGCCATTGCCGCGGGAAAGCGCCGGCAGGAACTCGTAGATCCAATTGCCCATGAATTCCACGTGCGGGAGAAGATTGATCTTGACGTCCTGCTCATCTTCGACCGGCGAGATCGGGTTGCTCAACTCCGCGGCGGTGTGTCCGAAGGTCGCGTAAATAATCCGGCGTTGGTGTTCCGTTGATGCCCAGACCGAATAGCCGTACCACGCGAACGGGTCCCTGGCCTTGCGGTGCCAGTCGAGATGACGAACATATCCGGCCTCGAAGTCGACGGCATGCGACTCGTTGATGGCACGCATGATGGCAATGCGAGCGTACGGGCCAGTGGGCTGGGGCGCTGGGGTTGGCTGAGCGACGGAGATCGGCGAAAGAGCGGTCCCCACGAAAAGCGCAGCGCCGACGATCTTGCTCCAACGATGCTTCACTGATGTTTCCTCCTATGCAACTTCCGCCGGCGCTCGGCGAAAAGCGCAGGCAGAAGCATCCTAGTCAGGGGCGGCAGGCGATTTGCGACACAGATTCGCCGGAATCCGCCATTCCTGCCGGCTCCGTCTTGCGCGATGCTCGGAGCGGCGGCATAGTAACTAGACACATGGCCACCAACTCCAGAAAAAACGGCACGCGCGGCCAGACCCAGACCTCGTCCCGGCGGATCATCGTCGTGGTCGTGCCGCCGGTGGACGAACTCGATCTGGTCGGGCCGCTCCAGGTGTTCAACTCCGTGAACCGTCTGGCGGGCCGGAATATTTACGAGATCGAGGTAGTCACGAATGCCGATCGCCCAACCGTGGAGGGCGAGAGCGGCGTGCTGACCTTCATGGCGCGGCATCACTTCAAAAAGGTCGAAGGCGCTTGCGACTCCGTGCTCGTGGTCTGCGGACTGGGATCGCGATCGGTGCGCGACGCAGCACTCTCTGCGTGGCTGAAGAAGATGGCCGCGCAGGTGCGGAGGCTGGGAGCCGTCTGCGTCGGAGTCTTTCTGCTCGCCGAAGCCGGCCTGTTGAATGATCGCCGTGCGACAACGCACTGGCGCTTCGGCCGCGAGATGGCATCGCGCTACCCGCGAGTTCGCGTCCAGCATGATCCGCTGTGGGTGAAAGACGGCAACATCTACACTTCAGCCGGCATTTCCGCGGGCATCGATCTGGCTCTGGCCTGGGTTGAAGAAGATTGCGGCGCCGGTCTGGCCCACGAAGCGGCGCGCGAGCTGGTGCTCTTCCTGCGGAGACCGGGCGGACAGCCGCAGCTGAGCGTCTCGTTGGCCTCGCAGGCGTCGGAGATGATGTCGATCCGCGAGCTGCAGATCTGGATTGCCGAGCACCTCGAGAGCCGGCTCTCGGTGGAAGACCTTGCCGATCGCATGTCGATGAGCGTGCGCAACTTCGAGCGGGTGTTCACTCGCGAGGTAGGCACCACCCCGTCACAATACGTGCTGCAGACGCGCGTGGAAGCAGCCCGCCGACAACTCGAACGCACTGAAAACGGACTCAAGCAGGTAGCCTCCGCCGCCGGGTTCGCCAATGTCGACGTCATGAGGAGAGCTTTCGTTCGCCTGCTGGGGATTACCCCAAGGCGCTATCGCGAGCTTGGGGAGCATTTGCACGCCGGATAAAAGTGGTCAGGTTCGCCTTCAGCCCATGCGCTGGGCTTCTGGGCGCTTGTGCGCGAAGTAACGATCCCCTGCGCTCGTCCGGACCAACCTCCTCTGAGGGAAACAAGCCTGCAAGTAATCGAGCCACAAGCGAGGGAATAAAATCATTGCTTACCCGTGCGCAAAATCGTCCATATCGACATGGATGCGTTTTATGCTTCGGTCGAGCAGCGCGACGATCCCCAGCTGCGCGGCAGGCCGGTGATCGTTGCCTGGCGAGGTAATCGCTCTGTGGTCTGTGCGGCATCGTATGAAGCTCGGAAATTTGGTGTACGCTCCGCCATGCCCGCGCTTCGCGCCGAGCGCCTGTGCCCGGAAGGCGTCTTCGTTGCGCCGGATTTCACGCGCTATCGCGCCGTCGCCCGCCAGACGCGTGAGATTTTCAGCCGGCACACCGACCTGATAGAACCGCTGTCACTGGACGAGGCGTACCTCGACGTTACCGGGAACAAAGCTGGCCTCCCGACAGCCACCCGCGTCGCCGGCGCGATCCGCGAGCAGATCCGCAAGGAATTGAACCTGACGGCTTCGGCGGGAGTGGCGCCCAATAAGTTTCTGGCTAAGATCGCTTCCGACTGGCGCAAGCCGGATGGGCTCTTTGTCATTCAGCCCGACGAGGTGAATGCCTTTCTCTCGCCCCTGCCCGTGGGACGATTGCCGGGCGTAGGCAAAGTTACTGGAGAGAAGCTGGAGAAACTGGAGATCAGGACGGTGAGCGATCTTCGCGGCCTTGATGCGCCGACACTGGAAGGGCATTTTGGCCGATACGGCCTGCGCCTGTACGAATTGGCCCGCGGAATCGATAACAGCCCCGTGGTCCCAAACCGTCCCACGCAATCCATTTCGGCGGAAGACACCTTTGAGCGCGATGTGCCGCTGGCGGAGACAGAGGCGATGATTCGTCGCCTGGCGGAAAACGTCTGGTCTCAGTCGCGCAAGGAATCGCGCATTGCCCATACCGTGGTCCTGAAGCTGAAGACCAGCGAATTCAAGATCCTCACCCGCAGCCACACACCTGAGTCGCCGCCCTGCTCCTGTGAAGAGCTGACGAGCATTGCTTTGTCCCTCCGCAGCCGGGTGGATGCAGGCCCGGAGCAACGCTTCCGCCTGGTTGGGGTTGGCTTGAGCAACTTTCGCGAGACGGAAAGAGATGCGCCGCAAGCAATGCTTTTCGAGTGAGCGACCGAAGCACTCAGAAGTCAGCATTCAGCAAACCGCTGATCTGCGTACTTCTGCGTTGATCCGCGGTTAGAGGCTTTTTGGTTTGGCTAAGTACTAATGGCGAATTCCTCATGGCTAGGTCCGGCGTACCCGGGCGCGGTATGATGTCTTTAACGTTTCATGGAACAAGATCTCCACACTGTGAAAGATGACATGGTGGCCTTCATTGAGGGCCACGGCTTGCGGCGCTTCAATGCCTACATCGGCGACGACGTCCCCAGCGTCCCCTGGACCGCCGATGAGGACCATCCCGACGCCTGGAAGGACTTCGTAGAACTGGCCAAGGCCTCCGGTGTCCAGTTCGTGACCATGAACTTTGTCGATCTCGACAAGGAAGACGTCGACCTGCTGGTCAACCGCCTGCAGGAAATCGAATACATGAACGAAGAGGACCTGGAGGAGGCGCGCTGGCTGCGTAACTTCGTGGGCAAAGTTGGCTTTGTGCAGCTCGGCTTCCCCTGCCAGGGCGTAGTCTTCGTCTATGAAATGGCCACGCCCTGGTACGAAAGCTTTCAGCGCCTGGAAGACGCCGCCGACGATTACGACGGCATCCTGATCGACGACTCCGACCAGGAAGAAGAATAGGCCGCTTCGCCAATGCGCTGGCGCCATCTGAATCCCGACCCCGCGGCCATCGAGAAACTTGCCAACGAAGCCCGGCTCTCGCCGTTACTCGCGCGATTGCTGGTCCTGCGCGGCGTGCACACTGGTGCCGAGGCCTCGCGCTTCCTGTCTCCCTCGCTTGAGCAGCTTCATTCGCCCTACCTGATGCGCGGCATGCGCGAAGCTGTGGAGCGAATCAGCTCGGCCATCGCCAACCGGGACTCGATCCTCATCTATGGCGACTACGACGTCGATGGCACTACCGCGGTCGTCATTCTCAGGACCGCCATCGAGCTTTGCGGAGGCGCCGCCGACTTTCATGTGCCGCACCGGATCAGGGAGGGTTACGGCTTGCGCGATGACGTGATTGAGCGCGCGGCCGCCGCCGGTGTGAAGCTGGTGATCAGCGTGGACACCGGGATTCGCGCTTTTCAGGCGGCCGAGACCGCCCGCCGCTGCGGCGTAGATCTGATCGTTACCGATCATCACCTTCCCGCCGCCGATGAAGGCGTGCCCCAGGCGCTGGCGGTTCTGAATCCCAATCAACACGGCTGCGATTATCCCTGCAAAGAGCTGTGCGGCGCTGGAGTGGCCTTCAAGGTCGCTCAGGCAATGTTCGGAAAATTCAAAGACCAGTCCGAACAGGCGAAGCTGGTTCCCTCGTTCCTCAAGATGGTGGCCATTGCCACCATCGCCGACGCTGTGCCGTTAGTTGGGGAGAACCGCATCATGGCCCGGCTGGGGCTTGAGGGGCTGCGCCGGCCGGTCAACGGTGGATTGAAAGCGCTGTTCGAGGTTGCCGGTCTGGCCGCAATCGGCAGATCGTTGGCGGCAGGGGACGTGGGCTTCCGTCTCGGCCCGCGCATCAACGCCGCCGGTCGCATGGATGTGGCTCGCGACGTGATCGAGCTCTTTACTTCGCGCGACCCTGCCCGCTGCAAGGAGATCGCAGCCCGGCTCGATCTCCTGAACACCCAGCGGCAGGCCGAAGAGGCGAGAATCGTGGCGGAGATCGAGAAGCAGATCGCTGAAGATCCCGCCTTGGTCCAGAAGCACTGTCTGGTCTTCGACGGTGACGGATGGCATCGCGGCGTCGTCGGCATTGTGGCTTCGCGGGTGGTGGAGAAAACCGGCCGTCCCGCTTTGGTGATCGCCAAAGAAGGCCAGGAGGCGCATGGCTCCGGGCGTTCTATCACTCCTCTCCATCTGCTCGAGGCCTTGGAGTCGTGCCATGATTTGTTTACGCGTTTTGGCGGTCACGCCCACGCTGTAGGCTTCGCCCTGCCCAGCGCTCAGCTTCCACAGTTAAAGCAACGCTTGAACCGATTCGCCGAGGAATGCCTTACCGCGGACGACCTGATTCCCGAGGTCGAAATCGATGCCGATATTGCCTTGCGCTCGGTTACGCCGGAGTTAAAGCATTACTTGAACCAGTTGGAGCCTTTCGGCCAGGGGAATCCCGAGCCGGTGTTTTCCAGCCTGGGCGCAAGCGTGCTGTTGCCTCCTCGAGTGATCAAGGAGAAACACGTCAAGCTGCGCGTGAACCAGACGCAGGCCGACGGCAAGCGCAGCTTCAGTTATGAGGCCATGGGTTGGCGCATGGCCGAGCGCGTGCAGAGCGAAATCTTATCTCCCGGGGATCAAATCGATCTGGCCTTCAAGATCACTCTCAATGACCACCCTGATTTCGGCGGGCTGGAGCTCACGCTCGAAGATTTTCGCCGCTCGCCAACTGCGGTTCTCGCCCAACCAGCGAGCTGACGCACTTTACAGCGAATCCAAGGCAGGGTATATTCCGCCCTATGGCGAACGGGATTGTGTTCTGCTCCAAATGCGGCGCGCAAAACAGCGCACTTGCCATTTTCTGCCAGCGATGCGGAGTGGGAATGGGAACCGGCCTGACCACGCCTGCCCCTGCGGGAGTCCCGATAGTGTACGCGCAAGGCGTAGCGGTCGCCGGCTATGGCGGTTTCTGGATCCGGCTTGTCGCCTTCATCGTGGACGGAATCATCGTGCGCGTGATTACTTTTCCGTTTGCGGCAATCCTCACCGCTGCGGGCCTCCTCCATCGTGGGGCCCGCTTCGGGCGAATCGAGGGTCCGGAAGACGTGATCCCGATCGTCACTGCTGTGCTAAGAAGCCTGACCGTGTTCTGGGTCGTCAACTGGCTCTACGAGGCCCTGCTGACCAGCTCCGAATGGCAGGCGACGCTGGGCAAGAAGATGCTCAATCTCCGCGTCACCGATGAGGCCGGCAACCGGATCTCTTTTGCCCGGGCCTCCGGGCGGCACTTCGCCAAGTACCTCTCGTATTTCCTGCTGATTGGTTTCATCATGGCGGCGTTCACCGATCGCAAACGCGCCCTGCATGACATCATTGCCGGCACCGTGGTGAGGCAGGGCTGAGCGCATCTTAGGGATCGGCGTCATCGGGTAAGATGGAGCCAGATGCCCCTCCAGCCGATATTGCTCCGAAAGCTGTTTGCCGCCGGCGCCGTCGTGGCGATCCTGGTGGCAACGGGTTTCTACCTGCGAGGCATTCTCAAAGGCTGGCATCAGGCGGCGCCGAAACCGGCTAAGATCCCGGAAAACATCGCTGAGACCGCCAAAGGCTTCACCTTCTCCAAGTCCGACGGCCAGAGAATGCTCTTTACCATCCAGGCTTCGAGCTTTCAGCAGTACAAAGACCAACAACGCTACGAGCTGCACGGAGCCAGCATCACCTTGTATGGCCGCGAGGGAGACCGGGCTGACCACATTTACGGGTCTGACTTTCAATACAACAAAGACACCGGAGACATAACCGCCGCCGGTGAGGTCCAGATAGACCTTCAGGCCGATTCGCCGACGCCGAACCGGCCGGTACAGGCTCCGGTGGCTTCGCCGGGGAACGTTGTGCATTTGAAGACCAACGGTCTGGTGTTCAACGACAAAACTGGGATCGCACAGACGCGGGGGAAGCTCGAGTTCCGCGTGCCCGATGCGGAGGGTTCGGCGATCGGCGCCATCTACAACTCTCACGATAGCGTGCTGCAGCTCAAATCAGCCGTAAACATCGTTACTACCGGCCGCCAGAAAGCCAACATTACCGGAAAGAGCGCCGAGGTGCTGAGGACTCCGGAAAGGCTGATTGTAGATGGAGCGCGCATCGAGCAGCCGCCCCGCGTCGTAACCACTGACAAGCTGACGGTATTCCTGCGCGACAACAACACCGTGGAGCGGATCGAGGGCCTGGGCAATGTCCACGCAGTGCGCGAAGGCCCGAAGGGCTTTGACGTTGCCGCGCCTCAGGCGGAGCTGGGGCTGGATGGCGAGAGCCAGCTGCGGTCGGGGATACTCTCCGGAGGCGTGACTTTTTTGAGCAAAGATGAAGATCGTCCGGCACAGGGGCAGACCGGCAAGATCCTGCTGACTTTCGGCGGCAAAGGGACCCTGCAGAAGGTGCGCGCTGAAGATTCTGTGAATTTCCACGAGGGAACGCCAGCCAAATCCCAGGACATCCAGGCTGTCGCCGCAGATTTCTTCCTTCGCGGCGGAAAGACCCTGGAAAAGGCTAACACTTCCGCAGGACCAGCGCAGATTCTGCTTACCCAGGGGACGACCAGATCCACTATCAGTGCAGACCGGTTTGACGGCCACTTCTCCGACAACCGTCTGCGGTCCCTGGTGGGAAGTCCCGACGCTAAGATTGTGTCGTCGACTCCCGGGCAGCCGGACCGCGTGAGCACCAGCCGCGAAGTCGTAGCTACGTTCAACGCCCGGGGAGAGATCGCCTCCGCGCAGCAGAATGGCGGATTTCACTATGTGGAAGGACCACGGGAAGCCTGGGCAGAACACGCCCGTTACACTCCTGGCGACGAGACTTACACGCTTTCCGGGTCGCCGCGGATCACCGAACCTGATCGCGCGCTGAGCGCCGACAGCGTTCAGCTCAGCCGTCGCAATTCTACGGCCGTGGCCCAGGGGAACGTGAAGACCACCTACAACCAGAAATCACAAACCACCGGGGCCATGCTGGCCACAGCCGAACCTGTCCATGTGACTGGAAACACCATGACCGCCAGCCGTGTCGGCGGGTCAGCCCGCTACACGGCCGCCCGGCTGTGGCGAGGTCCAGACATCGTGCAGGCTCCCAGCATCCTGTTCGACCAGGCGCACCGCACCATTCACGCTGAGAGCGACTCCGCCACCCGCGTCAACTCGGTCTTTGTCCAGACCGACAAAAAAGGGAAGACTACGCCCGTTAATGTGACCTCAGACAGGCTGGATTACGTAGATTCTGACCGTAAAGCGGTCTTCAGCGGCAATGTTCTGGTCAAGATTGAGGGGTCAACTGTGACCGCCGACACTGTTCAGGCCATCCTCGAGCAGCGCGCCGGGCAAGGCTCCGCGCAGGGTGGAAGTCAGCTGGATCATATTGTGGCACAAGGAAATATTCAGATTGAGCAGTCTAATCGCAAGGCCATTGGGAAGCAGCTTGTATATACCGCGCGGGAGGAAAAATTCGTTCTTACAGGGTCGCCATCGCAGCCCCCTAGCATTTTTGATGCCGAACGGGGCCAAATTCAGGGCGATTCGTTGACTTTCTTTACTCACGATGGTAGGGTGCTCGTAGGTAGCGGAGAATCCCCCCAGCCCGTAACCGAGACTAAGGTTCAACGACGCGAATAAAGAAGTAACGATGCAGACCCTGGCCACGGACGAAATTGCGAAATCGTATCGCGGTCGCCGGGTAGTCAATGGCGTCAGCCTCCACATCAATCAGGCGGAAGTAGTTGGGCTGCTGGGCCCGAACGGCGCCGGCAAAACCACCACTTTTTACATGGCTGTGGGCCTGGTGCCCCCGGACAGCGGGCGTGTGCTCGTGGACGGCGAGGACATCACCGATGTCCCCATGTACCTGCGCGCGCGGCAGTACGGCATCAGCTACCTGCCCCAGGAGCCGTCGGTTTTTCGCAAGCTGTCTGTTGAAGAGAACATCATGGCGGTGCTGGAGGTGCAGCCGATTTCCTGGCAGGAACGCCGCCGCAAGCGCGATCGGCTGATCGACGAACTGGGGCTCGGCCATATCCGCAGCAACATGGGATATGCGCTCTCGGGAGGCGAACGGCGGCGTGTAGAGATCGCGCGCGCACTGTGCATCTCGCCGAAATTTATCCTGCTCGATGAACCGTTCTCAGGCATCGACCCGATTGCGGTGCTCGATCTGCAGAAGATAATCTTTGATTTGAAAGCCAACGGCATAGGAGTCCTGGTAACCGACCACAACGTTCGCGAGACTCTTTCGGTTACCGATCGCGCGTACATCATCAATGAAGGCCGCATCTTCCGGGCGGGCACGCCCGAGCAGTTGGGCAACGATCCCGAAGTGAAACGTGTTTATCTGGGCGAAAGTTTTTCGTTCGTTTAGGGTTCAACCATTGGGGGCCGGACACACCTGAATCACATCCTCCAAGCCAAGCTCGGAATGAGGAGAGCAAATTACGGCGGTACTGTTGGGCTTGGCGTCCAACGGTGTTAAGGTCAAAATCGGAATGGTGTTACTCCAGAACAAACTGAACCTGAAAGTCACGCAGAAACAGATCCTTACGCCGGGTCTGGTCCAGATGGTGAGCGTGCTCGCGCTCAACAAGCTGGAGCTGCGGGAGATGATCAACACCGAGATGGTGGAGAATCCGGTTCTGGAGGAGTTGGATTCGTCGGTGCCGTTGCTTGACGAGGTAGCGGGTCGCGAAGAAGCCCGCGACCGCGAAGAGAGCAAAGAGCTCAAGGAACGCGAAGAAGTGAAGGAAGAAGCCCCGGAAGCGGACAAAAAAGATCCCTTTGACGAAATTGATTTCGGCTCGTTCTTCCGCGACTATCTGGACCCGGGTTTCCGCAATTCGGCGGACCTTGAAGAGATAGAGCGCCCATCGTTTGAGAACTTTCTCTCCAAGCCGGCCACGTTGACCGATCACCTGTTATGGCAATTGGGCGCCATCAGCGTATCCCCCGAGATCCATGCCGCTGCCGAATTGATCATCGGCAACCTGAATGAGGACGGCTATCTTACAGCTTCAGAAGATGAGCTTCTGGGATTAGCTAAGGCTGAGGCGGAAGAGGAATCGCCTGCCGGCGATGAAAAGCCGGTCGATGCGGATCTGGCGGCACAGAACGGAGACGCATCGCATCTCAAGCTGGTAGTCTCGCATGAGCCGTCTCCGCATGCCTCGTCGGGTGCTCCCACACGGTTTACCCCCGTGCTTCAGTTCAGTCGCAATGATCTGCGCGAAGCCATCGAGGTGGTTCGCCAGTTCGACCCCGTTGGCGTTGCCTCGCGAGATCTGCGCGAATGCCTCCTGGCGCAGCTGCAAACCCTGCGCACCACGCGAGAAATGGACGGATCAGACGATCCGGAAAACGATCAGGTGGTTGAAGACGCGCTGAAGATCGTGGATGGCCAGCTGCATCTGCTGCAAAACAAGCAGTACAAGGAAATCGCCAAGGCCATTGGCCGTTCCATCGACGATGTGACCCAGGCCCATGCGTTCATCAAGACACTCGATCCCAAACCCGGACTGCGTTACAACAAGATTGAAGCCAAGCTGATCGAGCCCGACGTCGCTTTTGTAAAGCAAGGCGACGAATACCTGGTGCTGATGAACGATGAAGATCTGCCGCAGCTTCGCGTCAGCCCGACCTACCGCAGGCTACTGCACCAGAACCAGGGCGTGGAGAAAGATGTTCGCACGTATGTCAAGGAACGTTACAAGTCGGCCGTGCAGCTGATCAAGAACATCGAGCAGCGGCGCCAGACCATTCTCAAGGTCTGCCACGCCATCATCGGCCGCCAGCGCGAATTCCTGGATCGCGGCATCGATACCCTGAAGCCTATGATGATCAAGGAGGTTGCCGAGGAGATTGGCGTCCATCCCTCCACCGTCAGCCGCGCTGTCGCGGGGAAGTACGTGCATACACCGCAGGGGGTATACGAGCTGCGCTTCTTCTTCTCGGAAAGTGTGCAAGGGCCGGAAGGCGCGGCAACTTCTTTGCTGATTCTGAAGCGCAGGGTAAAGAAACTGATCGAGGACGAAGACCGGGCGCACCCGCTGACCGACGAGCAGATCACAAAAATCCTGCAGTCGCAGGGAATCCAGGTCACGCGGCGCACGGTAGCGAAGTATCGCGAAGACATGAGGATTCCCAGCACGCATCAAAGGAGGATGAAAAACTGAAGCAGCGAGGCGCAGCCGTAGCGGGCCGGCGCTTCGATAAGGCACCAGGCCGCTTGATACCACTCGGAGCGGTTCTTATTGGATTGATCCCAGGAGGGAGTCAATGAATGTGGAATATACTGGCCGGCAATTTGAGGTCACTCCTGCAACCCGCAAGCAAATCGAAACCGGAATTCAAAAACTGCGAAAGATCCTCGGCACCAACTTCGAAACCCACGCAATTCTCAGCCTGGAAAAACATCGCCACATCGCCGAAATCACCGTCAAAGTTCCCAGCCTTCCGCCCCTGGTCGGGCTCGACGAAGCGGTGGAAATGAGCGTGGCTATTGGCAAGGCGCTGGAGCGCATCGAGCGCCAGGCCTTGAAATACAAGACCAAGTGGAAGGCCAAAAAGCGCCTGGCGCGAAAGAGAGAAGAGGGAAAGCCTGCTCGAACCGAGCTTCCCGTGGCGATTGCCGTTGGCAGCGATACTGCCACCGCGGTTCCGGTGAAAGTCCACTCATTTCCCAATACCGTGAAGTACACCGAAGCGCATATCGTGAAGAGTGCCGACTCGGTGTCATTCAAGCCTCTGACTCTGGAAGAAGCGGTGAAGGAAGCCGAATTTCGCGATCGCGATGTGTTCGTCTTCCGTGATCCGCAAGGCAAAGTAAAGGTCTTACATCGCAAGAAAGACGGCAAAATGGAGCTGATCGAAGCTCCGTAGCTGATTTTCGTGGGGCACAGAGCTGTCGCGCCGGCGATAGCCCTGTGCTCTCCCGGTGCGGCCTATTCGTATCGCAGCCGGGGGTACCAGTTCGTCCCTCGCCCTTCCGGCGTGAAGTCAAAGAGATTCCATAGCGGCCAGATCATATCGATGTGTCGTCCGTCCTGGCCGGGCTCACTGGGCGCAAACAGGAGTTCGGTCTGGTAGAAGTGGTGAATCTTGCCGTCGCGCCGCACAAAAACATTCAGTGAAGGCAGTTGATTTTCCTTTTCGTCTTCCCCGTGGTAATCGCGGTTATAAGCATTGCCGTGCGAAGAAAGCAATCGCAGGTTGTTCCAGCCGCGGTTGCGGGCGACCGTGCGAATTCTCTCCAGGGGAGATTTGGCGGCTACAGCAAGATTGATGCGCTGCGTGACATGTGGTGCGGCGCCGTTCAGGGAATCGAGCATCGAGGTGCAGGATACGCACGGCTCTTTCATCTTCGGTCCGAACATGTAGCTGTAGAGGATCAGCGCGTCCTTCCCGGGAGCAAACAGCTGCGAAAGGCGGACTTTGCGTGCGGTGTTTGCGTCCTTGAGATCAGCCGGGCCTTCCTCGAAAACGTAGTCTTCCGGCGGTGTGCCTCCGAGAGGAAGCTTGCGGCGCAGCGCGGCGACTTCTTCCACATTCTTGCGCAACGCCATCTCTGCTTCGAGCAACGCGTTGCGCGCCTGGCGGTACTTTGCGTCTTCGTTAGGAAAGCGTACAGAATGCAGTGAACGTGCCATCATCTCTCCTCGCGCTCTGGAACTGTAGCGCCGCGCTTTGCGAGGCGTCAACCGTCGCGCGCAGTATCCATTTCGCTGTGGAAACCGCTCGCTGACCACGGGGTATAATCGAGGTTCAGCGATGAGTTACCAGGTATTAGCGCGTAAATACCGGCCGCAGCACTTTTCTGAGGTCATCGGGCAGAACCATGTCACGCGCACGCTGAAGAACGCGATTGAGCAGCAGCGGATCGCGCACGGCTACATTTTCAGCGGCCATCGCGGCATCGGCAAAACGACTATCGCGCGCATTCTGGCTATGGCGCTCAACTGCCGCTCCACAGACAAGCCTACGCCCGAGCCGTGCGGCGTATGCGAGTCGTGCGCTGAAATCAAGACCGGAAGTTCGGTGGACGTCATCGAGATTGACGCCGCCACCAATCGCGGGATCGACGAAATTCGCGAGCTGCGCGATGCCGCGCGATACCGCCCGGCGCGCGATCGCTTCAAGGTCTACATCCTCGACGAAGCGCACCAGATTACCGATGCTGCTTTCAACGCGCTGCTGAAGACGTTGGAAGAGCCGCCGCCGCACATCGTGTTCATGCTGGCTACCACCCAGCCTGAGGACATTCCGCAGACCATCCGCTCGCGCTGCCAGAATTTCAGTTTTCATGCCGTCAAGTTTGACGAGATCGTGCGCCAGTTAGGCGAGATCGCGCGCAAGGAAAACGTTCAGGCCGAAGATGCGGCGCTGGCCATCCTGGCCGAAGCCGGCGACGGCTCCATGCGCGACGCACTTTCCATCATGGACCAGGCCATTGCCGGCTGCGGCACCAGGCTCAACGCCGACCAGGTGCGAGGGCTGCTGGGCAGCGTGGGTCCCGAAATCCTGGAAGAACTGATGGGCACAGTGGCGCGCAACGCCAGCGATGACGCCCTGCGGCTGCTGGACAGGCTCATCATGGAGGGGCACAACCCGGCGCATCTCGGCCGGCAACTGGTCCGCCTGCTGCGCAACGTGTTGGTGGCCAAAGTCGCGGGCGACGATTCTTCTCTCCTGCAAATCTCCGCCGACGAACGCGCCCGTGTTGGGCGCATCGCGCAACAGTTTTCCGAAGAGGATTTGGCGCGCTTTCTGCAGATCATGCTGCGCACCTTCGATGAACTGGGATACCGCCAGGAACAACGCTTCCACCTCGAGTTAGGCGTGCTCAAACTCGTTCATGCCCAGCGACTGCTGCCGCTGGAACAGCTGCTGACCCAGGTTACCGGCGCGACCGCGGCGAAGCTGCCGGGCAGGCCGGCGGCAGATCGTTCCGTGGCCGCACCACCGAGTGTCGCGGCGGCAGAGACATCCAGGTCGGCGCCCAGAGTTTCACCGTTTGACGCTGACCGCGCGCGCAAGACCCACGGCTTTGATCCGGAGATGTCTACCAGCGTAGTATCTGCGTCGCCGGCAGCCGTCGGAAACGCGGCTGCGGTTGTGGTAGGAGTCGCCGAAATGACGGAGGGCTCAGCCGACGAAGCCGGGATCCTCGAGGGTGTGCTGGAAGCGTTGATGAAAGAGCCAGGCAATGACAACCTGGTTTCCACTCTGGAAAGCGGAGCGGTCGAGCTCACGGCCGGCGAGTTGCTGGTCAGGATTGACAAGCCGCCTTCCGTGATTCCGTTTATCATGGGACCCGACCAGAAAAAAGCCGCCAGCGCCGCAGCCAGTGCGGTCGCCGGACGGCCGCTGAAAGTGACGCTCGTGGGCGGTGCACCTTCCGGGGCGAATGGAACAGCGCCGGCCGCGCCTCCTGCGCGCAATGGATTCAGCGCGCGCAGCCGGGCAGCAGAGGACCCGGTGGTGCGGCGGATGCAAGAGAAATTTGGGGCCGAGATTCGTACCGTCATTGATCATCGCGACAAACGCTAGGAGAGGAAATGGGCGGGTTCAATCCGCGGCAGTTTCAGGAAATGCTGGAGCAGGCCCAGAAACAGGCAAAGAGCCTGCAGGAAAAGATGCAGACCACCGTGGTCGAGGCCGCATCCGGCGGCGGCACGGTAACCGTGAAGATGAACGGGCGCAAGCAGGTGCTGCAGGTCCGCATTGATCCAGAAGCGGTGAAGTCCGGTGATATCGAAATGCTCCAGGATCTCGTGACGGCAGCCGTCAATGCCGCCGGCCAGAAGGTAGACGAGGCCGTGCAGAGCACCGTGGGCGGCCTGCTTGGCGGTATGGGAATTCCGGGGTTGTAGAGGCCAGCGTGTCCAAATTTGCCGAGCCGATGGCTCAACTCATCGAAGAACTCAAAAAACTTCCCGGCATCGGCGGCAAGAGCGCCCAGCGAATGGCATTTCACATCCTGCGTTCCAGCTCTGAGGACGCGGAAGCCCTGGCTGCGGCTGTCCGTAACCTGAAGGAAAAACTCCACCTGTGCTCCGTTTGCAACAATATTACCGACATTGATCCTTGCTCCTACTGCGCGAATCCTTCACGCAACCAGCGCCTGGTCTGCGTGGTGGAGGAGCCAACCAACATCGCTTCGGTCGAGAAAACGCGTTTCTACAACGGGGTCTACCACGTTCTGCACGGCGCCATCTCCCCGCTTCACGGCGTAGGTCCGGAGCAGCTGCGCATTCCATCGCTGCTGAAGCGCATTGACAGCGGCAGCGTGGATGAAGTCATCATCGCCACCAATCCCACCATGGAAGGTGAAGCCACAGCCGTTTATCTGACCGGCTTGTTGAAACGTCCCAGTGTGAAGGTGACGCGTATCGCCACCGGAATTCCTGCGGGGAGCGATATCGAATATGCGGACGAAGTCACAATGCTGAAGGCGATTGAGGGCCGGCGCGAACTATAGCTGGCTGATGTTACGTCTTGAGTTTCGCGAGTAAATCCTGTGGATGGACCGGTTTGGCCAGGATTTCGAATTCATGCCCTTGAGCCCGCGCTTTTTCCAGCAGATCCGCGGTTGCCGCCTGGCCGGAGAACAGGAGAATCTTACAGCCCGGAACCAGTTGGCGAATCTGGATTGCGGCTTCTATGCCGTTCATGTCGGGCATAATTACGTCGCTGATTACCAGGTCGGGACGGGTAGAGCGTGCCCGATCTACCGCGGCTAATCCGGTGTATACAGCAGCCGCATCGAACCCGTTTTGATTCAATATGATAGCCAGCGTGTCGGCAATGACTCGTTCATCGTCGACTACCAGAACCCGTCGCTTCGAAGGTTGACCGTTTGACATTGGTGTCACAGGCGAAACTCAACAGCAGAGTATCAAAAAGGCATTATACGCGAGGGGGCCGCAACCCGAGGCCGGCGAACGAAGGTATGAAGCGTATAAGCCTGCAATTGGTTGCAAGCACTACTATTTTGGGTAATTAGCGTCGTTTGGCCCGGGCCCGCGCGCGTACGTTGGTCTTCCCCTGGCGCTCGTGGCGCTTCAATTCATCCTCAGAAATCATGGTGTGGCGGCAATTCGCGGCCCCGCAGTGGCAGGGAACTTCCTCTCCTGGCTCGCAGTCATAGATGTTGTAGTCGTAAGACAGCTCTTCGCCCCCCTCGATGTCGCGCTCGGCGATAATCCATATCTTGCCGGCAATCTGGTCGGTCTCGCAGTTAGGATCGCAAGAGTGATTGACGAAAGCCGCCATGCCGAATCCGTCGATGATGGTCTTGCCGCCGTCCATCCCGAAGAGGTAGGTGACCTCGTCGTACATGCCATCGGTTTTCTTCGCCGGGATCCGCTCGCCGGTGTATTCCAGAATCAGCGTGCCTTTGGCGATGGGAGCAGTCGTATAAACGCCAACCCCGTGCATGGATGAAGATCGGATAATCAGGCTCATTGACGAGTCGTTTTGTCGGCGCAGTAGCTTTGCGTCAGGCCTTCTGTCTTTGCACCGCGCGCTGCAGGGTCTTATCCAGTGCAGCTTTCGCCGATTCGTAGTCCTTGCCGGAAATCTTTCCCTGCAGCCGGTCGGTCTCCAGTTGGAAGATTTCTTCCTTCATGGCTTCCAGCAGCAAGGTGCCGCGATCCTGAGGTTTTTTGGGCAACGCGCCGTTCGGTTGATTCGACGTATAAACATACGTTGCTCCTGCTGCCAGGAATAAACTCAGCACGCCCAGGAACAGCCACTGTCCTGAATGCAAAGGATCCGGACGCTCGTTTGGTACGCCCAGACCTCCTCCCGGACGATTGTCTTCCTGCGGTTGCTGTTGTCCGCCCTGTTGTGGCTGGCTCGGCCCCGCGGTTTGTTCGGGCAGCAATCCAGTGCCGGAAACTTCATACGCCAGCCCTTGGCCCGGATCTACGCTCGTCAGCGTATGCACATCGACGCCGGTGATCGACGTATCGGTCGGCCAGATGTCAGTCGGCTGAAACGCGATCTTGCCTTGCGACGCGAACTTCATACCCTTCGCCGTAATCACGTAGTAATGGTCGGCGCTCATCGTCAATTTCGGGTGGAAGGAATAGGTGCCGCTGTAGGGCAGGGTGTACACCACTTCGAATTGGGTTACGCCCGGCCGAACCGGAAACTCCATCTGGTATTTGTTCTTCTCTTTTGTGGCGCTGGGCGCGCTCTGCGTGGGCATGCCGCTTTCAGGAATCGCCTGTCCCATGCGGACAGTTGCGCCCTCCGGCAGGTAGAACTCAAACGCCGGTTGAGTAAGTTTTGGCGAAGAATCGTTGGTTACCCGGAACAGCACGATGGCATCAATCTCGTTGGCCTTGGCCTGAATGACCTCCGACTGCTCCAGCAGCCGCACGCCTGTCACCCTGGCCGCCGAGTCGTACACCGTCATCTTCACGTCCGAGGTTCCCGGACGCACCGCCTGGTGGTAATTCACGCTCGCGTGCCGGACGCGGACCAGGTACGGCGCCTTGGGATCATCCCCATTGATTTTGAATTCGCCGCGGCCGTTGGTCTTGGTCGTGGCCAGTTCGTCCATGCCCTGGCTCAGCTTGATAAGCGTAACCTCGTCGCCCCCGGCCGGCGTGTTGGTGGTTCCGTTGGTGACAATGCCGGTGATGGTTTGCGACTGGACCGCTGCAGTCACAAGCCCTAGGAATAGGAAGATTATGATAAATCGCTTCACGATGAGTGCTCCTTCAGGCCGGGACGGACTCCAGTTTCTCAATCTCCGCCAGCACACGCGCAGCTTCCGCTTCCATGCCTGAACGCATGCTGTCATAGTCAGCCTGGGTAAACTTTCCCGATTTAAATTCAAAGTTCAGGTCGCGCAGGTTCTCGTAGACTACTTCCTTGCGTTCGTAGAGATAGGACAGCCGGGTCTTATCTTCGCCGGTATCGGTATCGCGCGAGGGGCGGAAAACGAAGATCATTGTGGCCGACGCAAAGACTCCGCAAAAGATCCAAACTGCGACTAGCACGGTTTGCTCGCTCATATCTCTGTCTCCCGTCGCGCCCGGGCCCGCAACGCCTCCAGATGCGGATCGATCGCGGCAACGACCACAGGCTGTTGCGCCTGGCGCGCCCGCCAATTGTGGATGATCACGACCGCCAGCAGGAACCCCAATCCCAACCCCAGGATAGGCACTATCCAGGCCCACAGCTCCAGCCCGTGCGTGGCCGGTTCAACTACTGCTGTGACTCCCCAGGTCTTGCGGAACCAGTTGAGAACCCCCTGATCGTCGCTCTGGATTTCCAGACTGACCTTGTCGCCCGCGCCGGGTCCGCTGATGGTGGCGCCGGTCAGCGCCCGCAGCTCGCCGATCATCCGCGCCGAGTTGGGACAGCCTACGTGGTTGCACTTCAGCAGCATCTGAGCGCAGCTGCAGGTGCACATGATTTTGTCGCCCAGCCGTTGGAAGCGAGCTTCGTTGGAGTCAGCGCCCATCAACAGCGCGATGGCGGCGCACAGCAGAAGGATTTCAGCGCCCTTTTTCACTTACGCACCCCTGCCGGTCCCGGACGCAAGCCGTGCGACGCTTCCATGCTTCCCCCCACCACTACCGCCGCCGGCGCCAGCGCTTTCATCGGTGCGGCGTTCGGAACCAGAGCCAGGCCCGTGCCGAAAATCACCACCAGCACACCCACCCACACCCATGAAACCAGCGGATTGATGAACGCCTTGATGATGGGATGGTCGGTGTCAGGGTTCTTGCCTTCATAAATCACGTAAAGATCTTCAAGGACCGTCGAGTGGTCGGCGACAATGTGATCGGGCTGCCCGCCGTTGGCCTTGAAGAAACGAAGCTGCGGGTTCAGCCGGGTCACGAACTTGCCGTCTTTGTACACGTCAAGCTCCGCCGATTCGGAGCGATAGTTCTCGTTGTCGTCCTGCGTATACTCCTGGCCGACCAGCCTGTAATGGCCGATCTGCAGGGTGTCGCCCTGCGCCATCTCCTGTTCCTTGTCCTGGTTGAAGACCAGGCCGGCGAAGCCGACCACGATTACCACCACGCCGAGGTGCACCACGTATCCGCCGTACCTCCTCATGTTGCGCCGAGTAAGGTAGTACATGGCCGCGAACAGGTTGGTGTTGAGCTTGCCCTTCAGCACTCGTCCTCCGCGAACGAACTCAGAAACAATGGTCGCCACTACCAGCATGGTAAGCACCATCGCAAGCCACGAGTAGAAGACCCAGATCGAAGTCCATGGCCGCACTCCAACGCCGATCAGCACGCCGCCTAGCGCCAGCGAAACGATGGAGGGAATCGCGAAGTTCCGCCGGAGGCTGGCGAACGAGGTGCTCCCCCACGCCAGCAGCGGGCCTATGGCTGTCAGAAACACCAGAAACAGGCCGATGGGAACCGTAATCCTGTTGAAGAACGGCGCGCCGACGGTGATCTTGTAGCCGCGCACCCACTCCGAGAAGATCGGGAACAGCGTCCCGCACAGGATGGCGAAGCAGGCTCCCAGCAGCACCAGGTTGTTGAACAGAAAGCTGGATTCACGCGAGACCAGCGATTCCAGCTTGTTTTCCGCCGCCAGGTGATCGCGATTCTTGAAATAAAAGACCGCGCAAACAACCAGCGTGATCGCGAGGAACACCACAAACCACGAGCCTATGCTGGATTGCGCGAAGGCATGCACCGAGCTGACCATGCCGCTGCGCGTCATCAGCGTACCCAGAATCGACAGCATGAAGGTGACGAAGATCAGCCACACGTTCCACACCTTCATCATCCCGCGCTTCTCCTGCATCATCACCGAGTGCAGGAATGCGGTCCCCGACAGCCAGGGCAGCAGGGAAGCGTTCTCCACCGGATCCCATCCCCAGTATCCGCCCCAGCCCAGCACGGCATAAGCCCAGTGGGCTCCCAAAAAGACTCCGCAGGTCAGAAAGAGCCAGGTCACCATGGTCCAGCGGCGGGTAATGTGGATCCACTTTTCTCCCGGATAGCGCAAAATCAGCGCACCCAGCGCGAAGGCGAAGGGAACGGAGAATCCCACATAGCCCAGGTACAGCATGGGCGGATGGATCACCATTTCCGGATACTGCAGCAGCGGATTCAGGCCGTTGCCGTCGGCGGCCACGCGGTCCATGATCCCGAAGGGATTGGCCACGAAGTTGACCAGGATCAGAAAGAAAACCTGAATTGCGGCCAGGATGGTTGAGGTCATCCCCACCAGCCGGCGGTCGACTTTATGCCGCAATCGCAGCACGAAACCATAGCAGGCCAGCAGCCAGCTCCAGAAAAGGAGCGATCCTTCCTGGCCCGACCATAGGGCGGCCACCTTGTAAGCTGTCGGCAGGGCGCGATTGCTGTGGTGCAGGATGTAGGCCAGCCGGAAGTCGTCGGTCAGCGCGGCCCAGACCAGCGCCAGGGCAGCGGCCGAGACCGCGATGAAACTTACTATGCCGGCGCGTCGCGCTGTCTCCGCCAGACGGAATCCAACTTCATCCTTGCGCACCGCCGCGATGATGCCCACTACCAGGGCGTATCCGGCGAGCGCCAGAGCGAATATAAGACAAAAACTTCCGAGCGTTGGCATGGTTGGGAAGCTTAATCCCTTTCAAAACCTTGTGCAATCATGGCGGTCAGGACAAAGGTACGCAGTGATTTGCGTCACGGCCGTGGCGACAAGCCTTGTATTTACAGCTGCCGCCGCTGGAAGGCCAACCGGGCCTTCGGCCTAAGACGCGCGTTTGTGATTGCCGCCCCGGTCGCCGTCCAGGGCCTGCTTGATGGTGGAGATGAGGTCTTCCGGCTCGCAGGGCTTCATGAGGAAATGGACATTCAGGCCTTCGTAAGCGGCGTCGGCCTCCGGCAGCCCGGACACGACGATGACCGGCATCTCGCCATCAAACGCCCGCAGTTGGCGCACAAACTCCGGACCGTCCATGTCCGGCATGAGGTGGTCCGTGACCACAGCGCCAATCGTCTTGCGGCCGATTTCGCTGCGCAGGATCTCCAGCGCCCTTCCGCCTTCCGTTACCGTCTGGCTTTCAATCGCCGCCAGCCGCTCAAGAAGGAGCTGGCGTACTGAAAGCTGCGAAGCATCGTCGTCCAGCAGAAGGACCTGTTTCATCCCGATCAGATGCCTTCCTTATGCCGCGACAGAACTTCGGCCTCGGCACGAATCCAGTCATCCTGGTCAAAGCCGTTCGCCCTGCCGCGCGCCTCGTACAGCTCATAGGCCCGGCGGCGAATCTCCTGATCGGTCTCCGGTTCGCGCTGCGCCGTTCCCGCCAAGTTCCCGCCGTTGCCCCGGGCAAACGCGGATCTTGCGGTGTCTTTCCCCGTAAGGCTCTTGTTGTTTCTTTCCGAAGCTGACTTCTTTACCGCCATGCAGCATTACTCCTTTTGTTCTTATGCTGGTCCCCGCTACTCGGGCGGTGCCGTAATCGATTATAAGAAATTCCGGCGGCCGCGGGGTGCTCTCACCAAAGAAAAATTGAGGAATTCCCTGAGAACTTTCAGCCCCAATCCCGAAGCTCTCTAATGAGTTTCACATGAAGAGGTTCCTTAATCCCGACGAATCAGCAATCTGAAGACTTATTCACCGGAATTGTCCTCAAGCCGGTGGCCTTCGTTTTGGTTGGGGACAGCGGCAATCCCGCCGCTGCTTGTCCTTCCTGACCCGGTTGGACCGCAGCCGTCCTATTTGCCTCCGCAAACCGGGTGCTTCTCCGTGAGGCTCACACGGCGCTCTCCGGAGGTCTGGCGAGACTCTTCTTTGTGCGAAGGCTTCGTTTGGTCGAAGGGAGCGCTTGGCTCCGGCGCGGCATGCGTAGCAGCGTGCCAGGCTTCCGTTTCACATCGGCCATCTCCTGCAAGCGCGCACGGAGTGCTGCACGCAGCTGGGTGAGCGCAGCCGTAAACTCGTCATGAGCCGATACGACTCGCCGGCACTGCTCCCGGATCTCGTCGTCGCTGGACACGCATCCCCCCAAGGCCGCGCTCTTACCAAGTCAGATTTGCGGGCCGATTCCACTGGTTGCCCGCGTAAGCCATAACGGACTAGATCGAACCCCGAAGATGGATACGAATTAGCGCGGTTTTTGAGCGACCCTTTGGGAGGTGGGCGCCGCCTTCCTAGCCGACGCCAGCCTTCTTTTGTGAAGCGGGGCTCTGTAATATGAGATGAATTCCGCGATTCTCGGCATCGGTGATGTGTTCGCGGATCGAGATCTTCAGCTCCGTCAGCGCCGCCTGGAACTGATCATGATCTTTAGCAACGAGTAGCCTGCGGCAAATTTCCCTTATTTCTTCATCTGTAGGCACACGAGAATCCCCAGACACTAAATGCCCGAATTAGATTGCGGGCAAGGCCAACCAAGTTGTATGAACGGCTAAAAAAATCGCTCCGTCCGGTGCTCCGAAGAGGTGGGACGGCACGTCTGGGTATCAATGGCCAGCTATCGGCTCACAGATAATGCCTTGCTATTCAGTGTTCCGGCTTGCAACTTACCTTGCCGATTTTGTATCTTAATCGCCGGTTCAGCGTGTCCGGGGGGGCCCTCTTTGCCGACCGATCAGGAAATCCGTGACATTTGCATCCGTGTGTCGCTGGCCGACAATCCAGAACAGTTCAAGGCCGCGCTCACTGAGCTGAAGATCGCTATCCGCGACCATATGCGTGAAGGGAGCATAGCTCGCGGCGAAAAATCTACCAAAGCTCCGAAACAGGAAAGCGCTGCCGGCTGACGCCTTCCCTTAAACCCCTCTCCCCAGGCATCCTGGCTACGGCCTTTTGCATCGCATCTACTCCTCTTGGCGCACACCTTGCCCCGGCGATATGGGTGCCCCGGCGGATATGGGTCTTGGGAATGTTCTCCCCCTCATTGTTGACAGATTTGCTTTGAGGTGCGGTTCCATGTTATTTGCGCCACGTTCATCTGCTGCCCGGCTCCACGCTCTTATCAAGGAGCTGCAGTTCACCAACCAAAGCCTCCGCACTGACGCTGCAGTCGATCCTGCGCAGCTGATAGAGCTGCGCACCGAACTCGATAACCTGCGCACCGCCGCCTGGACCGTCTCCGAGCTGCACAACGCGCGGGAAACCCGTCGTGACGCCGGTGCCGTAATGTCCTTTCTTACCAGCGAGCGTATCCGACGGTTCCGCCAGATGATCGACGACTTTTGTTCCGACCTGGAACACGACGGCTATTCCTGGCCTGAAGCCAGCATGCACAATCTGCAGGAATCCGTTAGCCAGCTGCGCGAGCGCCTCGGCCTTCTCACTTTCCGCCGCTATTCCCACCACGCATCGGGGGAGAGCAAGTAGCCTTGCACGTCACATAGTTTGTCGTTTCTCGATCAAAAATAGCTGGACGCATGTGCGCGCGCCGCTCTCAGATTGTGTGGCACCGGCACTCCTGGACGTGCCTGTCTCCCTGATCCATCATGGGAGGAGTCCTCGCTGCGTTTGCCGATCCGCACGCAACCGAATCAGTTTCCCACCCTCCAGTCTCCGCAATCCAGTTTGATATACTAAATTCCTCGCTGGGGCGCTATCGTCTAGGGGTTAGGACGGAAGATTCTCAATCTTCAAACCCGGGTTCGATTCCCGGTAGCGCTACCAAAACGTTCATTCTGAGTGAAATCTGTTTGGATTCCATTGAAAAGCAAGCAGGTTACAGCGGATCGAAGTCGCCAACTCTGCAAGCATCATCACCGGGGACATGCACAAGGTCTATGTGGAGAAACTCGGGAAGCGGAACTCGGCGGCCCACCCCTCCGCCGGCCACGTCACGCAGGTCCAGGCTGAAGGCTTCATTGACGACCTGATTCGCAACACGGTTCTGCTCTTGAAAATCTAAAAATCTCCACCCGGTCCGCGCACCCGGTCCGAATTGTCGGAGAGGAGTCTTACAGGTACTTAGAAGAGGTTAGGCAGCCTCGCAGCCTTCTAAGTTGTTGTAAAACCATAAAGGTTAGTTCTGAAAAGGCTGGCGTCGGCGGTTCGACGGCAGTGTGTTTCTTGCTTGTGCTACGCAACCAACAGGAAACCGCTTCGGCCGAACCGATCCGTGCTACGGAGTCGGAATCACTGCCATGGCTTCGTTGGAAAAGCTGCTTTCTTGCAAGCTCGCATCCACCGCCGTAACAACATAAAAGTAAGTTGAACCTGACAGCACGCTGCCGTCGGAATATGTTGTGCCGGGCTGCAGGGATGGGCTCAGCCGGCTGTATGGCCCGCCTGATTGTGTTCCACGATAGATGTTGTAACCCACAACCGTCGCGGTGCTTGCTGTCCACGAGAGATCTACCGTGTGGGTGGCCTTGGGCGCCGAGCTTGGCGGCGAGGAAAGCGTTCCCCCGCAGCCAGCCAAGGTTAAGACGAAAACAGAAAAAGCGAACCAAAGAAAGTGCTTGTGACTCTTATCCTTCGTCAGCAAATGCTACTCCTGCAAGGGAATACGTGGCTGGGCCCTTTTATATCAGCCATCACAAACCCCCTCAAGAGCCGTTGGACCATGGACGATGTCGCACCTGCCCATGGCCAATTGGACTATCCCATTTTGGTCTCCGCAGATACTTCCTATGTGGCTGAAAACGTTTATCTTAAAGTGGTGCGGCCCCTTCTTGAGTCTAAGTAGGCTTAGGGGGCCAGCCTTAACACTAGACATCCCGGTATGTCTCAATGTGAATGTCTTGGTCCTGGTGATCCAATACGATTTCTCCGAAGATCTGGACCAGAGGCCCTAGGCGCCGCTAAGGAAGTTCAAGCATTAAAAACATTCCTAATTTCAAGAAAATTCTTAGATTCCATTCAGGCAACCAAGACCATACTTTTGCCTTCAGCACGTATGGAGAATTCTTGCTCACCCCAAAATTGTTACCGAACCTAGCATCACTACCTGGCATCACTAAAGGAAAAGCGTCTGGACGACCCGGGATCCCTAGGATTGCACCTCTGTGATGTAGATCACAGAAGTCTTGGCCAATAGACGAATACAAAGGTTCGACTGCAATAATGAGAACGCAGGTTCTCTCCTCGTAACTTTCCAGGCACTGTGACTAAGAGGGCGAAGCTTTAGCTCCACTTTCTTATCAACATGCACAACCGAAAGCTGTTCCTCCATGCTGGAATCTGTCAGCTGGTTTGCAATTCAGACATTTCCACGGCACGAAAAACGCGTCGCGGCCTTGTTAACTCTTAAAGGTTTTGACAATTACCTGCCCAGTGTATCGCAAGTGCATCAATGGAGCGATCGCCGGAAGGAAGTGGTGCTGCCGCTCTTCCCCTGCTATGCCTTTGTGCACATCTTCCCTTCTCCCGAGCATCTCGTTCAAGTCCTTCAAGTTCGCGGAGTGATCGGATTCGTGGGAGCAGGACAGGGAACGCCCATACCCGATGGACAGATTGAAGACATTCGAATATTGCTAAAAAACAAGATCGCTCTTGATCCTTATCCGTTCCTCAAAATTGGGCAGCGAGTGCGAATACGCGGCGGCTCTCTCGACGGAATCGAGGGAATTCTCCTTCGGCGAAATGGAACGCGTCGACTGATTATCTCCGTGGACAGTCTTGAACGCTCTTTGTCTCTCTGTGTCGAAGGCCTTGAAGTAGAAGGAATTTAAAGAAGCAAAGGTATGCTTATGAATCGGAACAGAGCCGTCAGACTTGTGGTTTTGTTTGCTGTTGTGGCCGTTTTCACCGCACTCAGCAGGGCGCAGACATCCCGGATGAACCCTGATGCAGCCTCTACCCCCGGCACCAATTCATCGTCTTCGTCTGGACCATCCCGCGTTGTTTCTGAAACCGACTATGTGATCGGACCGGACGACCTGTTGGTTGTGAATGTCTGGAAAGAGCCCGAGCTCTCCCGTTCGGTTCTGGTGCGACCGGATGGGAAAATCACTTTGCCACTGCTCAAAGATATCAAGGCCGGCGGAAGCACCCCAGGCCAGCTCCAGGCCAAAATTGAGACCGCCCTCTCCGACTATGTCTCCAAACCCGCGGTCACTGTCATCGTCCAGGAGGCCAGGAGCCATAAGTTCAACATTCTCGGCCAGGTGCAAAAGCCGGGAAGCTATCTGCTCAATAGTCCGTTGACGGTGCTTGACGCTATTGCGCTGGCCGGCGGATTTCGAGAATGGGCTAAGCAAGGCAGCATTTACGTCTTGCGTGAAAGCTCTCCCGGCATCCGCGAAAAAATAGCTTTCAATTACAAGAAAGTGGTCCAGGGTTCAGATCCGGACATCCAGCTGCAAATCAGAGACACTATCGTCGTGCCATGAGCCTAAACCTGCAAAGATCTCTCATCACAGTCGGGGTTTGCGGCTGCCTCGGGTTGGGCGTCGTCCTGCAGCCATTTTTTCTTGCAGCACAAGAGACAGGCCAGCAACCGCCAGCGCCTGCTCGGGACAGCACTCCCCCGCCGCCGGAAAGCTCGGCAGCGATCCTCCTTCCGGCGCCTCTTGGCGGCTTCAAACCACGGCTGACCACCGGACCTCTACCCGCCGAGGGGAGACCCGATCTGCTCACAGGAAGCATCGGTTTCAATGCTCTCTATACAGACAACGCGTTTCCTACGCTTTCCAAGGCCGTTGATGATTATCAGTACTCAATCATACCGGGCATTGGTTTCCAGAGTTTCGGGTCGCACACGCAGTGGAATTTGAACTACGCCGGCGGGCTCACCGTTGACCAGCGGCTTGCCGGCAACAGCCAACAGACGCATGGCGCCACGGCGGATCTCCAACACGAGTTCACGCCGCGACTCACATCGGAAGTTCGCGAGGACTTCGCGATAACAAATAACCCGTTTACGCAAATTGGGAGCAGTCCGTCTTTACCCACGATCAGCGGCCCGGGACAACTAAGTCCATTTGCCGTGCCTTCTCCGGCGACCCTGATAGCCAATATTTCCACCGCCAATGTCACATACTTGCTTGGTGAGCATTCAGCGATGGGCGCCAGCGGGAGCTTCTCCCTGCAGCACTTCCACGATGTCGAGGCGGCGCCGGGATCCATCTCAAAGTTGATCGACACGACGAACACCGCCGGCCGCGCCTTTTATCTCCGTCAAATCTCTTCCCACCAGACAATTGGGGCAGAGTATCAGCTGCAGGATCTCTATTTCGACGGCGGGAGGGCGCGAACGGTCGATCAAGCTGTCTTTCTTTTTGATGGAATCTCATTCACCCATAACATGACGCTTTCCCTCTACGCCGGTCCTGAGCACACGCACATCCACAACATTATCTTCCTGTTGCCCGGGTTCTCGGCGACAGTACTGTCCCTGCTGGAGGATCGATGGGCGGCCAGCGGAGGTTTTGAGTACGCATGGAGAACCAACCGCAACGGTTTACGCTTTTCGGGAGAGAGCCGCGTGGCCGACGGAGGGGGATGGATCGGCACAGTACGTTTGAATACGGCCAGCCTCGAACTGCAGAAAGCACTCAGCCCGCACTGGGCTGCAACGCTTCAATTGATTTTTTCCGATGGGCGAGCGCTCGGCAGCCCTGCCAATCTCCCTGAGAACAGAATCACGACCGAAGAAGGACTGCTCAGATTTTCGTACGAGATAAAACGAAATCTGTCTGCGAGTGCTCAGTATGCGCGGATACGAGAACCGCATCTCGGAGCATTCATCCTCGTGCTTCATCCTGACTACAACCAGGTACAGGTGGGACTAACCTACCGGTTCCAGAAAGCATTTTCCAAATGAACTCGGCAGAACAAATTCAAGAAGAAGTACCAACTGGCTGGCGATTTTACCTCGACGTTGGAATTCGCCGACGATGGTGGCTCGCCATCCCGGCCATCATATTCTGGGCAGCCGGTCTGACATTGAGCCTCGTTTTATCGGCGAAGTATAAGTCTGAGACCCTGGTTCTAATAGGACAGGAGGGTGCGCCCGCCGAATATGTAATGCCCAACGTGAGCGATTTCCAGCAGCGACTCCAGAGCCTGACGGAACAGACGCTGAGCAGGCCGAGGCTGGTGCAACTGATCAAGCAGTTTCACCTCTACGGCTACACGCCCGGACAGATCGTATCCGACGATGCTGTGAAGGCGATGCGCGCTGACATTTCCGTCGAGCTCACGAGGTCGAACGACCGGGGAAATATTTCTGCATTCAAAATCGCTTATTCAGCTTCCAGCCCGGAGCAGGCACAAAAAATAACTGCCAGTCTGGCCTCACTTTTCATGCAGGACAGCCTGGCCAGCCAGCAGCAGCTGGCCGAGCAGACCACCTCTTTTCTCGAATCCCAGTTGCAGGATGCTCGCAAGGAGCTCGAGAAACAGGACAATCTCATGCACGACTTCAAAAGCAGGAACCAGGGCGACCTACCTGAGCAGAGGGCGACCAATGCGCAAATTCTTTCCGGGCTCGAGGAGCGTCTGCAATCGGCGAGAGAAAGCCTGAACCAAGCGGACAAACAGCAGCTTTATCTGGGGTCACTCTTGGGCTGGTCCGTCGATCCCAAAGGAAACGCAACCGCAGCCGGCGACGCCTCGGTGCCAACCTCCACGTCTCTCGACGAAGAGATCGACGAGAGGAAAGCCGAACTGGCCGATCTCAGCGCCCACTATACCCAACGCTATCCAGACATCGTCCACTTAAAGGAGAGGATCGCCAGCGCAGAAAAATTAAAGCGTGAAATGGCAAGTAATGCCGGCGCGACGAGAGCAGCCGGAGCGCCGGGCACTTCCCGGAGCCAGCCTGCCGTTTCTCAAGTCAGCCAATTGCAAAGCGAGTTCAAAGCCAATGAGCTTGAAATAACAAATCGAAAAAAAGAGATCAGGCACCTCGAAGATCAGATCTCACAGTATCAGGCTCGGTTAAACCTGACGCCGACAACAGAGCAACAGCTCGCCGAGCTAACGCGGAATGACGACCAGGCCCGGGCCCATTACGAGTCACTGCTGGCGAAGAAGCAGCAGTCCGCGATGGCCACGGATCTTTCGAAAACGCAGCAAAGCCAGATCTTCCAGCAGGTCGATCCTCCAACCTTGCCGCAAAAACCCTACTGGCCTAACCGGCTGAAACTTTCCGGGATGGGTCTCTTGCTGGGAATATTGGCGGGTCTGTTGGCTATTACGGTCAAGGAAACCGTAGACGCGCGGATCTACAGCGAAGATGACCTTATCCGCTGGGTTGCGGTGCCGGTGATCGCGACCGTACCGCCTCTTATCACCAGCGCAGAAGAAAACAACCGGTTGCGCCGCCGTCGGCTGGAGATCGCCATCGCATCAGCGCTGGTCATGCTGGTTCCGGCACTCACACTCGTCGCCTATCTGAACGGCTGAAGAAATGTACAAGCAATTCTACGGTTTCAAGCGGAATCCGTTTGAAATCAGCCCCGATCCGAAGTTCTACTTCGCAACGCCGCTTCACAACGAAGCCCTGGCCAGCCTCGTGTACGGCGTGAAGAAACGCAAGGGTTTCGTTGTCACCACCGGCGAGGTCGGCACCGGCAAGAGTCTGCTCATCCAATGTTTTTTGCAGTGGCTCACCCGCAGCCAGGTCCCGTTCAGCCATGTTTTCAACACGCGCCTGTCCCCACTCGAGTTCCTGCAGTATTTCGTCTCGGATCTGGGGATGCCGCTCATCAACAACAAAGCCGAGATCCTGATTCACCTCAACCATTATCTGATCGAGCAGTATCGCAGAGGGTCCACGACTGTACTGGTCGTGGATGAAGGTCAGCTGCTGGATTGCGAAGTCCTCGAGGAGATACGGCTCCTCACAAATCTCGAGACGGCAGAACAGAAGCTGCTCCAGATCATCCTGGTTGGCCAGCCCGAGCTGGAACACAAGCTGGATTCTCCCGGATTGCGTCAACTCAAGCAGCGCATTACATTCCGCTGCCGTCTCCATCCGCTCTCCCAAGAGCAGACGCGTGCGTACATCGCACACAGGCTGCAAACCGCTGGCGCCAATTCACATGCCGACAGTCTGTTTCCCGAAACCACCATGGTTGCGATCGCCCACTACTCCCGCGGGATACCGCGGTTGATCAACACACTGTGTGAAAACGCGCTCATCGAAGGGTACGCCCGGGAAGCTCAGACGATTACAGTGGAAATGATTACCCAGATCGCAGCCGATTCGCGCCTCGAATCCGCGCAGTGCTGCGACCTGCTGTCCGACTCCTTCGACCAGAATGCCCTGGTGAAAGATCTGTTTGCCACGATCGAAGCGTCTACGCCGCAGGCCGCAAAAAAACTATCGGTAAATACGGAGGAAAAAGATGGGCCGGATCTTTGATGCTCTGCAACGTTCAACCGGGAGAAAAGAAGCCGATGCGTCCGTAATCTCCAGCTTTGCCCCAAACACAGAAATCCAGGGACGTCCCGATTCTGAGGTAGCCGGGCTCTTTGGCGTGCGCTCACTGAACACTGCGGCAACACCAGAAAAGCGTTTGGTCACGCTCGACGGACAACGGAGCCTCGGTTCGGAAAAAATTCGCATCCTCGCTGCCAAGCTTAGACACCTGCAGGACCAGCGCTCTATCAAGAGGCTCCTGATCACCAGCAGCGTGAAAGATGAAGGAAAAACGGTCCTGTCGGCGAACCTGGCGATCTCCTTTGCAAAAATGAAACAGCGTGTCCTGCTCATCGATGGGGACTGCCATCATGCAAATGCAGGGCTCCTCCTGGGAGCAAATGGCTCCCCCGGTCTCAGTGATTGGTGGCGGTCGGAGCAACCAATCGAAACCTATCTGATGCGAGTTAACGGACTGCCGCTGTGGTTCTTGCCTGCCGGAGGCCCGCTCGATCAGGTTTTGGAAATGCTGCAATCCACACAGGTCTTGAACCTGCTCAGCAAAATGACAAGTTGGTTTGATTGGGTAGTTATCGATTCTCCGCCCTCCGCTCCCCTCGCCGATTCCGCTGTATGGGCAAGACTAGCCGATGGAATTCTCCTAGTGACTCGCAACGGCAGGACACCGAAACGTCTTTTAAGGAAAGTTTTGGAATCCCTTGAGGCCAGCAAGCTGCTGGGGATAGTGTTGAACGATTGTTCGGATCCCGATCAGAGGTACTACGCTCATTATTATTACACCCTCCACAATGATCGCCAAAGCAATGGCTTCTTACGCCGGTTCAGCCGGCAGCGGGCCTCGAAGTCTGGAGGCTTTCCCGCCCGCACGGAGTGAGCGCAGACGATCGTGCGCGTTGCAAATGGAACCTCAGGCATTGCCCATGGCTGAACGTATATGGATTTGAGACCACTCCTGTCGTTTGGCACAAGACCGCGGACGGGCAGCAAGTCGGGAAATCATAACGGCAATTCGCTCCTCCTGTCTGAGGCTGGGTTTCTTGCCGCTGTGAGACGCGAATGCCGCAGGACGGAACGCTCGGAAAGGGCCTTCCTGCTGATGCTTGCATCTCTGGAGGAAATTCCCGTCAATGAGGATGGGGCGGCCCTCCTTGAAGAATTTGCTTTTGCCTTGTCCGCTTCCGGCCGCGAAACCGACATTTTTGGATGGCATCTCCAGGACCAGGAATTGGGGGTCGTGTTTACAGAATTAGGGATCGCTGCGGAACCAGGCGCTGCCAGGAAGAACGAAATTCTAAACTCGATCAAGCAAAGGATAGATGCGATCGTGGAAGGCCGGCTGACCACAACGATCGCAAGGAAAGTCAACCTGAGTTTCTACTTTTTCCCTGAGAATTCACCCGCCGAGCGACATTCCGCTTCCCCCCTGCATGAAACGCTGCGCCGCGAAAAACGCCCGGAAACCTCGGCACGCAGAATCAAGCGTATGATCGACGTCGGCGGCAGCAGCATAGTTCTGGTAGCGCTCTCGCCGGTGTTGCTGATGATCGCTGTTCTGATCAAACTGACCTCGAGGGGCCCTGCCCTCTTCCGCCAGGCAAGAATCGGTCAGTATGGCAAACAATTCACGTTCCTGAAATTCAGATCGATGTACGTGGATTGTGCTTCCACAGTGCACAGAGAATATGTGACGCATTTAATCCGGGGAAAAGCAGCTATGCAGGAATCGGCCAATCGCAAGGCGAGCGCCTACAAGCTTATCAACGACTCGCGCATCACCCCGTTCGGCAAGTTCTTGCGTAAAACCAGCCTGGATGAACTTCCTCAACTGTTCAACGTTCTCACGGGAGAGATGTCGCTGGTAGGCCCGCGCCCGCCTCTTCCTTATGAAATCAACAGCTACCACATCTGGCACCGCCGTCGGATTTTGGAAGTCAAGCCTGGGATCACGGGTCTGTGGCAGGTGAGCGGACGCAGCAGAACAACTTTTGATGAGATGGTTCGTCTGGATTTGCGTTACGCGAGAAGCTGGTCTCTTCTGTTGGACTTCGTGATTCTCCTCAAAACACCTCTCGCAGTCTTGTCCGGGAGTGGCGCTTATTAGCTCGTCCGCTCCGATCGACTCGGATATCCTTTTGCAACCGCCGGACATGAGAGCCAGAGCCTTGCTCTTCGAATTTGATCCACACACCATTGTTGTATCTCTTCCGATTATCTGAAATTTTTTTGTCAAGAGGGACATATGATTCGTGTTGGAGTTATTGGCTATGGGTATTGGGGGCCGAACATTGTCAGGAATTTTCACGTAAACGAAGGTTTTCGCGTTGACGCGGTGTGTGACAAAAACGCGGAGTCCTTGCAGAGAGCGAGGAAGATCTATCCAGCTCTGACGTTCACTCAAGAAGCCAGGGATATTCTGGAATCAAAAGACATTGACCTGGTCGCTGTGATTACGCCGGCTTGGACTCACTACGGACTCGCCAAGGCAGCCCTGCAGAATTGGAAGCACGTCTTTGTCGAGAAACCTTTCACCCGGAGTTCGGCCGAAGCAGAAGAACTCATCGAGATCGCCGAACGGAAGCACCTGAAAATCATGGTGGATCACACATTCCTTTTTACCGGAGCTGTCCGGAGAATCCGTCAGATGGTTGACGATAATTTCCTGGGAGATCTGTATTACTACGATTCGCTTCGCGTCAATCTTGGCTTGTTTCAACACGATGTGAATGTGATTTGGGACCTCGCACCCCACGACCTCTCGATCATGGACCACGTGATTCAGACCGATCCGGAAGCTCTTGTCGCGACCGGTGAGACTCATCTCAATGGCCATGAAGATGTGGCCTTCATCACCGTCTATTTCCCAAAGAATGTGATTGCACACATCAACGTGAACTGGCTGTCTCCGGTTAAAGTGCGGACCACGCTCATCGGCGGAAAGAAGAGAATGCTGGTGTGGAACGATCTTGAAGCCGACGAAAAAATCAAAGTCTACGACAAGGGCGTGAGCATAGCGAATGAAGAAAATCTGCACCAGCTTCTCGTCAGTTACCGCTCCGGTGATATGTGGGCTCCGCACGTGCAGGAGACAGAAGCTCTGCGCGCTGAGCTGGCGTACTTCCATGAATGCCTCTCCAGCGACACTACTCCATTCAATGACGGATTCGCCGGCTTACGAATTGTGAGGATGCTGGAAGCAGCAGAACAATCGGTCAAGAACAGGGGCAGGACGATCCAATTACGTCCTCTCAAGACCCGGACAAGAGCAGCGGAGGCTAAAGCATCATGAATGCCGATTTCCTTTGTATCGCTCCCGATGTGAAGCTTGGCAACAATGTAAAGCTTTCACAATTCATCAATCTTTATGGCTGCCAAATCGGCGACGACACCAAGATCGGAGCGTTCGTCGAGATCCAAAAGAACGCCCGCATAGGGACTCGCTGCAAAATATCGAGCCATACTTTCGTCTGTGAAGGAGTGGTCATCGAAGATGCCGTATTTGTAGGCCATGGCGTTACCTTCATCAACGACTCCTATCCGCGTGCCACCAATCCTGGAGGCGAACTTCAGACCGAAGCGGACTGGAGGGTTGAACCCACGACGGTGAAGAAGGGCGCATCGATCGGGTCCGGATCAACGATTCTTTCCAACGTAGCGATCGGAGAAAACGCGATCGTTGGCGCGGGCAGCGTGGTTACGCGCGATGTGCCGGCCAACGCAATCGTAGCCGGCAACCCCGCAAAAATTCTGCGTTACATCGATGTGGGGGTCGGTATTAAATGAACAGCACTATTCATATTCCATTTCTTGATTTGATCACCCCTCATCAACTGCTTGAAGAAGAGTTGCTGTCAGTCTTCCGCGCTGCGCTACATAGCGCAAGCTTTGTTGGCGGACCAGCGGTTGAAAACTTCGAAAAGAGTTTTGCACAACTTTGCGATGTTCCGTATTGCGTCGGTGTGGGCAGTGGGACAGATGCCGTGAGGTTCTGCCTGATGGCGGCCGGGGTTGCTGCAGGGGATATCGTTATCACAGTTCCGAATACATTTATCGCAACCACGGAGGCAATCTCCCAAGCTGGAGCACAGCCGCGGTTCGTTGACATTGGCGAGCGCACGTACAACATGGATCCAGCCAAGCTGCAGGAATTCCTTGAAACCAAGTGCCAGGTTAATTTCAAGACCGGGATCCTCGAGGAACGCGAGACACGGCAACGGGTCGCCGCCATTGTCCCGGTGCATCTCTATGGTCAAATGGCCGACATGGATGCGGTCATGGAGCAGGCCGAGCCCTACGGGATTCGCGTCATCGAGGATGCATGTCAGGCCCATGGTGCGATGTATTTCTCCAAACGAGATGGTCGATGGCACAACGCCGGCTCAATGGGCCTGGCAGGAGCATTTAGCTTTTATCCAGGCAAGAACCTGGGCGCTTGCGGAGAAGCTGGTGCGGTCACGACCAGAGATGAAGCGCTTGCCGCCAAAGTTCGGATGATTCGCGACCACGGTCAACCAAAAAAGTATTACCACGATATGGAAGGCTACAACGGAAGGCTGGATGCCATCCAAGCAGGAATTCTCGGTGTAAAACTGCCACATTTGGCAAGCTGGAATGAACGACGCCGTCAAGCTGCGGCCCGGTACCAAGAGCTTTTCAAAGCTGTCGGCAATCCTGTAGGTCTTCCTTACCAGCCGGCTTGGTCACGCGCTGTGTACCACTTGTACGTGGTTCGCGCCCATGATCGGGAAGCGATGGTCGAGCACCTCAAGACAGGCGGAATAGGCACCGGTATCCACTATCCCATCCCGCTGCATCTGCAGAAGGCCTACGCTCACCTCAAGTACTCTGCGGGCTCGTTTCCCCGGTGCGAGCAGGCCGCGGCCCAGATCCTTTCCTTACCGATGTTTCCACAACTCACGACCGAGCAGCAAGCCCGAGTTGTCGAAGAAATATCCCGATTTGCCTCAGCTTCCAGGCGGGCCCGGGCAGAGGTTGCACAGAGAGCCAGGCAAGCGCGAGTGGCCTAGAACAGTTGCCCGCCGCCTGATAGGGAGGCTGCTGGCGGCAGACTTCGAAACGTGCTCTGCTGGGCCGAGATGGTGTCTCATGGCTTCAAGTACTTTGGCGTCGGCGGCTTTTTCGGGACACCAAACAACCTGGAGTCGCTTGCGGCTCTAAATTCATTAAAGGGAGATCCGGTTTGTGAGCAACGCCAAAAAAGTGGTCGTCGTTGGACTAGGAGAAATCGGCAGGCCGCTGCTGAAAATCATTGGCAAGCACTTTGATGCGGTTGGAGTGGACATCGCCCCTCTGGTGGGACAGATCAGGCAGGTCGATGTCTTGCACATCTGTTATCCCTTTGAAATAAACGATTTTGTTGCCGAGACCGCTGACTACATTGAGCAATTTAAACCCGCACTGACGGTCATCAACAGCACAGTTGGAATTGGCACGACGCGAGCAGTAGCCGGTCTTACCGGGGCACGGGTGGTACACAGCCCGGTGCGCGGTAAGCACGCGAAGATGCAGGAAGACCTCTACAAATACGCGAAGTTTGTCGGAGCAATGGACCTGGATGGTGGCCGGCAGGCTGCGGAGCATTTCGAATCCTTGGGTCTTAAAATCAGAATCTTGTCCTCTCCAGAGGCAACAGAACTGGCGAAGCTCACCGAGACCAGTTATTTCGGAATCCTGATTGCCTGGGCCCAAGAGGTGGAGAGATTTTGTGATCGACTCGGAACAGACTACGACGAGATCGTTTCATTTTACGAAGAGATCGGGTTCTTTCCTCCCGTGAAATACACTCCCGGGATCATTGGTGGCCACTGTGTCATGCCGAATATAGAAATCCTGCGCCGCTTTGACGACTCGGCAATCCTGGATGCGATCCGGACCTCTAACCGCATGAAAATGAAGCGGGAGCGTCGTCTGAGTTCCGAGGTCGAAGGTCGCGTACCGGCCGGAGCGGTCGATAAGTGAAAAGCTTCCATCGCACCCGCCAGCGGGTCTGGATCCAGCATAGAAGAGATCCTTCTGTATGAAAACATCAACACACGCTGTTGGCCGAAGCAGTGCTATTTCATCTGTCGTCCACTCCACCGGCTTCGGTGAGGCCGCCCTGGCGAGTTCGGCGCTTCAAGGTAAGCGGGTGGCGATGATCATGTTTTCTTCTTATCCGTCAGATCCACGGCCGCGCCGAGCTGCGGACGCGCTGCTCAAGGAAGGCGCTAGTATCGACCTGATCTGCCTCCGGGATGAAATGTCCGCCCGACGCGAGGTCCTCAACGGCATCAACGTGTGCCGACTTGATATCAGACATCGACGCGGGGGAAAGATTGGTTATGCCTATCAATATTCCGCGTTCATCCTGGCCAGCGCGGCTCTTTTAGCCATACGCTCGCTAAGGCGCCGGTACGATCTGGTGTACGTGCATAACATGCCTGACGTGCTTGTTTCAAGTGCGCTGATACCCAAGGCGTTGGGAGCGAAGGTAATTCTCGATCAGCATGATCCCATGCCCGAACTCATGACGACGATTTTCGGGCTCGAAGAGAACAGCATCTACGTTCGTTTGATCAAACGTTTGGAAAAGTGGAGCCTGGCACGTGTCCACCTGGTGCTTACGGTCAACCGGGCGTGCCAGCAGATCTTCGCCCGGCGCAGCTGCCCGCTGGAAAAAATTGGCGTGGTCATGAACGCGCCCGATGGCGAGATTTTTTCCCTACGCTCGCCAAGCTCTTATCTCTCCTCGCCGCGCCGGGATAAAGCCTTCGTGATCATGTATCACGGGTCTCTGGTCGAGCGGAACGGGCTTGATCTGGCCATCAAGGCGCTGGTCCGAGTCCGGCAGGCGATTCCTGAAGTAGAGCTCAGGATTTACGGCAAGAGGACTCCCTACCTGGAACGGGTCTTACAAGAGGCCGAGAATTTGGGCCTGCGAGGAGCAGTTTGTTACCTGGGACCGAAGAGACTCGAAGACCTCGCGGCGGAAATCGAAGGCTGTGACGTGGGCATCGTCCCGAACCGCCGAAATGCGTTCACAGATATCAATACGCCGACTCGTATTTTCGAATACCTCGCTTTAGGAAAACCGGTGGTCGCTCCGAATACCCCCGGCATTCAGGATTACTTCCCTCCAGGATCACTTTTCTTCTTCGAGCCGGGCAACGCCGACGGACTTGCAGAGAGAATTGAATATGTCGCGTCTCATCCCAGCGAGACCACCGAGATCACAGAACGAGGGCAGCAAATCTACCTCGCCCATACATGGCGTCGTGAGAGACAGACCTTGGTGACTCTAGTGAGCGGCCTGTTCAACGAAAAAAGGGTCGCATGATCCAGCTCAACATCTTTTCTCCGCGGGAGAACAGTTCCCCTGAGATAGCTTGCGCTATCGAGAACGCTCTGACCAGGCTCGAGGAGTGGGTAGAGCGCCACAACTACCGCGGTTATGAGCCATTTGACGGTCTGTCGTCCTGGGCCCGTCCGTTGGCTTTCGGGAATCAACTGGGCGAACGCATTCTGCAGCAGGTGATCCGGCAAAGCCCCTTGAATCTCCGCCCGTTTCTCGGAGTCCGGCCGCAGGACTCCACCAAAGGCCGCGGTTACATGGCATGGGGATATCTGATGCGTTACAAGACAACCGGGGATCCGAATTATTTTGCCAAGGCAGTTGACTGCCTGGAATGGCTCGACCATCATAAGGCGCCCGGGTTCCGTCATCACAGCTGGAGCAACCACTTCGATTTTGTCTCCCGGGGAGGCGCCTACACCAAGAACGATCCCATACTGGTCTGGACGAGCGTGATCGGTCACGCCTATGCAGAAGCTTTTGAGATCAGCAGGAATGAGTGGTTTTTGCGAGTTGCCGAGAGCGCTTGCGATTGGATTCTTCAACTTCCTCGTGAAGAGACGACGCGGGGAAGCTGCCTGAGCTACCTTGCAGATCGCCAGAGCTCCATCCACAACGCCAACATGCTGGGAGCCAGCCTCCTTGCTCGAACTGCGAAGCACAGTGGGAACCGGGTATATGTCCGTGTTGCCCGTTCGGCTATGGTGTACAGTTGCTCGCGTCAACTCCCTGATGGATCGTGGTGGTACGCAGAAGAACCGAAGTATCACTGGATTGACAATTTCCACACTGGCTACAATCTGGACAGTCTGGACTGCTATCTTGCCTATAACAATGATGCCGAGTTTCGCCCACACCTGGAGCGAGGGCGCGATTTCTATAAAGCGAATTTTTTCGAAGAGGATGGGCGTCCGAGGTACTACCACACACGCACTTATCCGGTGGACATTCAGTGCGCAGCTCAAGCCATTGACACGCTGTCACTTTTCTATGACCGGGACCCGGAATGTCGCAGGCTCGCGAAGAACGTGGCTGCGTGGTCCATCCGCAATATGCAGGACCCAGCGGGTTTCTTTTATTACCGCCAGTATCCATTTCTGAAAGCGAAAACACCCATGCTCCACTGGGGGCAGGCCACCATGTTTAGGGCCCTTGCCCACCTTCAGTTACGCTTGCAGACGGCTGATGCTGCACTATTGTCTCCTGCATCTTGTCGGCTTCTTGACCCACCACGCGTGCATTGCCAATGATCGGCGTCGTTGCCAATCCGGCCGAACATGCAGCTGTGCGCGAGTTCTTCGAATTGTTTAAGACCCCGTGGGAGTTTTACCGCCAGAATCGGCGCTACGAAGTGCTTCTTTGCGCCGGAGATGGCGAGTTCCAGGAAACGGATGTCAGGCTGATTCTGATCTATTCGAGCAATGAGGTAGCCTTCGACGGCAAAGCACACATCCAGTGCGCTTCGTCGAAAGGAGAAGCGCCCCTGCCGTCGTACAAAGGAACGCGAATCCCCATCTACGGAGCATGCACGTCTGTTCGGAAAAAGGGATCCAGCGATGGGGCGGAAGGAGCTGCCTGTCTGCCGGTCCTGCATGTGCGGCAGCCTGGTGCGGCCGCTTTGATACGGGTAGGGTATGACCTGTTTCGCGAGATACGCGTTCTGCTCACAGTGGGCCAGCCGGTAGCCAACGCCGGTATTCCCACGCTCGATCTGCATATCGCCTTGTTGCGTGAGCTGATCGTATCCGGCGGAATCTCGCTGGTTGAGATTCCGCCGATTCCCGCGGGCCACCGGTTCATCGCCTGCCTAACGCATGATCTGGATCATCCTCTGATCCGGAACCACAGGCTGGATCATACGATGCTTGGTTTTCTGTACCGGTCCACCCTGGCATGCCTGTTCGATGCGTCGCGCGGCCGGGTGAGCTGGCGCAATCTCGCTACGAATTGGTCAGCAGCCGTCAAGCTGCCATTCGTTCATCTTGGGTTGGTAAAGGACTTCTGGGGCGGATTCACAGGTTACCCCGGAATGGAAAGCGGATCACCCTCAACATTCTTCGTGATTCCTTTCAAGGGCTTTCCCGGACGAAGCTGGCAGGGGCCGGCGCCAAGCCGGCGGGCCGCCGCCTATAGCGCTTCCGAGATCTCTGCGCAGGTCCGCGAATTGATTTCTGCAGGCTGCGAAGTCGGGCTGCATGGAATCGACGCATGGCTTGATACGTCCAGCGCGCGTAGCGAACTGGATGAGATTCGTCGGATAACAGGGATCGGCGACATCGGAGTGCGAATGCATTGGCTGTATTTTGATCAACAATCGCCTGAGGTGCTTGAAAAAGCAGGAGCTGACTACGACTCGACCTCCGGCTATAACGAGACAGTCGGCTATCGTTCCGGAACCACCCAGGCTTATAAGCCGCTGCAAGCCTCGCGCTTGCTCGAGTTGCCGCTGCACGTTATGGACACGGCCTTATTTTTCCCTTGCTATCTGGGTCTTTCTCGTGTCCAAGCCCGGCAACAAATCGGAAAACTCATCGCCAATGCAAGAGAGTTTGGTGGCGTTCTCACCGTGAACTGGCATGACAGGAGTATTACCCCGGAAAGGTTGTGGGGCGATGTTTATGCAGCCCTCCTCGACGATCTGAGGAGCAATGGAGCATGGTTCGCAACGGCCGCCCAGGCAGTCGCATGGTTTCGAAAACGCAGGTCAGCGAAATTCGAAGATAGTTCCTCGAAATCCGGGCTGCCGCTGCCGGCGGCTGCAACTGCCGCAGATGAAAAGTTGCCGGCTTTGCAGCTGCGAGTTCATCATGGGATGGAGACGCAGCAAAATCTCGCGATTGGGGCCTTTGCCTCGAGTCCAGCGCTGACCTCGGTGTGAAGCAGTCTACGCGTACCAATCTCGCCTCCTCATAAGCCATCGAGACCGCCATTGCGATGAGAACGCAACGTTTGACTTATGTTTTGATTACCCCGGCCCGCAATGAAGCTCAGTTGATCGAGCAAACGATCCGGTCGGTTGTCTCCCAGGCTGTGCTTCCACGGAAATGGGTGATCGCGAGTGACGGCTCATCCGACGGCACGGACGAGATCATCGTCAAGTACGCCGCGCTTCATCCCTGGATCGAACTGGCGCGCATGCCCGATCGAAAAGACCGGCATTTTGCTGGCAAAGTCCAGTGCGTCAATCAGGCCTATGAGCGGCTCCGCGGCGAGGAGTTCGACGTCGTAGCGAACCTGGACGCCGACATCACCTTCGACAGGGATTATTTCGCGTTTCTGCTGGACAAGTTGGCGGCGGATCCGCTGCTGGGAGTGACAGGAACGCCGTTTGTCGAAGGGACAACTTCTTACGACTTTCGCTTCACCGCCGTGGAACATGTTTCCGGGGCGTGCCAGGTCTTTCGTCGCGAGTGCTTCGAGCAGATCGGCGGATACATGCAAGTGAAGGGCGGCGGTATAGATTGGATTGCGGTGACGACAGCGCGCATGAAGGGCTGGAAGACGCGGACCTTCGTCGAGCGGGTCTGTTACCATCATCGGCCAATGGGTACGGCCTCCACCGGAAAGCTGCGTGCCAACTTCAAACTCGGGGCCCAGGACTACTACCTGGGCGGACATGCACTGTGGCAGTTGTTCCGCTCCTGCTATCAAATGACTCGAAAACCTTACCTGGTGGGAGGCCTCCTGCTGGTCGCTGGGTACTGCTGGGCGTGGGTGAGTGGCGTGCAAAGACCGGTGCCTCCGGAATTGATCCGCTTCCATCAGCACGAGCAGATGCAAAGGCTGTTTCGCAGCCTCTCCAAGATTGTCCGCGTGCGTACCACAGCCCAGGCAGGCAGCTAGGGAAACTAATCCTTAGTTTGGCGAATCTAGATCTGGCGGTAACTGAACGGTTGGCGGGCACCGAAAACTGAGTAACCGAAGAAGACGTGGAGAGAGATAGCTTCATCATCGGGCCGGAGGAGCTGATCCTGGTAACCGGAGCCACAGGCTTCATCGGCCGCTCCGTTGTACGAAAGTTGCTTGAGCGCGGTTACCGCAAGCTGCGCGCGTTTGCGCGGCCCTCCAGTGATCTTTGCCCACTGCAGGCGGTCATTGCGGGCTATGCGGATACCACTCAGGTGGATTTGCTCAGGGGCAACCTCCTCTCCCGTAAAGATTGTGCTGCTGCCGCCGATGGCGCCGCGGCCATCATCCATTTGGCCGCCGGTACCGGCGACAAATCCTTTCCGAACGTGTTCAGCAACTCCGTTGTTGCCACCCGCAATCTGCTGGAAGCGACTATGGCGACGGGGATCCTGCAACGCTTCGTCCACGTCAGCTCATTTGCCGTCTACCAGACCCGCAACAAACCCGGACGGTTACTCGACGAGTCATGCCCGGTTGAAAGACACTCTCATCTCCGCGGCGATGCCTATTGCTTTGCCAAGGTAAAACAGGAGGAGATCGTACAGGCATACGCGGGTAAGTTTGGCATTCCGTGTGTAGTTGTCCGGCCGGGCTCCGTTTACGGCCCAGGCAAGAAAGCTATCACAGGGCGGGTGGGCTTAGGTACGTTCGGTGTGTTTTTGCATCTGGGCGGTTCAAATCGTATTCCGTTCACGTACGTTGACAATTGCGCTGACGCCATCGTTCTGGCCGCCCTGACCCGTGGTGTTGAGGGAGAGGTGTTTAACATCGTCGACGACGATCTTCCTACCAGCAGAAGTTTCTTGCGACTCTACAAGCGGAACGTGGAGCATTTTCGATCGCTTTACGTGCCACACTTCCTAAGTTACTCACTCTGCTATCTGTGGGAAAAATACTCCGCTTGGTCACAGGGCCAGTTGCCTCCATCATTCAACCGGAGCAGATGGTATTCCGAATGGAAGAAGACTCGCTACAGCAATGAAAGTCTGAAGACCGGCTTGGGCTGGACGCCGAAGGTGACGATGGAGGAAGGATTGGCGCGGTATTTTGAAGGCTGTCGCGAGGGGCGCCACTATGCTTAGAGTGGCCATCTTGGGTTGCGGCAAGATCGCCGACGAGCACGCATCTCAGATCCAGCGCATCAAGGGCTGCGAAATCGTCGCGGTATGTGACAAAGAGCCGCTGATGGCTCAGCAGCTATACGAGCGCTTCCCCATCAGGCGGTACTTCACCGATGTTTCTGACCTGCTTGACCAGGCTCACCCGGACGTAATTCACATTACTACGCCGCCCCAGAGCCATTTCGATCTGGCTCGGATGTGCCTAGAACGAGGTTGCCACGTCTACGTGGAAAAACCGTTCACGTTGCACGCGGTGGAGGCCGAGGCTCTGGCCGCCCTTGCCAGGGAAAAAGGATTGAAGCTGACCGCGGGGCACGACGAGCAATTCAGCCATGTCGCACGCCGTTTACGCGCGCTGGTCAACAGCGGTTACCTGGGCGGTCGACCCGTGCACATGGAAAGCTATTACTGCTATGACCTGGCTGACCCGGATTATGCGCGCGCCCTGCTCAGCGACCAGCAGCACTGGGTCCGCAGCTTACCGGGGAAGCTGTTGCACAACCTTATTAGTCATGGAGTAGCCAGGATCGTCGAGTTTTTTGACTGCGAGGCGCCTCAGGTCATCGCCCATGGTTTTGTGAGTCCGCTGCTGCACTCCATCGGTGAACGGGACCTCGTCGACGAGCTCCGCGTCATCATTGCTGACGCACGCACGACAGCCTATTTCACCTTCTCGTCGCAAATGCGTCCCTGTCTGCATTTGTTTCGAATGTATGGCCCCAAGAACGGAGTCGTTCTCGATCAGGATCAGCAGACGCTTATCAAATTGCGCGGCTCGCGATTCAAGAGCTACGCAGAAAAATTCGTGCCGCCCGTTCAATTTGCCCGTCAGTATCTCGGCAACCTGACCGTCAATATAAGGAAGTTCCTAGCCAACGATTTCCATATGAAGGCGGGCATGAAGTGCCTGATCGAGTCCTTCTATCGTTCCATCTCCGAAAACACCGAGCCGCCGATCCCCTATCGAGAGATCATTCTGACCGCCAGGATCATGGATTCCATTTTCCAGCAGCTGGACGCTCAGGCGGAGCACATCCCGGCACCCTCCCTGCTGACTGGCAGCTGGCCGTCAGTCGAATGTACCCCTGACGGTTCGGAACCTGCACTAGTAAAGGAGAAGTAACGGTGCCCGTTTCATTAGTTGAGACCAACACCCAAGACACCTGCATCCGGGAAGTCAGCGTCCACGGTAGGCGCGTAGCCATTCCGGTTCTGCAGGTCCATGGCGAGACCATCATCGTTCCTGGATTCTGGATCAGGGTGGCCTGCCGCGCTGATGAGGACTTCGCGGAAGCAGAACTGGTCGACCCGGAGGGTTGGATTGCCGAACTGAAACAGCGGGCCGCGAAGAAAACCCGCATTGATATCTTCACTTTCGTACAGAAGATACCGGACAGCACGCCGAAATATGATTACCCCATCGCGTGGGAAAGCATTGCTGCCGTTCGCACCACAAACTTTGCCGAGTGGTGGGATAACGTGTCCCAGGGAACCAGAAAGAATATAAGGAGAGCGCAAAAGCACGGGGTCGTGACCGTCGTAAAGACGCTGGATGACGACCTGATCCGCGGCATCGTTGACGTGAATAATGACTCGCCCGTGCGCCAGGGCAAGCGTTTTCTGCACTACGGCAAGAGTTTCGAACAGGTTCGGGAAGATCAATCGGCCTTTCTGGATCGCAGCGATTTCGTCTGCGCTTACCTGGCTGATGAGCTGATTGGTTTCCTGAAAATCGTTTATCGCCGGCAAATCGCTTCCCTTGTCCAGTTCCTTCCCAAAGCAAGCCATCAGGACAAGAGGCCGGCCAATTGTTTGTTAGCGAAGGCGATTGAGGTCTGCGCCGCGAGAGGGGTCTCTTGGCTCACCTACGGACAGTTCAACTACGGCAACAAGCAGGAGAGCTCCCTGCGGGAATTCAAAGTTCGTAATGGTTTTGAGGAGATACGCGTCCCGAGGTATTGCGTTCCTTTGACGCCATGGGGAGCGATTTGCACCAGCCTTAAATTGTACCGCGGGCCGATCGGTGTTCTCCCGCGCAGTGTAATCACCGCCGCAGTCAAACTGCGGTCGATGTGGTACTCGCAGAAGCATAAGCCGGTGTAGCTCAATGTCAGAGCGGCCAAATCGTAATCGGCAGATGGGGTGTTCAACCCCCCCCGCCGGCTCCACTTTAAGCGGAACTTTTTGTTGTTGTTTCTTCTCCGAATTTAATCACGCTTCCTGAAAGGCCTTTTAGATACCTCTCCCGGGACGCTGAATGCCGCCAATCGCTGCCACGCTCGTTTGCTGTGCTTTTTGTCTCGGACTTTTCTGGCTGGACCGGGATCCCAAGGCACGCACTTCAGCGAGTCTCTGGGTAACGTTCATCTGGGTATTCCTGGCTTCCACACGATCCTTCAGCCAATGGTTTCAGATAGACGACACGATGCGTTCCTCGGTCCAGCTGACGGAGGGAAGTCCCATCGATCGGTTCATTTATTCCGGCCTGGTGGTGGTCGCAATCGCCGTTCTGCTGAGAAGGAGGCGGCAGACCGGAAGACTCCTGCGGGGGAACGCCCCAATCCTCATTTTCTTTCTGTATTGTCTGGTGAGCCTGGGCTGGGCCGATTACCCGGACATCGGATTCAAACGCTGGATCAAGGCGGTGGGCGACTTCACAATGGTATTGATCGTGTTAAGCGAAGTCGATCCGTGGTCGGCCATGAAGAAACTGTTTGCGCGCCTCAGTTTTGTGTTGATGCCGTTTTCCGTTTTGCTGATCAAGTATTACCCCGCCTATGGCCGAGAGTACAGTCGATGGACTGGCGAAGTCCGCTACACTGGGGTCACAACCAACAAGAATGCATTGGGTGCGATCTGCCTCTGCTGCGGAGTGATCTGTCTGTGGCGGCTCCTTCGTGCCTATCGAGACCGAAAGGCAGGGGGGCGCAACCGGCAGTTGATTGCGAACGGCGTGGTACTGTCAATGATCCTGTGGCTCTTTTGGATTACCAATTCCATGACGTCCTGGGTCTGTTTTCTGATGGCCGGGGTTATCCTGGTAGTAGCAAGCTCTCGCTTAGCCCGCCGCAGGCCGGAGTTCGTTCTCCTACTGCTCGCAGGCCAGATATTTGTTTCGGCCACGGTGGTCTTCGTCGGCATCGCTACCGTGCTGCACGCACTGGGGCGCAGCCTGGAGCTGACAGACCGGACCGGTATCTGGGCCCAAGTGATCAGGCTGACACCTCACGCCTTGGTTGGATCGGGATTTGAGAACTTTTGGCTGGGAAGCCGCCTCCAGATGATGTGGGCAGCCTATGCCTGGCATCCAGGCCAATCCCACAACGGGTATATAGAGGTTTATGCGAATCTAGGGTGGCTCGGTGTGAGCTTACTGGCTATGGTCCTGGTGACAGGATACCGAAATGCATTCGCTGCCTGGCGCCGCAACCCGGGGCTCGGAAACATCAACCTCGCCTTCTTTTTGGTTGGCATCGTCTACAACTTCTCCGAAGCAGCATTTTTCAGGATGATGACCCCGACTTGGATCTTCTTTTTGTTCGCGATCACCTGGGCACAAAAGCCGAAGCCAAGCGCTCAACCGTGGCTAGAGCAGCCAGTCAAAACGCAACGCCTTTTGGAATGGCAGCCCACACCCTGGATTGCGGCTGAAATCGCCAAGCAAAGCGACTTTTGAAAAAAGTCTTTAGTGACGTGACCGAATCACCTCATATTACCGTTTGTATTTGCACGTACAAGCGGGGTGCGCTCCTGAAGCGTCTGCTGCAGTTTCTCGAGAACCAGCGGAGCGATGGCCTGTTTACCTACTCCATTGTGGTCGTCGACAATGATCGTTTGCAATCTGCCCAACCCCTTGTTTCCGGGTACGCCCGCTCATCCTCGGTTCCGATCGTGTATTGCGTCGAGCCCCGGCAGAATATTTCGGCGGCGCGGAATAAAGCTGTCCAAAATGCTCACGGGGACTTCATCGCTTTCATCGATGACGACGAGTTTCCAGCCAAGGAATGGCTGCTGAGCCTGCTCCTGGCGTGCGAGAAGTACCGTGCTGATGGCGTCATCGGCCCGGTGAAGCGCCACTTCGACCAGGTGCCTCCGCACTGGGTAGCGAAGGGCAACTTCTACGATCGCCCAACATACCCCACAGGTCTGGTGATCGACTGGAGCAAGGGACGAACCGGCAATGTGCTTCTCAAGCGTTCCATCATGCCCGCGGATGAACGGCCCTTCCGGCCCGAGTTTCGAACGGGGGAAGATCAAGACTTTTTCAGACGCTCGATCGCCGAAGGTCACCGTTTTGTCTGGTGTGATGAGGCGGTGGCGTATGAGACCGTGTCCCCCATCCGGTGGAAGCGCTCGTTCATGCTGAAAAGAGCACTGCTGCAAGGTGCCGCAGCCGCTTCTCATCCGACCTTTGGTGTCCGCGAGATCACCAAGTCACTGCTCGCCCTGGTCGTATACGGAGCCGTACTCCCCTTTGCTTTGCTTTTGCCTCACCATCGGTTCATGGCGCTTCTGGTAAAATGGGCCAACCACGCCGGAAAACTGATGGCGGCCATAAAAATTGATCCCATCAAAGAGCCCTATGTGACCCAATAAGCTGGCCCGGTCCTCAGGAGAGTGACAAGTGAAATTCGTCCTGGACCCGGCTTTCCACGAAGGGCCACGCATGACGGATTACTATTGTGCAACCCACGGTGTGCCGCCGATTGAATCCACCTCGTCCTTCCGATTAGGGAACTTTGATGTCGCGGTTGACGAGAACAGGTTGCGAAGGAAAAATGTGACAGCACTTGCACGTCCGACAAATCTTAAAGTCGTAGTTCAGCAAATAATTGTGCGTACAAGGAGCTGGAATGCAGTCGAACAAATTGCTTCTGTTGTCCCTGATGGCGTTGTGCCTGCCTGTCGCTGCTGCGGCGGCAACGGTCAACGCTGCTTCCTGTTCCCAGGGGGTTGTTCAGAATGCAATCAATTCGGCTGCGAGCGGAGACACAGTTCTGGTACCGGCGGGCTCCTGTACATGGTCGACAGCGGTGTCGATCCCTTCTTCCAAAGGCGTCACCGTACTAGGCGCGGGCGTCGGTGTCACTGACATCGTTAATGCTACGGGAAACACCGCTATTCAGATGAATGTTCAGGACGGAATCGGTTTGAGCCGCGTCAGTGGCTTCAGCTTCGATGGGAACGGGGCGAACAGTTCTGCCGGAGTGGTAAACGTCACTGCGGTGGCTGATGCCCACAACGCGTTCCGCATCGATCACTGCCGATTCAGCAATGTCATCGGCGGTCGCGCGCTGGAAGTTGGCACCAATGGCTATGAGGTAAGCGGTCTCATTGATAACAACAGCTTCATCAAAGGCAGTGGCACTTTGCAGTCTATTACCATCTTGGCCGACGACTCGCCGATGGGACCGAACGAAAGTCTGCCTTGGACTCACCCCTACGTCCTGGGTGGCCCAAACGCCATCTTCGTTGAAGACAATATCTTCGACTATTCCGGCGGCAGCATCTACGACGGCGCCATCGACACGGGCGGCGGGGCACGATTCGTCTTTCGCCACAATAATGTTATCGACACCTTTTGGGGCGATCACGGGGCTGATCTGAATGCGCGGCGTGGGGCCATCAGCTTCGAAATGTACAACAACACAATCAGCAACAATACCGGGAGCTCCATTTGGACGCTCATCTACCTGCGGTCCGGCAGCGGGGTGATTTATAACAATTCGGTGACGGGACCATATTCGGGCAGCGTTGAACTCAACAATTATCGGAGCTCGACCACTCAGGGCTGCGGCTCCGACGGTAGCGGGTGTACGCCGTTCTACCTGTGCGACGGCACTCATGCATGGGACGGAAATGTGAGTGGCAAGAGCGGTTGGCCGTGCTTGGATCAGACTGGCCACATCTTTACCAGTAATATGAGCAGCGGCACAAGCACCCTGAATCCGCTTTATACATGGCCCGGCAGCGGCGTAGAGGAGGACGCGGCACGGTTTACAAATGACGGCAATATGCCAACGGACATAATCGCCAACCGGGAGTTCTTCAACTATAACGCCAGCTTTGACGGCACTAGCGGAGTTGGCCAAGGAACGCTAGCAGCACGTCCGGCCACCTGTACCTCTGCAATTGGCGGTTACAGCGGCGCCAATCCTGCCTATTGGACAACTGACACTAATCCGCCCACTCTGTACACTTGCACCTCTGCGAATACCTGGACGGTTTACTACACCCCATATACGTATCCTCACCCGCTGCGAAGCGGTGCTACTGCCCCACCTGCTCCGGCTAGTTTGAGGTTGACCGTCAACTAATCCTGGTCCCAGCCGGCTCCTGGCATTTTTTCGCCGAACAGGCCGGCCTAAGCAAAAGATCTAAACCGGTTCGCCACCAAACACGCGAACTTGTGGAGCGTCAACCCAAAGCAACGACTTGAGGATCTTTGGGCCAAAGCTCTGCCCTTGGGCAAGTGTCGGGAAAGAACTTGCCGCAGGCATGTCGCCACCCTCCTCACGCCCTCGAAAAATGTCTGTGCTGGTGGTGGTGGCGAGTCCCCAACGGTTTTTGAGCAGAGAGCATCGTACCGACCCAATCGTGCAGGTCATCAAATGGCGGCAGAACCGAGACCAACAGTGAAACCGATGATTGTCTCCGGAGTACTGCGTGGGTAGCAATGTACAGGTCGAGCCCCCAGGCAAGGTAGACTCGATTGCCGCCGTTGGCCCAGAGTATCTCCGCACTGACCATTTGACCGAGAATATCGGGAAGCATGCTGTGTTGGGCGGCGTTGTCACCGGCGGTGCTCAGGCGGCCAAGTTTGTTCTTAACCTGATCTCCGCAGTGGTTCTCGCACGCCTGCTGGGGCCGAAGGATTTCGGGCTCGTCGGCATGGTCCTTGCAGTGACCACTCTCCTCGGCCTGTTGAAAGACTTGGGTCTCTCCACTGCGACCGTGCAGCGGGAGATCATAACTGAAGATCAGGTCTCGAACCTGTTTTGGATCAACGTCACTCTCAGCGGCGTGATTGCCACGCTCAGTCTGGCTCTGGCGCCTGTGGTGGCGCGGTTTTATCATGATCCGCGGCTCATACCTATCATGCTCACGCTCTCCGTGACATTTCTTCTGTCAGGATCGACTGTCCAGCATCAGGCTCTTCTGACCCGGCAGATGCGATTCCGAGCCCTTGCCATCATCGATGTCACTTCCATGCTCGCGGGAATCTTGACCGCCTTCGCTCTGGCACTGTTGGGGTTCGGATATTGGGCTCTGGTCGGTCAGCAGATGTGCCTAACTGCAGCTGGACTTGTTCTTACCTGGTGGATCTCGGGGTGGCGCCCGACCCTGCCACGACGCAACAGTGGCGTACGACCCCTGTTGCGGTTTGGGGCACAACTGACCTTATCGGACGTTGTCGGACGAATCTCAGCAACTGCCGACAGCATCCTGATTGGGCGTTATTGCGGGGCGGAACCGCTGGGTCTCTACTCGCGGGCGAGCGTCTTGTTGACGCGCCCGCTTCAGCAAGTTCTTATACCGATTACCTCGGTCATGATACCGGTGCTCTCACGGCTTCAATCTGACCCTGTTCGGTACAAGCGCACATTTTTGCGCGCTTACGATATCCTCGCGCTGATTACGTTTCCCTTCGCCGCTTTGTGCCTGGTTCTGTCGGAGCCGCTCGTGCTTCTTCTTCTGGGGCCGCGATGGAAGCCTGCGGCGCCGCTGTTCGCGGCATTTACTCTGGTTGCAATTTCCCTGCCATTGTCGCTTACGCCCAGCTGGCTGTGCATGAGTCAGGGCCGAGGCCGGACCCTGTTCAATGCCTATTCCATCGGGGGCGCGATAACCGTTGCCGCCTATATCGTCGGCCTCCGCTGGGGGCCGCTTGGGGTCGTTTTGGCATCAGCCGCTGCCGGCATCGGACTCCGCCTGCCGCTTTATTATTATCTCGGAGGGCAACAAGGTCCGGTGGGTGCCCGCGACCTCTGGAAAGGATTCCTGGCTTATCTGCCTTGCTGGGCGGGTGTGTATATTCCGACAGCTTTCGCACACAGAATGCTGTCCCATGCGGCGCCGTTTGTGCAAGTACTGGTCTGCGTGCCAGTGGGACTCGTGGCCGCTGCTGCCATCAGCTTATCGCTATCGCGCCCTCGGGCCAGCGCACTACATGCTTGGTCCGCAGCGAGCGGCCTGGTGTGGCGGCAGAGATCAAGCCGACGCAAGTCACGCTCGTAAATAGATAACAAACTTGAACCGCTATATCAGTAATGTGCTGCGCTTGCGCCCGTCGGGGGCGAAAGCTTACGCCTTTCCGCGAAGTACAGCCCACTAAAACGAGATATATTTGATGAATACGCAACTAGCTAATCCGCGTGTGCTCCTTTTTTCGCAGAGAAATATTTTTGGAAAGTTTCTTTTCCGTTGTCCTCATTTTGAATTCGAAAATCTGATCTCGCAGATTGATTCGGTCGAACTGTTGGCCCCGCAGGCTGACCCGTCCAGTTTCCGTTACGATCTCGCGAAGCGAGTAGCCTGCCGGACGCCAATATTATTGAATCCAGGCATTCCAAGAATACGGCGTCAAACGCGCTATGACTTGTTTTTCGCGGTCTGCGGCTACCCGGCAGACCTGTTGCTGGTAGACGCCGCCATAAGCTGGAAAGACCTATGTACAACCTCTGTTTGTCTGATCGACGAACTCTGGGCAAGAGAAATAGCCGGGTATCGCCACTACTATCGTCTTCTCGAGAAGTTCGATGTTGTCGTGCTTTACTACAGTCAAAGCGTCAAGCCACTGAGCGCGCGTATTCGCAGCAAGTGCGTTTTTCTTTCCCCGGGAGTTGATGCACTGCTCTTCAGTCCCTATCCGAAACCGCCCGAAAGATCAATCGACGTCTACAGCATTGGACGCCGGTCCGAGATCACACATCGAGCGTTGCTAAGAATGGCAGCTGATGATGGCCTGTTTTATCTACATGACAGCATTGCCGGAGATAAGGCCGTCGATCCAGCCCAGCACCGGGCGCTTTTTGCAAATACCGCAAAGAGAAGCCGCTTTTTCATCGTCAATCCTGGATTGATCGATCGGCCCGAGAAAACGGGCAAGCAGATTGAAATTGGCAACCGGTATTTTGAAGGGGCCGCGTCGGGCACGATTATGATCGGCGAACGGCCGCATACCGAAGCGTTCGAGACGCTTTTTGACTGGCCTGATGCTGTCATTCATCTCGATTACGACTCAAGTGAAATCAGCCGCATCATTGACGACCTGGACAGGCAACCCGCAAGGCAGGAGAGCATTCGGCGGACGAATGTGGTGCAGAGCCTGCTGAGACACGACTGGGTTTATCGGTGGGAGACCATCCTTAACGCGGTAGGTCTTGCACCAATGCCACAACTTCGCGAACGAAAAAGACGTCTTCAAGCCCTGGCCCGGCAGGTCAGTGCTGTGGAGAACGCGTGCTTCCAAACAGCTGCGGAACGCTGAGGCCTGCGCCAGTTTCGCGCCCAGAGCAGGAATCTAAATGTGCTTACCCACGCAATGGTTTCCGGAACGGATTCATTATCAGGCACCCATAGAAACCCATCAGGTACAAAGAAGTCCCACGGATGTAACGGAATGATCTTCAGGGAAACTGGCGTCGTCGGCGCAATGTTAGTCGAGCCCAGCCCACACGAGGATGATCGTGGACGATTTATGCGCGCCTGGTGTGTCCGAGAGTTTACGGATAACGGTCTCAGGTTCTTGCCTGTCCAGGCAAACATGGGATTCAGCGTACGTAAAGGAACCATTCGCGGCATGCACTTTCAGGATACCCCTGCTCCGGAAGCCAAGCTGGTCCGGTGCACGAGAGGAGCCATTTTCGACGTAGTAATTGATCTAAGACCCGGGTCACCGTCTTACGGCAAGTGGTATGGAACTGAATTGAGCGCGGCGAATGGCCGGATGTTATATGTGCCCGAGCGCTGCGCACACGGATACCAGACCTTGGAAGATGGCACGGAAATGTTCTATATGGCCTCGCAGTTCTACAGCCCGAGCGCCGCCCGCGGTGTGCGTTTCGACGATCCTGCGTTTGCCATTCAATGGCTCCTGCCCCCAACAATCATTTCAGAACAAGATCGAAACTGGCCGCTTGTGAAGCCTTAGGAGGTTTCCATGATGATCGATACTGCCCTTCAAAAGCGTGAAGCGATGGGGCACCCCATCCGCATCGGAATGGTTGGAGCGGGCGCCACCGGTCGCGCCATTGCCTTACAACTGGCAACGCCTGTCCCCGGGATACGCTTGGCAGCGATCGCCAACCGGACAATAGAACATGCTGAACGAGCGCTGGAAGAGGCGGGAATCCCCGCGTGGTGTGAGGCGGGTTCTTCCGGCGAGGCAGAAACCGCAATTGCGCATGGAATCCCGGTGCTGACGCGTGACCCCTCAGTCCTGACCGCCTGCAACGCCATCGATTTGATGATTGAAGTGACGGGAACCGTCGAAGCCGCAGTTCGTGTCGTGCTCGACGCCTTTGACCACGGCAAACATGTTGTCCTGGTGAACGCGGAACTGGATTCTCTTCTCGGGCCGCTCCTCAAGCTAAAAGCAGATGCGGCCGGCGTGGTGGTCACTCATACTGACGGTGATGAGCCCGGTGTAGCCATGACGCTGTTGCGCTACCTGCGATCGCTGGGGCTCAGGCCCGTGGCGGCGGGCAACATTAAAGGGATGGTTGACTACTATAGGAATCCGGCAACACAGCGGGCATTTGCTGAGAGGCACGACCAGGACGTGAGGAAGGTCACGTCTTTCGCAGATGCGACCAAGCTGTCCATGGAGACTACGGTGCTGGCCAACGCCACGGGTTTCCATGCGGGCCGCCGCGGAATGTATGGGCCAGCCTGCCGTTATGTCGGTGAAATGGCAGAGCTGCTTCCGTCTGACCAGATGCTCGGTACAGGACTTGTGGATTACGCGCTGGGAGCAGCACCGCACACCGGTGCTTTCGTTATCGTGCACGAGCAGTCCCCGCTGAAACAGGTCCAGCTGGCGTATTACAAGCTCGGCGACGGACCGTTTTACGTTTTCTACACGCCGTTTCACCTGCCTCACATCCAGATTGCATCCACGATTGGTCGCGCCGTTATCCACCAGGATGCGACGGTCGCGCCCCTCGGAGGCCCAGTGTGTGAAGTAGTCGCGGTAGCTAAGCGTGATCTGACAGCCGGCGAGCCGCTCGACGGCATCGGTGGGTTCTGTACTTACGGATTGATCGAGAACCACACTGCAGCCCGCCAGATGGATGCGCTGCCCATCGGTCTCTCAGAGGGTTGTGTGCTGCTCCAAGACATAAAGAAAGATGGTGTGCTCTCGTTCCATGACGTCGCTGTACCAGCGGGCCGGATTGTGGATGCACTCTGGCGTGAACAGAATCAACGTTGGTCACAGAAACAGGCGGACACTTCCTGGCCGCAGGATTTGGCGAGGACAAGAGTGCAATGAAGTTTCGCGATCCACAACGCACCGTCGACCACTGCGTTCTCGAATCGGGTGTTCCGAATTCTAGTCCAGCGGAGTACTTCGATCATGCTTAACCGCTCATTTTGGAAAGGCCGGGCTGTATTTCTCACCGGGCATACCGGGTTCAAAGGAAGCTGGCTCTCGCTTTGGCTGGATGCCCTGGGAGCCAGAGTCACAGGATATGCGTTGGATCCTCCCACGCAGCCAAGCCTTTTCGAACAGGCAACGGTGGCAGACGTTGTCCACTCGATTCAAGCCGACATTCGCGACTTCGCACGGCTTAAGGCCGCGCTGACCGAATGCGGCCCACAGGTAGTCATTCATATGGCGGCCCAGTCCGTGGTTCGACGTGGTTATGAAGATCCCGTTGAAACCTATTCCTCTAACGTGATGGGCACCGTACACCTGTTGGAAGCGCTACGCCAGCTGACGCAGCCTTGTACAGTCATCAACGTAACCAGCGACAAATGCTACGAGAACCACGAGTGGGTGTGGGGTTATCGTGAGAACGAACCGATGGGAGGACGGGACCCATACTCCAATTCCAAAGGTTGTGCCGAACTCGTCACGACGGCTTATCGCGAATCGTTCTTCCCTACAGCTTCAATTTCGTCTCATGGAATCGCTCTCGCAAGTGCTCGTGCCGGCAATGCGATTGGAGGCGGCGATTGGACCAGCAATCAATTGATACCCGATTTGATGCGCGCCTTCCTTGCCGGCCGGCCGTGTTCAATCAGGAATCCTTCTTCGGTCCGGCCCTGGCAGTTCGTGCTGGAGCCGCTGCGCGGTTATCTGATGCTTGCGCAACGCCTCTCCGAAAATGCCTCCCTTTTTTCGTCGGCCTGGAACTTCGGGCCCGCAACGGAAGATGCGCAACCTGTCTCCTCGATCGCCGATGAATTGGCGCGGCTATGGGGGCATGACGCTTCCTGGAGTCACGATTCTGGTACGCATCCGCACGAGGCCCGCTTTCTGAAACTAGATACCTCCAAAGCGCGGGATTGCCTGAACTGGCACCCTGTGATGCCGCTGAAGCAGGCGCTCTCGTGGATTGTCGAGTGGTATCGAGCGTTCGATCAGGGCAAGGATCTCCGGACTTGGACCCGGATGCAGATTGAGCGCTATGAGGCCCTCTCGCAAGAAGATGTCATTCCCGCTACTCAGCATAGCGGTGCTCCTGGACCTTCCGTCCTCAGTGGATCTTTGTCCTAGACAAGAGTAGGAGGAATATTCTTCCATGCCAAACATTGTCATTTTAGGCACCGGCATGGCCGGGTTCGGCGCTGCCTACAGGCTCTTTGCCGAGGGCATCACGCCGGTCATGTACGACAAGAACAATTACCACGGAGGCCACACGGCATCGTTCCGCTCCGAGAACGGCTTTCTGTTTGACGTTGGGCCACATATCTCCTTTACAAAGGACAGCCGCATTCAGCAGCTTTTCGCCGAGAGCGTTGATAACGAATACGAAACCGTTCAGATTACCTTGAACAATTACTGGCGCGGGTATTGGCCGCTCCACCCGGTGCAACTTCACCTTCATGGCCTGCCTGAAGAGGTGATCATCAAAGTTGTTGCAGATTTTGTGACGGCACGCGAAAGTGCTGAACGGCCGGTCAAGAACTACGCCGAATGGTTGCTGGCCAGCTTTGGCTCGACGTTTGCCGAACTGTTCCCCATGCAGTACACGCGAAAGTACCACCTTACGAATGCAGAGAACATGAGCACGGATTGGCTTGGCCCCCGCATTTATCGTCCCAGCCTGGAGGAAGTGCTCCGGGGCGCAATCTCACCCAGCGCCCCACAAGTTCATTACATCACCCATTTCCGCTACCCGAGGGAGGGTGGATTTGTCTCTTATCTGAAGAAATTTGTCCCACTGGGAAGTCTGAAGCTCAATCATGAGCTTGTGTCGATCGATCCCCAAGCACGGCAACTCAGGTTTGCAAACGGTCTGACAGCCGGCTACGACGCCTTGATATCCTCGTTACCCCTGCTCGATCTCATTCCCATGATCGTCGGAACACCGCTGGACGTCCTTGATGCCGCGGGACGATTGGCCTGCTCGTCTTGCGTTCTCGTTAACCTCGGAGTGGACCGGGAAGACCTCTCTAACGCCCATATCACCTACTTTTACGACGAAGATATTTGCTTCACAAGGCTCGGATTTCCGCACAAGCTTTCTTCCGGCAATGTGCCTCCAGGCACAGGAAGCATTCAAGCCGAAATCTATTTTTCACGCAAGTACAAGCCGTTTACCGGCTCACCGAATGATTGGATCGATCCCGTCGTTCGGGATCTGCGGCGATGCGGACTGCTTCGCGAGAGCGATCAACTCCTGTTCCGCAGGGCGATGTTCGTCCCGTATGCAAACGTCATTTTCGATCTGGACCGCGCCGCTGCCCTCAAAATCGTACATGGTTATCTGGATGATCTTGGTATCGCGTATTGCGGGCGATATGGAGATTGGGGCTATATGTGGACTGACGAGAGTTTCAAGAGCGGCGAGGCGGCCGCGCAGAGGGCCCTAGCTTCACAACTCAGTTCGACCAGCCACTGAGCAGGCGTATCGGCCTGACAAATCATCTTTTGCGCAGACGCTGCCTTAGCCACGAAACAAAAGCATCTCGATGACAGGCGGCCATACAGCAAGGGGCTGCGGCGTCTGTCGTTGAGCTTGCCTAGGAGGATGCCATATGAAGGTCGTTCTTTTCTGCGGCGGACTGGGATTGAGGATCCGCGATGCGGAAGATGTCCCCAAGCCCATGGTACATATCGGTTACCGGCCGATTCTGTGGCATGTGATGAAGTACTATGCCCACTTCGGGCACAAAGATTTCATTCTTTGCCTGGGTTATCGCGCGGACGTGATCAAAAGGTACTTTCTTACGTATAACGAGTGCGAATCCAACGATTTCGTTTTATCGGCGGGCGGAAAAAGGCTGGAGCTGATAAGCAGCGATATCCAGGACTGGCAGATTACCTTCGCCGACACTGGCATTCGTTCCAATATTGGACAGCGGCTTAAAGCCGTGGAGAAATATCTTGATGGCGAGAAGGAATTTCTCGCCAATTACAGCGATGGCCTGACCGATCTTCCTCTCCCGGAACAGCTGGAACACTTTCATCAGCATGACAAGATCGCCAGCTTCCTCTGTGTGCGGCCAAACCTCAGCTATCACACGGTGTCAGTGCAGGAAGGCAACGGAAGCCTGGTCTCAGAGATCCGCGCCCTCAACAATGGGACGTTGCGGATCAATGGGGGCTTTTTCATCTTCAAGCATCAAATTTTTGACTACGTTCATGCCAAAGAAGAGCTCGTGCAGGAGCCCTTCCGTAGGTTAATCGATGAAAAGCAGCTCATCGGATACCGTTATGACGGATTTTGGACGAGCATGGATACGTTTAAAGATAAGCAGCACCTGGAAAATCTATATGGAGCTGGCGCCGCTCCCTGGGAGGTTTGGAAGACAAACGGCAACGGTCGGCCAGAGGGCCCTTCTCCAAGTGAGGCTGCATGCGTAGCCTGACATTTCCGGACGGTCCGGCAGCGCCCATGAACATCTTGTGTCTGGGAGCTCACTCCGATGACATCGAAATCGGATGCGGCGGCACCATCCTTCGATTCAGAGAGCAGTATCCGCACTGGTCGTTTCACTGGGTAGTGTTCAGCGCCATTGGCGTACGTGAGACTGAGGCGAGGCGCGGAGCCACGCTCTTTGGCGGCGCAACTCCTCCTACACCGCCGCTGCTCAAGACTTTCAGGGATGGCTTCATGCCTTTCGTTGGAGCGGAGGTCAAGGAGGTCTTTGAGGACTTGAAGCAGATGGTGAGGCCCGACCTCATTTTTACCCATAGTCACAAGGACGCTCATCAGGATCACCGCTTGATTTCCGAACTCACTTGGAACACTTTCCGGGATCAGCTGATCCTGGAATTTGAGGTTCCGAAATATGACGGGGATCTCGGACAACCTGGCCTTTTCGTGACGCTCTCTTCCGAGCATTGTGCCCAGAAGGTCCGGTATCTCATGGATACCTTCCGGTCGCAGCGGTGCAGGCGCTGGTTCCGGGAAGACACATTTACCTCTCTGATGCGGCTGCGCGGGATGGAATGCAACTCAGACAGTGGTTACGCTGAAGCATTCTATTGCCGCAAGCTGGTGCTCTAAGCCAAAGGAAAAGAGACTCGCACAGAGTTACCATCTCTTCCCAAACACCAGGTTCCGACGAATCTCCCCCTCCGTGCCGCAAAGTGAGCGTACGCCTCTAAGCGCCCTATACCAACCTCTCAAGGCGTCCACCCCTCTAAAAGACCCCGCCAACGCAACTGCTCAAAATCCTCGTCTGATAAATTTTAGCCTCCCGCAAAGATGAGGACAGGTGTGTTCACGATGATGCTCTCCTCTGGGTAGGCTCCTTCCAACTGCAGTCGAGGGCGGTCCTCGACCCCATTCGCTGATCCGGGACAGCGCAAACCTGCTACGCAGCCGCAAACTTGGACGCGGCATTCTGTTAGCGCGGGAGGCCGGTCCGATTTGACCCCCAGAGTCGATATAGGCCGTGCAAAAAACGTTGGGACGATGGTTAGCGCAAGCACAATTCTAATCAATACCGATTGAATCAATACCGGGCCTTGGAGAAGGGGTGACCATTTCCAGCCCACGATTCCAGCCCATGATTCAACTGTCTATAACGACTATTCAAGGACTTAAGCAGCCACCTGAAGCCTGTTAAGTCGTTAGAAATACAGCTCATCCACAAACTGAAAAGGCTGGCGTCGGCGGTTCGATTCCGTCTCTGGCCACCATTTTAACGGCTCTGAAATCAATAAGTTAGCGACAGGCTCTCGGTGGTGTACCTCCTATGTACCGCCGACCCGTTTTTTCTACACCGAAAAACGCCCTTCCACGAAGCCGATTTGCGCGAATTTTGCTTCGCCTCTACGCTCGGCGCTAATTCAGAAATTCTGAAGGAAGCGGCAAAATGCTCCACGTTTACACTCGCCATCTGGTCAAGTGCGCACATTCGGGTGATGCTCACTGGCGGCGCTGTCACTGTCCCAAATGGATTCGCGGAGTTCTCCTCAACGGCACAAAGATCCGCCGTTCGACGCGGATCATGCAGATCTGAAGAGAGACTGGTTTCAGAGTGCTGTCGTCGAGCGCTGGCGTCAAGGCAATAAGCTCGTGCCGCAATCCCGGATACAGTAACTCTTCGCGTGAACTGCTGCGCATGCGGGAGATTTTATTAATTGACCAAGCCATAAAAAGCTTGCCGGTTGCTGCAATCTTGATTGTCGAGCCATTATCCGGACGCGACAGCAAGGGCTCACCGAGATCTCTTGACTGCGTCGCGAATGGATTGTGCCGCGGACAGACCGAGATCGTTCTCCAGCGCAAGTTTGAAAACTTCTTCCGCAGTCTTCCCCGGAGCTAGCGCACGCTTACGTGTAAGCTCTGCTCATCATGATTATTTCTCCCTCGTTCGCAAATGTTGGCTCCGTGGTACTCGCAAGGCACCGATTTTCGGATGGAACGTGCTCAATGCTCCGACCCTCCCAGCAGACCTAATAACAACCTTACTGGCGCATAGGTCTACGCTGCCGCTTCGTCGATGATAGCGAGAAGTGCTCGTTCTACGTCCTGCGCCAGAGTGTTCGCATGCCGAAGGCCGGTTGCTGCGAAAAGATCCGTCGGTTTCACTGTGGCAATCGTGCTGCCGCCGGCATTGCTGTAGACAGCGATCCGGCACGGCAGCACCGTTGCCGTGGCCATGTCCTGGTTCAGGGCCTGCGATGCCGCCTGGGGGTTGCAGACATCGTAGATTCGAACCTCGTTGTTCAGATCAATCCCCTTCTCATGCAGAGTGGTCTTAAGATCCAGAACGTGAAGAACGCCGAATTTATGCCGCTGCACGGCTTCGCGGAGACTATGCTCAACTTCCTGCGGCGAGTGCTTCGATGATTTTTGGTAGATCACATTGTCCTTTCTTTCACATGGGGCATGTGCGTCCAAATGTTGTCAATGGGGCAGCGAACGTCAATGCACCAAGTCTGAGCACACAGATATCACCTGCGTGTTCGGAGTACCAGGACGACCAGAGCAATGATCAGCACCACTCCGAACATCCACATCCAACCCATGTTCCAACCATATCCGTGCACGGGACCTCCTACGGAATTGCGGTTTAAGAATACGGGACACCGTCGGGCTCATTTTTTCTGATCGTCTGCCATCCCTTTATGCTTCTGCATCGTCTTCCCATCCTTCTTGTGCATGTCCATTGGGTCCTGCATCATGGACATGTGGGCAGCCATCGCCTGCATGTGGTCCGTCATCGTTTGCAACTGATTCACCACCGCGTGCTGCAGTTCCATCTGGCTCTTCATGCTGGCTTGTTCCGTTTCCATGTGGCTCTTCATCGCGGCATCGGCGGCAGCCATTTTAGCCATGCTGTCCTTCATCAAGGCCTGCATCTGTTCCATCTGTACGCGCATCTGCTCCATCTGGGCGCGCATTTGTTCCATTTGCGATTTCGTGTCCTTCGTGTCCATGGTGGGATTTTGCATGGCGTTCTGGGCTTGCAGCGGTGCACCGTGAAAGCCCATTAGCAATAATGCGAAAATCGATGCGAATAGCAGTTTTGTCATTCTCATGCTTCATCTCCTAGGTGTTTCTCAAGTCGATTGCTGATAAAAGCCGGACCCGCGCTACTGCTACAACCACAGCTCGTTTCAAGTTCGCCGGGACAGAGCCAACCTCCGGCGTCGCCCAAGCATGTGCGTCATGGGGCAGAGGCCGCCGGGTTTGTTATCCGGCCTTGTCGCGTGTCCATGGCATTGATTAAGTGCCAGCAGCGACGTACCGAACAGCTCAAACGCTCGCAGGGTGGGCCGCGATCTTACACAAGCGTTTCACTGATTCGATTTCATCGTAGAGGGCGCTGTCCGCTCTGACTGTGACTTCCATCACCCCCTCATAACCATCATCGTGTCCTGCGGAGTAGGATGATTCAAAGTAGTGAGATACGGATCCATGAAGGCCCTGTTTCCTTCTCTGCATCGTTCTCTCCTCTTCTCTAATTCGACACTTTGGTGACTGGGCAGCGTTTCCTGGCCGAAACAAATTACCATGCTGCCTCGTGGCTAATCTGTACAGAGCTGCTCACATCCCTGTTTCCAATTCCCCAAAACGAAACGGAGAAGGCATGCGACAGGTTTAACGAATTGCCTCTTGATGATCCCGTCTTCCTTTTATGTCACTCTCCTGAGCTGAGCGATTTCTGCGTTTTGCTCCAAAGATTCGTAGAAACTGTCGGTGGTCAGCAACGCCATAGAATCATTTATCCGGAACGCAAAAACGGCAGCAAACCGGTTTCAAGACGGACGAGGGATGGATTCGTGTGGAACACGTGGTCAAGAAACTATGGGAAAGCCCTAGCCCTAGATGTCAATTTCGTGGGTTGCACCGCTACGTCCTTCGAACTGGATGCCGTTCCAGATTTCCCATTCCGATCCACTGGAAAGCCTGCGTACGCCGATGATACTTGCGTTCCCGGAACCGGAAGATGCTGACGGCACACCAGTAGGAGCACCGCCGCGCTGAATGTCGGCGAAGCGCTGCTATGGACTCTGCAGTCAGGGCTCGGGGAGGCCTTTACGCCGGAGGTCCGTGACGCATGGAACAGCGCTTATGTTTTGCTCTCGCCTACCATGCAGAAAGCAGCGGCTGAAGCGGAGACGGCCGGTTTCGCAGCTATGCCTCAGCACACGTGAAATATGGGTTTTGCCGCGCATACTACGTTGACTGGCGAGCAAGGCCGCTGACGATGCCAAGCATTTTTATGAACAACGGTCGTGAGCGATAGCCCGTTACTTCGGTGGCGGTGCTGCCCTTTCTTTGCCCCGGTCGCGGCTCTTATATGTCTTCGGCGCCTTGCGGACCTTCTGCACCGCATTCTGTGTTGTGCTTGGTTAACCAATCTCAGAGCCTGAAAGCTGCTTATTTGAATTCCTGTCGCCCCGCCTACGTCACCATCAAAAACTTTTTCATTGAAGGGTCTTTGCGGCGGAAAGATGCGGAAGCTGGCCGCGCACGGTCCCTCCGCAAATCTGGAGCCTTGCTCTCAATTGCGGGATTTCATTCGAAAAACCGTACGTCATCCCATATCCCGAATCCTCTTCTTGATGACGTATTTGAGGGCACACTTGCGTGACAAGTGAGTTAACGCGCAAGTTAATCTCCGTCGCGGCTCATGACGTTCGCTTTCGAACACTTTCTTCGCGGCGTCCAGTTTCGAGCACCTAAATGCGCAGCGCGCGTTCATTTTCGAACAGTCGCGCATCTTTGGCAGGTTACGACGTTCTTTAACGATAAATAGATTGAAGGCGTGTAGCAGGAATAGCTAACCCGCGAACTATAGTTTCGTCTAAAGAGCAAATACGTCGGAGTTCTGCAACCTTTTGTAGCGGCCCGGCGTATCTAGTGTGAGCAAGGAAGCGAGCGCGGCGTTCTTGCGATGAAGAAATCAGAAGGGTCCAGGGATCGTTCCCGCCCATGGTTTGGCGGCCCAGGCGAGTACGATCCCCGCAGAAGAAAAGCAGTGCGTTTTGGCGCCCAGCTTTTCTCGAACCCACGAAGATTTTAGGCCTTCAGGCAGGAATTGCAAGTCGCCTGACGGCCTGTGTGCGCCCGCCCCAACCGCACCCGACGTAATCGGGAATAAAAGGAGTAACCATGAAGTTATCGCTATCTTCCAGAGTGTTGATTCTCGCCGCGGGCATTGCGCTCACAACTCCGGCCTTTGCCGGAGGGGCCGGACACCAGGGATACGTCACCTTTGGTGACTCGGTTCAAATCAATGGCAAACAAGTTCCCGCCGGTGAGTACAAGGTGACCTGGGACGGTGACGGGCCCGGCGTGAATCTCCACATACTGCGCGGCAGCAAGGAAGTGGCAACAGCGCCTGCGACCGTGACGCCGCTCAATACCAAGGCCAGCGAAGATGCTGCTGAGACGCACAGCACAGGCAACGGCCGCGAACTCACAGCCCTGCGCTTTCACGGAAAGAGTTATCAGTTGGACGTAGGCTCCACTGCCGGCCAGGCGGCGGCGAAAGGTGGGGACTCAGTTAAATAAGACTTCAACCCGGTCTCAAACCGGCTGGCTCTTTCGGCACGGTTTCTCAGGTTGCGGAAGAAATCCTGGAAGTCGGGTAACCGGCTTTCAAACCGCAAATCGTCGCGCAGTTTGCGTCTTCCGCAACCTGGGAAGCCGTGCCGAATTCCTCCACCGGACTCGCAGCGCCCAGCGGAGGAACGTGAGTGTACTCGCGATTGCCAGTTATGGCAAGGCCCTCTTTTCCCTTTTCTATTAACCCCGTTTCCAACCTCACCTTACATAAATTGACAGAGTATTTTCGAGTCGGTCCCCGGCCCCTCGTGTTTCTTCTGCCAAAGGGAAGTCAGAAGGCGTTAACGCCTCATAAAAAACAGAGGGATTTCCCGGAGGTGGTATGAGGTACTTGCGGGCGGTGATGCTGGGCGCGGCCATATTGGGCGCAAGCGCGACCTGGGCTGCCGCACAGAATTTGGTGATGGTTCAGTACGGGGACCGCGATGATCGCCAGGTATTTCGTGAAGGCTATCGCCAGGGACAGGGCGATGCGCGCCGGGGACGGGGAGCGGATCCCGACGACACTCGCTGGCGCGAAGGTGACGATCGCCGCGCCTTTCGCGAAGGCTACATGCGGGGCTACGGCGATGTCCGTGGCGGCTACTACACTGTCCGCGAATCTGCAGGCTATGACCTGGAATCGGTTCGCCACATTGGTTTTGAAGATGGAGTGAACGACGGCCGAATCGATCGCCGCACCGGGCACAGCTTTCGTCCTACACACGATTCCAATTTCAAGCACGCCGACCGCGGATATTTCCCCGGCTTCGGCGGCCGCGACTACTACAAGCAGATTTACCGCGAGGGCTATGAGAATGGCTATCGCCAAGGCTACGAAAACGCCCGGCGCTAATGGCCTCTGAAACGGGAAGCCCGCCCAGGACTTCCCGGTCTTCAGAAACCAGCGGCCCTGTGTGGCACAGGCACTGTTGCCTGTGCAGGGCTAAGATTGCTCACTCATCGCTGGTCGATGGTTTTCGTCTAGAGATCACCCACCAGCTTCTCCACCAAAACTGAGCCTTTTCCCGTTCGCAGGACCAGCGCCGTGCCGCCCTGGTTTATGGTTCCGCGAACCCCGGAGCGCCCGGTAGTCCGCACCACCAGCGGAAGGTCGGTACGGAAGCTGCCGCGGCGCTCTCCTGAGAAATCCAGGTCCAGTCCGATGTCGCCGGGCACACGCAGCACGATGCTGCCCTTGTAATTCTCCAGGCGTGATGCGCCATCCAGCGTGCGCGCCTCAATCTCGGCGTCGGCCTTATACGACTTCACCTCCAACCCGCCGTGTACGGCGACATTCTTCAGCCGGATCGTATCTTTATATGTGTCGATGTAAATCGAGCCGTTGGTCGATTCCACCGTCATCGGCGACTTGTAGCTCTTGATGCGTACGCTGCCGTGCACAGCGAACACTTTGATGTCGGGCTTATAGCCGTGAAGATCGACGTCGATGCGCCGCGGGACCTGGATCTCCAGATCCACCTCAGCCACGAAGTTATGTTCGAAGCCGCATGACCACCAGCAGTTCCAGTACTGGGTGGGATAGTGAACGTTAATCTCTACGCGGCTGGCTGAATTTTCAAAGTCGACCTTGGTGTTCTCCATCCACCATTTGCGGTCGGCTTCACTGCCGGTGAAACGCTTCACCGCGTTCACTGTAACCTGATTGGTGTCGGCCGCGGTCACGTGAATCGTGCCTTTGTAGTTCTCAACACGTAGTTGCGCTCCCGTGCTGACGGGAAAGCTGCGCTGAATCTTCTCTTCGCCCGGCTGATCCTGGGCCGCGAGCCGGGCAGGAACGCTGCTCGCCGCCAAAACCAGCAACGCTATCAGTACGGGAGTTCTCAGTGGGTTGCGCATGCCGCGCCTCCTTTTGGGGACACAGGCTGGTCCGAAAGGGTATACGCAAAAAAGCCGCCCCCGGTTGCATAGACGTTGGATTAACTTCAACGTCACCGGGGCGGCGGCTTTAATCCTGATCAGGTCCGTTGTTACATGGCTTTAAGGAACTGTACCCAGCTCGCCCAGGCCCGGTCGTGCGCCTCTTTGTTGGCTGGGTTAGTGTTCGCAGGATCCTCGCCGGCGCGCATGAAGCCGTGTCCAGCTCCCTGGTACATCTCCACGTTGTACGTCTTGCCTGCCTCATCCATGGCTTTCCTGGTGTCGGGAAGGGTAGCGCCAATTCGTGCGTCTTCGCCGGCATAGAAGCCGTACACCGGCGCGTTGATGGCGGATACATCCTTGGGACCGGAACCGTAGAAAACAAACGCAGCGCTCAGGTCCTTGCGGTTGGTTGCGAAGCGAAACGACTGTGTGCCGCCCCAGCAGAAACCGGCGACAGCGATCTTGCCGTTGGCCGCGGGAATCTTCTTGGCGTAGTCGGCCACGGCATTGAGATCGGCGGTAATAACGTCAGGATCCAGACCGGAGATGGCCTTCACTGCGTCCTGCGTCGACGGAAAATCGCTCGAGCCTCCGCTTTTCGGGCCAAATCCTGAAAGAAGGTCGGGAGCCACGGCAATGTAGCCTTTGGCAGCCAGTTCGTCGGCCACGCTGCGAGCCCAGTCAGTGAGCCCGAAGATCTCATGGATCACGATCACCACCGGCGCCTTCGATTTCACCTCGGGATACACCACGAAGGTGTTGACTTCGCGGTTGTCGTGCTTGATCTTCACCCACTCCTGATGGCGCGATGACTTTTCCAGATTCTGTTTGGCCCATTCCTGGGCCGCTGCATACGAAAAGCTGAAACAGGCGATGGCGGCAACAGCGATGATTTTTTTCATGGGAGGAGAAGTTTACTCTGCCGTTCGCCCAACCATCAATCCCGACAAGTCGCCCCGGCTGTACAATCTCCCAGTCGTATGTAACCTGCCTTGAATCAAATATTGTTTGCTGCCGATAGGCGGCGGATAATGACCTTATGAGCACCCATGAGAGTGTTGCCGACTTATCCGCTCAGGCGCGACAGGAGTCTCTGAACCAGGTTCCCGCGCTTACCGGCTACAACCTTTTTCGCAGCGACCGCGCGCTGAGTGACGGCTTGACGCGGGAAGGTGGCAGCTGGGCCATTGAGAGCGTCAGCGCCCTTGGCCGGCTGCTTGGTTCACAAGAACTTCAGCGCTGGGGCTTTGAGGCCAATGAAAATCCTCCGATCCTCCACACCCATGACCGCTTCGGGAATCGCCGCGACGAAGTCATCTTCCATCCTGCCTGGCACCGCCTGATGCGGACCTCCGTTCGCTATGGCCTGCACAGCCTGCCCTGGGCTGAGCCGCGCAAAGGAGCTCATGTCGCGCGCGCCGCCATGATGATGCTGACAGCGCAGAATGAAGCCGGCCACACTTGCCCCATCTCCATGACGTTCTCTTCGCTGGCTTCGTTGCGCGCCGAACCTGAACTGGCGTGCGAGTGGCAGCCGCGGATTCTTTCGCCAATCTATGACGCCCGTTTCCTGCCGGCGCATGAGAAAACCGGCGTGCTGCTGGGCATGGCCATGACGGAGAAACAGGGCGGCTCCGACGTGCGCGCCAACACCACGCGGGCGGAACGTATCGGGAACTCGCGCGAGTATCGCATCACCGGCCATAAGTGGTTTTGTTCCGCTCCTATGTGCGACGCCTTCCTGGTTCTGGCGCAGGCACGCAAAGGTCTCTCCTGCTTCCTGCTTCCCCGCTGGACTCCGGGAGGCGAGAAGAACCAGTTCCACATCCAGCGGCTCAAGGACAAGATGGGAAATCGTGCCAACGCCTCCAGCGAGGTGGAGTTCACCGGCGCCTGGTCCCACCTGGTGGGAGAAGAAGGCCGTGGCGTGGTCACGATCATCGAGATGGTCCAGCATACGCGTCTCGATTGCGCCATCGCCGCCGCCGGACTCATGCGCCAGGCGCAGGTGCAGGCCCTGCATCACGCGCGCCATCGTCGCGCCTTCGGCAAGCTGCTCATCGAGCAGCCGCTCATGCGCAACGTGCTTGCCGATCTGGCAATAGAATCGGAGGCTGCCACGCTGCTGGTGTTACGCCTGGGCCGATCTTTCGACGGCCGCGAAACCGACCCCTTCGAGCGCGCCTTCAGCCGCGTAGCCACGGCCATCTCCAAATACTGGTTGTGCAAGCGAGTGCCCGTCCACGTGGGCGAGGCCCTGGAGTGCCTGGGCGGCAACGGCTACGTGGAAGAGTCCATCATGCCTCGCCTCTATCGCGAGGCCCCGCTCTACTCCATCTGGGAAGGCTCGGGCAACGTCATCTGTCTCGACATTCTACGCGCGCTCTCGCGCCAGCCCGAGGCGGCAGACGCGCTGGAGCAGGAGTTTAGATCCGCAGCTGGGCACGATCAGCGGCTCGAGCGCTATCTAGCCGGCGTCCAAGCTGATCTGCGGGCAAACATAAAGGAAAACTCGAAAGACGGAGACGTTGGCAATGAAGGCCAGGCGCGGCGTCTCGCCGAGCGGCTGGCCATCGCCTTGCAGGTTTGCCTGGTGGCTCGCCACAGCTCGTCGGCTGTGGGTGACGCGTTTATCGCCTCGCGCGTTGCCGCCGATCACGGACACATCTTCGGCACTCTGCCGTCCAGCGCAAATACTAAAGAGATTCTCGATCCCTCGATCGACGCTTTGGACTCAGCCATGGGCTGAGTCAGAACTCCATCCACGCGTTTCCTGCGTCAGCAAACCCAAAAACTACTTCGCGGCCGGTAAACTGGCCGCGAAGATTCCCACCAAGGAATTTTCTGCGGAGTGGCACAAGGTCAACCTCACGGCCAAGCGCTTTTCCGCAGGTACTCTGGATGAATGGTGTAGAAGACCGGGCCATCGTTTCATTGCAGAGACAGGATTATTTGTTTCGGTTCACGAAAGGACACTTAGATCGATTTCACCGGAATCATGGTCAGGTCTTCCACCATCCCAATTTCCTTCTGCAGGAAAGGCTCGGCGTACTTCACTCCGGCCAGCATGCCGTAATAACCAGCCATGGTAGCCACGCGGTCGCGAATCTCCGCGTGCGCCGGGAAGTCTTTGCTGCCGGCCCGCTGGTCGGTGAATTGTGACCTGTACGCGTAGATGGATTCCAGCCGCTTTTCGAATTGCGCAGTAATGTCCACGACGAAGCTCGGCCGGATGTCGTAATAAAGAGTCGCGTAAACAATCTTGAAAGGCCGGTGGGGCGGCAGCCCCTGGCCACCAGCGTCTTTGTCAGAAGAACGTTGGCGCGACTCCGCCTGCAGCTCCAGCTTGCTCAGGCCGGAAAGAAAACAGCCTTCGTATCCAACAACAGAACACGTGTAGTGATCTGGATGGCGCCCCTGCCAGTAGGGAAGAATCACCACTCGCGGTCGCTGTTCGCGGATCACGCGGGCGATTTTCAGCCGGTTTTCCCATGTGTTCTCCACCCGGCCATCCGGAATGTCCAGCGCATGGCGGTAGCCGACTTGAAGAATCTTCGCCGCCTCGGCAGCCTCGCGCCCACGATCCTCCGCCGTCCCGCGCGTCCCCATCTCCCCCTGGGTCAGGTCGAGAATACCGGTTCGCAGCCCGCGCTGGGCCATCTTCAGCAAAGTCCCGCCGCAGGTCTGCTCTACGTCGTCGCGGTGGGCTGCAATCGCCAGAACGTCCAGCGCCGGTTCGCTCACTCGAACTCTCCGGACTCGAGCGTTACTTTCTCGCTCACGATCAGCCGGTGCGCAGCCATCTCGCGCACGCGGGGAAGCACGCGGTTCACATGCTCTTCCAGATCGATAAAGGTCAGCACCAGGGGAAGTTTGCCTCCGGCGTCAACCAGCGTCGAGGTCTTCACGCGCCCGCGGCCGGTGAATCCGGCAACGCTGTGCAGGACCGTGGCCCCGGCCACTTGTTGGTCATGAAGATAATTCAGTATTTCGAGATGCAGCGGGCGCCGATGCCACTCGTCGGCCTCATTCAGGTAGACCGAGACTTGCACGGCTTTGCGGGGCTCGGTCATGGGATCGGGCACAGCGCCTCCATCTTATGCGAGATTCTACACATCCTCCATCACGGTTCAAATCGCGCGCGCCACCGCGGCGCCAAGGATGATCGCGCCCAGGCACAGCAGGTTGTTGCTGAGAATGTTGGCGGCGAACATCGTCCAGTGACCCTGCTCGAAGTACGCCATGGTCTCAAAGGCGTAACTGGAGAAGGTGGTGTACGAACCGCAGAAGCCGATGGCTACCAGCCAGCGCCACAGAGGATTGGCGAAGACCCGCTCCGTAGTCCACACCAGAAAGAAGCCGAGGATAAGGCTGCCGGTAAAGTTGATGACCAGGGTGCCGTAGGGGAAGGCGGCGTCGCTGAATCGTGTGATGATCTTGCTGAGAAAATAGCGCAGGTTGGCGCCGAGAATCGCGCCCAGGGAAATCCAGGCATAGGCTCGCCATTCAATCACCAATCGCATGCGGGTGCTCCGTAACTAACTGTAATCTAGTAGGAGTCATCAGCCCGCAGGGCGGTTCAAAGGCGAACTCCATCGCCTGGCTCGCGAACCAACATTTCACTACATTTCCCGGCGCGTGGCAAACTCATGCGGAAAATGCATCAGGAATGGTGCGATTGGGCATGATACTTGCCTCCTCGGCTGGTAAGTATTAGTCTGACAGTCCCGAAATTGATCCCGTCATGACTTCGCTTCCAGAAAGGACCGAGAAACTCTCCGAGCGCCTGGCTTCGACGCTGGACAAACTGCCCAAAGATCCCTCCCCCAAGTTTGTTCATCGCCTGAGAACCACCATCCGCCGAATCGAGAGCCTGGTCGATTATGCTCAGCCGGAACTCGGCCGGAAGCGGGAAAAAGCGCTGGAGAAGCTGACGACCCTGCGCAAACGGGCAGGCAGAGTCCGCGATCTTGATGTCCAAAGAGAACTGTTGAAAGAGATTGCCAATGGCTCCACGGCCGCGGACCGCCAGTCCCTGAGCTTTGCCCTGCAACAACGGAGAGACAAGCAGTCGCGGCGCTTGCTCTCAGCCTGCAAGAAAATTGCCGGCAGCCGCTTCCTTTCTCACGTGGATCGCATCGTGAACAAAGCTGTCGCCGCAGCCACATCAACCGGCCGTGAAAATCCGTTGGCCGCTGCCCGGACGCGCTTCAGCCGGCTTGAAACCGGTTTTCTCGGTGACGTATCGCCCAAGCCGGCCCAGTTGCACCAGGTCCGCATTGAGATGAAGAAGCTCCGCTATATAGCGGAGCTGGCCGAGGAAAGTGCGGAACAACAAAGTTTCAATGCTCAACTGAAAGCGGCTCAGGACGCGCTCGGATCGTGGCACGACTGGCAAGGGCTGGCGCGATCCGTGGAAAAACAATTTCGCAACCGCATGAACTGCCCGTTGATAGTCGAGGCGCGCGCCCTGGTCGCAGCCAAACAGACCACGGCTACTGCCCTGCTCCGCCAGCTCTTTGCTTCGCGTCCCGAACAGCCTGCCGGCAAACGGCCCCGATCTGTCGGTATCGCCCCTGAGTTAACCCGGCGCGCCGGATAAGACATGGCGGTCTTCGCGGCTGTCGACATCGGCTCCAACTCCGTTCGGCTGAGCATTGCCGAGCTGCGCCACGGCCGCCTGATTCCTTTGCACGAAGACCGCGAAGTCACCCGCCTGGGCGAAGGCGTCTTCAAAGACGGCAATCTCGACCCTCAGGCCATGGCCCACAGCCTGAAGGTCCTGCGCCGCTTCAATCGCGCCGTGCAAAGTTTCGCGGTGGAGCGCACCCGCGTGGTGGCCACCAGCGCCCTGCGCGACAGCAACAACGGCCACGTCTTTGCGGACTGGATACGCTCGGCCACCGGGTGGAAGCTGGAGATCATCTCCGGCCTGGAGGAAGGCCGTCTCATCCACTTGGGCGTGCTGGCACGGATGCGGACTCGTCCCGGCCGCATACTGCTGATCGACCTCGGCGGCGGCAGTTGCGAGTTAACGCTCTCCGAGAGAGGGCACATCAAGGAGATCGTGACTCTCCCCCTGGGCGCAGTGCGGCTGACGCAGGAGTTCATCCGCCACGATCCGCCGGCCAAGGAGGAAATGAAGCGACTCGGCGAATTCATTGCCGAGGAAACCGCGCGCATTCCTCGACAAATCACACGCGCCGGCATCGGACTGGCAGTGGCGACTTCAGGCACTGCGGCGGCGCTGAACGGCGCTGCGCAATCCCTCAAGCTGAGCCGCGGCCGCGTCTCGCGATCCGCTATGAAGAAGCTGGCCAAGCGTTTGGCCAAGATGACTCTCCGTCAGCGAGCTGCCATCAAAGGCATCAACGCCAAGCGGGCGGAGATCGTCATCGCCGGGGCGGCGGTCTATTCCCACCTGATGGAGGTGTGTGGCCTGCAGGCCTTTCGCTATTCTCCGCTCGGCCTGCGCGATGGAATCCTGGCGCAGATGGCCGCCGAATATGACCAGCACACCCGCTCTCATCGCCAGCTGGAGTCCGACCGGCATGACATACTGCTGAACATCAGCCGCCGTTACGGGACTGACCTGGTTCACGCCGGGCACGTGCGCGAACTCGCCTGGTCGTTGTTTGACCAGACTCGTTCCATGCACCGCCTGAATCGCGACTATCGCGAGTGGATCGGCGCCGCCGCCATGCTGTACGAAGTCGGCATGTACGTGAACCCGGTGGGGCGGCATCGCCACGCTTATTACCTCGTCTCGCAGTCAGAACTTTTCGGATTCACGCCGTTGCAGCGCCGCATCATCGCCACGCTGGCACGATTTCAGGGAAACTCCCGGCCGCAGCTGCGCGACCGGCTTATCAAGTTGTTGCCGGCGCAGGTGCGCTCCGATGTCATCAAGGCCACGACCCTTCTGCGCGTTGCCCGGTCACTCGATCAGGGCAGGCACGGAGCCGTCCAATCTTTGCGTGCATCGGCCCGCGAAGGCCAGATCGTCATCAACCTCAGAAAGCGAGGGCGGATCGGCGTCGATCTGGAATTGTGGGCGGCTGAGAAAGAAGTGGCTTACTTTCGTGAAGTCTTCGGGCGCGAACTCAGCTTGCGGCTGGCCTGAAGCATCCGCGCCACCTTAGGCGTAGCCAGCCACTGCAGCATGCCTCTTCGCCCGTTGATCTCGACCTTGGCCACTGCGCCTTTTTTGAAATCGATCTGTGCCCCGCCCGCGCCGGCGATGGTTTTGCCCAAAAACTCCGCCAGGCTGGGGTTATGTCCCACCACCATCACCGCGTCGCGGTCGCGCAGCCGGGAAAGCATTGCCTGGAACTGCGCAAACTGCGCCTGCGGACGCAGCGCCTCGTCGATATCGATGGCGCGCTCGAAGGCCAGTTCGTTGGCCACCAGTGACGCGGTCTGCCGTGCCCGCTTCAGCGGGCTGCTGAGAATCTGCTCCACCTGAACATCAAGGTTGGCCAGCATCTGTCCGATGTAACGCGCCTGCAGAATGCCTTCCTCGTCGAGCGGGCGTCGGTCATCCTTGGCCGGATCTTCAACGTGGCTCCCGGCAGAGGCGTGGCGCAGAAAGTAGAGGATCATGGCGGGTTATCGATTGACCGTCTGCCGCGCCCGTGGCCGCGGCGCAGGCTTGGCGGGAAGGAAGATGGGTTCCGGGATGCTCGCCGCCGTCGCGTTGCCTTCAGCCACGGCGATCAGGAATTCCTGGGCTACAAAACGCTGTTCGTCGCGCGGCCGCGGCCTGCGAATATAGCGCCCGGCGCGGTCCAGGAAACGCACCTTGGTGTTGTCCGCCTGGTAGGCTGCCAGGATTTCGTTCTTGATGCGCTGCTGCAGGGAAGGATCCAGGATCGGGCAGAGGACTTCGGCGCGCTCGTAAAGGTTGCGCGGCATCCAGTCAGCACTGGAAATGTAAATTTCTTCGTCACCTCCGTTGTCAAAGAGAAAGATGCGGCTGTGTTCCAGAAAGCGTCCCACAATGCTGCGCACTACAATGTTGTCGCTGATCCCGGCCACTCCCGGACGCAGCGAGCACATACCGCGGACGTTGAGATCCACCTGCACGCCGGCCTGTGAAGCCCGGTAGAGAGCCTGGATAACGTTCTTGTCCAGCAACGCGTTCATCTTGGCGAGAATGCGCGCGCGCCGGCCCGCCTTGGCGTGCTCGGCCTCGCGCTGGATCAATCCCAGAATCGTAGGCGCCAGGTCAATGGGTGAGATGGCCAGCGGCAGATAGCTCGGCGCTTCGGAGTACGCGGTCAGGTAGTTGAATAGCGAGTGCACCGCCGAAGTGATCTCCGGGGAAGCAGTGAGCAGGCTCAGGTCGGTGTAATAACGCGATGTAGCGGGGTTGTAATTTCCGGTGCCGATGTGGACATAGCTCCTGGTCACGCCGTCTTCGTCGTGGCGAACCAGCAGGCACAGCTTGCAATGCGTCTTCAGGCCCACCAGCCCGTGATACACCTGCACGCCTTCGTCTTCGAGCGTTCGCGCCCATTCGATGTTCGAGGCTTCATCGAAGCGAGCCTTCAGCTCCAGCACGGCGATGACTTCTTTTTCTTCCGCAGCTGCGGCAATCAGCGCCCCTATGATGGGCGAGTCCTTGTTGGTGCGGTAGATGGTCTGCTTGATGGAGATCACGTTGGGATCGCTGGCCGCGGTCTTGATGAAGTCCACCACCGACTCAAAGGAGTCATAAGGGTGTTGCAGAAGAATGTCGCGCTTGCGCAATTCGGCGAAGATGCTGTTGCTGGACGGCGGCAGGCGCAATTCGCGCGCCACAAAACTTTTGAACTTCAGGTCGGGGCGCTCGGTGAGCTCATAAAAATTGAACAGCCGCGACAGATTCACCGGTCCCTGGGTGTAGAAGACCTGCCAGTCCTCGAGCTCAAACGTCTGCTGCAGCCGGCGCGCGATCTCGGTGTGGACGCCGGCATCAATCTCCAGGCGCACGGCATCGCCCTTGCGACGGCGGTGAAGCTCCGTGCGCACAGATTCCAGCAGGTTGCGCGCTTCCTCTTCTTCCAGATAGAGGTTGCTGTTGCGTGTGACGCGGAATGACGCGGCAGAAATAATCTCGTAGCCGCGATACATACTCGCCGCGTGGTGCTGCAGCAGGTCGGCGAGAAAGATGTAGTCGATTCCCGTTCTCGAGGGCAACCGCACCAGGCGCGGCAGAACGCGGGGAACGGTGATTACCCCCATGTACGTTCCTGTCGCCCTGCGCTTGCGACGCAGCAACAGGGCAATGCATAAAGCCTTGTTCAGAACGCGCGGAAACGGATGCGCGGGATCGACCGTCACCGGAGTAAGTAAGGGATCAACCTCTTTATCGCAGTAAGCGTCGATGAAGGCCAGTTGCTCGCCGTCCAGGTCCTTGAGTTCGAGGACGCGGATATTTTCCTTGGCCAGCAGCGGCAGCAGCTTTCGATTCCACAGATCATACTGCTCGCGGACGAATTCGTGCGTCTTCTGCGAGATAAGCTCGCGCTCCTGCTGGGCCGATAGCGCGTCGGGACCGGAGTCGACAAAACCCTCTTCAATACGCTGCAGCAGGCCGGCCACACGGACCTCAAAGAATTCGTCGAGGTTGCTGGCGGAAATTGCGAGAAACTTGACCCTTTCCAGCAGAGGATTGTGCTCGTCGTCGGCTTCTTCCAGGACCCGGTGGTTAAAGGCCAGCCAGGAGCCTTCGCGATTGATGTACAGCGCAGGATCGTCGAGCGGACGGTTCATATTATGAGTTCTCGCTGCGAACTTCATTCGCACAACCGGGTAGTGGCCCAACGGACGCGGTTTGTCGATTCAGAAAGTTAAATCGCAGACAACCTCATTATAGATTCTAGCTACGCGCCGCACGCCTCGCGAGTAATCGCGGGAACACCCCCGGTTAAAGCGATGCTCTAGTCCCCGCCCGCGTGATGCCTGACATCTGCACCGCGAACCCAGAAAATCACGTCTTCCGCGATGTTGGTGGCGTGGTCGGCCACCCGCTCCAGGTTGCGGGCGATGATCATGGTGTCCAGCGCATCCCGGTGCGCCTCCAGCCCGTGGGTCATGGCGAAGTCGGCCGCCTCGAAGATTTCACGGTTCATGTCGTCCACCAGATCGTCGCGTTCCAGCACGCTGTGTGCCAGCTCGGCGTCGGCGGTCAGGAAGGCATTCAGCGCGTCGCGCACCATGTTAATGGTTAGCGACGCCATCCTCGGTACATCCACGTTCAGCGACGACTTCGGGTAAGTCACCATGTCCATAACGCGCTCGGCGATGTTAACTGCCTGGTCGCCGACGCGTTCCAGGTCGGCGTTGATCTTGATGCAGGCGATGATGAAGCGCAGATCGACCGCCATAGGCTGCTGCATGGCCAGCAGGTCGATGGAGAGCTCGTCGACTTCGCGCTCGGCGGCATTGATGTTGGGCTCGTCTTTTAAAACGAGCTGGCAGAGCGAGACATCGCGCGTCTGGTAAGCGCGCACCGCGCGCTCCACTGCCTGCTCGGCCATGCCGCCCATGGTCAGAAGCTTCTGTTTCAGGTCGTCGAGACCTTGGTGAAAACGGGTGCGGGTCATCCGAACCTCCCCGTGATGTAGTCCTCAGTGCGCTTGTCGGAAGGTTTGGTGAACATTTTTTCGGTCTTATCAAACTCCACGAGATTTCCCATCAGGAAGAAGGCGGTGTCGTCAGCCACGCGCGCCGCCTGCTGCATGTTGTGCGTCACGATCACCACCGTGTATTCCTTCTTCAATTCGAAGACCAGGTCTTCGATCTTGGAAGTTGAGATGGGATCGAGAGCGGAGGCGGGTTCGTCCATGAGCAGAACATCAGGTTCCACGGCCAGGGCGCGGGCGATGCACAGCCGCTGCTGCTGGCCGCCAGAAAGGCTGGCGCCCGATTTCTTCTTGAGATCGTCTTTGACTTCGTCCCACAGGGCTGATTGCCGCAGCGACCGCTCCACTACCGAGTCGAGCTCGCGGCGGTTCCCGAACCCGTTCAACTTCAACCCGGCGGCGACATTATCATAGATGGTCATGGTGGGAAATGGATTGGCCTTCTGGAAGACCATGCCTACCCGGCGCCGCACTGACGTCGGCGAAACCCCTTTCCCGTAAACCTCCAGATCGCCGATCGCCACATTGCCCTCGACGCGCGCATCGGGAACGGTCTCATGCATGCGGTTCAGGCAGCGAACGAAAGTTGATTTCCCGCATCCCGACGGGCCGATGATGGCCGTCGCCCGCTTCGCCGGAAGCTCCAGATTGATCCCGAAGAGCGCCTGCTTGTTGCCAAACCAGGCGTTGAGGTTGTGAACGTGAATCGAGGTATCCATCAGTTGGCACCCTTGATCGCGCCGCGGCTGGAAATCCAGCGGAAGAGGATAACCGTCAGCATGATGATCGTGATCAGCACCAGCGCCCCCGTCCACGCCTGCTGGTGCGCCTGTTCGTAGGGCATGATGGCGTAGCTGAAAATCTGCAGGGGTAGAGCCGCGGTCGGCTGGTCGAGCCGCAGGTTCCAGTACATGTTGCCGAAAGCGGTAAACATCAGGGGCGCAGTCTCGCCGGCGATGCGGGCGAAGGCCAGCATGACGCTGGTCAGAATCCCGGAGCGGGCCGTCGGCACGATGACTGATACGATCGTGCGCCAGTGGGGAATTCCCAATCCCCAGGCAGCCTCACGGACAGGTTGCGGCACCAGCAGTAGAACCTCTTCCGTGGTGCGCGAGATCACCGGGATCATCATGATGCCCAAGGCCACGCTACCCGCCAGCAACGAGAAATGCTTCTGGCTGACCACGACCAGCGCCCACGCCGTCATGCCGATGACGATCGAAGGAACCCCATTCAGCACATCAGCGGTAAAGCGGACGATGTTGCCCCATCTGTTCCGCCCGTACTCCGCCATATAGATCCCCGTGCCCATGCCCAGCGGCACGCCGATGACGCTGGCCACTCCCAGAATCTCCAAGGAACCGACGATGGCATTGGCCAGACCACCCCCGGTTTCGCCGATGGGCTTGGGGATCTGCGTTATGAAAGCCCAGTTCAATCCGGGCAGGCCGCGGACTACCACTGTTCCCAGAATCAGGAACAAAGGAACGGTCACGATGAGAGCGGCCAGCGTGATCGATCCCAGCGCCAAACCATTGGTCAGACGGCGGCGCAGGCTGATGTGTTGGGAATGCGTCTTAGGCAATGGCCCTCGCTGCCGTGCCACGGGTGATGGACCAGACCAGCAGCCCGGCTAAGGCGTTCACCACCAGGGTGATCGCGAAGAGGACTAGCGCGCTCTCCATCAGCGCGCTCAAATGCATGTTGCTTACTGCTTCCGCGAACTCGTTGGCCACGGAACCTGCCAGCGTATAACCGGGCGCGAAAAGTGACTTGGCAATTTCGGCGCGATTGCCGATCACCATGGTCACAGCCATGGTCTCGCCGAAGGCCCGTCCCAGGCCAAGGATGATCGCACCGAGGATTCCGGCCCGCGCATTGCGCAGCACCGCCATCCGCAGCATCTCCCACTTGGTGGCCCCCAGCGCCAGCGCGGCTTCGCGCTGCTGGCGAGGCACGGCCATGACCACCTCGCGCGTGATCGAAGAAATGATCGGCAGGATCATGATGGCCAGAATGCATCCTGCGGCCAGCATGCCGTAGCCGTACTTGGGGCCGGTGAATAGCCCCGTCCAGCCCAGGTACCTGGCCAGGAACGGTTCCACCCAGACGCGTAGAAAAGGCGCCAGAACGAAGATGCCCCACAGACCATAGATCACGCTGGGGATCGCCGCCAGAAGTTCAACCAGGAGTGACAGAATCGGCCGCAGGCGCCGGGGACAGATTTCAGTCAGGAACAAAGCCGTTCCCAGTGACAACGGCACCGCGATGATCACCGCCAGAAACGATGAGACCAGCGTTCCGTAGATCAGCGGCAGCGCGCCAAAAACCTCTTCCACCGGGTCCCAAACGCTGTGAATGAGGAAACCAAAGCCAAATTTGCCGACGGAAAGCGCTGATTGTGAGATCAGCTCGTAGAGAATCAGGCCCACGCTCGCTAACAGCGCCAGGGCGCAGGCTACGACTATTGACCGGAATGCGGTGTCGGCCACGAAACTGCTGCGGGTCCGGAGCCGCTGCCGAACCACCAGCTCCAGCTTCGCAGGTTCGGCGGTTGAAGAGGCGGGAATCTCCGACCGTACCGGCGGCTTGGGCACTGTCAGCATGCGAAAACCGTATCAGACAATTGTTACAGCTCTGTTAAAACCAACGCCGGACAGCTAGGCGTCCGGCGCTTTGTAGGGGAACTGGCATTCGGCGCGAGACGGCAGGTTTTCACCTGCAGCCTAATTGAACTGCTTTTTGGCCTGTTGGCCCTTAACCTTGATCTGCTTGATGCGTGCCTTAACTTTGCTGGCCACAACGCTGGGCAGAGGAGCGTACTGCAGTGTGGAAGTCATGTCCTGGCCGTGGGTGACCATCCAGTTGAGGAAGTCCACAAAAGCCTTTTCCTTGCCTGCGTCGCTCCACTCCACCGGGACCAAGAGCCAGGTGAAGCTGCTGATAGGGTAGACGTCCTTTCCAGGCGCATTAGTGATGGAGACGCGGAAATCATCGGGCATATCTTTCACTGCAGCGGCTGCTGCGGTCACCGAGGCCAGGCTGCCCTTCACGAAGATGCCCGCCGTGTTCTGCACGCTGCCGTAAGGCATATTGTTGGAGAGCGCATAGATCAGCTCAACGTAGCCAATCGCTCCCTCCGTCTGCTTTACTGTCCCGGATACGCCTTCATTGCCCTTGCCGCCCAGGCCCACCGGCCAGTTGATGCCGGTGCCTTTCTTGGGACCGTTGGCCCAGTCCTGGCTGACCTTCGACAGATAGTCGGTGAAGATGTAGCTGGTTCCGCTGGGATCGCTGCGATGGACCACCACGATATCGGTGTCCGGCAGCTTGACTCCGGGATTCAGTTTGGTGAGCTGCGGATCGTTCCACCTCTTGATCTTTCCCAGATAGATATCGGCAATGACCGGACCGGTGAATTTCAGCTCACCGCTCACTCCGGGAATGTTGTACGTCGGCACCACAGCTCCCAGCACCGTAGGGATGTGGAAGAGCTTGAATGGAGTCTGCTGGATCTGGTCGTCGGTCATGGGGCCATCGCTGGCGCCGAAGTCGACGGTTCCGCTCTGCAACTGGCGGATGCCGCCGCCGCTTCCGATTGACTGGTAGTTTATTTTGATGTCCGGATGCAGCTTGTGGTACTCATCGAACCACTTGGAATAGATGGGATTGGGAAACGTAGCTCCGGCCCCATTCAAGTTTGTCTCAGCCACCGCACCGCCCAGTGCCAGGGTCAAAAACAGAGCGATCAGATAATTACGGCGCATGCCACCCTCCAGAAAAAGATTCCTTCCGTTTTGGGCTAACCCCGATTTATAAGAAACCTGTGTTACAAACAGGTTAAACCGCGATGAATACAGGATAAAAAAGGGGGCGGAAATAGGGATAACGGCGATGAGAGCGGTCAGCTTGCGCAAGCCTCGTGAACTGCTCCCGCTTTGGGCAGCGAGAAGAAGAAAGAAGACCCATGTCCCACACTGCTCTCCACCCGGACTGAGCCGCCATGGTTCAGGACAATGTGCTTTACGATCGCCAGCCCCAGTCCTGTTCCTCCGGTTTCCCGGGAGCGCGTCTTGTCCACCCGGTAGAAGCGTTCAAAGATGCGCGGCAGGTGCTCGGAGGCGATCCCCGGCCCGAAATCCTGGACAAAGAACTCCACATCGTCAGCCGATTCACGCGCTCCCAGAACTACTTTCTTGCCGTTCGGCGCATAACGCAGAGCATTGCTCACCAGGTTTCCCAGCACCTGATGGATGGCGTAGGAATCGGCCACCACGTTGGTTTCTGTAATGCCGGCGGCGCTTAGCTCGATTCCGGCGGACCGCGCATCTTCCTGCAGCGATGAGATCGCCTCCATCACCAGCAAGCGTGCAGAATGCGGCTTCAGATCCAGCTTTTCTTCGCCGGATTCCACCCGCGCCAGAACCAGCAAGTCTTCGGTGAGGCGGCTCATGCGCTCGGCGTTGCGGCGGATGACCTGCAGAAAATCGCGCGTGTTGCCGTTGGCCAGCTGATCGGAATCCAGCAGCGTCTCCGCGTATCCGCGGATGGAAGTCAGCGGCGTCCGCAGCTCGTGGGAAACGTTGGCGATGAAGTCGCGGCGGGTCTTCTCCACCCGCTCAATCTCCGAGATGTCGTGGAAAACCGTAACCACGCCGCCGTCCGGAAGCGGCTCGGCTGTGATGGAAAACGCCCCCCTCCCGGCCAGCGACAAGATGATCGTGCTCTGTCTCTGGCGCGATTCGAGAACGGCGTGCACAATCCTGAGGAAGTCGGGGTGACGCACCGACTCAGTGACCGCAGCATCTACGCGCACCGGGCGGCGAATGATCTCGGCGATGGCCTTGTTGGCCCAGCGCACCTTCATCTCCCGGGAGACGGCCACCACGCCGTCCTGCATGCTGTTGAGCAGCGCTTCCAGTTCGGCGCGACTCTCGCGAACCGCGGCGAAGTTCTGCTCCAGCCGGCGCGCCGTCCGGTCCAGCGCTGCCGCTACTTGTGCTATTTCGTCACTGGTGTGCTCGTCGATCCGCGCGGAAAGGTCGCCGGCGGCGATTTTTTCGGCGAAATCCACGATCCTCTTCAGCCGCCGGGCCATGTTCTGCGCCACTGCGCCCGCCAGGATCAGCGCGAACAGCAGTGCCAGGCCGGCGGCGCGAAGCAGCGTGTTGCGGATCTCAGAGTTGTGACTGCGAATCGCCGAAAGTGGATAGGCCAGCCGGGCCACGCTGGTGCCGCTGGGCACCGCGACATAGAGAAACTCCGTGCCCACGGTTTTGCTGAGCCTGCTGGAAGTCCCGGTCTGCCCCGAGAGCGCGGCAGCTACCTCCGGACGGCGGGCGTGGTTTTCCATGGTTTTGGGATCGGCTTCAGAGTCTGCCAGCACGGATCCTTCGCGGGCGATCACGGTAACCCGCGTCTCGGTGATCCTTGCTTCGTCCTCGGCCATCTGTTGCAGCGAGTGCTGGTGATCGTTCTCAATGCGCAAGGCGAAGCTCTGCGCGTTCTGGCGCATCAGCCGCTCCAGATCGCTGCGCGCGGAGTTTTCCCAGGTTCGCAGGATGCTGATGTACATGGTGAGAGTGGCCATAGCCACCACTGCGGCCAGCGCCGCCAGCATCTTGCTGAAGATCCGGCTTCTCATTTCCCGGCCTCGAACTTGTATCCCGCTCCGCGGATGGTTCTTAGGTAGCGGGGCTCCTCAGGATTGGGTTCGATCTTCTCGCGCAGGCGACGAATGTAGACATCAACCGAGCGCGGGGTGACGAAGGACATGTCGCGCCACACCGCATCCAACACCTGATCGCGGGTGAACACCTTTCCCGGATGTGAAGCCAGAAATTGCAGAAGCCGAAATTCCGTCGCCGTCACGCTTGCCGGCTGGCCGCGGACGGTCAGGGTCACAGCCTCCGCGTCCAGTTCGAAGTCAGGTGTGGATATGTTGGTCGTCAGCGGTCGCTCGAAGCGCCGCAGTACCGCTTTCACTCTTGCTACCAGTTCCCGCGGGCTGAACGGTTTGCTGATGTAGTCGTCGGCCCCCATCTCCAGGCCCTGAATGCGGTCTGCCTCGGCGGACTTGGCGGTGAGAAAGATAATGGGTATTCTCGCCAGATCCCGGCTCTGCCGGATCTGCCGGCAGACTTCAAAGCCGTTGAACCCGGGAACCATGATGTCGAGGATAAAAAGCACGGGCGCATGCTCGCGCGCCAGGGGGACGACCTTATCGCCCGACGAGCACAACTGGACGATAAAGCCGGCCTGCTGCAGTTGGTAGGCCACCAGCGCGGCGATATCGCGGTCGTCCTCAAGAATAATGATGTGCTGCTTCACGTTGCCGTCTACCCGAGTGAAATGATTCTAACCGAACGCGTTCGTCCCAAGGCGCGCTCCATTAACCCGCCGGCCCACGTTTGGGTAAGCGTGCGGACTGCTGCTACGATGTTGAGGTGAGACCTCCGAAAATTCTTCTCTTGAGAAAAACCCAGTTCCTGGTGCTTGCTTTGTGCCTGGCGGCCTGCGCCGCCGCACTTCCGCCGGCCAATCTTCCGCCAGTCCCGAATACCGTGGACGCAATCACGCCGACCGAACTGCGTATGCATCTGGACTTTCTGGCCTCTGAGGAATTGGGCGGCCGCTATACGCTGTCCCCAAGCTTTGCCATCGCCGCGCGCTACCTGGCGGCGCACCTGGCGGCTTATGGCTTCAAGGGCGCGGGCGATCACGGCGGCTTTCTGCAGTCGTTCGAGGTTATCTCCGGCAAGCCCGACGCCAGTTCATCTCTTGTGGTCACTATCGCCGGGAAGGTTAAAACCTACGAACTAGGGGATTTCGGCTTCAGCATGGGGGCAGGAAACGCCGATGTTCAGGCCCCAATTGTCTTTGTCGGGGCGGGCATATCTTCGGCCGCGCAGAAGCATGACGACTACGCCGGTCTCGACGTCAAGGGAAAAATTGTGCTGGTCGCGCCAGGCGGCGCAGGCCTGGATCCCTCCGTACTTGATGACAGCGAAGAGGGCGAAGGCGCCGCACAGGCCCGCGGTGCGGTGGCCATCCTAAAAATTCCTTCGCAACACTTTGCTTCCTATATGAAAGGTCCGGGTTACCGCGATCGGATTTTGCAGCGCGAAGAAGTACGCCTCGCTCAGGAGGCGCAGAATGCTCTGCCGACGGTCACGGTGGGACCGGACCTTGCCGACAAACTGCTCGCGTCAATCGGACTCAGCTCGAGCGCCATTTATGCCGCTGTGGACAAGAAGCAGTATCTTGCGCCGAAAGCCCTCGACGCTTCTGCCCATGTGACGTTGCACGTGCATCAAAGCCGGACCACCACCCAGAACGTGGCCGGCATCCTGGAAGGAGCCGATCCCCAGTTGCGCAACGAGTATGTGGTTTTCAGCGCGCACTACGATCATCTGGCTACCAGCCCCAGCGGCCAGGTTTATCCCGGAGCCGACGACGACGGCTCGGGCACCACGGCTGTGCTGACCATTGCGCACGCTCTGGCGATGAACCGGCCCCGGCGCTCCGTGTTGATCATGTTCCATGCCGGAGAAGAACTGGGCCTGCTGGGCTCCGAGTACAACACCCAATACGCCCCGGCCGTGGCCTTGAATAAGCTGGTCGTCGACCTGAACATCGATATGATTGGGCGTTCCAAGTCACCTGGAGACACGGAAACCGCGGACGAGCACTTGAGCCCGGCGAACACCGTTTATCTGGTGGGAGCTGGCCGGATCAGCCCGGAGCTACGCCAAATCAGCGAAGACACCAACGCACAGTTTGAAAGGCTCAAACTGGACTATTACTACGACGACCCGCGCAATCCGGAACGCATATATTTCCGCTCAGATCACTGGAATTACGCCCGGCACGGCGTGCCCGTCATTTTTTACTTCGACGGCATCCACGCCGACTATCACCGGCCCACTGACACCATCGATAAAATCGATTTCACCAAACTTACCCAGATCACGCGGCTGGTGTTCGAGACCGGATGGCGCATCGCCAACCTGGATCATCGCCTCTCCAAAGCACAGTAGAGGATTTGCCGAGGGACGCTGCCTAGTTCTTCGAGCGGCGACTCTCTTTCGGAGAGGGCGCCCCTTCCTGCATGTAGTTGTCGATCACCCGGTCCAGGCGCTCGAAGAATGATCCTGACTGCTTCTGACTTGCGGTTTCCGGGGGCAAGAGCGCCTTCAGCAACTCCGTGGCCCGCGCTAACTCCCGTTCGCGGCCGCTGTTATCGCCCGCCGGGGCCAGGTTTCCACTCTCGCAGAACCAAAGAATGCTGCGCAGGTGATCGAGAGCATTCTTGAAGTCCATCAGAACGCCGGCCGCGCCCGCCTGTTCCAGCAAGGTTCGCCGGTCAAGCAGCTCTGCCGGGTCGGTAATCTGTCCGTAAATTTCCGCTTTAAGGGCGCCCAATTCTCCGGTGATGGTTTTGATGCGCTCCAAAACGTGTTCCGGCGACGGCAGCGCGTTATGGAGCGGGAGGGGTGAAGGCGGCCTTTTCCCGCCGATTGATTTCATGGTGCTGTCCTCAAACATGGAAGGTGACACGCAGCAGGTAACATAGACCGCCTTGCCGGCGGTCGGTACAGGAATTTGCGATGTTACCAAGAGATACAACAGGAACAGCAAGCACGAACAGATTGGTCAAACGATCCTTCGCGCCAGCACCAGGGTGACGTCGTCAGGCTGCTCGTTGGATCCGATCCAGTCCATTACCGCTGCCACGGCGTGTTCGCAGATACGTTCCAGCGGCAGGTCGCGGTAACTGGCAATGGTTTCCACCAGGCGCTCTTCGCCGAACTCACCGTATTCGTTCTCCGGTTCGGTCATTCCGTCGCTGAAGGCGATGAAAAGGTCCCCAGGGTAGAGCTCGACTGTCTGTTCCTCGTACTCGACGAAATCAAAGAGTCCGACCACCGTACCGCCAACGTCAAGCCGGCGGATGTTGCCGTCGCGGCCGAGGATGATAGGCGGAAGATGGCCGCCGTTAGAGCAAGTCAGGCGGCGGCTCTCGTCATCGTAGAAGCCGAGAAACAGGGTTGCGTATTTTTCCGGGGCCGTGCTGTGGTAGAGGTGGCGGTTTAAAAGTAGTAGAGTCTCCGCGGGAGAAGGTCGCGCAATTTTTGGCTTGGCGGCGGTCAGCAGCGACGGTCCGGTGCCGTAGGAAGCTATTGCCCCCGCTTCCAGAGCCTGCTCCTGCTGGTAGGCACGAATGGCGGAGTGAATCGTGGCCATCAGCAGCGCCGCGGAGATGCCCTTGCCCGAAATGTCGCCCACAGCGATACCGATCTGGGCAGAGCTATAAGAGAGAAAATCGTAGTAGTCGCCGCTGACGATGCGCGCCGGGCGGCACGTGCCGTAGACCTCCAGCGTCTGCGTGCCCGACGCCGCCTGTGGGAAAAGTTGTGACTGCACCTCATGGGCAATCTCCAACTCGCTTTGCAAACGCTCTTTTTCTTTCTGCTCAGCAATCAGCTTCTCCAGCGAATCGGTCATGGAGTTGAAGGCTGTCTGCAACGCGCCCAGCTGGTCTTTGTGGCGAACCTGAATGCGATGGCTGAAGTCGCCGCGATTGATGTGCTCCGTCGCTTTGTACAGGTTGGCGACCGAGTACGTCAGCGTACGCGTGAGGCGGATGCCGATCAGCCAGGCAATGAACATGATCAGCCCGAAGGTTGCCGCCAATACTGCCAGCAAGATCAAAACGATGTCAGCCCACTTGCTGGCCGAGCCTGAAAGCCGGGAATAGAGGGAAGCCGCCCGCATCGTCCCCATCAGCAACACGCTGTCCGTTGTTGCCCCTGTCTTCCAGTTTGGCAGTTGGATCAGCGAGTAATAGCTGAACTCGCGGTCCCACCGGTTCTCGGGTGAAGGCAGGGATCCCGCGGAGAGTCCTGACGCTTGTTTTCCATTGATATCGACGGTGCCGCGGGCAAAATTCAGTTCGATGTTGTTGTCGTCGCCCTGTTTGGTTTCTGGCGGTACAAAAACCGTCATCGGTCCCAGCTTGGCGGCGATGGCGGCAAGGAGCTTCTTGTCCAGCGGCACGCTCGAAACCACCGTAACCTTCCTGGGGCCCGCATTTACTACATTGGCGGCGCGCAGAAAAAGCTGTCCCTGATCGGCGACCAATCCGTGAAAGCCATCCTTGAGCCATGCGGGCTGCTGTGACTCGGTCAGGACGGAAACCGTGCGCCCCGGAAAAACCTTGTCGTCAGCGACCGGCGTCTCGCGGGTACCTGCCTTCTGTGAGCTCGGGCGCGCCAGCCAGGCGTCGGCAGTTACAGAATTGGCCTCCTGCAGACGCTGTGCCCTAGCCTCAATCTCCGATACTGCAATGTAGGCAGCGAACTGACCGCCCAGGAAATAAGTGGAAATGGAAACGATGAGCAGAACCAGGGCAATCGGCAGCACGCCGATGAACAGGTAGGTCACAATCAGGCGGTTGCGCACGCTCCACATGATGTGGTCGCGAAACCAGCGCAGGCCCAGGCTGACCACCAGAATCGCCAGAACCAATCCCAGGAAACTGATCCATCCCCCGAGGGAACCAGCCACCGCCACTCCGCCGAAGATTCGCACAATCCAGTGCAGCACGATCAAGACCAGCTCTACCCCGGCAAGGTAAGCGGTGAACCGTGCCAGACGACTGCGCACCAACTGTGGCAGTTTTTCCCGGATTCTTCCCCAGAAGTTCAAGCTGCTTCGATTATAGCGGCAGGTCAGCGATACGACGGAGGCTCGTACTCGTCATCGAGATCGTCGTCCCGGTAGTCAAAATCTGCATCGCGGGACGGCTCAGTGGCGGCTTGCCGGGGCGCGAATTCTGAGGCCAGGTGAGCCCCGGCCAGCAGCATCAGGCCGGAAAGAAAGGCCCAGAACATCAGCGTCACAGAAATTGAAAATGGGCCGTAAACCTCCTGGAAGTCGAGCCAGGGAAGGGCCTTCATGTACGCGTACTTTGACGCTTCCCAGAGCACGCCCATGGCCATGGCCGCGGGGAAGACGTGGCGCGCGCGCACATGCCCGTTAGGGAGCAGCCAGTAGATCAGGAAGAAGATCCCGATACTAGCCAGCAACGCGCAGGCCTTCATGAAAACGAACGTCGCGGTCTTGAACAGGAAGTTGTCGTTGTGTCCCAGGAGCAATGTGTGCAGCATGAGCTGGTTGCCTGTTGCCAGGCCCACCGAGGCCACGGCCAGTAAGCCGCAGGAAAAGGCGAGTCCCAGCGACACGATCTGGTTGCCCAGGTAGGACCGGTTCTTGCCGAAGCCCCATATGCGGTTCAGGGCGACCTCGAGGGGAACGAAGACGCCGGTGGAAGTGACCAGGAGAATGAAAATGGATGCCAGCTTGGCCCCCTTGTGGATGCGCACCAGGGCGTCAAGATTACGGGCCACAAAGTCCTGGCTCACCGGCAGGTGATCTTTCAGTAACTGCAGCACCACGTTAGACATGGCGGTGGAATGAAAGGCATTGCGAGTGAGCCATAACAGCAGGACTACAAAGGGGAAGAACGACAGAATAGCGTTGGCCGCCACGGAAAAAGCGAAGGTGTGGGCCTCGGTCTTCATCAAGTAGCGCAGTGTAGGAATGCCGCGGTGGCTGATCATTCGCTTCCATGGATCCAACAGCAGGCGTGTCAGCCATGATGGCCGGGTGGGAAGTGTGCTAGCCGGGGCGGAAGCGCTTTCAGATGCCATGGAAACTTAAACCGAATCGTATCAGATTATTTAGAAAGCGCTCAGAAGTTCTGCAGATTGCAGAGTAAATCTTTTATATTCAATTAGTTGACTGAATATTTGAATTTTCTTAAGAAAGTTCTTTACAACCAGCTGAGTTCCTGAATATTATGCCTTGCTCCCACCGATTTTTGGGAGCATTTGGGTTGGTGTTGTGCAGCAGTGGAACTTCAGAAAACGAGAAGGTTGCAGAACGCGGGCACGGTTTGTCAGCGCTCAGCAACCGTTTTTTGTTTCGGGGGAACGCTGCCCGGCAAAGCAACAACCTCTTCTCTTTCCTGTCGATGGATGCAGGGGAGATTTATTTCTGACTGAGGCGAAAGGAGTTTGAGCTGTGAGAGAGAAGGGTACTGTGAAGTGGTTCAACGGTGCGAAAGGTTACGGGTTTATTCAACGTTCAACCGGGGAGGACGTGTTCGTCCATTTCTCCGCAATCCAGGAAAACGGCTACCGGACATTAAACGAAGGGGAAACCGTAGAGTTTGAGCTCTTGAAGGGGCCCAAGGGTTATCTCGCCGCGAACGTTATGCGTGGCGCCAGCTAGACCAGGAGAATAAACTCAAAAAAAATGCAGGCCCCTTGCCCGCGGCGAGGGGTTTTTTGCAGTTTGCCGGCTGTCCGCTTTTTCACCCGAACAACGCCAGTTGCTGGTCCAGCCACGGCTGAGGCAATGCTTTTTCCCAAGGCTCACGCCAGCGGTCGCCCCCTACGCCGTACCGCGCCCTATACCTGCCGACCAGATCTGTGATTCTTTTCTGGTACGCGGCGGAGACGAACGCGTTTTCTGAATAGCGCTTTTCGTAGGATTTCACCAGCTCCGGAAAGTTCTCCTGGAGAAACGGCAGGAAGACTTTGGCGGAGCAGGGCTTCAGGAAGAGACTCTGCGTGTTCACAAAGTGAGCGCCGGCCTGCGCCGCCGCTGCCACCAGATCTTCCAGATCCCGAGGCTGGTCGGTGATGCCGGGCAATACCGGCGCGCAGTTGACGCCGACATGAATGCCCGCACGCGTGAGCCGGCGGATAGCGTCCAGACGCAGATCGGGCCGCGGCGCTCGCGGCTCCAGTATTCGCGCCAGGTCGGTCTTTATTGTAGTCACAGTCAGCACCACCGTAAGCCGGTTGCTGCGCGCGATGGCCTGCAGCACCTCCAGATCGCGCAGCACCAGGTTCGACTTGGTTACAATCCCCAGCTTGAAACCCTGGTGGCGTGCGAATTCTTCCAGAATGCTGCGCGTGATCCCAAATTTTCTTTCCGCGGGCTGGTAGGGGTCGGTAGCCGTTCCCATGGCAGTGCTTTCGTCCGGACGGACCTTCTTCAATTCCTGCCGCAGCAGCCATCCAGTGTGCTGCTTGACGTAGATCTTGCGCTCGAAGTCCAGGCTGTCGCGCAACTCCATAAACTCGTGGGTATAACGCGCGTAGCAGTATTTGCAGGCGAACTCACATCCGCGATAAGGGTTGATCATCCACTCAAAGGGCATCCGCGGCGAGTTGCAGCGCGTGAGCACGCTGCGGTTTTCCAACGTGAGATACTCCACCTGATTGCCCTCAGCCAGCGCCTCCCCGTGGGCTGCCAGGCGGGCTATGCCGACCAGAGGCGACGTGGACTCGAGATTGGGAAACAAGGAAGCCATAGCAGATTCGCTTTTTATTCGCTTAGTAAATTGTACAACAGATGGTCAGGATTGCAAAAGCCCATTGCCAAGCTTGAGAATCTTGGGGTCGGAGTCGGAGAGATGAGCCAATCGTCCGGCAGCAGAGCGGCAAGAATGACGTTTTTTCTATACCTGGGGACAGCTGCGCTTGCCCAGACCGTTCAGCACGCGGAAAAATTTACCGGCACCGATGGCGGAGAGAAGATCGCCAAATGTCTGGCCGCCTTGCCCGCGCAAGGTGGAGTCTGTGATGCCCGCGAGCTCTCCGGCCAGCAGGCCGCAGCGGTTGGATTCACCGTCGGTGCACCGGGCAAGCCGGCTGAGCTTCTACTCGGTCCGGTCACGCTCATGACTCGCGGCACGATTCACGTTCAGGCCAAGAGCTCCATCGTGGGCATGCCAGCGGCCATGGGGATCGGGTCTGACCAGTCGCCCACCGTCATCAAGGCGGCCGACAGCGCCAGCCTCCCCGCCGTGGTTCAGCTTGATGGCTCGCTGGCCGTGCTTCAAGACGTCACCGTTGACGGTAACAAATCGGCGGCGCCGGGAAGCGGCGCGGGCATTCTCGTGAACCAGGCCAATCGGGTGGAGATGTTTCGCGTGACGGCGCAGAACTCGCCCGGGTATGGAATCGAGCTCTTCTCTTCACCTCGCAACGAATCCTGCTGCGCCAAGCTTTCGAAGATTATGTCGCTGGCGAACGGCGGCGCCGGATTGCATTTGGCCAATACCGCCGACGTCTTTGTTTCCCTCTCTGAGTTCGAGAACAACGGAACCTTTGGAATCGAGCTGAACAACTCGCCGACGGCGAGGATCGAGCACAGCGACATCGGGGGGAACAAACTCGACGGCATCAGAATCTACGGCACCGCCGATTCGCCGCTGCAGGCGAACCGCCAGATGATTATCGGCAACCAGTTCGGCAACAACGGCGGCCACGACATCAACATCGCCGGCTACGACGAGAAAGGCAGGAAGCAGGTCTCCACCGGCAACCTGATTTCGTCCAATGAGTTCATCGGCAGCCCCACGCGGCCTCCGGGGTACGACGCGGTGCACGTGGTGGATAGCGGCGACAACACCATCGTCGGCAACAGTTTTTCTGCGCCGGCAGGACATCCTTACAAAGCGTGCATTGGAATATCCGGACCGCACGAGCGTCCTGACCAGGTCACGGGAAACACCTGCACCGCCAGCGCTGCCGCCGGAAAGACCGGATTCACCGGCGGACCGACAACCGTCTTCGGCGAGAACCTCGGCAAAACATCGCCCTCGCCGACACCCACGCCGCACTAAGTGCGCGCGCGTTTTTACTCTTCTTCACACTCGCGAAGCTGCCGTCCGCTTCGCAGCGCTCACCCTGTGCTACATTCAAGTCAGACTTCACTATGGCAGAGCGTGCGACTCCGCGCTGGCTGGATCTTCTCTACGTCATTTTCCTGGCCGGGCTCGCGCTTTTGCCGCCGCTGCGCGAATATCACAAGCATCTCATCCTGCTGGGCATCGCGATCTTCCAACTCCTCGAAGCCACGTTCGTTCGCGCGGCAGGCAAGATCGGTCCTTACTGCGCGGTCGCGATAAAAATCTCGCTCGCCACCATCCTGATCGGGCACACCGGAGATCCGGCGCCCATCAACAGCAGCTACTGGCCGATCTTCTGGCTACCCATCATCACTGCGGCAATCTATTTCGGCCCGGTCGGCACCCTGATCTGGAGCACACTGGCTTCGGGAGCCTATTGCTCCTACCTGATCCCGGCTCTCCAGCAATATGAGATCAACGAAGAGAACGTGGGCGAGCTGGTGCTGCGCATCATGTTTCTGTTTCTGGTGGGCATGGTGGTGAACCGATTCTCTGTCGAGTACCGCCAGCAGGTGCGCCGCTACCAGAACGTCTCGGAGACGCTGAGCGAAGCCAACCGCAGCCTGCGCCAGGCCCAGGCCGAGGCGCGTCGCGCGGAGCGCCTGGCGGCGCTGGGACAACTCTCGGCCGGCCTGGCCCACGAGATTCGCAATCCGCTGGGCGTGATCAAGGGATCGGCGGAGATGCTGCAGCAGAAAGTCGCGGGCTCTGACAGCGTCTCCCGGGAACTGGCCGGGTTTATCTACACCGAAGTTAACCGCCTGAGCGCACTGGTTGGACGGTTTCTGGATTTCGCCCGTCCCTCAAAGCTGGAGCTGCACGCGGAGAACCTGAGCGAAGTCATGGAGCGCGCGTTGAAAGCTGCCGCGCAGCAGGGAATCCCGGCTAACGTTCAGGTTGTGCGCGAATTCGCGGACGACCTTCCACCGGTGATGATCGACCGCGAGCTGTGTGAGCAGGCCTTCGTCAACCTGTTGTCGAACGCCGGCGAGTCGATGGGCGACGAGGGTGGCGATCTGCGCGTGAGAATCTATCCCCGCGCCGGTGAAGACAGCGCGGGACTGAAGGTGGTGGTCGAAGTCGAAGACACCGGACCCGGCGTCCCCGCGGAGATGCGCGAGCAGATATTCAATCCCTTCGTGACCACTAAGAAATCGGGTGTGGGACTGGGCCTGGCGATTGTTTCGAAAATAGTAGACGCCCACGGCGGCGAAGTGGCGCTGTGCGAGGTACCGGAGCACGGAGCTTGCTTTCGGCTGACCTTCCCGGCGGAGCAAAAATCCGCCACGGAAGGACAGCGGCAGGGAGAAAGCGGATGATTAATGCATCGGTTGGGATTACGGGACACACTCCTCAGTCCAGCGGCCTCACGCGTACGTTCGTGTCCCCGTGTTAGATTTCGATAGATAAATGGCAACCATTCTTATCGTCGAAGACGAGCCGCGCATGCGCCGGCTGCTGGAGATCAGCCTCAGCGAGGATGGGCATATTGTGCGCATAGCGCCTGACGCCGAAGCCGGCCTGAAGAGCCTGGCTCGCGAGCCCGCCGACGTGGTAGTTACCGACCTCAAGCTCCCCGGGATGAGCGGTCTGGAATTTCTGCAGGAGGCACGGAGAATGAACTCGGGCATTCCCGTGATCGTGATGACCGCCTATGGCTCGGTTGAAACTGCGGTAGAAGCCATGAAGGCCGGCGCCAGCGACTATGTGCTCAAGCCCTTCACCATCGCTGAGATGAAGCTGGTGATCGCCAAGGAGCTTGACGTTCAGCGGGTGCGGGATGAGAACCGTTCGCTCAAAGAAGCTCTGGGCAAGCGCTACCAGTTCCACAACATCGTGGCCCGCAGCGCCAAGATGCAGGAAGTGCTGGCGCTGCTGGAACGCGTGGCGGCCACCAATTCCACTGTGCTGATCGGAGGAGAAAGCGGCGTCGGCAAAGACCTGGTGGCCCGCGCCATTCACCAGAATTCGCGGCGGGCATCGGGTCCGTTCATCAAGGTCAACAGCACCGCCGTGCCCGACACGCTTTTTGAAAGCGAGCTCTTTGGTTTCGAGAAAGGAGCTTTTACCGGGGCTCTGGCCAGCAAACCGGGCAAATTCGAACTGGCCGACAAAGGCACGCTCTTTCTCGACGAGATCGGCGACGTTCCGGCGCAGATTCAGGTCAAGCTGCTGCGCGTTCTGCAGGAGCGCGAGTTCGAGCGACTGGGCGGCACCAAAACATTGAAAGTCGACGTGCGCCTGATCGCCGCCACCAACCGCGACCTGCGCGCTGCGCTTGAGGAAGGCACCTTCCGCGAGGACCTTTATTACCGGCTGAACGTGGTGCCGATCGATATTCCGCCGCTGCGCGAGCACAAAGAAGACATTCCCGACCTGGTCAAACACTTCTTTGCCCGCTTCGCGCGCGAGAATGAGAGCGCGCCGCGCGAAGTTTCTCCGGCCGCGCTCCAGCTGTTGATGGATTATCACTGGCCGGGCAATGTGCGGCAACTGGAGAACATCATCGAGCGCGCGCTGGCGTTGTCGTCCAGCGCGGTGATCGACGTGAATGACATCCATCTCGACAAGCCTGCCCGCGGGGGCGCCGGCAGTTCCGGTGGCGAAGCCCCATTCCTTCCCGACGGCATGACGCTGGAGCAGTGGGAAGACGAGATGATCCGCGAAGCCATGCGCCGCACCGGAGGCAATAAGAGCGAAGCTGCGCGCCTGCTCGGCCTCTCGCGCAACACGCTGCGCTATCGTCTCTCGAAGCTGGGCGTGGCTGACGAGGCCGATTAGGCGAGGAACCAGGGCAGGCTTCATAGCCCCGCGCTTTATCCCAAGACATCACATGACTCTCGAGCTTAACTATTGGAAGAAGGGCCTCAGCGAAGTTCCTCCAGAAGTCTGGGAGCACCCTGACCTGGAGGTGCTCATCCTGGCCGACAATCAACTGACGGCGCTGCCGGATTCGATCGGCCGCTTCAGGAACCTGCGCACGCTCGATCTTGGCCATAACCGGATCGCCGAGCTTCCCGAATCCATGTTGCAGCTCGATGTGACCGATTACCTTTATCTACACGATAACCGTTTGACGGAATTGCGCGAGTCATTGTTTGCAGGTACCAAGTTTGCGGGCACCAAGTTTGCAGCCAAGCGCTTGCGCTACCTGAATGTCAGTGACAACCGCTTGCGAAGCCTGCCGGATTCCATCGCCAACCTCTCGGCGCTTGAAGAACTCCACGCCGACAGCAATCCCCTCGGCCGGCTTCCTGAGTCCTTTTCCGCGCTCACGTCCCTGCGCGAACTTCACCTGCGCAATACGGAACTGGAGCAAGCGCCCCGGTGCATTCAGCAGATGAGGCGGTTGAATTTCCTGGACCTTCGGGGCAACCGAATTTCAGAAATCCCGGCCTGGATGGGCGAACTCTCCCAACTAGTGAAGCTCGACTTACGCTGGAACGCGTTCCCGAGGGGCTACACGTCTCCTGCCCGCGAAGCTTTGATCAGAAACGGATGCCGTGTCTTGTTATAAGGGCTGTTCGACAGCAGGAGAAGCCGCGTCTCTCCATCCGGGTACCGGCCGTGAGCGTTCAGACCAGGATGGATATGGACGTAAATTCTCTCCGCATCCACGATGGCGCGCTCGTCTTCTCCAGCTTTGGGCGCGTAATCATGAGGACCGGAACTGGTGTATCGACTACGCTTTAAAACTGGTTTCCCATACCTGTGCGGTCGCAGGCACCAGGGGATCACAATAATCGTTTCCGGCCCAAATCCACCGCATTCAATGGTTGAAAACCACCGAAAGCGGTTGGAATCCTTAGAGGTTAAGACATTATTGCTGACGGAAAACGTTCAGAATCAATGCCATGGTGAGGCCAGCCAATATTGGCCCTCGACTTGCCCTACCTTAGGTCAAAAGAGTGGTTGAGGAAAGTGTGGAAAGCGGAGGATTTTTAGGTGAAATCGGGAAGGTTCTTAACAGTAGTGATGTTTGCGGTGATGGTGTTTACGGCAGGCGCCTGGGCGCAGAGCGGTGATAATCCGGCGCCTCCGCCGGACCAGGTTCCGCCGCCGGATGTGCAGACGCAGACGGTTCCCCAGATCGATTCGACCGGACAGCCGGTCGATCCGCAGGACAATCAGGACCAGCAGGGCGACCCGCGGCTGATCAATGGCTCGCAGCAACAGGACCAAGAAGCCGAGCAGCCGCCGGCCGATCCCAATAAGCCGGTAGAAGGCGAGCCGTCCACGGGCGTGGCGCGCGCCAGCTTCGTCCATGGCGACGTCAGCATGCAGCGTGGAGACTCGGGGGATACCACTCAGGTTACGCTGAACACGCCACTGGTTCCGGGCGATGCGATATCTACAGGAGACAAAGCGCGTGCTGAGGTGCAGTTGGACTATGCCAATGTGGTGCGTCTGGCGGCGCAGACCCAGGTCAAGATTGCCAACTTGTCGAAGGACCAGATTCAGCTCCAGGTCGGACAGGGCTACGCCAGCTACAGCGTGTTCAAGGGCAACGAAGCCAACATCGAGATTGATAGCCCTAACGTTCAGGTGCACCTGCTGCAGCCCGGAAGATATCGGGTGCAGGTTAATTCCGACTACGAAACCGACGTGATCGTGCGCGAGGGCGAGGCGCAAATCGGCACCTCAAAGGGCAATACCACTGTCCGCGCGGGCGAGATGATCGCTATCCGCGGTACTGAAAATCCGGAATACAAGATGGCCAGCGCGCCTCCCGGCGATGACTGGGATGGATGGAATAAAGATCGCGACCACGTGATCCTGACCGCCAATTCGCGGGAAAAGACCAGCCCGTACTATACCGGATCGCAGGATCTGGACCAGTACGGACGCTGGAAGAATGTTCCCGGGTACGGCGATGTGTGGCAGCCGACCAACACCGATCCCAACTGGGCCCCCTATCAAGATGGCCGCTGGGTTTGGGAGCCAGGGTGGGGCTGGACCTGGGTTTCTTACGAGCCCTGGGGTTGGGCGCCTTATCACTATGGCCGGTGGTTCTATTGGGATGCAGGATGGGTTTGGTGGCCGGGGCCGGTTTATCCCTGGTACCGCCCGATCTGGGCTCCGGCTTATGTGAGCTTCTTTGGCTGGGGCGGCGGCTTTGGCGTGGGCTTCGGCTCCATCGGGTGGCTGCCGTGCGGTCCTTTTGATCCCTTTTTCCCGTGGTTCGGATTCGGGTTCAACCGTGTCGGCTTCTTCGGCTTTGACCGTTTCCACGACTTTGATCGTTTCCACCGCGGCTTTGTTGGCGGACGGTTTGTGGGCGCGCTGGGTGTGAGGGGACGTCAACCGTTCTTCTCCAACACGCGCATGGCGTTTACCAATGCCAGGGTGCGTGGGGGAATCACTTCCGTCTCCCGCAACGATTTTGGGCGCGGCTCCATGGCCAGCCGCCACTTTGGGATGGAAGCGGGTGAACTGCGCAACGCCCGGGCGATGAGCGGCAATGTGCCGGTCGTGCCGACACGGGCCAGCCTGGGCAATAACGTGAGGGCCGGCGGTATGGGCAACCGCAGCTTCTTCAATCGCGGCGCGAATACAGGCCAGACCTTCCGCACGCAAGCCGGCCAGATGGAGCGCATGGTTAACTCCAGAAACATGGGCGCAGCCAATGGACGGGTTGCTAACAGCGGCGTCAACGGGCGCTTCAACGGCAACAACGGTGCGCGGTTTGGAACCAACAATGGGCGCTTTAACAACGGCGTCGGTAGCAACAACAGCGGCCGCTTTGGAAACAGCGCCGCGGGCATTCGCGGCTCAGCCAGCGGGTTCTCCAGGATGAATGGAAGCGGTAACAACGGAGCAGCCAATTCTACTAATCCGGGGACCGGGTGGCATACCTTCGGCGGCCAGAACGGCGCGCGGGGCGGCCAGATGTCGGCCGGCAAGCCGCAACTGCAGATGTCCAAGCCGATCGTGACGCCGCGGGGCGCTTCCGGATCAGGCTATGGGCAGAACAGCTACGGACGTGGCTACTCCCCGTCGCCGTCGTACGGACAATCGGGAAATTCACGCGGATATTCCCCGTCACAATCGTATGGGCGCTCGAGTTCCCCCTACTCCGGCAACGGCAATAGCAGCGGCTACTACGGCAACGGGCGCGGCAACTATGGCGGCTACTCATCTCCGCGCAATTACGGCGGGTCGGCTTCGCCGCGCAACTATGGCGGCTACAGTGGTGGCAGTTCGCGCGGCTATAGCGGCGGCGGCAGCAGCAGCCGCGGCTACAGTGGTGGTGGCGGCCGTAGCTACGGTGGAAGTGGCGGCCGCAGCTACGGTGGAGGCGGTGGTCGCAGCTACGGTGGCGGCGGCGGACGCAGCGGCGGTGGCGGCGGTCACAGCAGCGGTGGTCACAGCAGCGGCGGCCACAGCAGTGGCGGTCACAGCGGCGGTCACCGCTAAACAAGATCATCCTCGATCATCCTGGTAGAAAACCAGCTCCTTCATGCAATGAGGATGAAGGGAAGGGCGATGGAAGAAATTCCATCGCCCTTCTCGTTTCTTGACAGCAGAATGTGGCGATTAGTCTCTTCGGTTTCGCTTTGCTCAGGTTCCTGGATTCGCTTCGCTCACGCCTGCCTGCCTGCCCGCCCGCGTCCTGACGCGCCGGGAGGCTAGACGCTGATACTTGGTGGTGGATCGGTTCTAACCCACTACCACACGCCCTTATCGCTGCCGGTGATCTTAAAGGCAACGGCCGCGGCGGAGGCCAGCGGCGGAAGCAGGCTCAGACGAAGCGTGGCGGGCATGTTGCCACGGAAGACGGTTTGTGCCAGCTGCCGAGCATAGAGCCGGGCACCGTAGGGGAGTATGGGCAGGCGTAAAAACCTCGCCCGTGCATATATCTTGTCGCCGCCGACGGTCGCGGCTTTGATCACGAAGCCGGGCAGAGGCAATTCGCGTCCGCGATACTGGCGGACGGAGTCGGAGATGATCTTGAGGAAGCCGGCGACTCCCGGCCAGATGCCGGCGTTGGCTGCTATCGCGCGCAACTCGTGGAAGTGCAGCTCTCCGGACTCGACCAGCGAAGCCGCGTTAAGGATGTCGCACACCCGGAAGTAGAAGTGCCGGTACATGCGCTGCAGGGTCGCGGCAATGATGCGATCTTCCGGTGCGGGAGCAAAAAACTCCAGACCGTTGACGGCTACCCGGGTGCGGCGGGCAATAAATCCCCGGGCCAGCTCAGTGTGCTCGCCGGTCTGTCCCAGGCGGCCAATGTGGGCTTCGATGGACTCTCGCAGACCAGGCAACGAGAAATTCCACTTGCAGGCCAGGCGATCACCCCAGCTGCGGGGCTCGATGGTCGCGCCGAAAGCCTCCTTGAGAACTTTCAGGATCACTCGGTGGTCGCTGGTGCTTACCAGGTCAAGGTCGTTGCCCAGATCCGGCCAGTGGTCAAGAGTCTTCATCACCACGACGGGAGCGCCGGCTTCTTCCAGGGCCTTGCAGACCTCGCTCAGCCGCCTCAAGGCGTTGGCGATGCGCTCGCGCTCGCTGCTGAGCACTTGCAGCGCCCAGGCCTGGAGTGAAGGCATGCCGCGATTCCCCGCCAGGCGATTGACGCTCTCGAAGGCGCGCACCACCACATGGTTGGAATCGGCGAGTTCAACGAAGTCTTTCCTCTGTTGCTCGCTGAATGAATCCAGCCATGCCGCCAGATCGGCAGAGGCCGCGGGGCGAAGCGTCAGCTTGAAGAACGCGTCAAGGTATTCTTTTTCATTGGCGATAGGAACAGCCATGAGCCGTGGACTCCCCCAGGGGAAATTTGCGCCTGCGTTTAAGATGAGAGCTGCTCATGGCAGGTTGGCGCGAATCGGGACGACAATCGCGAGCACGATCGGACCGGCGTGGTTCAAGCGCTGAGAACAAACGCGCATTCGGTCCCGGCTTTATAATCGCCAGTTCCATCAACTTGGCTGGAGAAAATCTGTGCGGGAGCAGGTGTGGCCTACAACGACCTGAGAGAGTGGATCGCGGCGCTGGATAGCGCGGGCGAGCTGAAACGAATCCACACCGAAGTCGATCCGGTGCTGGAGATCACCGAGATTGCCGATCGCGTCTCCAAGGGCGCGGCCAAGAAGTACGGCCGTCCCGGCGGCCCTGCGCTGTTGTTCGAGAACGTGAAGGGCGCCAGCGGCATTCCGGTGTTGATCAACCAGTTTGGCTCCGAACGGCGCATGCAGATGGCGCTGGGCGTCGACAGCCTGGACGAGATCGCCGACCGGATCCGGATGCTGCTCAATATGAAGTCGCCGGAAGGCTTTCTGGAAAAACTCAAGATGCTGCCCATGCTCGCCGACATGGGCAAGTTTTTTCCCAAGACGGTGGCGGCCGGATCGTGCCAGGAGGTGGTCAAGACCGAGAATCTCTCCCTCCTGGATTACCCCGTGCTCAAGTGCTGGCCGCAGGATGCAGGGCGTTTTATCACCTTGCCCTGCGTGATCACACGCGATCCACGGACAGGGAAGCGCAACGTGGGCATGTACCGCATGCAGGTTTACGACGCTACCACCGCGGGCATGCACTGGCAGCGGCAGAAAGTTGCGGCCGAGCATTATCGTGAGAGGCTACGCATAGGAGCGCAAGGCTCACCCGCGGACGAGCTAACCGCGAAGCATTCGGCGGTAGATATCATGGCCCGCTCCGGCGGCGGATCGACGTTAGCCCAAGGCGACAGGCCCAGCGGCAAGATGGAAGTGGCGGTGGCTATCGGAACAGAGCCGGCGCTGACCTTTTCCGCCATCGTTCCCGCGCCGCCTGATGTTGAAGAGTTCATCGTCGCCGGCTTCCTGCGCGAGAAGCCGGTGGAGCTGGTGAGGTGCAAGACCGTTGACCTGGAAGTTCCCGGTGCGGCTGAGATCGTGCTCGAAGGTTACGTCCAGCTCGACGAGCTGCGCACCGAAGGGCCGTTCGGCGACCATACCGGCTTCTACTCGCTCGAAGACGAGTACCCGGTCTTCCACCTCACTTGCATCACGCAGCGCAAGAATCCGATTTACGCGACCACCATCGTCGGCAAGCCACCGATGGAAGACGCCTGGATGGGCAAAGCCGTGGAGCGCATCTTCCTTCCCTTGATGAAGCTAACGCTGCCGGAGATTGTCGACGTCAATCTTCCCGTGGAAGGCATTTTTCACAACCTGATGATCGTCTCCATCCGCAAGTCCTATCCCGGACACGCACGCAAGGTGATGAACGGAATCTGGGCTCTGGGCCAAGCCATGTTTACCAAGTGCATTGTGGTGGTGGACGAGGACGTGAATGTTCAGGACGTCGCCGACGTGGCGCTGAAAGTTTTCAACCACATCGATCCGGAGCGCGACATTCAGTTCACTCTCGGGCCGGTGGACTCGCTTGATCACGCTTCACGCCTGCCCAACTTCGGCTCCAAGATGGGCATTGACGCCACGCGCAAGTGGGCGGCAGAAGGTTTCACGCGTCCTTGGCCGGATGAAATCCTGATGGATGAAAAGACCAGGGCGCTGGTCGACAAGAAATGGAAGGAGTTGGGGATTGAATAGCTTCAGAACAGTCGCTTCGGATCTCGAGAAAACGGTAGGCAGCGTTCGCCCTCTTTTGTTGAAAGTAACTGAGGCAGACGCATCACGCCGCCCGCAGCCGGGGAAATGGTCGAAGAAAGAGATTCTCGGCCACCTGCTGGACTCCGCCTCCAACAACCACCAGAGATTCGTGCGCGCAGCCGTGCAAAGAGAGCTGACGTTTCCCGGCTATGCGCAGGATGCCCTGGTTGATTTAGAGCGCTTCGTCGACATGAAATGGGAGTTCCTGATTAACTTCTGGGTCGGTTACAACCTGTTTCTGGTTCACGTTCTCTCGGCGCTGCCGGCAGAAGCGGCAACGGTGGTGTGCGCCATCGGAAAGAATCCGCCAGCCACGCTGGAGTGGATCGCCCAGGATTACGTGGCCCACCTGAAACATCATCTGAATCAAATCCTGGGCAAAATGTTTGAAACGACTTATGGCAAGACGGCGTAACCGATGAATATACAGCTTCAAAAAAAGCGCATCTCTGCGCAATAAATTTCACAAAAATCGGTTACGATTTGGCTTAAGAATTCACTTACTCATTAGCAGCTCAAACACAACTGAACGACGGAGTCGGTGTTTGAGATTCCAAAGCACGCTCAGGGGTCCATTCTGATTTATTGGAAATGATTCTTGCCATAGGCGCTTAGCCTTTTGCATTGCTGTGAGTTCCACTAGCGAGCCCGCGTTTAAGCGGCTCGAGCGGGAGTAATGGCATGGACGTGGCAATCTTCGGTGCTGGAATTTCCGGTTTGATGACTGCAATCACCCTGCGGTCTCAGGGTCATCAATGCCATGTCTACGAGCGCAGCCGCCAATCACAAGATGCGGGCATGGGCTTCATTCTGGTTCCAGAGGGCATTGCCTGCCTGGAGAGTTTTGGGGTTTACCTGACGGGAGCGTGCAGCGGATCCGAACTCGAAGGCTATAGCTGCCGCGAGGCGAGCGGGGACATCGTCTTCGAGGAGGCCATGCCCAGAGGATCGAAGGGCGTCCGCCGGCGCGACCTTACGGCTGCGTTGATCAATGCGCTGGGCGACGACGCCGTGGTCTACGCTGAACTCCGCGACCTTGAAGTCAGCGGGGAGTTTCAAGTCAAAGCGGCGGCGTTCCGTTCCGCGTCCGATCGCATTCGCAAGAGCGCCGATCTGTTCGTAAGCGCCGAGGGCGTCAACTCACGCGCACGCCAGGTGATGTTCCCTGACTGGCCCACCATGCCCGATCGCGTTCATGAGATTGTGGGGCTGGTGCGCTGCGACAAGGCGGTGCAATGGGCCGGCAAACGGCTGAATAAGTTTCACGCGTCCGAGGGCGGCATCGCACTCGGCATTTTGCCGGTCGACAAGGAGCACGTGGTCTGGTACATGCAGTTCGATTCGCAGCGGTATTCGCTTCCCGCGGCTGCCCTGCGCTCGGAAGACGAAGCCCGGGCCCGCGCACGCCATGCCTTTGTCGAGAAGCTGGTGGGGACGTGGGGGCACCCTGTGCCTTCGCTGCTTGCCAACACTGATTTCGCGCGCGTGCATCTTTGGCGTCCGGTTGATACTGATCTGATTCCTCAATTCCATCGGGGCAATCTAGCGCTGGTAGGCGATGCGGCCCACCCGCTATCACCTTTCACCAGCCAGGGAGTAGCGTCGGCTGTAGCCGATGCTGTGGCTCTGGCCGAGGAAATGGACGAGGTCGCCTCTTCCGGCGAGCTGGAGAAAGCGCTAGCCCGCTACTCGCAGCGGCGCCACCGCGAATGTGCGCCGTACCTGGCCAAAGGCCGGCAGCTCAGCGCCAACTTCCTGGAGCCGCTCACCGAGAACAGCGCCGTTCTGCCCATCGCACTGAAGGTGAGCAAAGGTGAGGATGCGCGGCCGGGTTTTTGATTTAAGATACGCGGCAAGCCCATCTGTAGAACGAAGCAGTCCAGAGATTTTAAGGAGAGCACCATGTACGATGCGATCGTGGTAGGCGCACGCTGTGCCGGATCGCCCACCGCCCTGCTGCTGGCGCGCAAAGGGTACAAGGTTCTGCTGGTGGACCGCATGACTTTCCCCAGCGACATGGCCTTCTCCAACCACTTCGTTCACCAGGCCGGCTCGGCGGCGCTCAAACGCATGGGCCTGCTGGAACGCCTGGAGGCCACCAACTGTCCGCCCATCACCGAAGACTATTTTGATTACGGCGCCTTCAAGCTGAGCGGCCCGGTTCCCGCCGTCGACGGAGTGAACACCGCGTTTGCTCCACGCCGCATCAAGCTCGACCCCATGCTGGTGGAAGCGGCGGTGGAGTCCGGCGCCGAACTGCGCGACGGTTTCTCCGTCCACGAACTGCTGTGGGAGAACGACAAGGTGGTCGGAGTTCGCGGCAAGTACCAGGGAGTGACCATCACCGAAAAAGCGCGCATCGTCATCGGCGCCGACGGCATGTTTTCGGTGGTTGCCAAGGCCGTGCAGGCGCCGGAGTACAAAGCCCAGCCAGGGCTGGAAGGTTCGTGGTATGCCTACTGGTCGGGCGTCCCCATGAAGGGTTGGCACCTGTGGCTGCGTCCCAACCGCGTGGTCTTCTCCTACAACACCAACGACAATCTCACGCTGATCGGCGTAGCCTTTCCCGTGCGCGAGATCGAAGAGGTGCGCAACAACGTGGAGAAATATCACTGGGCGACCATCAGCGAATACATCCCCGAGCTGGCCGATCGCATGAGCCGCAACAAGCGCGAGTCGCACTTTGTGGGCGGCGTGATTCCTTATTACATGCGCCGCCCGTATGGACCCGGCTGGGCGCTGGTGGGCGATGCCGGCTACCAGAAGGATCCCTGCACGGCTTCGGGAATCACTGACGCTTTTCGCAGCGCGGAGTGGCTGGCGGAAGCCATCGATGCCGGCTTCACCGGCCGACAACCCCTCGAGCAGGCGATGGCAGGTTACGAGGAGAAACGCAATCGCTCTGAGACCGCCTACTTCGATATGACCACACAACTGGCGGCCCTGGCGCCGCCACCGCCGGAACTGGCCCAGTTGCTGGCCGCCTTGCAAAACAATCCTGAGCAGCGCGGGCGCTTCTTTGCCATGCTGGCCCACGGAGTGCCGGTGGAAGAATTCTTCTCTCCGCAGAATGTGCAGAAGATCATGGGTCACGCGGCCAACGCGTAGATAAGATAATAGGACTTTCCCTGAAACGTCGATGAGCCGCTTTTCTTTTTCTGACGACGCTGTGCCGCTGGCTTTGTTGCGTGAGCGCGCCTTCAACCTGCGCTGGGCCCAGCAGCCCGCGGGCGTGATCCCGCTTACGGCTGCCGATCCCGATTTCCCCGTTTGTCCGGCGGTGCAGGAGCATCTGCTGCGCTACGTGCGCGACGGCGTGTTCAGCTATGTGCCTGCGGAAGGCCTGCCCCAGTTTCGCGAAGCCGTGGCAGAGTGGATGCGTTCGACCCGCAGCCTGGAGTGCCGCGGCGAAGATGTTTTTGCCGCCGACAGCGCCGCTTCGGCCATGGCCGTTGTCGCCCGCGCCAGCCTGGCGCGCGGGGACGAAGTTCTCATGCCCGATCCGGTCGACTTCCTCCTGCAGCACACCGTGGAGCAGGCGGGCGCGGTTCCGGTGCGCGTCAGCGTAGACGCGAACACCTCGGCCGCGGAGTTCATCTCCGGACTTCAATCCCATCTTTCGCCGTACACGCGCATGTTGTGGTTGTGCAGCCCCCATAATCCGCTGGGCGTGGTCTATCCGCGGGAGTGGCTGAGCCAGGTCGCCGGCTGGGCGGTCCAGCATGGACTGCGGATTTTGGCGGATGAAATCTGGTCGGACATTGTTTATCCCCCGCACCGCCACACGGCGGTGGCCGCGCTCGATGCCGAGATTGCGCGGAGGACAGTCACCATCTACGGCTTCTCCAAGAACTTTGCTCTGGCCGGCTTGCGGGTGGGCTGCGTAATCTGCCCCAATGCCGAGTGGCGCAGGCAGATCGTGGTTGCATCGGACGCCGAGAGCACGGTCTACGGGGTCTCGGCCCTATCCCAGGTGGCGGTCATCGGCGCCCTCAGCGGCGGACGCGAGTGGCTGGCGGAGTTTGTCGGCCACCTGCACGGCCAGCGCGATTATGTGGTGGAACGTCTGGCGCGCTGGCCGGGAGTAACCACTTTCCCTCCGCAGGGAACTTATGTAATCTTTCCCGATGTCCGCGGCCTGGACGGCGACGGAGAACGTTTGTGCCGCCGCTTGCTGGAGCGGGCGAAGGTGGCCTTGGTTCCGGGAGCTGCGCGCTGGTTCGGTCCCGGCGCTGCTGGCCACGTGCGCATTTGCTTCGCGACCTCGCGCGGGATCCTGCAAGAAGCCTTCGACCGGCTGGATCCAGCCGTAAACCAAACTGCTTCGGAAACGCAGGACTTAGCCGGCAGTCCGCATTTGAGCAGCTCTGCCGGGCGGAAAGACTGAGGAAGTTGCATTCTTAGCCAGTTGGTTGAATGCTCCGCCCACGTGCCTGGTGCTGAGCCTACGCTAGAAAAGGGAGAGATATGGCCAGGATTCAGGTGTCCAGCATTATCCCCGCGGCAGTGGAGCGCGTGTGGGATTATATTCGTGACTTCAACGGGCTGCCGCGGTGGTTCCCGGGCGTGACCGACAGCCACATCGAGGCCGGCCCGCCGGTAAACCAGCCGGGCTGCGTGCGCAACTTCGGCCTGGAAGGCGGTCCGCGCATCCGCGAACAACTCATCGAACTCGACGATCGCGACCGCCGCTGCCACTACAAGATGATCGAGTGCCCCTTGCCCATCAAGAATTATGTGGCCACGGTCAAGCTGTCGACAGGCGAAGGCAAGAACACGAAGATCGAGATCACCTCGCAGTTCGATGCTCCGCCTGCCCAGGAAAAAGAAATGGTCGGCATGTTAACGGGCACCTATCAGGGAGCGTTTGAGCTGCTGAAGAAGCATTTTGGCAAGCGATGAGTTAAACAGTGCTGACCAAGTAGGCGCCCTTTTCGCACAAGATTCGACGACTTTAGTTGGTGGGCACCATCTCGCGCATGGCCATGATGTGCCAGGCTTCGCTTTGCTTTTCCAGAACAGCGGTGAACAAGCCGCGCTCGTCGGGAGACGTTGCACCGCCGTCTGTGCGGGCGCCGCTGATCCGCCACGAGCCATCGATGACGGCTGTAGAGCCGGCTACGCGAATTCTTCTGATCTCGGAGCTCACGTGGCTGCCCCGGTATCCGCGATCGAATGCGGCCTGGTAAAAGGTCTGGATGCCGTTGCGCCCGCTGATCACCTGGCCGGAGGGGATCACAAGGTCGCCGTCAGCGGCGTATAAAGATGCAATCCTGGGGGCATCGGCTTGCTCCCAGGCAGCGATAAACACCTGGGGCACTTGCTGGACCGCCTGAGCGGACTGATCTGCGGGCATTGCCGGCCGGGTGAGCAACGCGCCAGCCAGGACTAGAGAAGCGAGAGCGATGGATGTCTTCATAAATTTTCCTTTCGGTCTGATAAGCTGCCGTGTTTCATGCCGCGAAAGGCCTTGGCCATGGGACAGCGCTCGGCGTCGGGTTTGATGGAGCAGGCCTGAATGAACTCCTGCAGGCGCTTCTTCAACTGCTCCAGGCCCAGGATCTGCTGGTCCACCTCGCTGATCTTTTGCCGGGCAATCTCGCGAATCGATTGGCAGATCCCGGGCGGCTCCTGCACCAGGCACAATCGCTGCACCGACTTGATTTCGCCCAGGGAGAAGCCCAACTGCTGGCCGGCCCTGACGTATTTCAGAGTCTCGAGAACGTGCTCGCTGTACTGCCTCCATCCGGTCTGTGAGCGGCTGGGCTTATCCAGCACTCCAATGCGCTCGTAGTAGCGAATGGTTTCCACGTTCACTCCGGCTTCGGCAGCCAGTCTGGCGATGGTGCGTCCCTTCATTTGCGGCCTCCGCGGGTTGAAAGCGGCAGCTTGCCGCCCAATGTACGGTCCGTACCATGGTACGGAGTCAAGAGAAAAAAGTTGCTGGCGTTGACGCCGAGATGGGCTTGGTTTTTCGGCTTTCGACCGAGGGGTCCCACTGCCCCGATGGCGGGCTCAGGAGATTGAGAGAGCAGCCAGGCGTTTGGGAGCCTTGCCGACTTTTACACGCGCGACTTCTTTCCTGGAGCTTCGCTCGATGATGGAGCAATCATCTGATCCGGTATTGGTCACGCAGCCATAACGCCCGTCGGCGGAAAATGCAATCCAGTTAGGCAGTTTGCCCACGGCAATGGTGCTCGAGACTTTCCCGCTCGCGACGTCGTACACATAAACATTTCCGGTGGGCACGCTGGCCGCCCAGAGTTCTCTGCCGTCGGGAGTCAGCATGAGGCCGTGGGTGGCGGTGTTGAGCAGCGGACGCAGATCGAGATCAGGAGGCAGGGCAGGGAACTCAACTTTGTGGACAACTTTGCGTGACGGGATATCCACAATAACGAAGCCGTGAAACAGACTGAGGGCAACGTACAGGGTCTTTTCTTCGCGATCTACGGCGATGGGGCGGGGCTGGCCGCCCACGGGAATCTCCGCGACATATTCCAGAGTTTTCAGGTCGATCATGTTGACCTGGTTGCCGCGGATGGAGGTCACGAACATGTGCTGGTTGTTTCCCGCGTTCAGGCAGTTGTGCGGCATCTTCACCGGCAGCGCTTTCACGATGCGCATGCTGGTGGTGTCCACAATCTGAACCGAGTCGCCGTCGAAGATGGGCACTGCTACAAACTTTCCGTCAGGCGTCACCGCGCATTGATTGGGGCGTCCGGGGAGCGCGAGGGTGCTCAGGACTTTGCCGGTAGCGCAATCGAGCGATTTCAGAGTGTGTTCGCTCTCGATGGTGGTGTAGGCCACCCGCCCATCCTGGCGTACGGCAATGCCGTGGGGATGGTCACCTACCGCCCAGTCGCCGGCGGGAGTGAGCTTCTCAAGATCGATGACGGTGATGTCATTGCCTTCGCTGTTGGTAACGAGAACCACGGACTTTGGCCGAGTGCTCTCGGCGAACCCCAGGCGGGTCGTCACGGCCCCCATGACCAGCATCTGCAAGAGCTGCCGCCTGCCGATTCTGTTTCCCATGTTTATCAACCTCCTCACACCTTTTTACGGCTTCGGCGCATCAAGGAGTATACGAATTGATCGGCGCACCCGGGCAACTGCAATTTTGTGTCGCGATGAGCGAATTCGGGGCCGAACCCTGGACTCACCTAAAGAAGCCGTACGTTATACTGGTGGCATGTCGATCCTTCGCGATTTTGCCGGCATTGCCAAGGGAATGTCCGTGACCTTCCGGGAGATGTTCAAGCCCACTATCGTGGAGGACTACCCCAACAAGAAACTGCCGCACCAAGGCGTGGTTTTCCAGGAGCGCTTCCGCGGCCTGCACGTGCTGCAGCGCGACGAAAACGGCCTGGAGAAATGCGTAGCCTGCTTCCTTTGCGCCGCCGCCTGCCCCGCGAACTGCATTTACATTGAAGCGGCTGAGAACACGGCGGAAAACCGCATCAGCGGCGCGGAGCGCTACGCCAAGGTTTACAACATCGACTACAACCGGTGCATCTTCTGCGGCTACTGCGTTGAGGCCTGCCCCACCGACGCCATCACCCACGGCCACGGCTTCGAACTGGCTACCTTCAATGCCAGCAACCTGGTGTATCGCAAAGAAGCGCTGCTGGCGCCGGTTGCCACGACGGAATCGGCGATGAGCAAGTAGCAGAAATCGATCGGCCTTCAACCCCAGAAAAGATATTACGGCACGGGACCTTCTTGACCGCTCCCGGTGTCTAAGACATGTAATGTCGGCATGCTTACGGCTTCTGCGTGGGCCGCAGCAGGATCTCGCTGGCGAAGGACTGCGGCGCCTGGGTTACCAGCATTTCCACCACATGGGCTACATCCTCGGCCTGCAGCATCTTCTGCGTGCTCTTGCCGGTATGCGGCGAAAAGTCGGTGTGCGTGGAGCCGGGACAGACGATGGAGACGCGAATGTTGTGCCCGCGCAGTTCCTCGGCCACGGAGTACGACAGCCCGTTCAGCCCCCATTTGGAAGCGCCGTAGGCCGCGGCGTTAGGCAGGGGATTCTTTCCCGCCAGCGACGAGATGTTGATTACGTGGCCTCCGCCGCTGGCGATCATCAGGGGCGCAAACCCGCGGATCATGTAGAAAACACCACGCAGGTTGGTGTTGAAGATGGCGTCCCACTTCTCCAGCGGCATGGAGTGAAGAGGGCCGCCGTAGCCGCCGACTCCGGCGTTGTTGACCAGGACGTCGAGCCGTCCGAAATTGTGCTGGATGCGGGCCAGCAGCGCCTCCACGGAACTCCAGTCGGTTACGTCGCAGATGGCGGGCTCGCACTGCACGCCCTCGGCGCTGATCTTGCGCGCGGTTTGCTCCAGGGGACCGCGCTGGCGGCCGCAGATGATGGTGATGGCACCCATGTTCGCCAGGCGGGCGGCGATGGCGGCGCCAATACCGCTGCCACCCCCGGTCACCAAAGCGATCTTTTGCGAAAGCTCATGATTTGGCACCGATATCCTCCAGAAATGCCAGTGCTTGGCCGACCGGCAGGCCGGTTTCAATTTGTTGGGCGGCGACAACAACACCGCCCGATGCGGGTTCCTACTACTAAGGTAACAGGGAGAAGAGCCTTTGCATCTCACCAGTAACCCGCGAGTTTATCAAGCGGCTTGCCTAAATGAGGGGTTGGTCTTTTATAATCCGTGGCTCAGGTTTTCCACCCAGGCAGGCCGTGGATTTGGAGCAGCCGGTGAGCATTCGGCGTGCCGCGTATATCTTTTTACTTTTGGCAGAGATTGAAGGAGCAGATTGCAATGAGAAAAGTGCTTGTCACTTTTGTGCTTGCGCTAACCGGAGTTAGTCTGGCGCAGGGTAATTCCCAGCCACAGGCGACGACGCCATCAGGGGCGGCGGCGGCAGCGCAGCCGTCGACCACGCCCGCCAACCAGAAAGTCATCAAGGACCCGGCCGAATATAACTCCTACATCACGGCACTGAACACGCAGGACCCGGCGCAGCGCGCTGCAGCCATGGAAGCCTTTGTGAAGCAGTATCCGCAGAGCGTGGTGATGACCGATGCCCTGGAGCAGGCCATGGCGGCCTATCAGCAGGCCGGCAACGCGACCCAGGTGGAAACCACGGCCAAGCGCATCCTGCAGCTCATGCCCAACAACATCCGCGCTCTGGCCATCGTGGTGGCACTCGACCGTGCGAAAGCAACGGGTGGAGACCAGGCGGCCCTGAAAGAGATGTGCGGGTACGCGCAAACAGGTCTGCAACAACTGCCCAGCTGGCAGAAGCCTGACGGCATGAACGACCCCGACTTTGAAAAACTGAAGAACCAGATGGCACAGATTTTCAACGGTGCTGCCGGCTTCTGCGCCCTGCAAAGCAAGGATAACCGCAACGCCTCCGGCTATTATCTGAAAGCCATCCAGATCGACCCGAACGATCTGCAGGACACCTATCAGCTTGCCATTTCCTACCTGGAGACGGATCCAATGGATTTGCACGGCTTCTGGTATGGCGCCAAGGCCCTTCGTTTAGCGGGAAACAATGCGGCTGCGGTTAACGCTATTGCGCCTTACCTCAAGGCGAAATACAAGAAATATCATGGCAAGGTTGACGACTGGGATCAGTTTGTCACCACCGCGGCTTCCCAGAGTTCGGCGCCTTCCGCTGATGACCTAGCCAAGCTGATTCCGCCGGCGCCTACTCCGTGCGATTTCGCAGTACAGGCGGTTAAGGACAACAAACCTGAAGATCTATCGTTCAGCGACAAGGAGTTTATCCTCTCCAAGGCCGGTTGCTCGCCTGCCAACAAGGACGCTGCCGACAAGATCTGGCAGAATATCCTGGACATGGAAAAGAATGGCGAGGCCAGACTGGAGATTCCTATCAAGGTGATCGCGGCTACCAAGGATTCAGTGGAAGCCGCGGTCAGCGATGATAATCAGGCAGCCGGCAAGGTTGATATGCACATTGAGCTGGAAAAACCCGTGCTCAAACCACCAGCCCCGGGGACCATGACCAAGATCATCGGCGTAATTACGCAATATACCCCGGAGCCTTTCCTGTTCACGATGCAACATGGCGAGCTGCCGCAACCCAAGCCGCCAGTACGGAAAGGGCCGGTGCGCAAGACGGTTAAGAAGGGATAGTTGCTTTCAATCCATGATTAAGGGCGGCCCTTGCGGCTGCCCTTAGTTTTTTATTCACCCAACAAGAGCCGCTGAATGGCGGATGCGCGGCCGGTGGTTTCGTCGCACTCGATGAGCACGGCGGCAAAACGGGGATCGCCTTTGGCGGGCTCGAAGCGTCCGGGAAGTCCGGTGAGGAAGCGCTGCAGCACCTGCTCTTTTTGCACTCCGATCACGCTGTCGTATGGCCCGCTCATGCCCACGTCAGTCTGATAGGCGGTGCCGTTGGCCAGCACGCGGGTATCAGCTGTCGGCACATGCGTGTGCGTCCCCAGAACTGCGGTGACGCGGCCGTCGAGATACCAGCCCATGGCCATCTTTTCCGAAGTGGCTTCGGCGTGAAAGTCCACCACGATTACTTTGCTTGAAACCTGCTGCAGCAGAGCATCAGCCTTGCGGAAGGGATCGTCGTTGTCCTGCATGAAGACACGACCCTGCAAATTGATCACCGCGTAGCGCTGGCCCTTGCGGGTGACGCCCTCGTACAAGCCCACTCCGGGGACGCCCTGGGCATAGTTGGCGGGGCGCAGAACGCGGCGGGCGCGCCCGCTGGCATCGCCGTTGACGGAGTTGAAATAGTCGATGATCTCGCGCTTGTCCCAGATGTGGTTGCCGGTAGTCAGCACTTCGCAGCCGAGATCGAACAGCTCGTTGGCGATCGACGGCGTCAGCCCGAAGCCGCCGGCAGCATTTTCCGCGTTGGCGATCACCAGGTCCACCTGGTTGGTTTCTGTGACATGAGAAAGGTGGGCCTGGACGATCTTGCGTCCGGCGCTGCCAAAGATGTCACCGATGAAGAGAATTCGCATCGAGCTACTCGATAGTAACACTCACAGCGCGACCGGGATTCATCGCGCCAGTTCCGCGTTGGCCACAAACAGGTAGTCGGCCGAAACGCCCAGCTGCAAGTTCCCGACGCGCCGGGTATGCACCAGGACGTTATCCAGGTACCAGAGATCGATGTAGGGCAGATCGCGCGCCAGTATCTTCTGCACCTCGGCGTAGATGCGCTTTCGCTCCGGCTGGTCGAGGGTACGCCGGCCTTGGGCGATCAGCCGATCCACCTCCGGATTGGAATAGTGGCCGCGGTTGGCGCGCTTGGGAGCGAAGCTGGCGGTATCGAAAGCGTCCTCAAAAATATCGGGATCCTGATTGGTGTAACCGATCCAGCGCAGCGAGTAAACCTGAAAAGCGCCTTTCACGATGTCGGAATAGAAGGTAGCGAACTCAAAGCTGCGGATGTCGAGCGCGATGCCCACGCGCCGCAGTTGCTGCTGCAGCACCGCGGCCAGCAGTTTCGTTTCATCGAGCGTTGAGGTCTTCATCACCAGGTGAAATCGCACGCCGTCTTTGCCGCGAGGATGGCCGGCCGCGTCGAGCAGCGCGCCGGCTTTCTCGGGATCAAAGGGATAGTGGTCGACGTCACCGTTGTAGGCCCAGTGCTCAGGGGGAAGGACGCTGTCGGCGAGGCGCCCGGAATCGTTGAGAAGCGAGTGCAGGATGACTTGGCGGTCGATGGAGTAAGCAATGGCCTGGCGTACGCGGACGTCTTTCAGAATCGGGTCCTGCAGGTTAAAAGCCAGGTAGGCTAACGAACTGCCGGCATGGCGCTCGACTGCCAGGCTCCGCTCGTGCGCCAGCGCGCGCACCATATCCGGCGGGAAAGAGTTGGGCGCGGCCAGATCGGCGCTGCCTTTGCGCAGCTCCAGGGCGCGCGTGGTGGCGTCAGGCACCACGGCAAAGCGCAGCCGGCCAATCTGCGGGCGCGGTCCCCAGTAATCGGGGTTGCGCTCCAGGACCACCTGGCTGTCAGGATCGAAGCGCACAAAGCGATACGGCCCGGAACCCACAGGATGCGCGGCGAAATCCTTGCCGCTGCCTTCCGGAATAATGCCCAGCGCCCCCTCGCTCAGGTTCCACAGCAGCGGCGCAAAGGGCTCGGTAAGGTGGATTACGAGAGTGGAGTCGTCGCGGGCTTCGATCCGGTCCAACAGGTGGTAGGTGGCGCCTTTGATGGTGCGCAGCGAGCCGTCACGGGTCGTATCCAGCGTCCACTTCACGTCGCGGGCGGTCAGAAGGCGGCCATCGTGAAAATGAATTCCTTTGCGCAGATGGAAGATGTACGTCTGCGGATCGGGAATCTCCCAGCGCTCAGCGACGTTCGGTTCAAGAACAAAGTTAGGTCCTTTGCGGACCAGAGAATCGAACATGAGCTCGTCGATGAACTCGGACTGCGCGTCGGTGCCGATGCGGGGATCAAGGTTGGTGGGGTTGAACTCAATCACCATCGTCAGCGTGTCGGGCGACGGCCGTCCCGAACACGAGAGAAAAAGAAGCATTGCCCACAGAGGCCACAGAAAAACAGGGAGACGGCTGCGCCACGCTCTGGGTGCGCCGGCGTGTTGCCTGTGGTTAAGCATAAGAAATCTTTCCCAGGATCGCCGGGCGGCGCGCGCCCGTGGCGGAAGGAATATTGCCCGGCTGATGCAGCCACGTCTGGCAGGCCAGCAGAGCAAAGGCCACGGCCTCCTTGGCCTGGCTGGGAACGCCGAACTCATCGGAGTGGCGCAACTTCAATCCCAACCGGGAAGTTTCGGCGGCCAGCATCTGCATCAGCGTCTTGTTTCTGGTGCCGCCGCCGGAGACGATGTAGTCGCGGAATTCTCCCCGGGGAAGCACAAAGCGTTCGATGGCCTCGGCAATCGAACGCGCCGTGAGCGCAGTCGCGGTGGCGATCAGATCAGCCTTCGCCGTGCGTCCGCGCCTGTGCAGCAGCCGCGCCGCATAATCGCGCCCGAACTGCTCGCGTCCTGCTGTCTTCGGCGGACGCTGCTTGAAAAAAGGGTCGCGCAACCAGACTTCAAGTGATGCTTTAAGTGCGACTCCTGAGCCCGCGGCTGCGCCGCCGCGATCGAAAGGCCTGCCGTAGAGCGCTTCCATGAGCTGGTCGATCACCATGTTGCCCGGGCCAGTATCAAAGGCCAATACATCTTGCGGCCGCGCGCCCGCGGGAATGGCGGTGAGATTGGCGATCCCGCCGAGATTTTGCACGATGCGCCCGGCATGGCGATCGCGAAAGAGGATGTAATCCAGGAACGGCACCAGCGGCGCGCCTTTGCCGCCCGCTGCCATGTCGGCGGGACGAAAGTCGGAGACAACGGGAACGCCAAGCTTCGCGGCAATCACCGATCCCTCGCCCAGCTGCCAGGTGCAAGCGATGGCGTGACCCAGGTAGCGCTCGCCTTCGCCCTGGTGATAGATGGTCTGCCCGTGGCAGCCGACCAGGTCGAGCTTCTTGATTTTCGCCTTGCGCAGGGCCTTCCGTACTGCCTGAGCGTATAGCTCGCCAAGAAGAAAATTCAGCCGCGAGAGATCGGCCACGCCGGCGCGATCGTTGTTCATCGCGGCGAGAACTGCCTGACGGACCGGATTCGGATAGGGGAAATGTTCGTGGCGGAGCAACTTGAAACCGGTCGCGTTTTTTTTTCCCGTGCGAACCAGGGCCACGTCAATACCGTCAGCGGAGGTGCCGCTCATCACTCCGGCGACAATCACCGCGCCTGCCCCGCGCCCATTCCCGCCTGAGCCGCGGCGACGCTCTCCTGAACGATTTGCGAGAATTCTTTCACGATCTGCTTTAAGTGGGTGACGGCCTTCTCTTTGGGCGATGCAGCAAAGCCGCGAAGCGCGGTCGAGCGCTTCTTGAAGGCCAGAACGCGCCGGGCAGCGCGCTCCACCTGCGCGCGGAACTTGCGATCGCGCTCGGCTTCGCGCAACACCGCCTCGAACGCCCGCCACACCAGTTCCTGGTTGCGGCAGACCAGGAACATGTCTGCGCCGGCGCGCAGCGTCCCGATGGCAACGTCTTCGATCGATCCCGCGGCCAGCACTCCGCCCATTTCCAGATCGTCGGAGACGATCAGCCCGCGGTACCCGATCTTTCGGCGCAGAATCTCGCCGATCCACTGTTTGGATAGTGAGGCTGGGACTCTGTCTTTCGTGACTTGCGGGTAAGCGGCGTGCGCCACCATCACAAAGGGCAACAGCGCCCGCAGTTGGCGATAGGGCAGAAGGTCCTCGGCCAACATCTTCCTGAGCGGCTTTTCAATGGCCGGGAGCTCGTGATGGGTATCGAGATTGGCCTCGCCCAGTCCGGGAAAATGCTTTCCGCAACCCAACACATGGGCCGCTTTCATCCCTTTCAGGAATTCGCGCGCGCAGGCGATCACCTCGCGCGGATTCCCGGAAGCCGTCCGCGAACCCAGCACGCTGCGCGAGGCCTCGAATCCCAGATCGAGCACGGGCGCGAAGTCGGTGTTAAATCCCAGCGCGCGCGACTCCAGCCCCAGAATGGTGCCGTGCATGCGGAAGAGCCGGGGGTCGCCGGTCGCGAAAACGTCGTGCAGTGAAGGCGCCGGAGCGATCACGTTCTTCAGGCGGTCCACCGTGCCGCCTTCAAGATCCACGCACAAAAACATGGGCACCGTCGTGGCGGCCTGGGTATCACGCAGCAGCTTCCAGGTCTGCTGCGGATCTTCGATGTTGCGGGCAAACAGGATGGCGCCGCCCGGCTGCAGGGTCGCGAAGACGGTCCGCAGGCGGGAGTCGATAGCAAGACCCTCAAAGCCCATGATCAGGATTTGCCCGACCTGCCCGCTGAGCTGTGCCAGTTTTTTGTTTGCGCTGCGCTGTGCCATGTCCGCTCGATTGGATTATATAAACCCGCTCAGCGCAGGTCGTAGGCCGTCGGGTGCTTAGGCTGGTACAGCCCGATCTCGCCGCCGCTGGGCAGCCGGATGCTGGCGCGGAATCCCCAGTTCTCCTCCGCGATCTCGGTGCACTCTACCTTTTTGGCGTTGAGCGCTCTGATCTCCGCCTGAAGGTCTTCGCACATCAGGTAGAGCGACGCTCCCAGCATGCGGTGTCCGGGGGGAATGGTGCGCGCGTCCATGGCGCTGGGATGGATTGCGGTTTCGGCGGCGGGTAGACGGAAGATCAGCCAGCCGTGGCCGGCGTCCACGAAGGGCCACTCCAGAACGTCGCGAAAGAAAAGGCGGTCGGCTTCGGCATTGTCGCTAAAGAGTAGAAAGTGAGCCGCGTTGATCATAAAAGGGAGTCTATACCTGCCTTTTGAGTTCGTGCAGCAGATTCAGCGCCTCGATCGGCGTGAGATTGTTGAGATCGGCTTCCTTCAGGCGATCGACAATCTTCTGCGATAGCGGCGTGAACATGGTGAGCTGGACCGACGATCCCGGGTCCGCGTCTTCGCGCGCGCCCGGCGAGAGATGCTCGGTCGTCCGGTGCTCGGCGCTTTCGTGCTCGTGCAGCACCTCACGCGCGCGGCCGATAACTTCGGTGGGCAAACCGGCCAGCTTGGCCACCTCGATTCCGTAGCTGCGGTCGGCGGCGCCCGGCGCCACCTTGCGCAGAAAAACAATTCCGCCAGCGTTTTCCTTCACCGAGACGTGAAAGTTCTTTACGCCTTCCAGGCGATCCAGTTCGGTCAGCTCGTGATAATGGGTGGCGAAGAGAGTCTTCGCACAGCTGGTGGAGTGAATGTACTCGATCACCGCCCAGGCGATGGCCAGACCGTCATAGGTCGCCGTGCCGCGTCCGATTTCATCCAGCAGGATTAGCGACCGCGGCGTGGCTGTGTTGAGGATGGCGGCGGTCTCGGTCATCTCCACCATGAAGGTGGAGCGGCCGCGCGCCAGGTTGTCGGAGGCGCCGATGCGGGTAAAGATGCGGTCCACCACCGGAAGGCGCGCCGAGCGCGCGGGAACAAAGCTGCCCATCTGGGCCATCAGCGCGATCAGCGCCGTCTGCCGCAGGTAGGTCGATTTGCCGCCCATGTTGGGTCCGGTCAGCAGCAGGATGGCGTGGCTGCGGGAATCCATGTAGAGATCGTTGGGGACGAAGCGATCGTTGCTGCCGGTGAGATCACTTAGCTCCAGCACCGGATGGCGGCCTTCGATGATCTCCAGTTCTCCCGCCGCATCGGCGCCTTCTTCAAACTTCGGCCGGCAATAAGCGCGGTTTTGCGCGATGAACGCCATCCCGGCCAGCACGTCGACCTCGGCCAGAGCCAGCGAGGTCTGGCGAATGCGCTTGGCCTCACCGGCGATCGACGCGCGCAGTCCGGCGAACAACCGCCGCTCGATCTCTACGATCTTCTCCTGCGCGTCCAGCACCTTGGCTTCGTATTCCTTGAGTTCGGGCGTGGTGAAGCGCTCGGCGTTCACCAGCGTCTGCTTGCGCTCGTAGTCCGCGGGCGCGTGATGCAGGTTGGCCTTGCTGATCTCCAGGTAGTAACCGAATACGCTGTTGAATTTGATCTTGAGCGAGGCGATGCCGGTGCGTTTACGCTCCCGCTCCTCCATCTGCGCGATGTACTGCTTGGAATTGCGGCTCAGGTTGCGCAGCTCGTCCAGTTCAGCGTCGATCCCCGGCTGGATCACGCCGCCATCGGCGAGGGTCAGCGGCGGCTCGGCGACTACGGTCTTCTCGATGCGTTCGCGCAGATCGCCCAACTCATCCATCAGCGCGTGTAGTTCGCGCAGGCGCGCCGAATTGAGCCGGGCCAACGCGACTCTGATGAGCGGTACCCGATTCAAAGACGCGCACAGGGCCAGCACGTCCCGCGGGTTGGCGGTTTCCAGCGTGACCCGGCTCAACAGGCGCTCGATGTCCAGCACTCCGCCCAGCGCCCGCCGCAGCTCTTCGCGGGCCACGAAGTCTTTGATTCCGGCTTCCACCGCGTCCAGCCGCTGGTTGATCGCGGTCACGTTGATCGAGGGCCGCAGCATCCATGCCCGCAGCAGGCGCTTGCCCATGGGAGTGAGGGTGGCGTCGAGCGCGCGAAACAGCGTGACCTCGCTCCCGGCGTTGGCAAAAAGCGGTTCCACCAACTCCAGGTTGCGGACCGTCACCGCGTCCAGAACCAGGTACTCCTGGCGGTCGTAGAAGCCGATGCGGTCCACGTGCTGCAGCGTGCCCCGCTGCGTGGAGCGGACGTAGTGCAGGATGGCGCCTGCGGCCGTGGCCGCCGCCGGCTTGCCCTGCAGGCCAAAACCTTCCAGCGAAATTACTCCCAGCTGGTTCTCGAGAAGCGGTACCGCGTAGTCGGCCGAGAAGACCCAATCCTCAAGCGGAGTCTCAGTGAAGCGCACTCCCGGAGTCTGAAGATGATGGGTATTGCTTGAAGGGAGGCTTGTGGAGCTGGGCCCATCAGATCCCGCCAATGGCGCGCGATCAAACAAGGGCAGGGAAGAGGGATAGAGCAGCTCTCGCGGCCGCAGCTGCTGCAGCTCTTCCAGAACCCGGCGCTCCGCCTCCGGTCCGCGAAACTCGGTGGCGCGAAATTCGCCGGTAGAGAGATCCAGGGCCGCCAGTCCTACCGCGCCGGAGGCGCGCGCCAGCGCCGCCAGGAAGTTGTTGTCTTCCGAGCCGATGGAACCATCCAGCGCGGTGCCCGGCGTCAGTACACGCGTGACTTCGCGCCGCACCAATTTTTTAGCCAGCCGCGGGTCCTCCATCTGGTCGCAGATGGCGACTTTGAAGCCCTTGCGCAGCAGCCTGGACAGATAGTTTTCCGCGGAGTGATAGGGCACGCCGCACATGGGGATGGCCTGGTCTTTTTCCTTGTTGCGCGAAGTCAGGGTAATCTGCAGCTCGCGCGCCGCTACCACCGCGTCTTCAAAGAAGAGCTCGTAGAAGTCGCCCAGGCGGAAGAAGAGCAGTGCGTTGGGATGCTGCTTCTTGATGGCGGCATACTGCCGCATCAGGGGAGTGGAGGCTTCAGTCATGCAGTGACTGGATTATAGAGCGGTTTCGGGTGGAGGAAATGGGGCGCTCCTGGGCGAAGCAGTGAGACACAGTGAAAAACGTCGGGGTCGAAACTCTTCTTGACAAACGCCGCGCAAATCCCTCATAATTTGAACATGTTCAAGTTATATGATTTCCGCCCGGAGGTGAGGTTTTGACATCGCGGCGCATTGTTGGCGGTTCGATCATCGGCATTGCCATCGGATTGTTGGGCTTCTATTTCGCGGAAGCAGGCTCGCGCGGGATGGGCCTTTTGCTTTTTTGCTTCATCCCCATGGTGGCCGGCTTCGCCGTAGGTTACCAGGCGCGGGTGGCCAAGGTGGCAGGGACGTCATCGCTCTTTGCTTTGCTGGGGACACTGTTCCTGCTGATCGCATTCGGCAAAGAAGGTCTCCTTTGCGCCCTGATGGCGTTCGTCTTTCTGGCGGTGACAATCGGGGCGGGGGCGGTCCTGGGTATCGGGTTCCGCCTGTTGATCAAGCCAGAATATTCGCGAACCACGACGTTGGGGATGTTCCTTGTTTTCGTGCCGTTATTGCTGGCCGCGAAGCAAATGGAGAAACCGCTTCTCGACCGGGCGCGGGTTGAGACCATTACCGATTCCCTCTGGGTTGCCGACTCGATGGAGCACGTCTGGGTGGACATCCTGTCGATCGACAGCATTCATGCCGCCAAGCCGCTCCTGATGTACGTGGGCTTGCCCACACCGCAGCGCTGCACCCTGGAAGGAACGGGTGTAGGCGCAAAACGGACCTGTTACTTCGACAAGGGTTACATCCAGGAGACGGTGACGGAGTGGGCTCCACCGCGCGCGCTGGGGCTGAGAATCGATCGAACCCATATGCCGGGACGCCATTGGATGGGATTTGAGACCGCCGGCTACCGCCTTGAGCCGGAGGGCAGCGGAACACGGCTGACCCGGACTACCATCATTACTTCGCATCTTTATCCTGTCTGGTACTGGCGGCCACTGGAGCGCTGGGGGGTTTCATCCGAGCACACCTATTTACTCAACGACGTCGCTGTCCGGGCGCGCGCAGGGAAGTGAGGCTTCGATTTGCCGACGGTGACCGTGAATTCTGCCCGCAAGTTCCTAAGCGCCGAGTGGCGCAATGTGGCCCTGCTCAACTACGAGGCCGATCCACGGTGGTTGCGGCCATTTACTCCGGCCGGAACCGAGCTTGATCTGTGGAACGGCAAGGCTTTCGTCAGCCTGGTGGGATTTCAGTTTCTGAGGACCAGGGTCCTGGGCGTGCCCATTCCTTTTCACCAGGATTTCGAAGAGGTGAAGCTGCGCTTCTACGTTCGGCGCCGTGAAGGCAGCGAGCCTCGCCGCGGCGTAGTCTTCATCCGCGAGATCGTGCCGCGCGCAGCCGTGGCCGGGATCGCGCGCACTCTCTACAACGAGAAATACGTCGCTCTTCCCATGTCGCACTACATCGCCGATGACGGCCACAAGATGGAGGTGGAGTATGCCTGGAAGCTGGGCGGCGAGTGGAACGCCATCAACCTGAGTGTCTGCGGCGCCCCGCAACCGCTGGTGGAAGGGTCGGAAGAGCAGTTCATCGCGGAACATTACTGGGGCTACAGCGCGCAGCGCGACGGCGGCTGCATGGAGTACCGCGTCGACCATCCTTCGTGGCGGGTTTGGAGGAGCCACGATGCCAAATTCTCAGGCGACGTGGAAGCGCTTTACGGGCGCGAACTGGCCGGCATTCTTCAGTCCTCACCCACTTCGGCGTTCCTTGCCGAAGGCTCTCCGGTGACGGTTTATCGCGGCAAGCGGATTCCGGTGAATCCGCTTCAGAATTTTCCGCAATAGTTGGTCAGAAGTGTTCTGACCTCGGGCTTGGGTCCGGAAACGATGTAAAACATGCGGTTGAATCGCGCCTGCCGGTCGGCCATGCCGGGGTTTTTGCTGGGAGTAAGTTTGCGGTAAAAAGCGTAGACGCTGCGGCTGTTCTCAATGTAGATGTTCTCCTCCACCTGGGTTTCGGCCACCGTGCATTGTTTCCCGGCCGCGACCTTCCCGTCGCGCAGCTCCTGCTGCAGGCGAGGAGCTTCCTCCTTCATGTTCTTCATGGCGCGCTCGTAGTCGTCGCTCTCGCCGATCTCCTTCATCGCTTCCGCCATGCTGGAGGAAAACAGCACGTGCGCGTCAGGCAATGCGCCCAACGCGATCTGGTACTCGTGGAGCAGCTCATGAACGTCATAGGGGCCGATCTTTGCCTTGGGATGCGCCAGCAGCGAGTATTTCGCCTGGTAATCCACGGCGCAGTTCAAGGCCAGCCCGCCTTCGCCCCTGGGATGCGGCCAGTTCTCGTCTTCATAGATGGTGAATTTGATCGACTTGCAGGTATCTTCCAGCTTGATGCCGGTGATCTTGCGGTAGGCAGGAAAGACCTTGCATGCCTGGTTCTCGATGAACGGACGGCACTGCTCCTTGCTCGCCGCATCTTTCAAATGCGAGCAATTAATCTCGAGCGAAACCGGCAGGGGCGGCTGCCCCGGACAGCTGGAAACCGTGATCTGGTCCGCAGTCTTATCGGCGGCCGTAAGACCGGTGCAGCAGCTGGCTGACAGCGCCAGCAACCACACCGGTGTCAGACGTACACGCATAGGCGTCTCCTCATAGCTGGAAATACCGCAAAAATGCCCGGGAAGCCATCACACTACCACATCCAACCTTCCCGCCCGCCGTTGTGCCTTTCTATTGACGCCGCTCCACGCCTCTGTTTTCCTAGACAAAGCATGGAATTGCGCAAGGATCCCATTACCCGCTCCTGGGTCATCGTGGGCGACGATGCTGAGCAGCAGACCGCCTCCGGCTCGTGTCCGTTCTGTCCAGGCGCCTCGGCTGCTCCGCACACCATCGCCAGCGTGAACTCGGGCGCAGGGGCGGTCTCCGCCGTGGTCCATCCTTCGCCCCTGTACCGCATTGAGGGCGAGCCCCAGCGCCGCTCCGAAGGCATTTACGACGCTATGAACACGGTGGGCGCCCATGAAGTTGTGGTGCAGAGCATGCGCCACGACATGGAGCTGTGGCAGTCCTCCGAGGCCGAAATTACCCAGTTCCTGCTGCTCACGGCGCAGCGCATCCAGGACCTGAAGAACGACCTGCGCTTCAAATACGTGACCCTGTTCAAGAACTACGGCGGCCCCGCGGGCCAGGAGTTCAGCCACCCCGTCTCCGAGATCACGGCCACCACCTTCGTGCCCCGGCGCGTGCTTTACGAGCTGCGCGCCTCGCGGGATTACTACCTCGACAAAGAGCGCTGCGTCTTCTGCGACACTTTGAACCAGGAGCTGCGCCATCCCGCGCGCATCGTGGAAGAGCTGGGCAACTTCGTCGCTCTCTGTCCATTCGCCTCGCGCGTGCCTTACGAAATCTGGATCATGCCCAAGCAGCACGAATCCTCCTATGAACGCGCGGTCACGGCGCCGGGAGCGCACCTGGACGAGCTCAGCCGGCTGATTCGCCGCACGCTGCAGCGCGTGATGAGCATTGCCGACGCCTTTCACATGGTCCTGCATACCGTCCCCAATACCTACCAGAAGTCGAACATCCTGCAGTACTGGAAGACGGTGGATGAGGACTATCACTGGCATATCGAGATCATGCCCATCATCGGAGCGCGCGCCAAGCCCTACTTCCTCAAAGAGGTCTACTACACGCCGGTCTCTTCCGAACTGGCTGCGGAGCGGCTGCGCAAGCTTACTGTCCGCTGACCCCGGTACGCGCGGGCTTTCTTTTCGAATTCTTTTTCGTCCATTCCAACAGACCATCAGTGTGGACTCCGGCGGTTGACCCGATACACGCTCATCGGTTAGGAATGATGTGGCATGCGAATGTTCCCCTCATTCATGGGACCATCGTTTCGGGCCCGCCGCCGGCGGAAGCGCGCCGCGGGACCGCGCGTGCCCACTGCCCGATCCGTCCTGCTGATCGAAGTGTTCGCAGCGCTGGCGGTGCTGGTGGTCTTGCTCACCGGCCGCCGCGGAGCCTTCTTCGACACCCTTCATCCCCGCGCCGACGCCCTCCTGGTCCTGCTGATGGCCGGCCTGGTTGGCGTGATCCATTTCTACATGGTCACGCGCGTGCTGCCGGAGATGCGCCGCCGCCACTCGCCGGCGGTGTACGACCAGCAGCGCATCCTGCTGGACCTGAACGACGCCGCGCGCCACTCCAACAACCTGACCGACGTTTACGGCTTCAGCGTGGAGACCATCGCCCGGGCTCTGGAAACCGCCGACGTAGCCATCCTGGTCAGCGACCAGGAGACGGGGAACCTGCTGCTGCGCAGCTCGTCCAACCCGGCCCTGGCGACGGCCAACGGAAGCGCCGACGCTCTTGGCGTCCCTACTCCCGAGGGCGCGCACTCGAACATGGCCCTGGCCCGCGACGCCTTCGTGGTCCGCCGCCTGAGCAAGCTCACCCAGCCCATGCGCATCGACACCGGCGAGCTCGATCTGTGGCAGCGGGCTTCGGGATTTATCTCCGGCATCGACAACCCCAAGCGCGAGCTCGAACGCCAGACTTTGCTCAAGCTCAACACCCGGCTGCTGGTGCAGATCCGCAACAAGGGCGGACTTACGGGAATTCTCTCCGTCGGGCCGCGCCGTTCCGGATTCGACTTCACCGACAGCGACCTCAAGACGCTGATGGCTATCGCCGAACAGCTGGCCCTGGTGATCGATAACTCGCACCTGCTGGAGCGCATCGTGGACCAGGAAAAGACGCTGCACGAGATGGCCCTGGCCGCGTCCGTGCAGAAGCATCTGTTTCCGGTGGAAGTGCCGGAGAGCGCCAAGATGCAGATCAGCGGCTGCTGCAAGCCGGCGGGCTTCGTGGGCGGCGACTACTACGACTTCATGCAGTTCCAGAACGGGCAGATCAGCTTCGCGGTGGCCGACGTCGCCGGAAAAGGCTTCTCGGCCGCGCTGCTTACTTTCATGATCCACGCCTTCCTGCGCAGCCAGACGCTTACCGCCGATGCCGACCGGTCGTTCTCGCTCTCGCTGCCGCGCATGGCCGAGTCGCTCAACCGGCTGCTCTTTGCTTCCACCAGCAGCGCCAGCTACGTGACCCTGTTCTACGCCTTCTTCGACGAGAACTCCGGCCGCCTGAGCTTCATCAACGCCGGTCATAATCCGCCCTTCGTGCTGCACTCGGGAACTACGGATATAGCCCCGGCTTTCCCCGCCCGGCAGGGAACTCTGCCCTCGCTGTCTTCCAACGGGGCGGTCATGAAGCTGGGGGCCGGCGGCCCCATGCTGGGCCTGTTCCAGGATTGCCCGGTCACCGAGCAGTCGTTCCAGCTCAATCCCGGAGACTTCCTCTTTGCCTACACCGATGGCGCCACCGAAGCCGTCAACCGCAGCGGGGAAGAACTGGGCGAGGATCGGCTGTTGCGGCTGGTGAAATCCAAGTCCCACCTGCACGCCAGCGCGGCGCGCGATGAGATCATGCACAGCATCGAGGAGTGGTGCCAGGGCGCTCCCCAGGCCGACGACATCACCATGGTGGTGCTGAAGGTCAACGCGGCGTAAGGACCTGGCTTGAGGACGCACCGGCGCTGAATTGGAGCGCGGTACGGCCAAACAAGGGTTTCTCCTTTCCCTTCGCTCCAAACCCGTTCTATAGTCTCTCGAGAATCATCACGGCAATCAGGCTCGCGAATGCAAAAGGTTCTTGTTGGCGTCATTCTGTTCTTATGGAGCACGGTTATTCCGCTCCAGGCGCAAAGGGAGCGCGTACGGTCGTGGGATTCGCACATCACCGTAAACCACGACGGCAGCATATTGGTGCAGGACAGGATTGTGTTCCTGTCCGTGGGCCGCAGCACAAGGGTTGGCCTTAACCGCCGGTTCCAAACACACTACAGGACTCTGTGGGGCATCAGTTACACCATCTTCTACGATTTCCTGAGCGTTCACCGCGATGGTCATGCGGAACCTTACGTCCTCGACCCTGATGGCGATTCGTACTGGATGTACATGGGGCATACGGATAAGATCCTGCCTGCCGGAGAACATACTTACGAGATCACTTACCGCACCAAGCATCGGCTCTTTTTCTCAGCCAATGACGACGAGCTTTACTGGGAGGTGAATGGACGCTGGCCGTTTCCCATCGACCATGTGACGGCCACGGTGTCGCTGCCGCCGCGGGCCCGCGACGCCGTCCAAATCATGAGGGGATACCTGTGGGATCCCAATCATGAATTTGACGGCGAACGCGATGCCCAGGGCAATTTCGTATTTCGCGCCGGTGGTGAAGAACCGGAGCAATCGTTCTACGTCTGGCTTACCTGGCCTAAGGGAATCATTCACGAGCCGACCCGCAAAGAGAGATTCGACCGCTTCGTTGCCGACAATCACGGAGTGATCATTGGCTCTACAGGACTGGTGCTGGCTGTGCTGTATTACCTGGTTGCGGGCCTGGCGCTGGGGAGAGCCTTCAACCCGAGGACGGCGGCTTTCTGTTATGCGCCCCCACAGGGGCTCTCTCCTGCCGCCATGCGCTATCTCCCGGCCGGACAACTGGACGACAAAGGGTTCGCTGCAGCAATTGTCGGACTCGCCGCCAAACGGTCTCTGACCATCGAGGGCGATGCGGGCGGCTATCGTCTGCAGAGGACCCCGAGTGGGGCCGGAGCAGGTTTCAACGATTTTTCCTCCGATGAACAAACTCTGGCCGGGAAACTGTTTGCCGACGCGCCGACCGTTGAGTTGACGCCGCAAAACCAGGCTGCGCTGGCAGGAGCGGCCAAGGCTCTAAAAAATGCGCTGCAAGACAAAGCGGAAAGAAGGCATGTCCAGGCTAACCTACGCTACCGGTGGCCGGGGATTGCGGTGACGGTGCTGGCGGCGATGACCATGGTGATGGCCACACCCGGCGATGCATCCTATGCGGGGGTTCAGAAATGCCTGTTGCTGACAGGCGCTATCGTAGGCCTGATTGTTCTCCGGATGTCCGACCGGCGGGCACGGAAGAGCGTGCGTGCCGGAGGCCCGTGGACGTCTTCGGCGGCGCTGACCGTGGGCGTCTTCAGCCTGTTGGCTCTGGTGGGCGTCTTCATCATTGCGTTCAGGGCGTTTCTGAGCCTCGGCCTCATCTGTGTAGCGATCATCTGGGCGGGGATCGGGGCGGGCGCGCTGGTCCGGATCCGGCTCAACGTCCCGGCACGCGCGGCGCGCAGCATGCTCAAGCAGGTCGAGGGGTTCAAGAGATTCTTGCGAGGCGAGCCCGCGCCTGCCGTCGCCGCACTTCTGGTTCCCGCGAAGACTACGCAACTCTTCGAGCGCTTTCTGCCCTACGCGCTGGCCCTGGGCCTCGACCAACAGTGGGCGAAGCAATTCGCCGATGACGCTGCCCCCGGCACCGCGACTCCGATCCAACTGGGATACATTCCTTCATGGTATTCAGGCACGAGCCTTGCGCGCTCTCCCGCAGATTTCATCTCCGCCTTCAGCAACTCTTTTGTAAGCGCGATGTCGTCTGCTCTGGCGGCTTCGCAGCCTTCCGCCAGAGCCCAGCCTATCGCTGAAGGAACGGAGCCGGCGGAAATTGCCACGAATGCCACGACTGCCAAAGACCAGAAGTGAAGGCCAAGTCGGATTTGGCAGTCTGAATCGATCAGCCGGCATGATGGAGACCCCGAGCGGAAAGTGAGACGTGGCAGGGCCACGGTCTCTAGGGCGGCGTGTGGGCGCGGACCCCGACACAGCTATGGCTGCTCACGCTCCCGCAGGAGCTGAAGCCCGGTTGCTGGTTGAATCTTTCGCCGCAGGGCTGAAGCCCTGCTCCACCCGGACCCGGTCATCGCCGTGATCGGAAAAACCCGAGAACCACCCGGTGAGGATTGGACATCCTCGAGAGAACTCCCTAATACGGCATTGTCAGGGGCAGGATTCTCGGGTTCCTTCGACTCGCCCTCGCTCGTCCCTCGCTGCGGGCTCCCTCAGGATGACAGGGGTGGGTGAGTCCCCCGCCGCAAATTGCGGTCAGGATTTTTTACTTGACATTCATTGTTTGATTCGTAACAATATCGTTGTGAATGCGATGCTGTAATGACTCTTGTTTTCCGGTCTAGTACATGTCCGGAAGGACGATGCAGGTGGGATCACCTGGGATCAGGTGGGATGACGAGGGAGCCATACGCAGATCGGGTGATCGGGTCATCGGGTCATCGGGTCATCGGGTCATCGGGTCATCGGATGATCAGATGATCGGGTGATCGGGCGATCGGGTCATCGGAGCACAAGCAAGAGGGATCAAGCAAGAGCGATCAAGCAAGAGCGAGAGGGATGACAAGCAAGAGCTAAATGATATGGAGGGAAGAGCGGGTATGAGCACGGTGATTGTGGATGGCAAGCAGATGAGTTATGACGAGTGGCGAGCGCAGGAACGCGAGCGGGAGGCGGAGGAGTTTGCCGAGATGCGTCGGCTCAAGCGCGAGGCCCTGGAGCTGCTGCAGCGCATCGGGCAGGCGTATGGGGCGTACAAGGAGTTTTTACGGCAGCATCCGCAACTGGCGGTGGAGCTGCCGGAATCGGAGGCGGGCAAGCAGCAGTTCTACCAGGAGTTGCGGGAGAACCTGGAGCGGGCGGACGAGACCCCGCGCTGCCTGCACATCAAAGCCGACGGGGTGCAGTGCGGCTCGCCGCGCATGAAGTCGGGCGACCTGTGTTTTGCGCACCAGCGCATGGCCAACGCCCAGGCGCTGTCCCTGAGGCTGTCGTCGTATGAGGACGGGAACGGCGTGCAGATGGGGCTGATGGAGGTATCGCGGGCGCTGGTGCACGGAAAGATCACGAACCGGGTGGCGGGGCTGCTGCTGTACGGGCTGCAGACGGCGGCGCGGAACGTAGGGAAGGTGACGTTCAACCAGACGCCGGCGGAGAAGATGGTGACGGAAGAGACGCCGGTGCGGGCGGCAGGGCAAGAGGTGAAGATCGCCGAAGGCCGGCTGAGCTACGAGAAGTACCGGTATGACACCATGGATCCGGATTTGCGGAGCCGGTTTATCGAGCTGGGCGAAGAGATGGACCGGAGGTATGTGGCGAAGATGAAAGCGGAAACGGGGACGGGGGCGGCGGAGGCAGGGTGATCGCCGTAATCGCGCGGAATCGCCGTGATCGGGAAAACCAGTTGGAATACTTGGTGGGAACGCCTCGAATCGGCATGGCGGAGGAGACATGGTCGGGATCCCTCCACTACGCGCTTGAGGGTGACTCAGAGAAAGAATGGTTCGCGGCGCTCGGGATGACAGGTGGTGAGATGACCGGTGGTGGGGTCCTCTGGTGCGGGAGTGTAAGTTGTTGGGCCGGTGCAGGAGTGTAAGTTGTTGGAGGCCCAGGGACGTAGGGAAAACAAAGGTGATGCTGCTCACACCCTTGGCCTGCGGCGCAGCTATAATTTTTAGATTCATGCCTCTGTTCTGGTTACGAGTCGCGCTCATGCTGTACGGCATCGGGCTTATCTACGCCCTGGTCTCGCTGTGGGGCGGGCGTAAGGTCCTGAGCCGGATCGCCCTGCCTGCGGTGGGGCTGGGCGTGTGCTTCCATTTCGTCTCATTAACCGAAAACGCCATGATGAGCGGGAGCTGGGCGCCTTCGTCGATGCATGAAATGGAGTCGCTGCTGGCCTTCGTCCTGATGGTCTTCTTTTTCATCATTTATGCGCGATATAAGGCCACCGCGCCGGGCATGGCCGTTTTCCCCCTGGTTTTCCTGCTGACCGCTTCGGCGGCGTTCAAACGCACTCCGGCGGAGCCGGCCCTGCCCCTGTTTGTCAGCGCGCAATGGGTCTCTATGCACGTGGCTCTGATCCTGATCGGGTATTCCGCGCTGCTCTTCAGCTTCACCGCCAGCATTCTCTACCTGATCCAGGAGCGGACGCTGAAGTCGAAGAAGATCGGCGGCTTCTGGTCGCGCCTGCCCTCGCTGAACACCTTGGACGACATTGGCTATCAATGCCTGGTGTGGGGCTTTCCGTTTATGACTCTCGGGTTGATTTCAGGAGCGATCATGGCTGAGGCGCGCGTGGGATCGCAATATTTTCTTGATCTAAAAATTTTGACTGCGTTTCTGACGTGGGTTCTCTACGCCTTCTTACTTTATACGAGAGGCAATGCCGGCTGGCGGGGACGGAAGGCCGCCTACCTGGCGACCGCGGTTTGTGTTACCGCGATTTTGGCTTGGGCGGCGAACGGTTTAAGCCATAGCCACAACTTTCGGGCCCCCTAGTTTTGCAGCTATCGACTATGAACTTTCACATCATCGGCGTGAATCACAACAGCGCACCGCTGGAAGTGCGCGAGCGGCTGGCGGTCTCCGAGGCCCAGCTGGCCGACGCCGTGCGCTCGCTGGTGCAGCAGCCGGGTGTGGATGAAGGCATGGTGCTTTCCACCTGCAATCGCGTCGAGGTCCTGACCAGCGCCAGGCAGGGTTGCGATCTGCGCGGTTTCATGGGCAATTTTTTTGGGGTGAACCTGGAGTCGCTCAACTCCCATCTCTACGAGTTCCAGCAGCGCGAGGCGGTCCGGCACATCTTTCGCGTGGCTTCGAGCCTGGATTCCATGGTGGTGGGGGAGCCGCAGATCCTGGGGCAGGTCAAAGAGGCCTACGCCGTCGCTCGCAGCCTGGGCGCCGTGAACTCTGCGCTGGAGGCGTTGCTCTCACGCGCCTTTGCCGTAGCCAAGCGCGTGCGCACCGAGACCGCTATCGGCAGCTCCAGCGTCTCGGTGGCTTCAGTGGCGGTGGAGCTGGCGGAAAAAATATTCGGTTCGCTCGAAGATCGCACCGTTTACCTGGTGGGCGCGGGCAAGATGGCCGAGCTGGCGGCGCGCCAGCTGATGGCCCGCGGGGCGGGCAGGATCATCGTCACCAACCGCACTCATGAGCGCGCGGTGGAGCTGGCGGAATCCTTCGGCGGGGAAGCCGCGCCCTTTGAGCGCCTGCACCAGAACGCCGAGCAGGCTGACATCATCCTGACCTCTACCGGCTCCAATGAGCCGCTCTTCCGCCGCGAGCACGCCGAGACGCTGCGCAGCCGGCGCAAGAACCGGCCGGTATTCTTCATCGACATCGCCGTGCCCCGCAACATCGCGCTCGAGGTCAACGACCTGGACGGCATCTTCGTCTACGACGTCGACGATCTCCAGGCCATGGCCAGCAAGAACACGGACGACCGCAAGAAGGAAGCCGAGCGCGCGGAGAAGATCGTCGACATCGAAGTCGAGCGCTTTGCCCAGCGCATGAAGTCGCTGGCCGTGGTGCCCACCATTCTTTCGTTGCAGGAATACTGCGAGACCATTCGCCAGGCGGAGATCGACCGCATCCGCGGCCGCCTGGGCGAGATCACGCCGGAACAGGAATCCGCGATCGAGGCCATGACCCGCGGCATCATCAATAAGCTGCTGCACACGCCGATCACGACTCTGAAATCTACGGCGGCCGAGCCTGAGGCGGCGACGATTCATGAGATGATTCGCCGCATCTTCAACCTCAACGCCAAAGTCGGAAAGACGGGGAGCTGATGGCCAACCTTCGCATCGGCTCGCGCGGCTCCCAGCTGGCGTTGTGGCAGGCCAACCACGTGGCCGGCCTGCTGCGCGGGCAGGGACACACGGTAGAGATAGAGATCATCAAGACCACCGGCGACAAGATCACTGACGTGGCCCTGGCCAAGGTCGGCACCAAGGGCATGTTCACCAAGGAGATCGAAGAGGCGCTCGACGACGGCCGCGTCGATCTGGCCGTGCACAGCCTGAAAGATGTGCCCACCGAACTGGCGCCGCAGTTCGATCTGGCGGCGATCCTCAGGCGCGAAGATCCCCGCGACGGGTTTATCTCGGTGAAGTTCGCCAACCCGGCGGAGCTGCCCCGCGCCGCCCGCGTCGGCACCAGCAGCCTGCGCCGTCAGTGCCAGCTCAAGGCGCTGCGCCCGGATCTGGAAACTTTTCCGCTGCGCGGCAACGTCGACACGCGCCTGCGCAAGCTCGAGTCGGGCGAATATGACGCCATCATCCTGGCTTCTGCCGGAGTAGGCCGCCTGGGGCTGGACAAGTATCTGCGTTACCGCATTCCCGCCGAGATCATGTGTCCCGCGGTCGGTCAGGGCGCGCTGGCTATTGAGATTCGGAGCAATGACGACGGGGTTCGTGTCGCTCTCCAGTTCATGGATCACGCCGATACGCGCAGCGCGGTCGAGTGCGAACGCGCGCTGCTGGGCGGACTGGGAGGAGGCTGCCAGGTACCGGTGGGCGCGCTGGCGGTCAGGAGAGACGGCCAAATCTTCCTGACCGCGATGGCCGGCCAGCCCGATGGCAGCCAGGTGCTGCGCGAGCAGCGCAGCGGCAGCGATGCGGTTAGACTCGGCCGCGAGGTGGCGCAGACGCTGCTGGATCGCGGCGCCGATAAAATTCTGAAAGAGATCTACGGCCAGCCGGCGGCTGCGCCGGTTCAGCCATGAGCAACGTCATCATGATGCCGGTGAAACCCCTGAACGGCTGGCGCATTCTGATCACCCGCGCCAGCCACCAGTCCTGGGGACTCTCCGAGCCGCTGCGCCGCCGCGGCGCTGAGGTCACGGAAATTCCCACCATCGAGATCACCTCGGCCGGCAGCCTGGGCCCGCTGGAAAACGCCCTCATCAAGATCGACCACTATGACACCCTGATCCTGACCAGCGTGAACGGCGTGGAGGTTCTGTTCGAGCGTTACAACAAGCTGGGATTGCCGATCGTGGATATGGAGCACCTGATGGTCGTGGCCATCGGCCCGGCCACGGCGCGCGCCATTCAGTCGGAAGGACTCGGCGTCTCCATTATTCCGGAGAAATACGTGGCGGAATCGGTGGTCGAGGCCTTGCGGGCCAAGATCACCAAGCACAGCCGTGTTCTGCTGGTCCGGGCTAAAGTCGCGCGCGACCTCATCCCCGACGAGCTGCGCAAAATGGGCGCGCAGGTAGATGTGATTGAGGCTTACCAGACCCGCCTGCCCGAGGGCGCGGCGGAAAAAATCAGGGATCTGTTCGCCAATGCCGCGCGCCGTCCGCACGTTATCACCTTTACCAGCTCGTCCACGGTGAACAACTTTGTCTCCGTGCTTGATCCCGACGCCGACCGTCGGCAGTTTCTGGAAGGAATCGTTCTTGCCTCCATTGGTCCCGTGACCAGCAGCACGCTGCGCGCCGCCGGACTTGAACCCACCGTGGAAGCCCGCGACTACAACATGGACGGCCTGGTCGCGGCGATCGAGGAGTACGCCTCCCGCTCGGGCCGCAAGCTGCCGTAAAATGTACGACGATAAACTACCCCAGAGTGCTCCTGCTCAAAATCATCCTCGCTCCGGTGTTGATCGGGCTGGTCAGTCTCGCCGGACGAAGGTGGGGGCCTGGAATCTCCGGGTGGCTGCTGGGCATTCCCGTGAATACCGGGCCCATCCTGCTGTTCTTCGCGCTCGAGCAAGGACCGGAATTTGCGGCCCGCGCCGCGCTGGGAGCGGTGCTCGGAATTCTGGCCTGGGCTGCATTCACTCTGGTCTATGCATGGTGCTGCCTGCGCCTGCGCTGGTGGTGGTGCACCATCATCGGCTGGATCGCGTGTTGCGCCGTGGCCTGGGGCCTGGCCTACTTGAGGATATCGATCCTCTGGGCCTTCGTGCTGGTCTGCGCCATTCTGGCTGTCCTGCTGCGCCTGTTTCCACAAGCGCCGTCACAGACTGCAGCCGTGGTCCACTCCCGCTACGACCTGTGGCTGAGGATGGGCACGGCGACCGCCATCATTTTCATCCTCACCGCGATTGCCCGCGCTCTCGGTCCTCGCGCCAGTGGAATCCTCTCGGCGTTTCCTGCGTTTACCACCATCCTTGCCGTCTTCAACCACCGCCTGCATCCTTCGGCCGCCATCCGTGTGTTGAAGGGTGTGAGCGCGGGCCTGTACACCGCGACCACGTTCTTCCTGGTGGTGGCGATCACCATTGCGCGCCTGGGCACTGCGGCGGCGTTTCTTCTGGCTACTCTCGCGGCCGTGCTCGTGCAGGCCGTCAGCCTGGTCTTCGTGCGCAAGATGAAGTGAAGCCGGCCTTCGGGGCGCACTGTGCGGAACCGTACATTACAGTCCGTTTCCGCACACTGGGCCTACTCATTCCGTCCGCAACCTCTTTGTTTGCAGGCGATTGCGGCACTCTGACGTGGTACGGAGATTGCACTACCCGTGTTGCGTTTTCTGCCCTCGTTAAGAGCGCGAACCGAGATAGGAACCGAGAACGATGATGAACCTGCTGCAGGACCTGCGTTATGCCGCGCGCATGATGCGCAAGACTCCCGTTTTTACGCTGATCGCCATAGCCACACTGGCCCTGGGCATCGGCGCCAACACTGCGCTGTTCAGCGTGATTGACGCGGTGCTGATTCGTCCGCTGCCGTTTCACGATCCGGGCCGGCTGATGGACCTGCGCTCCTTTGACCTCACCGACAAGATTCAGGGCGGCGAGACTTCCTACCCCGCCTTCCTTGACTGGCGCGACCAGAGTCACTCGTTCGAAGCCATGTCGGTGTGGAATACCAGCGGTTTCACCTACACCGGCGGTGCGCAGCCGGAAAATGTGCCCAGCGCCATCGTTTCCGCGAACCTGTTCTCTATGCTTGGAGTCTCGCCGGTGATTGGACGAAGCTTCTCCGCGGACGAAGACAAGCCTGGTGAGCAGTTGCCGGTCATTCTGAGCTTCGAATTCTGGCAGAGCCATTTCGGCGGCGACCGCAGCGTCATCGGCCGCGCCATCACGCTGGATGGAAAGAAATGCAGCGTGATCGGAATTATGCCTGCTCGCTTTCAGTTTCCCGTAAAGAGCGAGCGCGTGGAGCTGTGGACCACCATCGCTCACGATCTCATGGGCAAGTTCGCTCTGGGCCAACAACGCGGCGCTTCGTACCTGCTGATGATCGGGCGGTTGAAGTCCGGCGCCAGCATCGCGCAGGCGCAGTCCGACCTGAGTGTCATCCAGGAGCGGCTCAACCGCCAGTATCCGGAGAACCGGCCCCGCCGCGTGGCCATTCAGCCTGAATCTGACGCCATCAGCGGCGCCATGCGCCCGGCCTTGCTGGTCCTGCTCGGCGCTGTAGGGTTTGTCTTGCTGATTGCGTGCGCCAACGTCGCTAACCTACTGCTTGCCCGCGCCGCTGCCCGGCAGAAGGAGTTCACCGTGCGCTCCGCCCTGGGCGCCAGCCGCTGGACGATCATTCGCCAGTTGCTGACCGAGAGCGTGTTGCTGTCGCTGGCGGGCGCGGCCGTGGGAGTGTTGCTCGCGCAGTGGGGAACAGCCATCCTGGTCCGCGTGGCTCCGCAAGGACTGGCGCGCATCTCTGACGCGGGCCTGGACCTGCGCGTATTGGCATTCACTCTTGTCGTCGCACTCGTGACCGGAGTGTTATTTGGCCTGGCGCCGGCCGCGCAGGTTTCGCGGTCGGACTTGAATCGTGCGCTAACTGAGAGCAGCCGCGGCAGCAGCGCTGGTCCCAGTGGCGCCCGCGTGCGCAGCATGCTGGTGACCTCGCAGCTGGCCATCGCCCTCGTGCTGCTGATCGGAGCCGGGCTGCTGCTGCGCAGCTTCAGCCGCCTCAAACATGTGGATCCCGGCTTCCGTGCCGACCATGTTTTGACCTTCCTGCTGGAAGTTCCTTCGGAGCGTCATCCGCGGCCGCAGCGGGCGCTTTTCGTAAGCGAGCTGCTGGGATCTGTCCGCGTCCTGCCGGGAGTGAAAGCGGCCAGCGCCATCTTTGGCCTGCCTCTGGCCGACCAGAGCGTCTTTACCGGACTCGACGTTCCCGGCCGGCCCGTGGCGCCGTCAGAGCGTCTGCGTGTGGGCTTTCGCCTGGTTGAGTCGGATTACTTCCGCACCGTGGGCATGCGCCTGGTGAAGGGCCGCGAGTTTACTCCGCACGATGAACAGGGCGGCCCCCCTCTGGCCATCGTCAACGAAACTTTTGCGCGCAAGGTCTTTCCCGGCGAAGATCCCATCGGACGCCGCATTAAGCCCGGTATTTCGTTCGGCGTTAGCGATTCACCCGAGCGCCAGATAGTCGGTGTCGTCAACGATGTGAAATCGGCGAGCATCAGCGGCGATCCCGTCCCCGAGATCTACGCCCCGCAGACCCCAAATGATTTCATCGGCGAGACAACAGTGGTAGTGCGCACCGCCGGCGAGCCTCTCGCCCTGGTGCCCGCCCTGCGCTCGCTGGTTGCTTCCAAGGACTCTGAGCTGCCTCTCATCGACGTCAAGACGCTCGACGAGTACGTGAGCGATTCCATCTCCGCACCACGATTTGAAACCTTGCTCCTGGGAACGTTTGCCGTGCTGGCGTTTTTCCTGACCGCCATCGGCCTTTATGGAGTGATCTCCTATTCCGTGGTGCAACGCTCCCGCGAGATGGGCATTCGCATGGCCCTGGGAGCGCAGCGCGCCAATATCCTGGCGCGAGTCGTTCGCGAAGGCATGCTGTTGGCGCTGCTGGGCACCGCTGCCGGCTTGATGGCTTCATTCCTTATAACCAGGCTGATGAAGAGCCTTCTCTACGGCGTTGGAACTACTGATCCCACCACTTTTTTCATCGTCCCCGTTTTGCTGATTGCTGTGGCTTTGATGGCCAGCCTGGTTCCTGCGCGCCGCGCCACACTGGTCGATCCCATGGCCGTGCTTCGGGAGGAATAGGTGGAAGAGTGGTTGTCTCAGCGGAGTTGCTGCCCGGTGCTCGCGGAGCTGTTAGTATTTGCGAAGGGACCAAAGAGCAATCTTAAGGAGTGCGGCAGATGATCAAAGCTCTGGTTTTCTTCCTCACCATTTTGTTCGCGGCATATGGCGCCTTGTGCCAGGCCGTGCCCGCCGTTCAGGCCCCGCTCAACAGCATCTTTGCCGGAGCTGACGGCAAGTACGAAGCTGCCCCTGATACAGTCGTTCTTCACTTCGATATCGGCGCGCAAGACGATGCCTCGCAGGGCGCGTACGACAAAGCCAGGTCTGCCGCTCAACGCGTGCGCGATGTCCTTGCGAAAAACGGAATCGATGTCAAAGCCATGCAGGTGGGCTTCTACTCTGTCCAGCCCATGTATGACTGGAAGAATCCCAAGCGCAAAGTCATCGGGTATCGCGTCTCTACCAACCTGACGCTGAAGTTACACGACTTCTCTAAAATCGGTGGGATCATAGAGCAGACCGCCGACATCGACAGCATGCAGAACCAGTCGCTCAACTACACCCTCGAGGACATTGACCCGGCCAAATCCAAAGCTGCCGAGGACGCGTTGCACAAAGCTCGCAACCAGGCCGGCGCCGTGGCCAGCGCCGGTGGTCGAACGCTGGGTGAGCTGCTCTACGCCTCGGTGGACGTGAACCAGCAGGTGATCATAGCCGCGCCCATGATGCAGCGCTCGGCGATGGCCGGCACGGCTGCAGCGCCGCCGGCGCCCACCGCCGACTTCACTCCCCAGAGCGTCACCATCAACGCTCACGTGAATGCATTGTTTGCACTGAAATAGGTGCGAAGCCGATCAGTACTTTTGCTTAAGCCGCCCTTACTTACCCGGCAAAATTTTCAAGAACAGGGAATTCCTACCTGATTGCCTGACGTCGCCGCACACTAAGTCTTTTGTTTTCAAGCAACGTGAGTATGGCATGGGGGATGCAATAACACAGGCCAGACGAAGTGGCGCGCATCGGGGCGCTTTCGAGGATCTAACGGCCAGAGGTCCTTTCGAAAGTGCCTCGTTGCATTTTTGGAGATGGGTCAGTTTCGAAAGAAACTGACCCGTTTCTATCTCAGGTGTCTGGCATGTTGTGGGAACCGGAAGAGTCGTGTTAGGCAGACGTCCATCGCGATCGCGATGAAAGATTAAAGCGGAAGCAAAGCCGCTCACTCGGAGTGCAGATTCACACCAGTTGAACTTTTTCCCGCAGATCGATTCCGGCACGGCACAGAATCCCCGCGATCTCGCCGTCGCTAAGGCGAGTAGCGTCATATTCCACGCGGATGGTGTGCTCCTTCTCGTCGAACTTGATCTTGCGGACGCCGTACACTTCCCAGGCGTTGTTGAGGGCCATCATCTCTCTTTCGCCGGGCGGCGTGGCGTAGCGGAAAACTACGTCGAGCATCGTCATTTCTTGGCTTCTCCTCAGCTGTATGAACGATTTATGCGGCTCTGAATCCGGAGTGTCCCGGCAAACAATCTAATATAGTCCAATTGGGCCAAAGGCATAATCGGAAATGAGCGATCATCAACACGGCGCGGCGGGACTGCCTTCGATCACACCGCTGGAAATCGATCCCGTCTGCGGGATGAAGGTTGATCCGCAGAAGGCTCGCGCCACGGCGGAATATCGAGGAAAGAAATTTTATTTCTGCTGCCAGGGCTGCGCCGATCGCTTTACAGCCGAACCTGAGAAGTTTCTAAACAAGAAACCGGCCTCCGCGCCGCTGGTTCAACTCGGCGCCATGTCCGCAATAAAGCCCGCCGCTCCCGCCGCTCCCGCCGCTCCTCGACCACCAGCGGGAGTAATCTACGTCTGCCCCATGGACCCCGAGGTTCGCGAGCCCAAGCCCGGTCCATGTCCAAAGTGCGGCATGGCGCTCGAACCGCAGGGCGTGGAATACACCTGCCCTATGCATCCCGAGATCGTGCGCGACGGTCCGGGAAGCTGTCCTATCTGCGGCATGGCTCTGGAACCACGCACGGCAATCGCGATTCACGCCGAAGATGATTCCGAACTGCGCAGCATGAGCCGGCGGTTCTGGGTGGGACTGGCGCTCAGCATTCCTCTGCTGGTGATCTCCATGTGGGGGATGCGGCCGGGAAGCCCGCTGCACCATCTTCCCGCAGGCTCCCTGGATTGGCTGCAACTGCTGCTGGCCACGCCGGTTGTTCTCTGGGGTGGCTGGCCGTTCTTTGAGCGAGGCTGGCAGTCGCTGGTGAACCGCCACCTCAACATGTTCACGCTCATCGCCATGGGCACCGGCACCGCCTACCTTTACAGTTTGGTGGCCGCGCTGGCCCCGGGAATTTTTCCGTTCTCGTTCCGTGGACACAGCGGCCGTCCTGACGTCTACTTTGAAGTCAGCGCCAGCATCGTCACCCTGGTGCTGCTGGGCCAGGTGCTGGAGCTGCGCGCGCGCCGCCAGACCAGCTCCGCAATCCGCGCCCTGCTCGACCTGAGTCCCAAGACCGCCCGCCGCATTGTCGGTAACGCCGAGCAGGAGATTCCTCTCGACCAGGTACGGGTCGGCGACCGCCTGCGCGTCCGTCCCGGCGACCGCGTGCCTGCCGATGGCGCCGTCCAGGAAGGCGAGAGCGCAATAGATGAATCCATGATCACCGGTGAGTCCATGCCGGTATCGAAGTCCGCCGGCGCAAAAGTTATCGGCGGCACCGTCAACCAGAGCGGATCGTTCATCATGCGCGCGGAGAAGCTGGGATCGGAAGCCTTGCTGGCGCAGATCGTGCGCATGGTCGCCGAAGCCCAGCGCAGCCGCGCACCTATCCAGTCGCTGGCCGACAAAGTTTCCGGCTACTTTGTGCCTGCGGTTGTCGCCACAGCAGTCGTGACCTTCATTGTCTGGGCGATCTGGGGACCTGAGCCGCGTCTGGCCCATGCGCTGGTGAACGCTGTAGCGGTACTCATCATCGCCTGCCCCTGCGCTCTCGGATTGGCCACGCCGATGGCCATCATGGTCGGCACCGGCCGCGGCGCGCACGCCGGGGTGCTGATCAAGAACGCGGAAGCCCTCGAGGCCATGGAGAAGGTCGATACACTGGTCGTCGACAAGACCGGGACTTTGACCGAGGGCCGGCCGAGCCTCACGAGCATGGTGAAGACGGGTAACATCACCGAACTCGATCTCCTCTTTCTGGTGGCTACGGTGGAGCGTGGCAGCGAGCACCCTGTCGCTTCCGCCGTCGTCAAGAGCGCGGAAGAGCGTGGGCTTCGCCTGGGCAACGCAGAAAAATTTCAGTCATTTTCCGGAAAGGGAATCAGCGGAGAAGTCCAGGGACACAAGCTGCTGGTCGGCAACGCGTCGTTTCTGGCCGCGCAGGGAATCGATCTTCAGCCCCTGCGCGTTCAGGCCGGCTCTCTCGAACAAAAAGGCCAGACCGTGATCTGGGCCGCGGTCGACGGCAAAGCCGCCGGCCTGCTTGCTGTGGCTGACTCGTTAAAGCCGACCACACTCGAAGCCGTCAACGCTCTTCGCCAGAGCGGCCTGCGCATCACCATGATCACCGGCGACAGTCGGGCCACCGCCTCCGCCATCGCCCGCGAACTCGGCCTGGGCGAAAGCGATTTTCAGGCCGAGGTTCTGCCTCAGCAAAAGTCCGAGGTGGTGAAGAAACTGCAGTCGCAAGGACAGCGCGTGGCCATGGCTGGTGACGGGGTCAACGATGCTCCGGCGCTGGCCCAGGCCGATGTCGGGATCGCTATGGGTACCGGGACCGACGTGGCCATCGAGACCGGCGATATCACCCTGGTTAAGGGCGATCTTCGTGCCGTGGTGCGCGCCCGCAACCTGAGCCGCGCCGTCATGCGCAACATCCGCCAGAATCTGTTCTTCGCCTTTATCTACAACCTGCTGGGCGTACCCATCGCCGCCGGAATCCTCTATCCCTTTACCGGAATGCTCCTGCAACCGGTTTTTGCCGCAGCGGCCATGAGCTTCAGTTCGGTCTCTGTTATCGCCAACGCCCTGCGTCTGCGCAAAGTGAAGCTCTAAGAACAAGCCCCAATGGAAGAAAAATAAGGATAGGGCTCGACCCTATTGACGTAAGCACAAAGCAGATGAAAAGATTCCAAACCATCTACTCTGAAACAGGTCTGGGAAGGCGCGGTGCTGTGTCGCGCAGCGCTGGACTGAGAGACTGGAACGAGACAAGAGGTGCCCCCGTATGTTTCGCCGTTGGGCTTTCCTTTGCGCGCTATCTTTCTTCTTTTTCTTTGTGTTGGCTCTGGCTCAGACAAAGAATTCCTCCACCAGCCAGCTATCAACGACTGCCGCAACCAGCAGCTCCCCTGAAGAAGATGACGACAGCGCGGATATTCCTCCCTTCGCCCGCGGACACCTTGGCGAGCAGGAGTATCTGCGCCTGCGCGATCAGCAGATCCGCCAGTTGCGCGGTGTAGATGATCTGATCCGCGATCCCGGCGCCAGGTCCCGGGCCATTCACGCCATGGAGTCGCGCGAGCAGGTCCTGCGGCAGAAGCGTGCTCAGAGTGGCGCTGCCGGCGCAAGCAGCGTTGGTCCTGCCGTGATCTGGAACGCTCTTGGTCCTGATCCCATTCCCAACGGCCAGGTGCAAAGTGGGGCCGAGATTCCGGTCAGCGGCCGCATCACGGCGCTCGCTATTGATCCCACCGACAGTACCGGCAATACCGTCTATGTGGGCGCCGCCCAGGGCGGTGTCTACCGCACCACGGATGGCGGCGCTACCTGGACTGCATTGATGGATAACGCGCAATCGCTTTCTATCGGCTCGCTTACCCTCGATCCCACCGATCACACCGTTTTGTTTGTGGGCACCGGCGAAGGCAACTTCGCGCTCGACAGCTTCTTCGGCGTGGGCCTGTATGTGATCACCAACGCCAACGGATCGTCTTCTCTGAATGGGCCGTTCAACCACCCCACAACGTTTCCTCTTGCCGATCCCGACGGCTTCACCGACGTTTTTACCGGCCGGGCGATTACCCAGATTCTGGTCAATCCGGGGAATCACAACCAGATTCTCGTTTCCACCAGTTCTGGTTTCAGCGGCGCCAGCAGTGACGTCTTCAGCACCCTGCCTACGCGCGGCGTTTACCTGTCCACCAACGTCTTCACTGTCGGATCCACCGTGGGCACGCCCACATTCCAGCGTCTGACCATCCAGACTGCGGCGGGAACAGCCAACCGGCCCGTGACCGATATGGTGATAGATCCCGGCAATGCCAATCTGGTGCTGGTCAATGTCTTCGGACAGACCGGAACAGAAGGAGGCATTTGGGCCAGCCCCAGCACCGTCTGGGCCGGCACCGGCAGTTGGACGCAGACTCTGCAGACCGGTCTGGATGTTAACGGCAAGTTCGCCGTGAATCGCTCCGGCGGAACCCCCACCACAACTTTCTTCGTTGGTCTGGACCAGACGCCGGCCACCGGAGCCTGCACAAGAGAAGGGACGCTCTTCTCCGCTGCCAACAACGGCGGTACATCCTGGTCGGAAATCGCAGCGGCTCGCGGCTTCTGCGGTGGTCAGTGCTTTTATGACATCACCCTGGCCGTGGATCCCACCACCACGAACAATATTTATCTCGGCGGCTCTGCAGATTCCGGCGCCGGCCCTTCGTGCAATTCCAATGCGTTCATCAAGTCCACCACCGGCGGAACCTCCTTCGTCCGCTCTGACACGCAACTGCACGCCGACTCGCACGCAGTCGCCATCCTGCCCAGCAACCCGCTGATCATCTACGAAGGCAACGACGGCGGAATCTTCCGCTCCGCCGACGGCGGCGCTACATGGACAAGCCGCAATACCGCCGGCTTCAACGCCACACAGTTTGAAAGCATCGCGGTGCATCCTACCGATCCCAACTTCACTATCGGGGGCACCCAGGACAACGGTACTCCGTTGCTGATGCCGGATGGTGTCTCCTGGAACCGCGCTGACTTCGGCGACGGTGGCTTCTCGGGCATCGACCAGAACGCCACCAACACCACCAACGTGACCATGTACCACACGTATTTCAACGCCAGCAACAACCTGGTGGGATACGCCCAGATTTCCAACGGCACGGCTGCGGCAGAAGGTACATGGAACTTCTCCGGATGCCAGGGAACCCTCCCGGGCAACGGAATAACCTGCGCCGATACCGTACTCTTCTATGCTCCGCTTACTCTCGGCCCCGGCAATCCCAACACGGTTTACTACGGCACTGACCGCCTCTATCGTTCTCCCGATCAGGGCAACACCAACACCGTAGTCAGCCAGGCGCCGATTGTCGCGAACGCTCCCATCAGTGCCATCGGCATCTCCGCGCTGAGCGACAACATCCGCATCGTCGGTCTTGCGGTCGGCCGAGTGTTCGCTACCACCAGCGGTTCCTCCACGATGACGGAAGTCACCGGCCCCTGGACTCCCAAGTATGTCGCTCGCGCAATTATCGATCCCAACAACCCCAACACCGCCTACGTCACCTTCGATGGCTACGGCACCGCCACCCACGTCTGGAAAACTACCAATCTTTCGGCAGCTCCTCCCGCCTGGAACCCGGCATCGGGCACGGGCGGCACCAGTATTCCTGACGTTCCCGTTAACTCGCTGGTCGTTGATCCGCAGAACTCCAATCTTGTCTACGCGGCCACCGATATCGGCGTCTTTAACTCCACCGACGGCGGCGCCACCTGGAACCCTTACGGCAGTGGTTTGCCGCGCGTAGCCGTTTTCGATATCAAGGTCACGGCCAAGCGCACGGTACGCATCGCCACGCACGGGCGGGGAATGTTTGAGTTTGGTGCCGTCGCGCCGGGCAACGCCACCACTGTGGCAGCAAACTCCAGTCCTTCGAATCCTATGATTGGTACCAACGTCACCATCACGGCTACGGTGAATCACGCGGCTGGCGTGGCCATTCCCACCGGGACCGTGGCATTCATGGACGGGGCTACGCTGCTGGGCTCAGTTGCTGTCGGCGTATCCGGCAGCGCGAGCTTCTCCACCACAACTCTCGCTGGAGGCGCGCATTCCATCGTGGCCGCTTATGGCGGTGATAACAACTACGCCGCCAGCCAGGGAACGACTACCGTCAGCGTAAGTCTGGGCGACTTCAGCCTCACTATCCCCAGCGGTTCAGCCAGCGTTCTGCCCGGCCAATCGGCGACCTATACCATCAACGTGGCCGCGGTGAGTGGTTTCGCCGGCACCGTGAGTTTCACCTGCACATCGGGGTTGCCGTCGTTGACCAGTTGTTCTTTCAATCCCACTACGGTGAACACCAGCGGCAGCACGACGCTGACAATCTCTACTACCGCCGGTACGGGTACGGCGAAGCCGCCCAATACCAGCGCCGGTTTGCTGACTACGGGTGGCCTGGTCGGGCTGGGATTGGTGCTGGCCGGCGGTGTGGCGGTCAGGAAACGCCGCGGTCATGCTTTGTTCCTGTTGCTTGTTGTAATGGCCGTAACCTGCGTGGCCATCTCCTGCGGTGGCGGTGGCGGCGGTCCGCATAACCCCGGTACGCCGCCCGGAACTTCCTCAGTGACGATTACGGCGACGTCGGGCGCCACCACCCACACTGCCACCGTCACTTTGAACGTCCAGTAGATTGGGGGCGGCTGCAATTATTGATCGTTGATATTGCAGCCGCACTTCTCCGGCGGATCGTGTTTTTTGAGGAAGTCAGCGATGCGAGTGAGAGCGTCGATTTGATCCTCCACGCGGGAGAAGCCGTGGCCTTCGTTCTCGTAAATCTTGAGTTCCACTACCCCCTTGTTTTTCTTGATGGCCGATGCTACCTGCTCGGCCTCGGTCGCGGGACAGCGCGGATCGTTGCCGCCGGCCAGTAACAGGACCGGCGCCTTGATCTGGTTGACAAAGTAGATCGGTGAGCGGTCGTGGAGGCGCTCTTTGTCCTTGACGGGATCGCCCATGGCTGCGATGAAGTGTTCACGAATATTCGGCTCGGTGCGTTCCAGCACGGTGAACCAATTGACAAACGGAATGAACGGCGCGGCCGCGGCCCAGCGGTCGGGTGCCTTGGCTGCGGCCATCAACGTGAGATAACCGCCGTAGCTGCCGCCCATTACCGCGATCTTCTTGGGATCGACGTAGCCAGTTTTCGCGATCCAGTCCGCGGCGGAAACAACGTCCTCCAGATCGCCGCCCCCCATGTCGAACCGATCGGCGTCCTCGAAGTCTTTGCCGTAGCCGCTGGAGCCGCGGTAGTTGGGCAGGATCACGAAGAAGCCCTGGTTCGCCAGGTACTGTGCCCGGCGATTGAAAGAATTTTGAACCTGCTGGTGGGGGCCGCCGTGGACAAACACCACTGCCGCATTCTTGCCGTTGCGTTCGGCATTGTAGGGAACATAGACGAAGGCTGAGATCTGCCATTTGCCGTCTTTGCTGGGATAGTGGACGAGAAATGGCTCAACCATGTCTTCACTGCGGATGCCGCCGACCAGTGAATGCGTCACCTGGTGCGACTTCTGGGTAGCGAAGTCATACACCCACAGATCGCCGGGATCTGGGGCTCCATCATGCGAGAAGAGCAAACGCGCGCTACCGGCGGCAAAGGGCGTGTCCGCGCCGGCGATGTCATTGAGTCCTTTGGGCAACCTTGGAGCCAGCGTGCGGCCGGTGATCATACTGTGGACGAAGACTTCGCTGTTGCCGTCCACGTTGACCGTCCACGTTGCAAGCCTTCCGTCATGCGAGAACTTGCCGGCGCTGACCTCCCAGCGCTCGTGCGTCAGCCAGGTGATCTTCTTGCTGGCGACTTCAACCAAGGCAGCGTTGCTGTAGCCGTTCAGCGCGTTGGAGGTGACCAGCACGCTCCTGCCGTCGGGCCCGATGTCGCTGGCCGAGAAAATCTGGTCTCCTTGGTGTGGAGTGAGGTTGGTGGCCTTACCGCTGTCCGCGCTCGCAATCATGACGTTCGAGTCCCGGTCATCTGCGCGGCGCTGGGTGTAGACGACCCACTTGCCATCCTTCGACCAGATAGGATCGGAATTGCTCCACTCTTTGGGAGTGTTTGTGGTCAGATGGCTGACTTTCCTGGTCGCGATCTCCATCACGTCAATCTCATGGTTTGGCGACTCTTTCGGCCTTATACGGTACGCGAGCTTCTCGCCGTCGGGCGACCAGGCTGGACTGTCTTCGGCGACCTCGGGGGTGTTGGTCAGATTTACTACCTGTCCGTCGCGAGGCGAGACCAGAAAGATGTCGTATTGCTCATCACCATCTTTGTCGGAAGTGTAGGCGATCCAGCGGGCCTTCGGCGACCACGCCGGCGTCGCCTGCGGCTGGTTGCTGACGGTAAGCTGCACCGGCCAGCCGCCTTCAACCGGAACGATCCAGAGATTATCGCGTCCGCTGATATTGCTGATGAAGGCGATCTGTTTGCCATCGGGCGACCAGGCACTGTCGCCGATGGCACGCGTCATGTACAGCTTTTCCACTGTCAGCGGTTGAACGTCAAACTTGCTCGTAGACTTGATCTGTGCGGGATTGGTGATGACCGCCGTTGCCGCTAGCTTGGGAGCGGTTGGGGCCTTGGTCTGGGCGTTTCCGGTGGCGATCGCGCCGGCCGCCACCATCAGTATCCCTAATCTTTGGAAGTGCATGCCTCGTCCATTGTTTCTAACGCTGCACTTTGTTGCAACCTTTTCCCGGTCCCCAACGTATTCAAAGCTATTACGGCAGCAAAGGGAGGCGCGAAATGAAGCTGTGGAGGGGAATCGCTCTGGTAGGTGGTCTGGCCATACTTATCGCTGTGTTGATTCTGGCGGCCTCGCCGGTGAAACTGAACGGCCAGGAAAAGCAAGGCAAGTCGGGCACGAAAGGCGGCTTCGTTCTGAGCGACGATGCCACGGCCAGCGACGTTGGCCTGCCCATCTATCCCGGCGCCCGGGAGTATCAGGCCAAGAGCGGCAACGACGACAGCCCGGCCGTCCAGATGGGCCTCTGGGGCGGCTCCAGCGGCTTTAAGCTTGTGGTCCTCAAGCTGGAATCAAACGATTCCCCCGCCAACATCGCGAACTTCTACCGCAAGGCTCTGGCCCGCTACGGCAAGGTGCTGGACTGCGGAAAATCGGCGGGCAAGGCGGAGAAATCAGGCTCGCTCGACTGCGACTCTGACCAGCCCGCTGCCGGAAGCTTCACGCTTAAATCCGGCACCAAAGCAAAGCAGCACATCGTTGGCGTCGAACCCGAGGGAGCCCACACCAAAATCTCACTGGTTTACTTGCAGGCTCCGCCCAACGACAAAGAAAACTGAACCGTCGCTGCGTCAGTTCGCCTTTGCCAGCTCGAACAGGTATTCCACAAACGAGTACACCGCTCCGTCCATCCCCTGCACCTTGGGGTTTGACGACTCGATCACGTAGTACTCATCCGGGGCGTGCGCGCCGCTGCCGTGGCCCATGCCGAAGTGCCCCGCAGCCAGCTTGAGCGGCTCACCGGTAAAGACATATCCCGGCCACGAGCCGGCATTACGCGGCAGCATGACGGGATCGACTCCGTTGCGGTGGTAAATGGTTTTTGAAATCTGGATGAGCTGGGCGTCACCGGGAGTGCTGGTGGGATCGTAACCGCCGCTCATGTTGACCTCGATGTCGCCAAAGCCGTTTTTGGCCAGATGATTCTTCAGTGCCGCCAACGCTCCCGCGGCGGTCATGTCCGGCACCAGGCGCATATCGATTTTGGCCAGCGCGCGGTGGGGAAGAATAGTCTTGCCGCCGGGGCCGGTGTAGCCGCCGACCAGGCCTTCAATGTTCACTGTCGGCCGCGACACCAGCAGCTCCAGAGCTTCCTGGAAGCTGACGTCATGCACCCAGTGCTGAACTCCCAGCTGGCGCTTGGCGACGTTCTCGTCCATCCGCTGCGCCGCTGCGGCGACCATGGCCTTTTCCTCGGCCGAGATCGGCCGCGCCTTGGCAGCAAAACCCTCGATCGCGGGATCGTTGCCGTCAGCCGAGACCAGGGTGTGCAGCGCCTGCACCAGGTGCCATGCCGGCGAATCCAGGCGGGCTTTGTTGCTGGAGTGCACGTCGGCTTTCGGCCCGCGTCCCCATTTCTCGCCGCTGGAAATCACCTCGCACTCCACTACGCCCTTGGCGCCCAGGGTCAGCGTGACCTGGCCGTCCGGCGCCTGCGATGCCTGCGGCATGAAGATGCCGGCGCATTTCTTGAGCGCCGCCATTACCTCCGGCTTGTGCGCGATCTGGGGGAAGTGCGGCGAACCGATCTCCTCTTCGCCTTCGGCCACCATCACCAGGTTGACAGGCATTTTTCTTCCTGCGCCGCGGATGGCGTGCAGAGCGGCAAGAAATGACGACTCCGGGCCTTTCTGGTTGACCGCGCCGCGGCCGACCACCACCTTGCCGAAACCTTGCTTGTCCACCAGCCGCGCCTCAAACGGCGGCGAAGACCACTCCGAAGGGTCAACCTGCTTCACGTCGTACATGTAGTAAAGGCCCAGCGTCTTGGGAGCGCCGGCGTCGAGCGTGGCGAAGATGCCGGGCTGTCCGTCACTGGGAATCTTGGTGACCTGCTGAAAGCCGGCCTGGCGGAACATCTCCATGGTCAGCTCACAACCTTCGTTCACACCGCGATTTTCGGCGGCAATGGAGGGCTGCTTGATCCAGGTTCGCAGGCGTTGCAGCGCTTCGTCATGGCGCTTGGCGATCTCGGCCTTAATGGCGCCTAGATCGTCGGCCGGCGTAGTCAGCGCCGCGCCGCCAGCCTCTTCGGCTTTCGCCCAGCGCGGCAGCGCCGCCATGGCCGAGACCGCGGCAGCGCCGGCGATGAAGTCGCGGCGGTCGATCGACAGCTTGTTGGATTCTTGCTTGGAAATCTCGTGCTCTTCCGCGCCACGGCGATGGCTGGACATGGGGCCTCCTTGAAAAGGACGAGGGATTATACGGCAGCAGGGAAGAGGTTGCCAGCCAGTGAAATCGGAGCCGGAGACAACAAGAATCGTGTGGCGCAGGCACTCCTGCCTGCGCTAGCGTCCTCATGATGGCAACGCCACCGGCAAGAGTGCCGGTGACACGCAAGAACTTCATACCCCGTCTTTCATGTAATCTCGCCCGTACAAGGGCGGTGCCTCAGGCGCCCTGCCCGACTTTTATCCGTGCTTCAGTGTCTCCGTGGTGGGTGTTCTCTCAAGGCGTTGCCGATTTATGAATCTCCACCGTCGACCATGTCTTGTCCGCCGCGTGGCAGAGATTCTCCATGTTGCAATCGGCGCAGCGCGGCTTGCGCGCCACGCATACCTGCCGCCCGTGGTGGATGATCTGGTGCGAGAAGTCGATCCACTTCTCCTGCGGGATCACTTTCATCAGGTCCTGCTCGATGTTTTTGGGGTCGTTGCTCTTGGTCAGCTCCAGCCGGCGGGTGATGCGGTGCACGTGCGTGTCGACGACCACGCCCACCGCCTTGTGGAACCAGCTTCCCAGGACCACGTTGGCGGTTTTGCGCGCGACTCCGGGCAGGGTGAGCAATTGCTCCATGGTGTCGGGAACCTGGCCGCCGAACTCTTCGGTCACTTTCTTTGCCGCTCCCACGATCGATTTGGACTTGTTGCGGAAAAAGCCCGTGGAGTGAATATCCGGCTCGATCTGCTCCGGCGTTACCGCGGCCAGTGCCGCCGCTGTCGGATATTTCCGGAACAGCTCCGGCGTGACTTTATTGACCGTGGCGTCTGTGCTCTGCGCGGAGAGAATCGTCGCTACTAGCAGTTCCCAGGCGTTGTGATGGTGAAGCGCGCATTTGGCCGCTGGATAACGTTCATCCAAACGTTGAAGAATTAGCTGAATCCGGCTGGGATCCACAGGGTTATACTTGCTCTTCTTCTTTATGCTGGTAGTTTTTTTAGGGGCCGGTTTCGGCTTCAGCGGCGCTTTACGGGACTTGGAACGGGCAGCAGGCATGGCAGCAAATCTAATTGAGCGGGCTTACAATTCTCAAGGGAAAGAAAGGCCGAGGGGAAGCAATGGCGACCAAGGTTGAAATCGTGCCGGCGGCGAGCGAACTGCACGCGGTACCGCTGACTCTGGAAGGTTCGAGTGTCCTCCATCAGATGTTCCGCTTCCGCTGGGCGGAGTGGCGCAAGCTGAAAGATTCGGCGCGGCGCGAGGTCGTCTCCGAAGCGCGGGCGGCGCTGGAAAAGATGGAGCATCACGTCTCCGGCCAGAGCGCGCTGTTTTCCATGTTGGGACACAAGGCCGATCTCATGCTGGTGCACTTCCGCAAGTCGTTCGACCGCCTCAAACACGCCGAACTCGACGTCACCAGCCTGCGCCTGAGCGACTTTATGGAGCAGACCACCTCCTACGTCTCCGTGGTCGAGCTGGGGCTGTACGAGTCTTCGGTCAAGCTCTATCGCACCCTGCGCGAGAAGGGAATTGAGCCGCATTCCCCCGAGTGGAACGCAGCCGTCGAAGACACCATCAAGCGCCAGACCGAGGCCATGCGCCCGCGGCTGTTTCCGGATATTCCCGCGTCGCGCTACATCTGCTTCTATCCCATGGACCGCAAGCGCGGCGAAGACAAGAACTGGTACAGCCTGCCCATCGAAGAGCGCCAGCGGCAGATGGAAGAGCACGGGCTGGTGGGCCGGCGGTATGCCGGCACGGTGAAGCAGATCATCGCCGGCTCCATCGGCTTCGACGACTGGGAGTGGGGCGTGGACCTGTTCGCCGACGATCCCCTGGTCTTCAAGAAGCTGATCTACGAGATGCGCTTCGATGAAGTCAGCGCCGTGTACGCCCTGTTTGGGACGTTCTACGTCGGGGTGCGCATTCCCGCCCCGCGCCTTGAAGATTTTTTCAGCGGCAAGCTGCCAGATTGACGATCTCTGCTTTTAATCAGTAGTCTTCATTCATGGTCAAAGCAGTCCAGGCAGGCCAGGTTTGGCGCGACGACTCCAGCGGCGCCAATTTTCTGGTCACCAAAGTTTATAGCGAAGTCTTCACCCAATACGCCATGCTCCGCCCCGCCAACGTGGCCGCGCCGGATGCCGAAACCGTGCGCGTGAAGATCACGCGCACCGACGGCGGCTTCACCCTGCCCGGTTATACTTTCACCCAGGACGAGTTCTGAAGCCCGATTGCGCGTACATCCCTCTCCATGACTGAAAAAATCATCACCTGGCTGGGCGGCATCATTATCGCCGTGATCTCCGCCGGCGGTTACCTGGGCGTCGTGCTGCTGATGGGGATCGAATCCGCCTGCATACCCCTGCCCTCGGAGATCATCATGCCCTTCGCTGGCTACCTGGTTTACGTGGGGAAATTCAACCTGCTGTGGGCCGCCACCGCCGGAGCCATCGGCTGCAATCTGGGCTCGGTGGTGGCTTACGAGATCGGCTCTTTCGGCGGACGGCCGCTGGTGGAGAGATACGGCCGCTACATCTGGATCACTCACCACGACCTCAACCTCGCCGACCGCTTCTTCCATCGCTTCGGCTCGGCCGCGGTCCTTCTGGGACGGTTGCTGCCGGTGATCCGGACCTTCATTGCGCTTCCCGCCGGCATCGCCCGCATGCCCCGGCTGCGTTTCCATCTCTACACCTTCGCCGGATCGTGGCCCTGGTGCTTTGCTCTGGCCTGGGTGGGCATGAAGCTGGGAGAAAAGTGGGCCACCGATCCTCGACTGCGCCAGTGGCTGCATCGGCTGGACGCTGTGATCATCGTCGCAATTCTCGCTGCAGCCGCGTGGTTCGTATGGTCACATTGGAAGGGCAGGTTGCGGGCGACTGGCTAGGGCTGCGACGAGGGGAGAAGGAATATGCCCATGAGAGCGTGCCTTGTTTTCTGTCTGTTAATCATATCGGCAGCCTCACAGACCAGCAGCCCGATCCAGTCTTCGCGATCCGGCGACTCCTGACCGTACTTTTTCCAGGACCGATTCGATTGCTTCGCAAGCCGCAGGTAATCCCTGTTCCTGGCGTAGCTGCGCTCCTGTCTCCGCCGCCCGAGCAGCAAAGCCAGGCTCGTTCAAAAGACGGTTCAGCCGCTCGGCAGCGTTGCCAGCGGAATAGTCTGTACGCGATAAGCAAAGTCCGATTCCCAACCTTTCCACCCGGGCAGCGTTGTCGGGTTGGTCCCAGCCATAGGGAACGAACAGCATGGGGCGGCCAGCCCGCAAAGCCTGAGCGGTTGTTCCTGATCCGCCCTGATGCACAATTGCAGCGGCACGAGGGAATATCTGGGAATACGGCGCGTACGGCAAGGCCAGAACGTCCGGAGCAACCAGCCGCGGGGCCGCGGCGGCTCCAAGCAGGACGGCGCGCCGGCGGAGCTGCTTTGCCGCTTGCATGCTCGATTCATAAAAATCTCCGGGATGGTGAACCGCCGTGGATCCCAGGGTGAAGACGATCGGCGGGTCTCCTGACGCCAGAAATCTCTCCAGCTCCTGATCCTGTCTTTCATCGTCGTAGTAGACAAAACCTGGTTGGAGGGTGTGTGACGGCCAGTCTGGTTGGGGCTGAGCCAGCGAGCGGGAGAAGAGCGCCAGCACCAGGTCGGCCGAGAACTTGTCTACGAAAACCGGGTCGCAATCCGGGCGCAATCCCAGCTCCCGCCGCAGACGCCGCACCGGATTCGACCAATGCCTGGTCGCCAGCCGGCAGAGATTCAAACCAGCCCGATATGCGCGCCATCCCGCTTTACGCAAATGGATCAGGCCGGGCACCGTGACCTGAACTGAAGGATCGTGTGCGGAGAAGAAAGTCATGGGTGAGAGAATCGAAGATACCCAACGGATTCCAGTCTTCTCAGCGACCAAGGGTGCGGCATAAACCAACTCGCCGGCGATCAGCAACTCTGCATCCGCGCAGGCAGCGAGGAGGTCGTCGTAGGTGTCTTTCAAATGGGGGAGGATGAGTTTGCGGAAAAGAATCTCCGGGCCGGTTCTCAGCTCCTCACATTGACGGATCAACTCCTGGTCCGTCGGGTTCCAGTCGGGTCTCATGGCGTGGAACAAGATTCCATTCTGCTCGGCCTTCGCCCTGTAGAAATCGGTGGAGGCAATCTTGACCACGTGCCCTCTTCGCTTTAGCTCCAATCCCAGCGCGAGGCACGGATGGAGGTCTCCCAATGATCCGATGGCTGCAAATACAATCCGCTTCGATTCATTTCCTTTTATCAATCTGCTGATCGCTCCACCCGGTTGTGTAATGGCGACATCTTCGCTGGCGCCGGCTCAGTGTACCAAGCTGAGGTTAATGACTGACGAGCATCATGAGAACGACCAGTCGGCGGTTTCTTGCGTTGAGGATGCATCGAGGGAACACGCAACCGCAGGAGTGCCGCTGCCGCACATTTGTCGATGTAACTGAACTCCTCTTCAAAACACTGGCGCCGCCGCCGAGTTTGCAAAGCCTGTCCCGATGCGAGAAGATAGCAAGTTTGCACTTCCCTTATTCATCCCGCAAAGGAACCTAGATGGCAGCTGACGATTCTTCTGAAATTCCTAAAGCAAGCAAAATCAGCCCCGCACGCGGCAAGCTGGGCGTAATGATTCCCGGTATGGGCGCCGTGGCCACTACGTTTATGGCTGGAGTGGAAGCCGTACGCAAGGGCATTGCCGAGCCCATCGGTTCGCTCACGCAAATGGGTACCATCCGCCTGGGGAAACGTACCGACGGCCGCTCCCCCAAGATCAAGAAGTTCGTTCCCCTGGCCGGCCTCAACGACCTGGTCTTCACCGGCTGGGACATCTTCGAAGAAGACGCTTACGATTCGGCCATCCACGCCGGAGTTCTGGAGAAAGATCTGATCAATCAGATCAAGCCATTCTTGCGCTCCATCAAGCCGCGCAAGGCGGTGTTCGATCGCAATTACGTCAAGAAGCTCGACGGCAAGCACGTCAAAAAAGGGAAGAACAAGCGCGATCTCGCTGAGCAGCTGCGCCATGACATCCGCGACTTCAAGAAGAAATCCGGGGCCGACCGCCTGGTGATGATCTGGTGCGGATCGACGGAGATTTTTCTGAAGCAGAGTGAGGTGCACGAGTCTGTGGAAGCCTTCGAGCGCGGCCTGGAAAAGAGCGACGAGAACATTGCTCCCTCCATGATCTATGCCTACGCCGCTCTGAGCGAGGGCGTGCCTTTCGCCAACGGTGCGCCCAACCTGACTGTGGACATTCCGGTAATGCACGAGCTCTCGCGCAACAACCATGCGCCTATCGCCGGCAAAGACTTCAAGACCGGGCAGACGCTGATGAAGACCATCCTGGCGCCGGGGTTCAAGGCGCGCATGCTGGGCGTGAGCGGCTGGTTTTCCACCAACATTCTCGGCAATCGCGATGGCGAAGTGCTCGACGATCCCGGTTCTTTCAAGACCAAGGAAGAATCCAAGCTCTCCGTCCTCGACCGCATTCTGCAGCCGGAACTTTACCCACTGCTCTACAAGAACATTCACCACAAGGTCCGCATCAACTACTATCCGCCGCGCGGCGACAACAAAGAGGGCTGGGACAATATCGACATCTTCGGCTGGCTGGGCTACCCCATGCAGATCAAGGTGGACTTCCTGTGCCGCGACTCCATCCTGGCCGCGCCCATCGTGCTCGACCTGGTGCTGTTCCTCGACCTGGCGCAGCGCAGCCACGAGCTGCGCGGGCTGGGCATACAGGAGTGGTTGAGCTTCTATTTGAAGTCGCCCATGACCGCGCCCGGGCTCTATCCCGAGCACGACTTGTTCATCCAGCTGATGAAGCTCAAGAACACGCTGCGCCACCTGCGCGGCGAGTCCCTCATCACCCACCTGGGGTTGGAATATTACGACTAGTGCCGTCCACGAGCTGAGCAGGCAGCATCACAGATAGCATGCGCGCTGCTTCGCGCCGATTCGTGGCGGCTTCGTTTTTCCTCGGGCTGTTTTTTGTTCTAGCCCCTTTCGCAGTGCCCGCCGTGGGCACCTTTCAGGGCCGGATCGTGGATGCTCCGCCGGAGGAGCCGCTGCCCAAAGGCTGGATCTTCGTCCAGGGACGCAATCACATGCTCCGCCGCGTTGAGGTCTCGCATGCCACTATCGTCTTCAGCGGGCAGGTGCCTGCCGCCCAGCACCGGAAATGCGGCCCGGAGTGCCTGGAGCAGGGGCAGGAAATCCGGGTAACGGCGGACCAGGATTCGGCCGGCGAATGGCGAGCTTCGCGAGTGGAGATTCTGCGCCTGCCGTCGGGGCAAGCTTCACGGCATCTCACTGACACTGTGCCTGTAAGCCACACGCTTAACTAAACTTAACAGCAAGCAGAGAAGCTGGATAACCAACGGACACTGCACCGGCATCTAACCCACCGCGGAGAAATCTCAAAAGGTGGGAATGAACCGGGGATATAATAGGTTTGTCTACAAGCCAGCGAGCAATCGTCCGGCAGGAGTGTGCTTCATGAAATCCCGCATTTTAATGCTTGCGTCCCTTCTCGCACTGGGAGCCAGCCTCCCTGCATTTGCGCAGAATGACCAACAAAAGCCGCAGACGCCGGACCAGACCCAGGCACAACCTGCGAGCGATCAAAGCCAGAATCAGACTCAGTCGGCGGCGGACCAGAACCAGACTCCCGCGGCCACCGATCAAGCCGGCCAGACTTCAGATCAGGACAAGACCGCCGACAACTCGAGCGGCAAGAAGGACAAAAAGAAGGACAAAGCCAAGCACGATGGCAGCAAGAACGACGTGGATTCCATCGGCAACCGTAAGGTGGGCGGCCTGGACTGGTACTCGCTCGAGCGGGAAGTCCGCATGGGCAAGAGCTACGCCATGCAGATCGAGCAGAGCATGAAGATGGTGCAGGATCCGGTGGTTAGCGAGTACGTGAACCGGATCGGGCAGAACCTGGTTCGCAACTCTGATGCCAAGGTTCCATTCACCATCAAGGTCGTTGACGCGGATGAGATCAACGCCATGGCGCTGCCCGGCGGCTTCTTCTACGTTAACTCCGGGCTGATCCTGGCGGCTGACGATGAAGCCGAGCTGGCGGGCGTAATGGCCCACGAGATCGCTCACGTTTGCCTGCGTCATGCGACCCGCGGACAGACTCGAGCCGACATCGCCAACATCATGAGCATTCCTCTGATCTTTGTGGGCGGCGGCATTGGCTATATGGCGCAGCAGGCGGCCGGCATCGGGCTGCCCCTCACATTCCTGAAGTTTTCGCGCGGTTTTGAAGCCGAGGCCGATTACTTCGGCATCGAGTACATGTACAAGGCGGGATACGATCCCAACGAGTTCGTAAATTTCTTCGAGAAGATCCAGGCGCAGGAAAAGAAGAAGCCCGGCAGCTTCGCCAAGGCTTTCGCGACTCATCCCCAGACTCCGGACCGCATCGAGAAGTCGCAGGAAGAGATTGCCAAGATCCTGCCGGCGCGCGACCAGTACATCGAGACCACGTCGGAATTCAATGACGTCAAGGCGCGGCTGGCCGCTATCGAGAACCGCCACAAGGTTGACGATACCAATCCCAACAAGCCCACGCTGCGCAAGACCGCGAGCAGCGATTCGAAGGACAAGGACAAGAACGGTCAGGATGACGATCGCCCGACTCTGAAGCGCCGCGATCAATAATCGCCTCGCCATAAAACACAAAACCGGCGGCTCGAAAGCCGCCGGTTTTCTTTTGCTGTATCTGCGCTTGCTGCGTTGAGATCGATCAAAACGACTGCCGGCCGGAAGCAAATCGTTTCTAAAATGTTTAAGAGATACGACTCAAAATATAGTCGATCAGGCCGCTTTTGCCTGCTTGGCCTGCAGGGCTCTAGCCCGGACCGCGCGACCCTCCAACACCTTCATCTGCTGCCAGTCGTACGGGAACTCCGTGCCGCAATCCAGGCAAACTACATAGGTTCCGGTTATAGACGAAGCGGCGGTTCCGCGCTGGCCCCGCCTTTTGGTAATGGGGAAACTGAAGTTCTTGTGAGAACAGCCAAAAAGTATGTCCAACAAACTCGCCATACTATCACCACCTGGGAATCGAGGGGGGGCCCCTTCACCACCCGGCCTCAACCACGGTTCCGAGGGGTGTCTTGCAACCATCTACTCTGCACACATTTAGATTCAGAGCTGCTGAAAAAGGTTCGAAAGCTGTACAGGGAAAAATGGGAAATCTCAGAAACCGCTTAAATGGTTGAGGATGGCGGGGTTGGTGAGGGTTTAGGCATCGCCTTTCACTTGCTTGCTGCCACGGCACTTGGTCATGATGGCTTGATGGAGGCGGCTGCGGAGGGTTTCGGGGAGCTCGTAAATCTGGTTGTCGCGGTAGATTTCGATGGTCTTTTTGGTGGTATTCATGACCACGTGGCATTCGTGGCACCAATGAAGGTGTTCGTCCAGTTCGGCACGAAGGCTTTCGCCGATATTGCCGTCAAGATAGTCGGTCAGTTCGTTGAGAAACTCAGAGCACTTCACCGTTGGCCATCTCCATTCTTTCTCGACTTGAAATACTTTGCCAGACGCTCACGCAACTGTAACCTCGCGCGTAACAACCTGGACTTGACTGCAGGCACGCTCAGTCCCAGCATTTCAGCGGTCTCCTCGGTGGAGAGACCTTCTACATCGCGCAATACAAACACCGTACGGAAGCCAGGCGGCAATCCCTGAATAGTCTTCTTCAGGATGTCGCTCAACTCCGATTGCCCATACAACTGCTCCGGGTTCGGCGACCAGTCGGCCACCTCGCGCGGAATTGAGCCCTCGTCGGTCTCGACGTCCTCATCCATCGAAACCGTCTTTTCGTTCCGCCGCTTGCGCAGCTTCATCAGCGCTTCATTGACGGCGATCCGCACCAGCCAGGTGTAAAACTTCGAATTCCCCTGGAACTGGCCCAGATTCTGGTACGCCTTCAAGAAAGCGTCCTGCACTACATCTTGCGCATCTTCCTCGTTGTGGGTAATGTGCTGCGCAATCCGGAAGACGTTACGGTCGTACCGATTGACCAGCTCGCTAAACGCCTCCAGGTCGCCTTTCTTGGCGGCCTGAACCAATGCAAGCTCGCTTACATCTTCCCCGGCCCTTTTTTGGATGGTTTCCATGCCGCTCCGCTTCAAAATAATTTACTATGTTCTCCAATTTCCGGAAAACGAAGGTTTATCGAACCTTCATCAGTATAGACTCCATTGGCGGTTTTTTGTTACCTGCGCATGAATCCCAGAAACCTTCCAGTTTTTTCAGCTATAGGTCTCATTTGTTTAAGTTTTGCAGGGTGCAAGCCGAAGCCGCCCGCGGATGAGCATGTTCGCGTGGTGATGAAGAGATACAGCATCGATCCGCCGGTGATTCGCGTGACCTCCGGGAAGAGAATCGAACTGGAAGTAACTACTGCCGACGTCCAACATGGGCTCGATATTCCTGCGCTGGAAATCAAGGAGCCGGTGCACCCGGGCCGGACGACCATCATCGACTTCCAGGCCCCGGCTCCAGGGGAGTACAAGGTGGCTTGCGGAGTGCTGTGCGGACCTCACCATGACGATATGGTGGGCAAGCTGGTAGCGCAGTAGCTCTGCCGGCCTCGATCAGGGCGCGGTTTTGGTCATGTCGAATACCGCCAGCTTCCACTCCAAGCCCTGCTTTACCCAGACCCGCGTGAATTGAAATTCATCGTTGAAGTTCTGTCCATCCCTGGTGCCGCCCACATTCATTTTTCCGGTGACGACCACGGTATCGGCGTTGAAGGTGCGCACCGTGCGATCGCTCAGGTTCAACGTGTCGTAAACCAGAGTCTTGGAGCGTTGCATCTCTACCGTTTCCGCCTTGTTTTTGACCTTGCCGTCGGCCTCAGTTTCGCTGTACTCGTCGGAGAGGTAGGCGCTCCACCAGCTGGCATCGCCTTTAAGGATTGCGATGCGCATCTCGTCTTCAAGTTTTTTCACGGAGTTGACCATGTCATGTTCACGGAAACCGGGGGAGACAGCGGTGGTTTTCCGCGTCTGCGGGTGGAGTGAAGGCAGACTGCACGGGAATGCCAGGAGTAGAAAAACCAACCACAGTCGGCTGAAGGAATTCACCGGTTACCTCCCTGATGCTTAAGGTGGCCAGACCCGCTTTTTTCTTTGCTGACCCGGCTGAATACATAAGATACTAAACAGGTTATACTTCGGTAACTCCACAGATTGACAGTGTTCTCGTAAACTCTTAATAATCGCGGCCAGAGTAGAAATGCCAGGTCCCACGGAGATTCAAACCATCATAGAAGAGGCGGTAGGCGAGGTGTTCGCAGCCGCCCTGCCCGGCTTGCGCGCAGAGATCGTGCGCCGCGCCTCGGCGGAGCTCGAGTTACTCGCGCCGGCTCCGGGATCGTCGCCTACAGACATCCTGAGTGCGGCCACGGCCGCCATTCAGGAAGCTTCCTCACAGGCGGATATCCTGCGTCATCTCCTTGAAGGTGAAGCCCGTTTTGCCGGTCGCGTGGCTTTATTCGTGGTCAAAGCGGGAGCCATCCAGGGCTGGCAGGGAATCGGCTTTCAGGATAACGAAGCCGTCAAGAAGATCGGATTGAACACCTCGGCAGGGTTGGTGGCCAAGGCCATCCAGTCCCGCGTGGCAGCGAACGGTGCAACTTCAGAGTTCGATTCGGGGTTCTTATCTCAGGTAACCCCGCCGGCGAATGACAAGTGCGTGGTGCTGCCGCTGGTGGTGAAAGATAAAGTCGCAGCGCTGCTCTACGCCGATGGAGGCACAGCACGGGGCGGCCAACTTGACGCTTCTGCTTTGAGCACGCTCACCCGCTGGGCGGCGCTTTGGCTGGAAGTAACTGCGCTGCGCAAAGCCGGCGTCACAGACGACACGCAGTCTGCGGCCGGCGCTGGAGCCGCGGCCTCGGCGGGGCCGGAAGACGATCTGCATAAGAAAGCCCGTCGTTTTGCCAAACTGCTGGTGGAAGAAATCAAGCTTTACAACCAGCCCAAGGTCGCCGAGGGCAAAAACAATCGCGATTTGTATGACAGGCTCAAGGAAGACATCGAGAAGAGCCGCGCGACCTACGATAAACGCTATGCGGAAACTCCGGCCGCTTCGGCCGATTACTTTAATCAGGAACTGGTGCGGATCCTGGCGGACAACGATCCCTCGCTCATGGGCGCAGGCTTTGGCCAATGAGATTGCTTCCGCGCTGACAAGGATGCTGTGGTAACCCGACGGTCTTTAATTCCCCTGCTGCTGGTGCTCTTGCTGGCGCCCGCTGGCTCCTTTACACAAACGGCCTCCAGGGCAAAAAAGAAGAAGGCGGCAGCCCCCGCATCGATGCGCTTGCACCATATTCGCCGGGCTTTTGTTTCGTCGGCTGACCTGAAGCCCATGGCGCAGCAACTGCTGGAGAACCGCACCCCGCAGGCCTATGCCGGAGTCGAGGGCTACGCCCGCAAGCATGCCACGCCGCAGACTGCCGACGCCGGCGCTCTGGCCTGGCTGGTAGTTGGCTACGCGCATTATCTCGACAAAGAGTACGCTCAGGCTCGCGCCGCATGGCAGCACAGCGCCAGCCTAACCCCCATCCTGGGCGATTATCTCGACTGGCTGAAGGCCAGCGCTTATGCCAACGAGAGCAACTGGGAATCGGTGATTACCACGTTGTGGGGCTTCGAGCAGAAATATCCTGATTCGCTCAACCTCCATGAGGCCGAGATGCTTTACGCCAACGCGCTCATGGAGAGCGGCAAGCCTGCGAGCGCCGCGGTTTACCTGGAGAAGCATCGCCAGCCTTATCGCCCTGACGTGGAGCTGCTGCTGGCCAAGGCCTACCAGGGCTCCGACGAAAAGACCAAGTCCACCGAGGTCCTGCGCCGGCTCTATTTCGAAGCTCCGCTGGCTCCCGAAGCCGACCTGGCCGAGCAGGTTCTGCGCGCGCAGGGCGAGGCGCCTCCCTCAGGCAGCTTCGAGCAACGGCACTCTCGTATTGACTTGCTGGTCAAAGGGCGTCGTTTCCAGGAAGCGTCCGCAGAACTCAGCCCCTTGCTGGAACAGGCGCCGCCGGCCATGCTGACCGACCTGCAGCTGGATTTCGCCACCGCACTCTACCGTTCGCGCCACCGCGATGATGCCGAGAGGCTTTTCGAGAACGTGGCCAACAATCAGTCTTCTGCAATCGATCAAAAGGCCCAGTCGCTTTATTTCCTGGCCGAGATTGCCCGCGACAAAGACGACCGCAGCCGTCACTCTGATCTCATCAGCCAGATGCGGAATCTGGTTCCGGACAGCGGTTGGTTTCAGCAAGCCCTGCTCTCGGCCGGCAACATGTACATGCTGAAGCGCGATTACGAGAGCGCCACGCGCTTCTATGCGGAAATTTACGAGCGCCAGCAGAACGGCCGCTATTCTCCCTACGCCCACTGGAAGGCCGCGTGGCTGGCCTATCGCATGGGGAAGAAGGAAGACGCCGCGCGGCTGTTTGACGAGCAATTGACTCTCTATCCGACCTCGAACGAGGCTTCCGCCGCCCTTTACTGGCGCGGCCGGCTGGCAGAAGATCACGGCGACGCCTCGATCGCCCGCGCGTACTATCAGAAGCTTTCCGAGAATTACCGTTATTTCTACTACGCTACTCTGGGCCGGGAGCGCCTGGTCAAAGTCGGGCAACAGGATGTAGCCGATCCTCCCCTGCTTACCAAGCTTTCGACGCCGCCCTCGCCGCCTAAAGCCTGGGACGCGCCCGCCGACAACGTGCGCGCGCAAAAGGCACAGCTGCTGGCCAATGCCGCGCTCTACGATTTTGCCGTCCGGGAGTTGCAGGCGGCATCGGCCGGCTCGCCCGCCTGGCTGGCTAAGTCAGTGGCGGGAATCTACATCGATGAGGGCAGCTATTTCCACGCGCTGGAGACCATGAAGCATGCGGTCCCGGGATACTTCTCCGCCGAGATCGCCCAGCTTCCGCGGCCCGTATGGGAGACTCTGTTTCCGCGCCCTTATTGGGACGACCTCAAGCGAAACTGCCAGAAGAACCAGCTCGATCCTTACCTGGTGGCTTCGCTGATCCGCCAGGAATCGGAGTTCAATCCCGCGGCAATCTCTCCCAAAAACGCGATGGGGCTGATGCAGCTTCTGCCTCACGTGGGCAAGAATCTGGCCAGGGAGCTGAAGATCCGTCATTTCTCGCAGGACCAGTTGCTTACTCCCGGTACCAATCTGGAGCTCGGGACGCGCTACTTCAAGCACGTGGTCGACCACTATGACGGCCAGGTAGCCTACGCGCTGGCCGCTTACAATGCTGGTGAGGATCGCGTGGAGGACTGGCGAAAGAGCGGCGACTTCAAGGACATGGAAGAATTTGTCGAGTCGATCCCGTTCACCGAGACCCGGGAATACGTCCAGGCAATTCTCCGCAACGCGGTTTTGTATCGGCTGCTTTACCCGAAGAGTTAGGCCTTCGAATTTCAATTCGCATGTCAGGGGCTAGTGTGTATGCGAAACAGCAGTCGAGTTTTGTCTCTGGGAATCCTGCTCATGGCTGCCGTATCCTCGCCGGCTCAGGTTCAGACGCCTGCGCCCTGCCGTGATGTTTCTTATCCCGATATTTCCCATCCCAATGACAACCGGACTGAGAAACATCCCCTGACCTTGCCCGAAGTCAAGGGAATCGCGATCGACGCCAGGGGCGTCGCCATGACCGGAGCCTGCGTAGCTCTATTCACGGACGAGCATAAGCTGATCGCGGTGGTGCAGGCGGATGAAGACGGCTGGTTCACCATCCCCGAAACATCCCCGGGCGACTACGGGATCGTGGTGCGCGCGGAGAAGCACTGCCCGGCAATGGCGCGAATCAGAATCGGCAAGAAAAAGCTAACCATCAGAAGAAACCTGCATGCGCACATGAGGGCTGCCGAAGATCCCAGATGCAGTTACATTGCTTTGAAATGACCGTAAAGACGCGGACCATGCTCTCTCTAGGAAGCGTGTTCCTTCCTCGACCCGAACAGCACCTGGCCGGCCAGCAGCGTGGCAGCGACCACCATGGCGCTGTCGGCTACGTTGAAAGGTGGCCAGTGATGCGCGCCCACATAGAAATCGAGAAAGTCCGTGACGCGGCCGTGAAGGATGCGGTCCCACAGATTGCCTAGAGTCCCGCCGAGAAACAGCGCCAGGCAGACGGTCAGCGGGCCCAGTCTGTCTCCGGCTTCCCAAATGAAGTAAGCAAGCACGCAGGCAGCTGCGATTGAAAAAGCTATCAGCAGCCGTCCCGGCCAGGGACCGGGAGTTTCGGCGAAAAGACTGAAGGCAGCGCCCGGGTTTTCCAGATGCGTGAGCCGGAACAAGCCAGGAATGACATCGATCTCGTGATAGAGAGGAATCTTCGCGATCACCAGCCACTTGGTTAGCCGATCCAGAACCAGGACAGACGCGGAGATGAGGAGCAGATATGTGCGCATGAAGGAAAGCAAATTGGCTGGGTCGCGTCAGGCTGCTTGCTTCCTGCTAAAAGCTTAGCTACTTACCACTTTCTCTTCCTGCGGCGCCATGAAGATTTCGCTCAGCAGCAGCAATGCGCCGATGACAATGGCGCTATCAGCCACGTTGAAGGCCGGCCAGTGGTGCGAGCCAAGGTAGAAATCGAAGAAGTCGATCACGCGCCCGTTGGCCACGCGGTCCCAGAGGTTCCCCAGCGCTCCTCCGAATACCAAAGAAAGAGCAATCGCGGTGGCGTTCATGGCGTTGCCGTTCTTCCACAGCAGGGTAGAGACCACGGCCAGCGCGGCGATGGAGAACAGAATCAGCATGGTCACTTTCCACTCCGAGGGCGAGTCTGAAAAAAGCCCGAAGGCCGCACCCTGATTCTGCACATGGGTCAGTCGAAAGAGGCCGGGCACCACGTCGACGCTGTCATGCAGTGTGATTCTCTGCGCGACAGCCCACTTGGTAAGCCGGTCGAGAAAGACCACCAGAGCCGCGATGATGATGTGATATTTGCGCATAATTCAATAAGTCCGCAATCTGCCTCTTACATCGGCCGGAACCCGCGCGTTCTCACTAAGGATCCTCGCCTTCGATCTCCTTAAGCGCCGCCGAGCAGCGCTCACAGACCGTGGGATAGCGCGCGTCCTTGCCTACCTCGGTCGAATAATTCCAGCAACGCTCACACTTGCTCCCCGGAGCCTTGCTTACATCTACGCGCAAGGGGGTACTCCCGTTCCCCCCAGGAGCACTTTTCAGCTCTACTCCGGAGACGATCAGGAAGTAGCGCAAATCCCCGCGATAGCGATCCAGTAGCCGGTAAAGGTTCTCCGGAGCATGGATGGTAATCACGGCTTCGAGAGCGGTGCCGATCATCTTCTCCTTGCGGGCGATTTCCAGCGCCTTCAGGGCTTCATCGCGCACAGCCAGAAGGGACGTAAAGTCGGCTTGTAATGCCTGCGAGTATGCCTCATCGGCGGCGCCTCCCAGAACATCATCCCGCTTGGGAAAGTATGCCAGATGTACGCTCTCCGCCCGACCCGAAATTTTCGGCAGATGGGACCACACCTCATCCGCAGTGAAGGTGAGCACCGGAGCCACCAGCCGCACCAGGGCCTCGCCGATCCGCCACAAAGCGGTTTGCCCGGACCGGCGCGCCCGCGAGCGGGGAGCCGAGGTATAGAGGCGGTCTTTGAGGATGTCAAAGTACACGTTGCTCAGATCCACCGCGCAGAACTCGTTCAATTGCTGATAGATGCGGTGGAACTCGAAATCGGCGTACCACTGTTGCACGCGCGCGCTTACCTCTGCCGTACGGACCAGCATGTACTGATCGATGGGCATCAGATCGCCGAAAGCCAGCGCGTCGCGCTCCGGGGTGAACCCGGGAAGATTGGTGATCATGTAACGGAATGTGTTGCGGATCTTCCGGTAGTTGTCCACCATCTGCTTCATCAGGTCTTCGGAGACGGTTACGTCCTGCTGGAAATCTACCGAGCCCACCCAAAGGCGGATAATTTCCGCGCCCAGGGTGTTGGCGATTTTCACCGGATCAATGCCGTTGCCCAGCGACTTCGAAGTGGCGCGTCCCTGGGGATCGAGCGTCCAGCCGTTAGTGGCCACGCTGCGATAGGGCGCCTGGTTGCGCGTACCCACGGAGCAAAGCAAGGACGAGTGGAACCATCCCCGGTACTGGTCGCCGCCCTCCAGATACAGGTCCGCGGGGAAGGGCAGCCCGGGCTCATGGCCGAGAACCGCGGCGTAGCTGCACCCGGCTTCAAACCACACGTCGATGATGTCGTTCTCCTTGCGAAACGGGGTCCCGCCGCACGGGCACCTGGTGCCCGCGGGCACTATCTTGCTCGCGGCGGTGGTGTACCACGCGTCAGAGCCCTCACGCGCAAAAAGCTCCACTACGGCGTTGTTGACTTGCTTCGATTCCAGCAGTTTGCCGCACGCTTCGCAGAAAAAGACGGCAATGGGCACACCCCAGACGCGCTGCCGGGAGATACACCAGTCCGGTCGCGTGGCGATCATGTTGGAGATGCGGTCATCGCCCCAGGCCGGGTGCCACTTCACCTTCTTGATCTCTTCCAGTGATCGCTGCCGCAGCGTGCTGTCGCCGACTTTTGCCTCCATGGAGATGAACCACTGCTCGGTCGCCCGGAAGATGACAGGATTATGGCAACGCCAGCAATGCGGATAAGAATGTTCGATCTTGCTCTCGCCCATCAGCACGCCGCGCTTCTTCAGTAATTCGATGATGGGCTGGTTGGCCTGGAACACCTTTTGTCCATCGTATTCCGGCAATCCGTTGCGCAGACGGCCGGCTTCGTCGACGTTGCAGCTCTGGTCCAGCTTATACTTCACGCCGGTATAGAAGTCGTCGGCGCCATGCGAAGGCGCGGTGTGGACAGCGCCCGTGCCCTGTTCGGTGGTCACGTAATCGGCCAGCACTCCCAGAATCTGGCGATCGAGAAATGGATGCGCAAAGGTCGAGTACTCCAGCTTGCTCCCGGGAAAACGCGCGATCTCTTTTGCGTTTGCCAGGCCGGTGGCGGCGACGGTGTCTTTGGCCAAAGCATCGGCCACGATGTATACCTCGCCCGGAGCGTCGGGACGGTCGGCTCTCAGGGCTACATATTCCAGCTCTGGATGGAAGGCGACAGCCATGGATGCCGGCAGCGTCCACGGCGTCGTCGTCCAGATGATGGTTGAAACCTTGGTGCCTGCCAGCCGCGCATCGATCTTCGCAGGATCGCTGGTCATCCGGTATTTCACCCAGATGCTGGGGCTGGTGTGCGGCGCGTACTCCACTTCGGCTTCGGCCAAAGCAGTCTTGTCGTGAATGCACCAGTAGACTGGCTTCAGGCCTTTGTACACTGCGCCACCCTCCATGAAGTCGAAGAGGGTGCGCACGATGACCGATTCGTATTGAGGATCGATGGTGGCGTACGGGCGGTCCCAGCGCCCGAAAACGCCCAGGCGCTTGAACTGCTCGCGCTGGATGTCCAGATACTTGAGCGCATATGCGCGGCAGGCTTTGCGGACATCGATGGGCGCCATCTCCAGCTTTTTGCGCCCCAGCGATTCATCCACCTTGATCTCGATGGGCAAGCCATGACAGTCCCAGCCGGGAACGTAGGGCGAATCAAACCCGGCCATGGTCTTGGACTTCACGACAAAATCTTTCAGAGACTTGTTCAGAGCGTGGCCTTCATGAAGCGTTCCGTTGGCGTACGGCGGCCCGTCATGCAAAACGTAGATGGGATGCCCGCGCCGCGACTCGCGTATCTTTTCGTAGAGCTTCATGGCTTCCCACTTTTCGAGCATTTTGGGCTCGTTCTGGGGCAAGCCGGCCTTCATGGGAAAGTCTCCCGAAGGCAGATTCAGTGTAGATTTCAGCATGAGCGGCGCTCGCATCATCTCTCCGGACGTCAGGGCGGTGATCTCTCATTATAACCAGTATTCTCCAGGACCATTTCAGGGGCAGGGCTCGCGGAGTTGCCCGCGGCTCCGGCGAAATCCTTTCCATCTCTTCACAACTTTTTTCACGGCATTCAACATTTCTTTGCCGTCAGGAGTTCTCCCGCGCATCGAAGTTACAGCGATGAACGTGAGAGAAAGGCAATGCTGCTGGAGTACAACTTGAGTAGCAGTTTGCACATCTGTTAAAGGTAGTCCGAAAACCCCAGGTAAATGGTGGCATAAACGGCAGTACGGGTCGAACCATGGCGAATCAGGTTTTAGTTCAGCGTCCGAAGTCATATGTAAGCAACGGGCATCCAAAGGTTGTTGTAACCCACACCCCACCGCCCGTGGGCGTTGTTCCCAATTTCAGGCTCCTCACTGAAGTACGCAAGGGCTTGCTGAGCTCGCTGCTCGGCAGCTTGAAAGACGCTTTGTTTCCGCAAAAGCAGCCGCCGCTTCTGGTAACGTCGCGGCCGGTTGCGGTGCGTGAAATCTGGAGCCGCGGTAATCCCAAGCGCGCGGCCAAATGGTCGATGATGGTGCATATTGTGGGACTGGCGGCGCTGATCGGACTGCCCTTGCTGCCTTCGCGCTCCAAGCCGGTTGTGGTACAGCATGAAAGCCTGATGCTGGTGGCTCCGCCATTGTCCGACTACCAGCCGGTGATGGCGCCCAAGATCGCGCCCAAGGCGCTGGCCGGAGGCGGTGGCGGCGGCGAGCATGCCAAGATTTTCGAATCCAAAGGCCGTTTACCCAAGGTAGCTCCGCAGCAATTTACTCCGCCTACGGTGGAGATTCGCGATCCGAAGCCCAAGCTGGCTATGGAGCCCACGGTGGTTGCACCGCCCAATGTCAAGCTACCCGACAATCCCAACATGCCCAACCTGGGTAATCCCATGTCGGCGCGCGTGACCGGACCCATGAGCAACGGCAACGGGACCGGCGGCGGCATTGGCTCCGGAAAGAGCAACGGCATCGGCTCCGGCACCGGTCCCGGCCACGGTCCCGGCCACGGCGGGGGATTTGGCGGAGGCATCTACAGCCTGGGCGATATCGGTGTAACTCCTCCCGTCGCCAAGTACACGCCCGAACCGGATTTCTCGGAAGAAGCTCGCAGGGCCAAATACCAGGGAACGGTGGTTCTTTCGGCCATCATCGGTCCTGATGGCCGTCCGCGCAATCTGAAAGTTGTGCGCAGCCTGGGCATGGGTCTGGACGAAAAAGCTCTCGATAAAGCCAAGACCTGGCTCTTCGAGCCGGGCAAGAAGAACGGCCAGGCGGTAAGCGTGGCCATGACTCTGGAAGTGGACTTCCGGCTGTTCTAGCGGAGAGCTGTTAGCTGCTGGCGACCGTTAAAGAATGTTCAAGACACGGCTCACCCACTGTGGTGAGCCGTTGCTGTTTCGCGAAGCGCTGAGAATGCCCAAATCGCCGAGGGAAGATTCCGACGACTTCACTCTTTTCCCGACTGCTGGGTGCTGAACGCCGGCTGCTGGACAGTCGTAAGACAACACTCGCCGGCGGGAATCGGGCTACCGTGAGGGCAGGTACGAGGATGGCCAAGAAACGTGCAGATGCTGTCTGTCGCTTCGGGCGAAAGAATGTGCTCGAACTTGCACGCCTGCTCCGCGACTTCCTTTTCATCGTGCACGTGAAAGGTCTGAGTAAACAGGCACTCCGCCAGGCGATGGCGCCGGATCACATCTTCAGCGCGTTTGCGGCCTTTTTCGGTGAAGACGATCATGCGCTCGCCGTGGCCGTCCACGTCGCTGGTCGGGCGCAGCGCCACGTGGCAGCGATTGAGCACCATCTTGTGAGTGTGCGGCTGGGCGGTGTGCTCCGGCAGATCAATCATGCCCATGTCCTGCATGCGTTCCAGCGCCATGCGCATGGGCAGAGCGCCTTCCACTTCCACGCGCCCCAGCTCCGCCGGTTCGCCGTTTTCAGCCAGTACCCATAGTTCTTCCAGAACTTCGTCAAACTGTTCTTCGTCGGAGAGGTCGAAAGTTTCCTGCGACGCGATCTTGCCGTGGTGCAGCTCCAGCAGCCGGTCGGCCAGCTTGGCCACCGACGGATCGTGGGTGACCATGATGATGGTGCGTCCCTGGGCGTGCAACTCGCGCAGCTGGCTGAGCACAATGCCTTCGTTCTGCGCGTCTAGATTGCCGGTAGGCTCGTCAGCCAGGATGATGTGGGGATCGTTGATCAGCGCCCGGGCAATGCACACGCGCTGCTGCTCGCCGCCGGAAAGCTGAGCAGGCAGATGGTTGGCGCGTTCTTTGAGTCCCACGCGCTCCAGGGCGGCCAGTGCTTCTTCCTTGTCAGTCATGCTGTGGAAGTACTGGGCCAGCATCACGTTCTCGACAGCCGTCAGGTAAGGAATAAGGTGGAACTGCTGGAAGATGAAACCGATCTTCTCGGCGCGAAAACGATTCATCTCCGCCGGCGACATATCTGAGACATTGCAACCGTGAATGCGGATTTCGCCTTTCGTGGGACGGTCGAGGCAGCCGATCAGGTTCACCAGCGTCGATTTTCCCGATCCCGACGGACCCATGATGGCCAGCCACTCGCCGGGCGCCACGGAGAGCGTGACATCGTCGAGCGCGCACACTTCCACGTTGCTCTTGTAAACCCGGGTTACGTTCTTCAGCTCAATCGGCATCTATTCTCCCCGCAGGATTCCTGCCGGTTGTATCTGCTGCAATAGCCGCAATGGGGCGGTGGAAGCCGCAAGCGCCAGCACCACGCTGCCCAGAAGCACCGGCAACAATAACGCAGGCTGGGGCAGAATGGCAGCATCAAAGTTGGCCCGGCCGATCCAGTAGGCGATGGCGCTGCCGGCCACAAAACCTGCTGCCGCTCCTGCCAGGGCCAGCAACGCACCTTCCGCCGCGAAGAGAACGTTTACCGTCCGGTTTGACGCTCCCAGCGCCTTCATCACCGCAAAGTCTTTACGCCGCTCCAGCACCGAACTGGTAAAGGTGGCGATCATGCACAACATGATTAGAACCACTACCACCGCGGAGCACGCCAGCACCACAGCCTTGGTCTTGCCTACCACCGCCGTCTGCGTCTGCGTGAACTGGCGTACCGGCTGCACGTCGGCGGCGGGCAGGGAAGAGCTCATCCGGGAAATTGTTGCCTGAATCTCCTGCGGGCGTTCTTCCACGCGCACCAGCGCCGTAGACGGCTGAACTCCCGTCCAAGCGACAAAGCGGTCGAGCGGAAGGTAGACGCGGCTGTCGTCATCGGATCCGGAACGGAAGGCCGCGCCGCTCGGAATCGTCTCGCTACGCTGCCCATAAGAGACCTTGAAGGCCGACTCGTGGGCGATCTCCTGCTCCACACGGGCGCCGATCAACGCTGTACTGGCGTCACCCCCGCCCAGCGACCACCAGGAATTCAGCTGCGCCAGTTTCTTCAGATCCGCCCCGCCGACCACGATCTTCGAACCCCTTTCGGTGGTGGCGACGGCGTATGCCACCGGAACCACCTGGCCTTGGCCGCCGAGTGCTTTTTCTATGGCCGGAACATCCAGCGGAGCTCCCGCATTTTTGGCGGTGACGATCACGTTGGCGCCGAAGCTACGGAACTCGTAACTGAGTTTGCTTTCCAGATCGGAGTAAAGAGTGAGCGTCGCAGTAGCGATCGTCGCGACTACGGCGACCGAGATCAGCGCCGTCAGCGCGCGGTCTTTGCGTACCCATGAGGCTCTGATCAGCAGGTGCAGCAGGAGGCGAGTGCGGTTCAGGTTCATGCATCACCTCGCAGCACCATGGCGGGATCGAAGCTCATGGCCTTGCGCACCGCACCGGCGCTGCCTATGAAGGTCACGATCAGCGCGGCGCACACCACTACCGCCAGAATCACCGGATGCACAACGATCGGGGAGCCAAAAACACCCTGGCCTATGCGCTGCGCCAGCACGCTTCCGGCAATGAATCCGATAAGGCCGCCGGCCAAAGCCATCAACCCGGCCTCGGCAAGAAAGAGTGCGGCTACGGCGCCGTTGCTGGCGCCCAGGGACTTCATCAGGCCAACTTCGTTGCGCCGCTCCAGGATGGTGGCTGCCATGGCCGCTGAAACAGCGAGCGCCGAGGCCAGCAATGCGGCCAGCGTCAGCAGCAGCATCATGCCTTCAACGTGCTGCAGGATCCTGCCCTGGTTCTGCTCCACCTGGCGAATCTGCTCCACGCGTGTGTTGGGCAGCACCTCCTGGATCTGAAAGGCAATGGAGTTGGCGTAAGGCGAGCAGTACCATCGGTCGCGTTCGACGGGGGTAAGCAGGTTGGGGTTCTTCCTGCCGAAAGCGTCTTCCGGTTTGGTCAGGGCGCTGACCAGGACGCGGCGTACGGCATTGGGCCGTCCAAGAATCCATTGGACTAGATGCAGGGAACCCACAACCGCATTGTCTTCGGAACCACCGGTATCCAGGATGCCGCTGACCACCAACCCTTCGTCAGCGTTCTTGCTGACGCCAACCTGGCCTCCCTGAGGGTTTGGACTGATGACGTCCCCAACCTTCAACCCCGATTGCTCGGCCAGCTTGCGTCCGACAAGTACTTGCTTGGGCGGGCTGGTCCCTAATTCCGAAGGATAATCGATGGGCCATGCGCCCTCGACCTTCCACCATGGACTTACCGACCGCACTCCGGTCGAATAGTTTTCTTTTCCGTAGGTGTACGGCTGGGCGAAGTAGGTTCCAATGAGTTCAGCATTGAACGTCTTCCCGTCGTGGACGAAGCTGGCCGGCGCAGAGAGAAACGGGGCGAAGCCCAGAATATTGTGTCCCCAGAAGGTGCCTTTGATCTTGGGCAGCTCCGACTCAGGGATGAAGGCGCCTTCGCTGGCAGGCTTGAGGTCCACGCCGCCGATCTTTACGTCCAGAGTGTCCTCGATGGGCGTGACCAGCAGGTTGGCGCCGGTCGTGCGCAGTTCGGCGCTGATCTTGTCGCCGATTCCGGCTCCCACCGCGATCATGGCCGTGGCAATGCTCATGCCCAGAGCGATCGCCAGCAGGGCCACGCTCTTCCGGCGCTTTTGCCGCCTGAAGGATTCGAGGAGTAGCCGGAAGAACATTATTTTGAGAATTGACCAGTCTGGGCCTGCAGGTCAGTGACACGAATCACAACTGACTCGCCCTGCTGGTCGGCTGCAAGCGGCACGGGGTTGCATCCCCCGCGCTGGCCGACGCTTTGCGGGTTGATGGGAGCGGCGCAGTTTTTGCAGATCAGCCCCTGCGCGCCTTTGTAGAAGCCGACGGCTCCGCAGATCTCGCAGGCGTCGAAGACCGCCGCTACTTTGTTATCCGGCTTGCGGTAGAGCAGGAAGCGGACGGGAACCCCGTGTACGTCGACGGCATAACGGTTTAAGTTCCCCTCCGCCAGTCCCTGAGTATCAATAACCACTCGACCGTCCTTGTCGGGAATAAGCGCGATGGCCTGGGAAAGCCGCGGCGGAGTCTCCGCGTAAACGAACTCGGCGGTGATTCCGATCATGAAGGCAAAAGACGTGACGCACACCAGGATGGCCCAGAAGCGTTCCCGGCGCGCCGTCCACTCCGCTTTGCGTTCGTCGGCCTTGGAGACGGCAACAGCCACCTCCGGCTTGCGCCGGCGGTATTCCAGCAGCACCATCAGAGTTACCAGCGCCAGCATGGTGACAGGGAAGAAGTAGTCGTTACGGACGATCGGGCCCACCAGCGCCATCTCCTGTTTGCTGGTGGTGATTACGCCGGACTCCGAGAGCTCGTGGAACCCGGAGATCACCAATTGCGCCGCCACGAACAGCAGGATCACCGTGGTCACGCGGAAGAACTTCCGCAAATCGATGCGCACGCTGCCCTTCACGAACATCACACCAAAAACCACTGCCAGGGCCACCCCGGCGATCGTCCCGAGGAAACTCAGCAGTTCCGTGGAGTTGAGCGAGACGCCGGAGAGAATGACTACCGTCTCCGCGCCTTCGCGGAAGACCATGAGGAAAATGAAGGCAAACAGTCCCCATTGCGACCCGGCTCCGGCCAGCGATCCCACCTTGGTTTCGATTTCGCCCTTGAGCCGGCGGGCGGTGCGCATCATGAAAACAATCATGCCCACCACCAGCACGGCCGCGATCAGCATGATCCACCCCTCGAGTTTGTCCTGATTGATGGGGAGGTAAGAAAGAGCTACAGCGGCGGCCACGCTGGCCACCAGAGCCGCCGCCAGGGCCGCATAGACCACGCGGCCCAGCTCCGGACGCCCGACTTTGGCCAGATAAACCAGGGCGATGCCGACGACCAGGGCAGCTTCAACGCCCTCTCGGAGAGTGACTACCAGTGCCTGGAACATGGGTGATTTTGAAAATGAATTTCAATTTCAATTTCAATTAGGATTGTACGCAGCCCGGAAAGTGCAAGTCAACAAATTGAAAACGCAACGTCACAACGCGATGTGATTGGCTTCGGGGCAAGTGTAAGCCTGGATCAGAACGCTCCGCCGGTAGCGATCTGTTAACCATCCCTTCCACCGATTTCCGCTTCCAACCAGCAGGGTTAAGTGTGTCGAAGATTACGGTGATCCGGTCGGCGCTTGAGATGAGCACCGTGCGTGCTCTGTGGGAATCGCTCTACCGCGGGGGCCGCTACACGATCTTCCAGAAATACCTGTGGAATCTGCTGGCCATCAGCGCGTTCTCCAGCCGGCAACGGCCATGGGTCATTTGCGCGGAAGCGTCGTACGGAGCAGCCATCGTTCCCGCAGGCCTCTGCCGCCAGATCAACATACTCAAGCTCCTGGGAGAGGAGCTTTTCGACTACCGCAGCTTTCTGCATTCCGGTGACGACGAGGTACTGCGAACCGCGCTGGCCGAACTGGCGCCATTGACGGCTCCGCTGGAGATCGTTGCGGTGCGAAATAACGATCTTCTGCCGATTTTCGATGAGTTGGGCATAGAACGTTTTTCAGCGGCGCCCGCAGTCCATCACAGCGACGTCAGCTCCGATGACTTTGCGGTTCGTCACGGAAGGCTTGGCCGCAATCTCCGGCGCCTGGCACGGCTGGGTTTTGAACTGAAGCTCCACCACGGCGATAACTCCCGGCTCCTGCGTTCCATCTACCGTCACAAGGCCGAGCAGCATCCGTGCAGCCTGTTTCGCGACCCTTTGCGCATTGATTTTCTGGTGAATGCGGCCGCGGTCGAGCCAAAGACCTTCGAAATATTCACTCTTGAATGTGGGCCGCACTTAGGCGCAGCCCTGGTTACTCTCCGAGATCGTGGCTTCCGCCGGTTTTACACCGTCTGGTTCGATGCAGCTTTGCAGAAGCATTCGCCGGGAACTACCCTGATCTACGAAGTCACGCGCCAGTCCTTGGCGGCCGGTTTGGATTGCGACTACATGACCGGAGAGCAAGGTCACAAAGCCCGGTTGGCCACGCGAGTAGAACCGCTCTATCGGATAGCGGCCTCGTCCCGGCAGCTGGCCGCTCTTGGCAGCAGTTACCTGCGCCAGATCGCTTGACCACCCTACATGTTCTTCAGGTACTTTTTGGCGTCTTCGAGATGGGGAAAGAGCTTTTCCTCGTCCTGAAAGGACCGCGGGTGCACGCAGCGCCGGCTTCCGCGCAGCTTAACCGGATGGCGCAAGTGAAGCATCTCGTGAAACACGAGATATTCGACCGCGTAACGGGGCACGGTCGGGCGGTCAAAGATACGGCTGACCACAATGGTGTTGTGGGCAGGATCGTAGTGGCCCAGGCTCTGCCGCGAGCGATTCTTGCTCCAGGTCATTAACGGCCGCGCCATCAGGCCGTGAAAGAAGCGGGTGTTTAGCTCGTCGAAAATTTCTTCCAGGTGATAGTGCTGGCCCTGCGAGCTTTCAATTCGCTTTCGCCCGCGCATCTGGCGGATAAGATGAGTCTTGGCCGAAACCGCGTGACTGCCGGTGTAGCGCCGGTACAGGGCAGCTTGCGCCGCATCGATCTCCTGGCGATATAGCTTGGACAGCAGGATGTGCAGAATCGCGTGCAGCACCGGTTCCGGAGCCGCCTCCAGAAGATCAGATAGCCGCACCAGAATTCGTCCCTGACGCAGGCGAATGGTGTTGTTCAGGTTGGCAAAAGCAAAGAAACGCACGTCGAAATCCGGCAGCGGCGCTTGCGGCCGGACCTCGCTATAAGCGCGTTTGAAAATGTTTGCCAGTCGGGGATTCATCGCTACATTCTGTGGTTGCCAGCCTGGCCCAATGTTTGGTCCTGGCGATTGGGATAGCCTGCCGCAGCATAGCAACCTCAATGGGCAGCTACACGGCGACCACCAGGCCGAATCTTTACGAATCCGGCAGCGCACGTCGAGTGCGTTGCCAGACACCGTCACTTCTTTTTCGGTGAATCCGGCTCGTTGCCGGTGCTGTCATATTCGCGGGCCATATCCAGTGAAGACTTGAGCGCATCCTCGGCGTCCTGAATGACGAAGCGGTAATCCTGCGATTCCACCCGGGTTTTAGGATCCGACGCCATGGGCGATTTCAGGTCTTTCAGTTTCAGTTCGAAGCGCTCCTCGGCTGCGATCACTTCCTTCAGTCCTTTGTGAAAGTCCTTGCGGTCGTCCTTGGTGAGCGGCCGCCCCTGATACACATCGAGATTGTCGTTCATCTCATCGATGAGCGCCGTGAAGTCCTCCAGCAGATCGTGGATCTTCTTGCCGCGCCCAGCAGCTTCTTTGGGATCGGCGCGAACTTCGTCGACTGAAGTCAGCCGCGCCTCGGCGAATTTGATGAGAAGCTTCAGCCGCTTGTAGGGTTCCTGGGCCACCTGCCGCAGTTCGTCAGCTTCGGCCTCGGTCAACGGGTCGCGTTTTCGCGCGTAGACGACCGCACTCAGGAGCAGCAAAACGGTCAGGATTCTTCTTGCGCTCTTCACGGGCCCTCCTTCTTCTTCTTGGGAGCAAACATCGCATCGAGTAGGTCCTGGCGCAGGTTGGCAAGCTTCTTCTCGGCTTCATCCATTGGCGGCCGGTCGACCAGCGCCAACGTCCGCTTTACGTTTTCCAGATGTCGTTGCGTATTCCTCAGCAGAATCTCCACCTCTTTGCGCTTGTCGTGAGAGGCAATCGCCAGATCGCGGGCTTTTCCGGCATTCTCCAGAGCTTCCTGCACGGTCGCGTGAGCGCGAGCGGAATCGCCCTGCGTGAATTCCTGGTCGGCCTGGGCTACCAGAAGGTCGGCAATTTGCGCGTACAACCTGGCTTGCTCGCCGCCGGATGACTTTTCGGCTTTGGCCCTGAGTTCCTCGAGGCTCTTTTGCGCGCCGCCGGCAACGGCGCAGATCAGCAAAAAGATGAATGCGGTTTTACGCATAAGCTAATGCTCGAGAGCCTTCAAACGGTGGCGCGCCTGGAACTCCTGATCGGGGTACTTGCCTTCAGCCACTGATAGGAACTGCTTGTAGTTTGCCATAGCCGGCTTGATCATATGCAACTCATCGTAGGCTGTCGCCCGCAGAAAATAGGTGCCTGGAGTCTCCGGCAGCAGTCTGCTTCGGGCATCGAGCACGCGGATACACAACTCGTAGTGTTTGTTCTGGCGGGCGGCGTCGGCCAGGTAACCATAGGCCTCGGCCAAATTGGGTTTCAACTGCACCGCTTTGAGCAGTTCGTTCTCCGCCTCGGCATATTTCAATTCGCGCAATAAGGCGTATCCCAACCTCATCCGCAACTCGGCATCGGAAGGGTTCTGACCCACCTGTTCCTGAAGTAGGGGGACGGCGGCGCCAAACTGCTTATCTTCCATGTAGGCAGCCACCAATTGGCTATTGATGGAATGGAGCAATGGGCGGCTTTGCGGCTGCAGCAGGGCGATGGCGTCCTTAACTCTGCCTTCGGCGATCAATACCTGGCCGAGCAAGCCGATGGCGGAATAGTCTTCCGGTTTCTGCTCAATGTATTTGCGCAACCATGCTTCTGCATCCCTGTAGCGCTTCTGGCGGTTGAGCAAATCGATGAGGTGCGCCATGGCGCCCGGGTCGCCCGTCTTTGCGACTTTCACATAGTGAGCTTCCGCTCCGGCCAGATCGTCGGCGCGTTCCAGATCAGAACCTGCGCGCATCGCTAGCCCCAAGTCTGATGGGTTGGCTTCGGCAGCTTTGTCGTAGGCTCGGGCTGCCCCCAGCAGATCGCCAGGCTCGAGGGCTTGTCCTATGAGCATCCAGGCTCGCGCCAGTCCATACTGTCCGGCGGATGTTGGCTTCAGTTCCACGGCGTGTTTGAGCGCCGCCAAGGCTTCAGAGGTGTTGCCGGCTTTGTCGAGATCGATGCCCAAATTCAGGTTGGCTTCGAACCAGTCGGGTTGGAGTTCGACAGCCTTCTTGTAAGCGGTGATGGCTTCTGCGGTCTTGCCCAGGTGGCTTTCGATGTAGCCCAGGTCAAACCAGGCCTGCGGGTTCTTCGCCTGGTCCGCCATCACAGGCTGGAGCTTTTGCTCGGCTTCCGCCAGCTGGCCTTTCTGCAGAAGCGCTTCAATTTCCTGCAGCGGATCCTGGGGAACCTGCTGTTTTGTGGTGGGAGGACGCTGCGCCGGAGCGACGCGGGCTTGCGCCGCAGGCTTCGGCGCCAACATGGCCGACATCATCAGCGGAATGACGACACTGCAGAACATTCTTTGAACGTTCGGGCAGCTACTTCGTCCCACGGTAGCCGTTCTGCCCGTTCTTCCCATCTTGTAAGATGCGCGCCAGCCACTCACCCGTATGCGATGAGCGGCATTTTGCCACAGCTTCCGGCGTGCCCATAGCTACCACCTGGCCGCCGCGAAAGCCACCTTCCGGGCCGAGATCAATAATCCAGTCGGCAGTCTTGATGACATCGAGATTATGTTCGATCACGAGGACTGATCCTCCGGCGTCAATCAGCTTGCGGAAAGCCGCCAGCAGCTTACTGACGTCGTCAAAGTGCAGGCCGGTGGTGGGCTCGTCGAAGATGTAAAGCGTCCCCTTGCCGGCGCGAGCCCGCTTGCGCTGCTCCTTTTCTTCAGGAGTTTCCGTTGCCTGGCTTTGCGACCGCCCGCCGAGCGTCAAGTGGGCGGCCAGCTTCATGCGCTGGGCTTCGCCACCGCTCAACGTAGTGGCCGACTGGCCCAGCCGCAGGTAGCCCAGACCCACTTCTTCCAGAACCCGCAATTTGTCGGTGATCTTCGGCTGGCCCGCGAAAAATTGCAGCGCCTCGCGAACCGTAAGGTTCAGCACTTCGTGGATGTTTTTGCCTTTGTAGCGAACGTCAAGCACGCCCGGCTTGTAACGAGTGCCCTTGCAGTCTTCGCAGATCAGCTCCACGTCGGCAAGAAACTGCATTTCTACCGTAACTGTGCCATCGCCCTGGCAAGTTTCGCAGCGGCCGCCGGGAATGTTAAAGGAAAAATGTCCGGCGCCATAACCGCGCTTCTGGGCCTCCGGGACGGAGGCGAAGACCTCGCGGATGGTATCGAATGCCTTAATGTAGGTTACGGGGTTGGAGCGTGGGGTTCGCCCGATGGGCGACTGGTCCACCAGCACCACGTCGGCTACGTATTGTCCGCCAGAGACGCGTTTGAATCCGTCCGCGGCGGGCCCGGGTCCGGCAGTGATGCCTTTCTCAGCCGCCAACGCTTCGTAGATCACGTTGTGGACTAGCGTAGATTTGCCCGACCCCGAGACTCCGGTGATCGCCACCAGCATTCCCAGCGGTATGTCCACGGAGATGTTCTTGAGATTGTGAGCGCGCGCTCCTTCCACGTGGATGCTTGGTGTCCCCGGCTTGCGCCGGTTCTGGGGAACCTGGATGCGTAAATCGTGACTGAGATAGCGTCCGGTAAGAGAAGCACTCATCTTCTTAAGCTGGTCGTATGTGGCCGAGGCAATCAAGCGGCCGCCATTCTCTCCGGCTCCAGGTCCCAGATCGAGAATGCGGTCTGAGGCACGCATCACCTCCGCGTCGTGCTCCACGACCAGGATGGTGTTGCCCAGATCCCGCAGCTCGTGCAGGATGTTGACCAACCGTGCCGTGTCGCGGCTGTGCAGGCCGATCGAAGGCTCGTCGAGAACGTACAGCGCACCCACCAGCCGTGAGCCGAGTGAAGTGGCCAGCTGAATGCGCTGGGCTTCACCGCCGGAAAGGGTAGAGGACAGACGGTCCAGGGTCAGGTATTCCAACCCGACCTCGTTCAGAAACTTTAACCTTTCCTGGATCCGTTCCAGGATCTGCCCGGCAATCTCGGCCTTTTCCGGCGAGAGATTGAGGTGGTTGAAGAAGTCGGCAGCCTGCTCCACGGTCATGGCCACGACGTCGCGAATATTCTTCCCTTCAAGTTTTACTTGAAGGGCGTCGCCGCGCAACCTTCCTCCACCGCACTCCGGGCACTGGGCGTATCCGCGATAACGGCTGAGAAAGACCCGGATGTGCAGCTTGTATTTTTTTCGCTCCAGCATGGCGAAGAAGCCCTGGACTCCGGGAAATTTCTCACCGCCGGTAAGTATCCGTTGCTGCTGCTCGGGCTCCAACTCGCGCCAGGGGATGTCCGTGGGAATGTCGTGCTGACGCGCGAAACGCCGCAGCTCGGTTTGCAGCGCGCGGTACTTGGGCTTGGTCCACGGCTCGACGGCGCCTTCGGCCAGAGTCTTGGAGGAATCGGGAATCACCAGGCTCATATCGAAGTCGATGGTGTTTCCAAACCCCTGGCAGCGAGGGCAGGCGCCGAATGGATTGTTGAAGGAGAAAAGCCGCGGCTCGGGCTCCTGATAATCGATGTGGCAGTTCTTGCATCCAAAGCGGCTGGAAAACCGGAGCTCCTGCGCTTTGTCGCCTTCACCGGGAACCGTCTGGAAGACGGCCTCGCCACCTTCGCGATAGGCCTGCTCAAGAGCGTCCACTATCCGCGAACGCTGGTCGGGCGCGGTGACGATCCGGTCCACCAGTACGTGCAGCGGCTGTGCGAAGTCGATGTCCAGCAGCGACTCCGGGGTGGAAAACTCGAATACCTGTCCGTTTTGAAAGAGCCGGTTGAACCCTTTCTTCCGCAGGTCAAACAGCCGTTCCTTCAGCGCCGCGCTGGCCGCTTCGGCCTCCGCCGGCTTTACGCGCTTTCTGCCTCGCGCCTTGCCTGGAGTCGCTCCGGCTTTTTGTACCGGGAAGAGAACGTTCAATCGCGTCTCTTGGGGAAGCGCCAGAATCGTCTGCGCGACCTCATCGACCGAATCTTTCTTTACTTCCTGTCCGCACCGCCGGCAATAAGTACGTCCGGCGCGCGCGAAGAGCAGGCGCAGGTAGTCGTAAATCTCAGTGGCCGTGGCGACGGTGGAGCGAGGATTGCGCGTGGAACTCTTCTGGCGAATGGCGACCGCCGGAGCAATGCCGTCAATCATGTCGGCATCGGGCTTTTCGATCCGCTCCAGGAATTGCCGCGCGTAGGCGGACAGCGACTCCACGTAACGCCGCTGGCCTTCGGCATAGATGGTGTCGAAGGCCAGGGAAGACTTGCCCGACCCGGAGACGCCTGTGACAACGGTCAGAGCGTTGTGCGGGATCTCAAAATCGATGTTCTTGAGATTGTGGACGCGCGCTCCGCGCACCACGATGCTGTCATTGGCCGTCTGGGACATGGATACTGAAGTCAGCCCCGTCCGCAGTGGCACACACCTGCGCACTTTTGGACGCAGGGCTGAAACTTCCTATTATAACGTCCCGCTTCATGCACATGTTTTTGGGCCGGTTGGTGGGGCAATTTGCTAATAGCGGACCCGGTGATCTTTCGTGATCCACACGCTCACCGTAGAGCCCTCCGGCAACCTATATTCTTTGCCCAGTCCAGTGCACTTGTACTCCTGCTGGTGTTTGTCGCCATGGGAATCAATCCGGTCACCCAGATCGCGAAGGCCGGCAACCACCAGGATTACCGGGATCAGCGGCACCATGCCCAGAGTGTCGCGGAAGCCATCCCAGCCGGTCCCCGTGCTTTGGTTGGGAATGTAGTCGGGCACCCAGCCGTCGGGCGACTCGGAGACCATGTCCACTTTGGATTTGGCGAGGCTGCCGTCGGGAAAAGCTATTTGGTCCACCTTGAAATCAATTCGTCCGTACCGGCAGTTCTCGCCGGCTTTCTCGACCCTGGTGACTATGCCGTTGACCGGCTCCCCGGGCTGCAGGAGGGTAATGTCATCGACCACCAGCGAGCGAGCCAGGCGTAGGGGAACGGTGTCGCCCACTTTGGATGTTGCCGAATCCAGCGGCTCCAGCGTAGCGAGCTTCAAATAGACGCCCTTGCGCACGTTTACCTGGCGCCGGCGTGAGTCCGTGGGCTGGGCCATGGTCTGCGAGAGCAGCAGCGCCGCCGTCATTAGCAAGCTAACAATTCGCTTAAACATTGTCTGGTCTCCTTTTCGTGGCTATCTGATCGCAGGCTAGCCGCGCGGAGATTTCCTCTCAAGCGACAAAGGACGGCACGACCAGAATGGCGCGGATTGCCGTCCATCGGAGTGTGACAAATCTTTTCTGGATTCAACAGGCTTGCTCCTGCAGGTTTTCAGGTTACTATCGTGGCGTGGCTCTCCGTGAAATTCATGTCTCCGGTTACCGCTCGGTCCGCGATCTTCGGCTCAGGCTGCGTCAGATCAACGTTTTGACGGGCCCCAACGCATCGGGCAAGAGCAATCTCTACAACTCGGTTTTTCTCCTGGCCAAGGCGGCTGCAGGCGGATTTGCCCAGGCCATTGCCGAAGAGGGCGGTATGCCTTCGGTGCTTTGGGCTGGTCCCCGCAAGTCGCGCTCCCTGGGATCGGTGCGCATGGAGCCGGTGCGCATGACCATGGGCGTAAAGACTGATGTGTTCAACTATGAGCTCTCCTGCGGACTGCCCAAACTTTCCGGGCCGATTCCTCCCGGCCAGTTTGCCTCCGCTTTCTCCATGGATCCGGAAGTCAAGGAAGAGCACGTCTGGATGGACGCTCCTGGGACGCTCGAAGTCACTTTCTTCAAGCGCGGCGCCAGGGGGTCGTGGATCCTCGACAGCAACGAGCGTCTCAGCGATTACTCCGGCGAGCTTCTGCCCACGGAATCCGTCCTTTCACAACTGAGCGAGCCGCATCTTTACCCGGAGCTTTCCGCGCTGCGTACAGAGATGAGCCGCTGGCGCTTCTACCATCACTTCAGCACCGATGCGGAAAGCCCGCTGCGCCATCCCCAGGTTGGTGTGCGCACGCCGGTTTTGAGCCACGACGGCCGCGACCTGGCGGCGGCTCTGCAGACCATCAACGAGATTGGGATGTCCGAGGACCTGCATGAAGCCATCCGCCAGGCTTTTCCCGGCGCCGCGCTGGAGATTGAGCATGACGAAGATAACGGGACTTTTGCCGTGATGTTGAGAATGCCGGGGCTGAAGCGTCCCCTGCGCGCCCGCGAGCTTTCCGACGGCACGCTGCGTTATCTGTGCCTGCTGGCCGCCCTGCTCAGCCCGCGTCCGCCGGCGCTTCTGGCTTTAAACGAACCCGAGACCAGCCTGCATCCCGACCTCCTGGAACCGCTGGCCAAACAGATGGTGATTGCTTCGCGCAATTCCCAGTTGTGGGTTGTCACGCACTCAGAGAAGTTGGCCGAGATGGTGGAGCACCACTCCGGGGAATCACCCATCCGTCTGCAACTGGTCAATGGCGAAACCAAGTTGGGGGGACAGAGGCTGGTGGACGTGAGCGAAGAGGCGGGCTAGTTGAAGTTTTACTTTAAGTATTTCAGGATCTCTTTGAAGGCCGGCGTTCCCGATTTGCCCAGCAGTTCGTAGATCATCATTTCCGTGGAGGAGATTACGGCTCCGGCGTCGCGCATGCGCTCTATGCCGATCTTCCAGTTCAACTCCGCCCGCGAGCCCACGGCGTCAGCCGCGACATGAACATTCAGTCCCTGATGCAACGCTCCCAGAACCGTTTGCGTGACGCAGATGTGCGCCTCAATACCGCATACCAGGAGAGTGTTGCGGCCGGAGAGCCGCCCAATCGCGGAACAGTAGTCTGCGTTTCCGAAACAACCGAACTCCAGCTTCTCGATCGGCCTTACGCCGTCGAGCAGGGAGGCGATCTCCGGGACGGTGTTCCCCAGGCCTTTGGGATATTGCACGCTCAGCGCCACGGGCAGACCCAGAATTCCCGCCAGCCGGATCAGCAGCTGGGAGTTGCGCAGCACGCGCTCTTTTTCGTGGATGAATGGCAGCAGCTTTTCCTGGATGTCCACCACAGCCAGCACGCAATCGTCATGATGCAAGGGACGGCGCACGATCTCAGAATAGGGAAGCGCATCGACTGGAGTAATTGCCATGAGAGGAATTGTAATCCTGGTGCTGGTTGAGCGCGGCGTGAGCGGTAGCGGCTTAGCGAAGACTAGTGATGATCGTCGGGTGCGAGGTTCCCCACTGGCGTTTGCGCCTGCTGCAGACGCCACGCTGTAGTCTGCCAGTTGTCCTTAGCGCCGTCGTGTTTAATCCAGGGCGGCAGCGAGAGCTGCAGGTATTTGGCCAGGGCCATGGCAAAGGGTTCGTAGAGGCCGCGAATGCGCTTTAATTCGGAATCGGCGTTTTCCGACTCGGTCAGATTGAATCCCAGAGTGCGAAGCTGCGCGCGAATTTCCGACAGGTCCTCAGGCCGCAGGCGGCTGGAAGCGCCCGCATAATCCGGGGCGGCCGCGAAGACCTGGCTGAGGTCGACCAGCGCGTGCCGGGCGATGGCAAAGGTCATGCGTGCCTGATACTGGCACATGCCTTCCAGGCCCACCATGGCCACAGCGCACACATCGAGAATGACGGTGAGCGAGGCAATCCACGACTGATTGTCGTGCTGCGAACGGAAATAGGCCAGCGCCGGGTAAGAAAGGTGGCTCTCCATCAACTCCGCCGACCAGCGCTCCCAGTCGTGCAGCAATTCGGTCAGCTCATCGAGAGCTTGCCCGTCGGGAAAGAGATGGCGCCGCAGCAGTTCAAAAGCTGTAGGCGGCGAGCCGGCTCGCGCATCGAGCAGGGAGATGGTAACTTCGCGGCGCGAAAATGCCTGATACATGACCGGCAGGTAGCCAATCACCAGCGCCAGGAAACCGAAGCCGATTCCGGCTTCCAGCACGGTAACCAGCCGGCCAAGACCGGTTGTAGGAGTGATGTCGCCCAGGCCGAGCGTGACCAGCGTGGTTCCGCTCAGGTACAAGGCGTTGCCGAAGCGGCTGGGGAAGAGCGTGCCGGCGAAGGTTGCGCCGTCGCCGTAGTGAACCAGGGCGAAGCCGAAGATCAGCGCCACCGCCCAGAAAGCCAGCAGAAGCAGCAAAGACAGCGGTCCGTAGTAGCTGAGCAGCGCGTCACGCCGTCTCCGGTTGCGGATGCGACGGGTAAAGGCGGAGTAGGGAATCCACGTGGAACGATAGAAAAAGCGGGTCATTCTGAAATGACGCGTTACCCGGCGGGGCAGGACCAGGGTTTCGAAGGTCTCCCACAGCACAGCCAGGATCAGCAGAACGCCGCAAACAACCGCCAGCCAGTTGGACAATGGATTCCTCTCTGCATCGATTAGATTACCTGAAACATCAAAAATGCTCAGCTTTTCCGCCTGCGATAGACTGAGATGGAAGGACGGCCCGTGAAGACCCTACTGAACCAGCTGACCGCTCACCCCTACCTGGTGCTGTTGCTCTCGAGCGTGATGGAGCGTTTGGGCCTGCCGCTGTTCTTATCGCCTGTGCTGGTTGGCGCCGGCGCCCTGGCGGCGGCCGGGCACATGCAGTTTGACGTCGGGCTGTGGATCGCGCTCATCACATGCGTGGCAGGCGACGCTGTGTGGTATGAATTGGGCCGCCATCGCGGCGACTCCATTCTTTCCATCCTCTGCCGGATCTCGCTGGAGCCGGAGACATGTGTGCGCCGCTCCAAGACATTTTTTGGAAAAGGGGTCAATCGGACTCTCTTTCTCTCCAAATGGCTGCCCGGGCTCTCCCACATTGTCCCGGCGGTTGCCGGACTTTCAGGAATTCCGCGGCAACGCTTTTTCCTGGTCAATGCCGCAGGCTCGGCGATCTGGATCTTTGCGCTGATGCTCGCAGGATACCTGCCGGTGGAACACGTGCATCTGGCGCCGGCGCTCGGTCCCATAGCCTTTGAGGGCGCGCTCGTACTGGTAGCCGGCAACGTTGGACTGAAATATGTCCGCCGGCGTCGATTCCTTAAAGAACTCTACAAAGCACGCATCACGCCGGAGGAGTTGCTGCGGATGATCAACTCCGGTGAAAGCCTGGTGATTCTCGACCTTCGCCACCCCCTCGACTCCGTTACCGACGAGCGCACTCTGCCCGGAGCGCTGCGCGTCCTGCCCGACGACGTCACCAGCCGCGCCCGATTGCTGCCTAAAGATCGCGCGATCATCCTTTATTGCACTTGACCCAAAGAAGCGACCAGCGCCCGGGTGGCGCAACAGTTAAACAAATTGGGGATCGTGCGCGTGCGGCCGCTGGAGGGAGGATTTCACAGCTGGAAGGATCTAGGATACCCGCTGGTCGAGCCCACCGAAGTAGCCTGGCATTTCGCCACACAGGCTGAAAGCGCAAGTTAACTCCAGACAACAGAGATTTCTTCCCGCATCCAGGAAGCGACAGATAAGCGGCTATAGCCGTAAATGTCGGCTACCGCGAACTCAGCGATGGTTGATTTAGCGAAACAGGCAGCTTAAAATCAATGTCAGCCGAGCGCGTCCGCGCTCGGCGTATCGCAAATGCTGCCCCCTCGTTCAACGGCAGGACAGCTGACTCTGGATCAGCATATCGGGGTTCGAATCCCTGGGGGGCAGCCAAATTAGAATCAACGACTTACCTAATTCCCCTTTCTTCCGTTTTTGCCAGCTGTGGCTGTTTTTGTGGCTGTTGCCGTTGCCTACATCGCGTACTTCTGGTTGCGGCGGTCGATCACGCTCTTCACTTCCGCCACATCCGGATGCAGATAGATCAACGTGGTCTTCAAATCTGAGTGGCCCATGGCCTGCATCACCAGAGCCGGATTCTTGGTTTCTTTCATGGTCACCGTTCCGAACGTATGCCGGGCAGAATAGAGCTTCAGTTCGTCGCTCAATCCCAGCTCTCTGCATATCTTGCGAAACCGGAGTTGCAATTTGTGCAGTTGGACATGACCGGATTTTGATTTTTCTGAACCGAATACCCAGCCCTGCGCCGCCGGCTTCCGATCTTTGAGCAGTTGCAACACCCGCTCACTCAGAGGAACCGGGCGGCGGGCCTGTTCGGTCTTGCCCTTGGGGTTGAAGTAGAAGCCCTCGTTCAAGTAGACGTTTTCCCAACGCATCCGTACCACCTCACCGTCTCGCATACCCGTATCCAACATGATCGCGAGCAGGTCATAGAGTGGATGAGGACATGTGCTCAAAAGCTTGGCCTCCACCTCGGGCGTAAACAACATATCCCTGGCTTTTGGCCTTTGCCAGCTTCACCATTGGGACGTCTGGAATGATTTTCCAGTCCTTTGCCTTGTGCAACATCCGACGCAACGTTCGCAGCGCCGAATTGGTGCTGTAGGGCGAGTCGTGGAAATGCGTAGTTGCTACATCGTCGGTAGTGATTTCGTGAAGTCGCATTCCTGCGAGCTTTGACCGCGAAATTAATCGCCAGCCGTTGCCGTAATCACGCTTGGACTGGGCTTCCAGCCTGGATTCCTTCACAAACTTCAGAAAACGTGGTGCGAAGTCGCGCAACACAGGAGGCTTGGGAGGAGTCAGCGACTCTCCCCGCTCGGCTGCTACCCGCGCTCGCGCCTCGATGCGTTGTGCTTTCTTCTTGTTCTCGGTTTTGGTGCTACCTCGATAACGCTTGCCGTTTACGTAAAAGAGGTAGTACCAGACTTTAGGCCGCTGATAAAGGGACATTCCGCGTCTTCTCCTTGCTTGCGCGCACAGAGGAAACACGGACACCTGAACGAATGAACTCGTCCAAGTCGTCAATATCATACAGCGCCCGCCCGCGGGGCTTGTAATACCTCGGCCCGCCGCCTTGCGACCGCCAAGTTCTCAGAGTGTTGGCTGGTATCCCTGAGTATTCGGCTGCCTCCTTAGTGCCCAGAAAGCGCTTTCGTCCGTTTTCAACTCGTACTGCCACAAACTGACCTCCCTTTGTCCTCACGTTTTAGACCAGCACAGAAACTCGGTCAAATCGGCGTTGTATCCATTTGACCGAGTTTTCGTTTGGCCTTACTTTCCGCTTACTCAAGATTGCCCAAAGGGGGCTGAGTTAACAAGACAGGCATGTTTACGTCAGTGGTTGAGCTGAACGAAGCGTTGCGGGAAAGCGGCTACATTGCCGACCCGGTGACGGTTACGACCGTTTTCCTGGCCTCCAGGTTGCATCGGCCAGTCCTACTGGAAGGACCGGCAGGTAGCGGCAAGACCCAGTTAGCTTATGCAGTTGCTGAGGCTGCCCAAACCACGGTGGAGCGCCTGAATGCTATGAGGGCATTAACGAAGAGAAGGCCATCGGCAGATTTGACGAGCCGCTGCAGCGTCTGTTCGTTCAGTTTCAGGCCCAGTCTAAGGAAATCGACTGGGATGAACTTGCATTCGTTCTTAAGGGCAGAAGATTCTTTAGCGCCGGACCACTCTTACTGGCGCTCGAATATGAAAAGCCCTGCGTCCTGCTCATCGACGAACTCGACAAGGTAGACCATTCATTTGAGGCCATGTTATTGGAAATGCTTAGTGTGTGGTGCTTGAGCATCCCTAAGCTCGGCACCGTCAAGGCACGATCGATCCCTTTTGTTGTGCTCACCTCCAACGAAGAAAGAAGAATCGGCGATCCCTTGCGACGGCGCAGCTTCTATTTGCGGATCGAACATCCGACGCCGGAACGGGAAGCTCAGATCCTGCGATTACGTACGCCGAGCCAAGGTCCCGAATTCCATCGTGGTATGGCCGGGCTCGCGAAAGCACTGCGCGGCTGGAGCCTCGAGAAACCGCCATCGACGCTGGCAGGAGCACTCTACCGCTGGCATCGTGGCCGAGTGCGGAACGGGCAAGACGCTCATGTCGTTAGGGGCAATCCACGTGCATTCGGCTGGGCGCTCGTACACGTCGATTGCGATGGTGCCGCCCCATCTGGTCGAGAAATGGGCGCGCGAGGCAATCCAGACCCTGCCCGGCATCCGCGTCTTCATGGTCGACGACCTGCGCAATGGCGGCGATCCCAAAATCCCGCACGGCATCAATGAAGTGCGGATGCAAGGCAAACGCGTCGTGCGGAAGGGCTTGCACGCGACTCTAACCGATCTACGGCTGCGAAACTCATTCCTCAGCGCTCGCAAGCGCTGGGCGGCAATCTGTCCTGGCCCATGCGTCTTCATCGTCGGCCGGGAGAGGGCCAAGCTGGGATACTTCTGGCGCCACGCTTTTGGCATTCCTCGATGCGGTCCCTATAGCGGGTGCGTGGTAAACCCGGAAACGGGCGCGCCAGTGACCGTCAACGAAGAGCGGCTCCTGAGTTCAGACTTCAAAGACACCAAGATCTCCGAGACGATCGCGGAGCGCTCCGGTCAGCCGTGCCGCAGCCAATTTGTTCCGCTCTGGCAGGCTGACCGCGAAAAGATTCAGCGCGAGGCGCCCATCGATTTCATCGGCCGCTATCTGCACGGATTTTTCGATTACGCCATCTGCGACGAGATGCATCAGCTGGCAGGCGACACAGCCCAGGGCAACGCTCTCGGCACCTTGGCTTCCTGCGCGGATCGCCTCGTAGGACTTACCGGGACGTTGATGGGCGGCTACGCCAAAGATTTGTATAACCTGCTGTGGCGGTTTGAGTCAGCCAAGATGAAGCAGAAGGGCTTCGTCTGGGGCAGCAGCGGCTGTTCGTCGTTTGTTCAGGACTACGGGGTTCTGGAGACGATCGAAACCATCGAACCAGTTGACAACGACTGCTCCGACGCCAAGGTAACAACCGTCGTGAAGCAGAAGCCCGGGGCCTCTCCTTTATTGTTTGGCGAATTCCTGATGCATCTCTGCGCCTTCGTGTTCCTCGAAGATATTGCCGACAAGTTGCCGGCCTATCAGGAGACCCTGGTCGCCGTGCCGATGGATCCGGAGATGCAAGAGGCCTATACGGAGCTCGAGGAAGACATCACCGCCTGCCTGAAGGAGAACCGGAAGAATCGCTCGGTCATCAGCAAAATGCTCAACAGCCTGCTGCTCTATCCCGATCACCCATTCGGTCTGGGAACCATTTATGGAAAACGTCGCAACCAGGACCGGCAGTGGGAGACGTTCGTGATCGCGCAGCCCAAAGACCTTCCGCAAGACCGTCTTTATTCGAAAGAGCGGCGCCTGATCGAGATGGTCAGAGCCGAGCTGGCTGAGGGACGGCTCTGTCACGTCTTTGCCGTTTACACGAAGAAGCGTGATGTGACGGCGCGAATTAGCGCAATCCTGGAGGGCGCGGGAATTCGTACGGCTGTCATCAAAGCTTCAGTCCCGACGACACAACGCGAAGCCTGGTATGCGAGAAAAGTCGCAGACGGAGTGCAAGTGGTGATTGGGCACCCGAAGCTCGTAGAGACCGGACTGGATCTTCTGGATTTTCCGACTTTGATGTTCTATGAAACCGGATACTCGCTGCACACGCTTCGCCAATCCAGCCGGCGGTCCTGGCGCATCGGTCAGAGGCGTCCTGTACGCGTGTTCTTCCTGTGCCAGGAAGGAACCATGCAGACAAAGTGCCTGCGCCTGATGGGCAAGAAGCTTTTGGTGGCGTTGACGCTGGAAGGGAAGTTCGCCGGAGAAGGATTGCACGACATCGAGGAAGACGACGACATGCTGGCGGCGATGGCTCGAGAGCTGGTGCAGAAAGACGGCGTCGGCGAAAACGCGGATGCTGTATGGAGCCAGTTGAAGCAGGTCTACGATCAGCTGCCCACACAGGCGCTGGAAATCGTTGCAGACGTGAATGAATCGCCTGATGCCGACGCAGGATACGACTCCAGCGTCACCGCGCACCCGGTTCCGTCGGCAGAGCAATCCCGCCTGCTTGTTCCGGCCACTCCTAAGGTAACTGTTCCCACCCTGTTTGGTCAGGCACTCCCGTCTTTAAAACGGAGTCGCAAAGGCAGAAACAACCCGGTTTCAGAGCAAGGGTCTCTGTTTGGCTGGAACTGAGCACTCCCACCTTTGCTTTCCCGTAACCGTTCCCAGATTGGAAGGGCTATGGAAAGGCGACAGAGCCTGAGCCTATCGCCAGTCCGTTCCTTCCTTCGACAAGAATCCGTTTTCAAACCGCGACCGAGAGTAAAAATGAAAGATCAACAGTTCGTAAAGAGTATCCAGGGAAAGGTCATCCAGAAGATCGTCATCGGCAATGAAGATGAAGAAGCTGGTGGCCGATCTGAGTCTGGACCGGGAGATGCTGAAAGCGGTGATCGCAAAAAACGGATTCCAGCACTACTTCCTGAATCGCGGTGTCGTCTGTTGCGGACGTCATTGGTATTGCTCGACGTGTGGATGAGCTCGAATTGAGCGAACTACTGGATCCGACGAAAGAAGAAATTCGTCGCGCCAATACCACACCGATTCGGAGAGTTTTTGGCGGGCCGTGGAAGCCGTTTATGAGCGCCGCAGCCGGATCAGGGAATTAATTGAAGGCTTTTGCCATCCCACCCACCTCCGTTCCCCAATTGGAAGGATTGAGACGGCCGTTTCCGGGGAGTCTGCCCCTGGGCCCATTTTACCCACTGCCCACAGATACCTCAGATGCGCTGCACAGTTATGCCCAATGATCAAAACAGCATGAAGGACTTCGATTTTATGTACGAACCGGGAGAAATCCGACGGCGACTTGGAAAGCGAGTCGTCGAGCTCCGTAATCAGCATGGCTGGACACAGGAAGAGCTGGCATACACGACCGGAATGGGAAGGTCCTTTACCAGTGCGATTGAAACAGGGAAAAAGGACATAAGGCTCAGCACAGTGGTCAAGCTGGCAAACGTCTTCGAAGTACATATCGCGCAGTTATTCGAGGAACAACCGGGCTGACGGGGCTTCGTCCTGGGGGTTTTGCACAAAAACTGACACTGGACAAAGGTAGGCGTCGGACCAACACACCTGGTCGATGAATGTAGTGTGTGCTTTACGCTTTCCCGTAACGATTCGCGCAACATAAAGCTTCTTGGAGAAACCAGGGGAAAATACGAAAGTGAGCCTCCTCGTGAATCGCGCCTAGAAATAGATGTTGCCCTGATTGCCAGCGAGCAAAATGTGAAGGCCTGATTTCTTCAAATGAGGCTAACGTTTAGGGGAATCGGTCACGCCGCGGTGAAATCCGCTAGGTTATTCTAGCCGGCGAGCGCTTGATATGTACGTCCTGTTGTGCGCGGAATAAATGAGGTGGCAGCTTTCACTAGCTCGATGAGGCGCGCACGCGACGCTTCGGTGACGTACGTGAACTCAATTCCTAGCTGGTCATCTTGATGCGCCAGCCAGTGAACAATGCCCTGGCCCGAGAGAACGTATCCATCGGCCTTGAAATCCAACTCGATGTTTAGCGGCCCTTCTTCCCGAAACTGGCCGGCCTCGATGCAGAAACCGCCGCGGCCGAAGGCAATCCGATGCTCCTCGAGAGCCGCCGCTAGGCTCGCAAAACTGCGGGTCAGGACGGGATAAGCGGAAAGATCGACCGGCTTCTGCCAGCGCTTATCGGGCTCAAGCAGGCTTCTCTGCATGACTTTGAGCAGCTCGTCGCGGTCGATGGGCTTTTCTAGCAGGGCCTCAGCGCCTAGATCATAGGCATCGCGTGCGTCAATGTCGGCGAAGCCGGTGATCAAGATGACGCTGGGGGTAGGCAACCCGTTCGCCTTGACCTTTCTAAGCAGGGTGATGCCATCCATTACCGCCATGCGGACGTCCGTAATAATCAGGTCAATTTTGTGTATGGCTAGAATCTCAAGGGCTTGCACGCCATTGGCGGCGCAGAAGACCTGGGCCGCGTTCCGCTGGAACCACTCACCCATAATCTCCAGGAGCACAGGTTCATCGTCTACAACGAGAATGGAGGCTTCTTTCAATTGCATACAGGCTCCTCTTTTCGCGCTAAGGGGATATGGAACGAAAAGCAAGGGTGCCCCGCCGATTCTGTGAGCTCGAGCGTGCCACCGTGCTCCTCTACGATCGTTCGAGAAAGGCTCAGTCCCAATCCTGTGCCTTTGCCCACCTCCTTGGTGGTGAAGAACGGCTCCATGATCTTCGTCTTCAGTTCCGGGGGAATACCCGGCCCGTTGTCAATGACGGAGAACACAACCGAACCGTCGTGCAACGTCACATCAAGACGGATCCACCTCTCTCCGGGCTGCTCAACAACCGCATCGAAAGCGTTCTGCAGCAGGTTCAGCAGAACTTGCCCGATCTGAACCTCACGGCAGGAAACCATCAGGGCCGGATCGATTTTCGGCAGAAGCAAATTGATGGAGTGATACTTGAAACGCTCCTCGCATACCTCCAGGGTCTCTTGCACGATTTTGGCGACGGAGGCCGGAAGCACTCTGTCGTGGGAACCCTCGCGGGCCAGGTGACGCATGCTTTTTATGATGCGGGTAATGCGGTTGGCCGTCTCAAGGATACGCTCACTGTTCCGCTTGGCGATGGCCAAGGGGACGGAACCTTCTTTCTGGACGCTGCTCAGAAGGTCGGCTGCTGAAGCGTGAATGATCGCCAGAGGATTATTGATTTCGTGGGCGACGCCTCCAGCCATCATGCCCAGGGCGGACAGGCGGGCTGAAACCATCATCTGTTCCCTCGAGGCTTCGATCTGCGCTTCCATCTCCTTGCGCGCGGTGACATCAACCGCGGTCCCCACTACCCGCACCACGTTGCCATGCTCATCCAAAACCGCTCCTTCCGCTGAGGAGAGATGCCGCACGGAGCCGTCCGGCCGGATGATTCGAAATTCCACAAAGTCCTGGGTCTTTCCCTGGATGACCCTCTGCAGTGAAGCATTTAGTGCGGCCATGTCATCGGGGTGTATTCGGCGGGCGAATTCTTCATATGCCATGGGGACGACTTTCGGGATACCGACGATTTCAAACGTCGTGTCGTCCCATACGGTGAGGTTGCTGCGCAGGTCCCAGTCCCAGATGCCGATGGATGCAGTGCGCGTGGCCAGGGAAAGCCGTTCCGTCAGGATGCGCAATTGTTCTTCAGCTTGTTTGCGACGTGTTATGTCGCGATTGATCTCCAGGACCGCGCTCGGCACTCCGCGCTCATTCCGCAACAGGGACCAGCGGCTGGCTGCGATAATCGTCTTTCCGTCCCGCGAGGTGTGCTCCAGTTCGCCTTCCCATTGTCCCTGCGTTTCCAGCTCCGTCGCGATTTCCTTCAGCGGAACCGGGAACCTGGTTTGCAGAAGCTCATGGGTCACCTGCCCTTGGGCCTCATCGGGCGACCAGCCATACGTTTCCGTTGCTCCCCGACTCCAGAACGTGACTTTGTCCTTGAGATCGCGCACAAGGATGGCGTCAGCGGCCAGATTGAGCAGGGCGGCTTGTTCACTCAGTTTATGTTCCACCTGCTTTCGTTCTGTGATGTCCTGGATCGTTCCGCGGATCATCGCCTCCTTACCACCGGCATCCTGGACGCATTCCCCTCGCGTTGTGATCCATCGCTGAGTGCCGTCCGAGTGGCGGAATTCCAGGTCCAGTTCATAGGGCGTCCCGCTCGTAGCCGCGTGATCGATGGCGGCAAGAAGCCGCTCCCAACTCTCCTTGGTGAAGATTCGGGATTGCTCCTCGTAGCTGAGCGGGGGGCAGCCGGGATCCACACCGAAAATGCGATATACCGCCTCCGACCAGATTGCGGTTTTAGATTTCGTCATGAGCTGCCAACTGGCCAACTTGCCGATCCGCTGCGCCTCATTCAATTCCGCATTGGAGCGCGCCAACTGGGCCGTGCGTTCCGCGACACGCTGGTCGAGCTCGTCGTTGAGCTGTTGCAGCTCTGCCAGCGCCAATCGCCGCTGTTCGGACACATGCCGCAGCTCCTCCTCAGTCCTGCGCTGCTCGCTGATATCCGTGTTCGTTCCGAACCAGCCGCTGACCTTGCCATCCTGGTCGTGAACGGGCATCACTCGTGTCAGGAACGGGCGGAACAGGCCATCACTTCCACGCAAAGGAAAGACCATGTCAAACGGTTTCCCAGTGGCAATCGAACCTTTCCATTGTTCCAAGACCTTCGGCAGTGTCTCAGGGTCGTGGACCGACTGCCAGCCCCAGCCTTCCATCTGTGCAGGCGTAGTGCCTGTGTACTGGTACCAGCGGTCGTTGTACCAGAAGATCCAGCCATCGGGTTGGGCCATCCAGCACAACTGCGGGATGGCATTGGCCAGAGTTCGAAACTGCGCTTCGCTCTGGCGGCGCGTCTCCGCGATCCGCAGAGCTTCCTCCACTCGCTTGCGCTCGGTAATATCGGCAACGGTACCCGTCATCCTTACGGGCTTGCCTGTATCATCCCGAAGAACTTTTCCCTGCGCACTAATCCAGTGGACCGATTGGTCAGCCCACGCGATCCGGCATTCGAAATAAAGACTGTCAGTGCTGTTAGCCTTTTCAAACCGCTTTCTCACGCCGTCCCTGTCCTCGGGAACAACGTGAGTCAGAAAGATTTCTGAGCCCCATTCGGGCTGTAGGGATTTGTAGCCGAAGATCTGGTCATGCCGGAGATTGCGAATCGCGGTATCGTTGAGGAGATCGAGTTCCCATATACCCATTTGGGCCGCGTCCAAAGCGAGATTGAGCCGCGATTCACTCCGCTTGCTTGATTCTTCCGCCCTTCGCGCCTCTTCCTCTGCCCGCCTGCTCTCTGCCGACCGCTGCTCCAGGTCGGCATTCAGGATCCTGAGCTGTTCGCGCATTCTGAAGCTGTGGTTGATCTCTCGAAGGATAGTAAGTCCGGCGAGCACCAGAAGGGCCATTCCAAACAGGGCGCTTGAGAAAACGATGATTCCTGTCTGGCGTCTCGCCTCCTGCGTCCGGCCCAGGCGCTCGTCGAGCAGTTTGGCTTCCTCACTTTGCATCTCCGCGACGGTGGCTCGCACTGCGTCCATGCGACGTTTGCCCTCGACGAACTCGGTGTCGACGGGAATCACCCCTGTCCGCTGCCTTCCGTCCACCATCTTTCCTGAGGATTCCAAACTGGCATTCACTTGCGACCTAAGCAGGTCGAGCCGCTTTTGCTGATTGCCATTGTCCGCCGTCAGTGTGCGCAACGTGTCCAGGTCCCTGGTGAGTGCGCGTTGCCCGTTCTGGTAGGGCTCCAGAAACACCCCTTGCCCCGTCACCGCGAAGCCGCGGGCCCCGGTTTCTGTGTCGACGGCATGCCCGACCGCGCCCTGTAGCGTCCTCTGCACAGAATGAGTGTGGACGACCCAGTCGGCGTCCTCCTCGGCCCGACGGGTACTCTTCCAGTTGAAAAACGTCATGAAGCCGGTCAGAAACACTCCGATGAGGGTTCCGACAATAGCCCAATGCCTGAGTGTGGTGTCCGGCGAACCTTTGAATCGTTCCCCAGTCCAAATGGAAGCTCCGCTTAGGGGCAGCGGTCGGCCCGCTTTCTTTCCATGTGGATCCAACACAGGCGTTGTGAAGTCTTCCGGAGGCATATGCAGTCACAGAAGAGGAGCACTGCAGATCAAGAATGCTGTAATCCTCAAATCGCTCTTGCATAGGTCAGCGATATTCCTAGCCTAGTCCCCTATGGTCTGAATAGTTGTGATGCTCATCACAGAGGTCTGGGCAAATGCGAAATCACGGTCCCTGCTGACCCAACCCGGCTAAGTTAATGCTTATGGGGCGATGCCCCGAGGGTTACGGCAACGGGTTCGCGCTGGGAGGGTTAGTATTTCCGCCTTCCCGTGTCGCGAAAAATGGAGGCCGTATGCAGTTGAAAGAAGCATCGATTCTGATTGCTGATGAGGAGCCTACGCGGAACGGGGAATCATTCTCAAGCCCGTCGAGGGCAATCCTTCAAGCTAACTAAGCCGTCAACAAGGCATGCCCCTCCTAACGTATGAAACAGATGGCGGCCCGTAGCACCTGCGGTGCTCAAACAGGCGTAAAATCCAGTTCGGAAATCCTCGCAGCAGAACGGTCACGGCAAAGTCGCAGGCGCTTCGCGTCTCGAAAAGCGCGCGGAGGTGTGACCACAGTCACACAGCAGGGCCTTGACTGCGCGTAGCATCGGATCAAGAGAAGTGTTGTTATGGCAACGGCTCCGGGCGTCAAACCGATGTCACAGTTCACGGCGCGAAAGGCCTTGGTTTTCTGCGGCATTCTGTCTTCGGTGCTCTATGCCGCGATGATTTGGGCGATTCGATACCAGGGTTACAACCTCATTTCTCAAGTCCCGAGCGAGCTGACCGCGATTGGAGCACCGACACAAGCGCTGTGGGCGCGGCTCGGGTGGATCTACACCGGGCTGGTGATCGCCTTCGGATTTGGTGTTTGGAAATCGGCCGGTACAAACCGCGTTCTACGATTCGTGGGCGGCATAATCCTGGCCTACGCATCGCTCGGGTTCTTGTGGCCGTTTGCGGAGATGCATCAACGGGAGGTGCTGGCGGCTGGTGGGGGCACGCTGAGCGACACCATGCACGTCGTTCTCGGCGGCGTGACGGTTTTCCTCATGTTTCTCGCAATCGCGTTTGGAGCCACCGCATTCGGGAAGCGATTCCGCTTGTACTCGATCGCCACGATCGCGGTGCTCCTCGCGTTCGGCGCGCTGACGTTTTTGGAAGCTCCGCGCCTGCAGACCGATCTGCCGACGCCGTGGATTGGGCTTTGGGAGCGCATCAACATCAGCGTGTTCCTGCTGTGGGTCGCGGTGCTAGCGACAGTCCTTTTGCGACCGGAGCGTGGCACAAGACAAGTCATGTCTCACCCATTTCCGTTCAAGACTCCCGAGGGTCAAGCCAGGTTCCTCGCGGCGTACGACGCCGCGGTGAAGTTGTGGCCCGTTCCCTATGAAGAGATCGACATTTCCACTCGGTTTGGGACGACGCACGTGGTCGTTTGCGGACCGAGGGCGGCGCCGCCGCTGGTGCTATTGCACGGATACATGGCGACCCTGACGATGTGGTTGCCCAACATCGGCGCGTTCAGCAAGGAATATCGGGTTTATGCGGTCGACGTCATGGGTCAACCGAGCAAGAGCCGTCCCGACGAGCCGATTTGCAATGCGGCGGATTTCGTTTCGTGGCTGACAGCAACGTTGGATGCACTGCGCCTCGATCGCGTCTTTCTCGTAGGCATGTCCTTTGGTGGCTGGCTGGCTCTCAATTACGCAGTCGCCGTACCGCACCGCGTTCGGAGGCTCGTCCTCCTCTCGCCCGGCGGGTTGCTGCCGATGGTCAGACAGTTCAACATGCGCGGAATGCTGATGGTGTCGTTCCCGACACGCCTCACCGTGGATTCGTTCTTCCGCTGGCTCGGATTCACCGATTGCGCGTACTCGAACATGCTCGACTTGATGTATCTTGGCCTGAAGCATTTTCGAATGCCGATCGAAACGGCGCGCGTCCTGCCCAGCGTCGTGTCGGATGAGGCACTACGCACAATGAAGGTGCCGACCCTGCTCCTCATCGGCGAGCACGAGGTTATCTCTGATCCGGCAGAGGCACTGGAACGCGCGCGTCGGCTGATTCCTGACTTCGAAGGCGAGTTGGTCGCAGGTTGCCGCCACGACATGTGCTCAAGCCAACACCAGATCGTGGACGCGCGAGTGCTCGATTTCCTCGAGAAGGCACGAACCCATGATCGAGCCGCGGGTAGCGAGCGATCCGTGGCGTAGTTTCTTGCCTGTGCGCCAGGCGGCAGGAGGATCCCATGTTTTCTACGCTCCTCATCATTCTCACGGGCGCAGTGCTCTATTGGTTCCCGCTTCGACGGTGGATGAGTCGTTGGGGCGCCGCGCCGTCCGACCTCACACGCATCATGCCGGGCGACAGCCTCCTCGATAATCCAACGTATTCAGGGACAATGGCAGTGACCGTCAACGCGCGACCCGAGTTCATTTGGCCGTGGCTCGTGCAGATGGGCTACCGGCGTGGCGGGCTGTACAGCTACGACTGGCTCGATCGCTTCTTCGGCTATCTGGACCGTCCGAGTGCTACGCGCATTGTCCCCGAGTTTCAGCACCTCGCGGTTGGTGACGCAATTCCCCTGGGTCGAGGCCCAAGCTGGCCGGTGGCTGTTATCGAGGCCAATCGCGCGCTCGTGTTGGATATGAGGAACATGGGCGGCTTGGATTGGGTGTGGCAGTTTGGTCTCTACACGGTAGACGAGAAACGAACACGACTGGTGTCGCGCAGCCGCGTGCGCACGCAGAAGGCGTTCGCCCGGCTGATCACGCATGCGATCGAGCCTGCCGGATTTCTCATGACGCGGTGCATGCTGCTCGGCCTGAAACAGCGTGCCGAGAGGCTAAAGGCACAAGAATTAGCACGCGCCGCATGAAGGGGAATCGATGCACTTACCTGTATTCCATACCAAACTGGCCATCTCCGTGGCTCAAAAAAACCAGCTGGCGGCCGGAATGGAAACTCGACGGCGCGGGAACGACCAATTGCCGGCCAAGAGGAATTCTCAAGTCCACGTTGACGTACATTCGCGTTTTCAACTTAAAGAACCCTGAGGGGCAATGATATGTCCGCGACTCCATGCAATCAGTTGCGGAAGCCAAGTATTCCGCACGAGCCATGGCGTTTAGGGGCCGGTTTGTGACTCTTTAATCTCCGGCACAGGAGTCTTTTCCTTGAGGAATTCATTAAAGCAGATGCGATTGCCGAAAGGATCGATCACTTCCATGAGCGTGGCATTCCACGGGGGCTTTCTCAGGCCAGGGCGCATGTACTTGTATCTTCGCGAGCTCACCTCGCGGTGAAACTCCTCCACTCCCTTCATGACAACAAAGATGTTGGACCCAGGCGTGCAGTCGCCGCAATGCTCGGTCAAGTGCAGCACCAGATCTCCTCGCGAGACTTGCATGTATATGGGAGCTGATCTTCTACTCCGCATTTGTCGATGGCCGGCTCGACGCTCCGAAGAGCCTGCTGCCAGAAGTCCACCGGATGTACTTCGAGCCGCAGTATCCGGAGTTTTCACCGCGAACGATGTGGAGCTTGTCGAACGCGTTCACCAGCGCTTTCAAAAACCTCGATCCAGTTCCGCAGTTCAAGGCTACGGCCAAGCTGGGCGGGTTTCGCCCAGCTGCCGGCGTAATCAAGGTTTGGCTCGTTCAGGGCCATCATCCCGAACGGGCACGGCTTGCTTTAGTACCTTCCTGAAAGGGTGTTTGATCGGCATAGGGGCGGCGGTCATCGCAGCGATCCGCCAGCCGCCGACAGCTTTGACCAGTTGCCAGGTCTCGCTGCCGCGGTTTTCGGCTTTCCCATCGATCTTGAAAACAAAATCGAAATAGACCGCCGCGATCGTGCCATCCGTGTGGATCACATTTATTGTCTTTTTATAGCTTGCGTCCATTTTGTCTCCCTTTCTTAGTCGTTGGCTGTTTTGATCCAAGAAGAACATCGAGACGATCGAAGCTGTCTTCCCAAAGGCGTCGGTAGCTGCCAATCCACTTGGCGGCATAGGCGAGCGGCGCAGCATTCAGACGTACGGGCCGAAATTGTGCCTCACGGCCGCGCGAGACGAGCCCGGCTCGCTCAAGGACCTTCAAGTGTTTGGAGATAGTAGGTTGCTTGAGGGCGAAGGATTCAATGAGTTCGTTGACGGTCGCTTGTCCCTACGAGCTTCGCGAGAATCGCGCGTCTCGTCGCATCCGCGAATGCGCCGAAAACGTGGTCCAAGCCGCGCTTGAGGTCTCAAGTTTATTATCTCCGTCCGGCTATATAGCCGCGGAACTAACCCTGCTGATACCAGGATTAGTGCTGGGAGGCGTCAGGCAACTGGCGCATCATTCGGTAGCGGATGAAGGTGCAGGAACGCGGTTGCTGCGTCGCGGGCACGTCGCGCGATTTCGCGGGGGTTCGGTCGCTCGGCGACGCCGAGCAGCAGGCTGACCATCAAATCGCGCCAGAGTAGCCCGGCGAACTGCTCGGCAAGTTCGGCAGGACGTCCTGTTAGCAGTCCGGAGGCCTGGGCTCGGGCCATGATTCTACGCAAAGCGGCGCGGCTCGTCTCGCGTCCTATAGAGTTGAGCGCACGCGCCACTTCGGGGGCCTGGATCACCTCGGAGATCGCCAGTCGGAATACGGCAATGACCGTAGGATCGCTTACCTCGCGGCCGAGCTTTGTCCCGAAAGAAGCCAGCACCTGCGCCAGGGTCTCGCGATCGCGCAGTACGGGCACGTCAGCGGGCACGTCGAATCGCTTGGCGCGTTCGCTGATGCAGGCGATCAACATTTCCTGTTTGTTGCCAACTAGTGCGTAAAGCTCTCGCTTAGAAACACGCGCGCGCGTCGCGATCTCAAGCATGCTGGTCGTTGCGTAGCCGCTCTCCATGAACGCCGCAAACGCCGCCTCAAGGATGCGCTCGCGCACCGCGGTTTCGTCGCCGCCTTCCTTGCCGCGTTTTGACCTCGATGCCGTAGCCATCACCCTCTCCTGTGGCAACGCTGGTACCGTATAGTACCACCAGTTTGACCTGCTCGGCAGGGAAGAAAGTTGCGAAGTCATGAAACTTTCGCCAGGTTTCCACATCTTATCAGTGGGTGGTACTCAGTGGTACCAATACAAGATCCGAAGTTCCGTAAGGAATCAAAGGAGCTGAACAATGAAGCTTGAAATGTTAGGCCAGTCCTCACCGCCGCAGCCCAAGATCACCGCCGTGCTGACGATCATTTCGCCAAAACCGGGGGTTACTCCCGAGCAAGTCATGAAAATCATGCCCGCCGAAATTCGTGCCACCGTTCCCCTGTATCTCGACGGCAAGATTCAGCAGTGGTTCACGCGCGGGGACGGCCGGGGCGTCATCTTCCTATTGAACTGTACGGACGTGGCGGAGGCTCGGGCCCTCATCGAAAGCCTTCCTCTCTCGAAGGAAAACCTCGTGGACTTGCAGTTCATTCCGGTCGGGCCGCTCTTGCCGCTCGGGATACTGTTGAGAGACAGCCCGACCAGTATAGTGAACTCGGCCACTGCAGCCGGGGCTGCGGTGAGCATGTGATTCTGTCTTCAAACGTCGAAAAGCGGAGAAACAATTCTACTTCTAATCAATAAACAGAGTTGCTCGTGTTAGGCGAGCGAGAAGGAGAAGATCATGACCAAGCCAAGAATTCTTGTGACCGGCGCGACCGGAAAGACCGGGAGCGTCGTGGTTAGTGAACTACTGAAAGCCGGTTATCCTGTCCGCGCCTTGGTGCACCGGGAAGATGGCCGCAACGCGGGGCTGAGGGCGCTGGGGGCTGAGGTTGCGGTCGCCGACATGAGCGATTTCGAGCGAGTGGCCGACGCGCTGAAGGAGGTCCAGCGTGCCTATTTTTGTCCGCCTTTCGATCCGTACATGATTCAGGGCGCGGTCGCCTTTGCGGTCGCCGCTGGGGAAGCCCGGCTCGAACACATCGTCGGCCTGACCCAATGGCTGGCGAGCCCTTCGCATCCCTCGCTTATGACTCGCCAACTGTGGCTGGTCGATCGCCTGTTCTCGATGACGCCCGGAGTCGCACATACGATCGTCAGGCCGGGCATCTTCGCTGATGCCTACCTCGCGACGATTGGCTCGGCCGTGCACCTGGGCATCTTTCCCTGGATGTCCGGCAATAGCCGCAACGCGCCACCTTCGAATGAGGATATAGCGCGAGTCGCCGTCGCGGCCCTGATGGATCCTGCGCGACACGCCGGGAAGAGCTACCGCCCCACTGGGCCAGAGCTTCTAGGCGCGGAGGACATGGCCAAGGCGATCGGTCGGGCCGTTGGGCGGTCAGTCAGGTTCGTGCCGACACCAACTTGGCTGTTCATGAAGGGCGCGCGAATGAGCGGCTATCCGATCGACCTGTTCAGTGGCATTCGCTACTACATTGACGATCACGAGCGCGGCGCGTTCGAGCTTGGTGCACCAACGACCGATGTGCTCGACGTGACCGGCCGCCCAGCCGAAGACTTCGAGACGATCGCTCGTCGATATGCGGCGCCGTTCCGCAACCAGCGGACCTTCGGCAACTGGCTTCGCGCGTTCGCGCAGTTCATTTTGACCCCGCTCAGCCCGGGCTTCAATTTGGACCGATACGACCGCGAACTGCGCCGTCCGTTCCCACAGGAGCCTCAGTTCGCGACCGACTCCAAGGTGTGGCGGCGCGAGCACGTCATCGTCAGCACCGCCAAGCCCGCAGTGCCGGACAGCAGCAACGCACCTATCCCTGCCACCAGCCGCGGTTAAAGGCTGGAATTCTAAAAAGGAGATATTCATCGTGCCACAACTCTGGTTTTTCGGGAGCATCGCATTCAGCTTCATCGCCTGGGGGATTGTCACGGCCCAATACATCTGGCCGAAACTATGCCTCCGGCAGCGGGCCGAAGCGTTGCGGCCTGTGCTCATCCTCCACAGCTTCCGCTTCATCGGATTAGCATTTCTGGTGCCAGGGGTCGTGTCGCCTGACCTGCCGTCTGCCTTCGCGCATTCGGCGGCGTATGGGGACACCATTGCGGCGATACTAGCCTTGCTTGCGCTGATATCGCTGCCCAGTGCATCCGGCGTTGTCATCGCATGGATCTTCAGTCTCTGGGGTACAGCCGATCTCTTTAATGCTTTCTACCAGGCCAATCACGCCGGGCTCATGGCGGGGCAGTTGGGTGCCACCTATTTCATTCCGACTTTCATCGTGCCCCTACTGCTGATTACGCACGGACTCGCTTTCCGGATTCTTCTGCAACATCAGAATGAGGCATTAATAAGCGAAAAGCGTCAGGCCAGCACTCACTAACGCAGCTCTGACTTTGAGGATACATCGCTGAACTTTCCGGAGCCGGGCCTTGAACATAATCCGTATCGCGGTCACCCGTTTAGTCGTCGCTCAACTTGCATATTCCCAGGAGCCGAAGAAAAGTCATGCGGCAAGCTCGGCTCACGCCAACCCTTATGCGCGCCGGCCTCCAAGACCGGCGCGCACTTCACGATATCGTGCCATATGGTCCCGTGCTATGGCCTAAAGCAACCTTGGTGGCGGCAGGCGCGTTTGAGAACTCCCGAGACCTCGAAATTAGAAAACATTGTCTCAGGCGTGTTCACGCCGGTGCTCGCCAAGCACACCAAGAGCTTCAACCTCGTGGCTGCTGCTCGATCCGGCCTGGGACTTCAACGTCGACCGTGCCTGGCACGGGCACATCGCCATCATGCGTGGCGTCGAGGATGGTTACGCGATCGCGCACTCGGCAAAGAACGGATTCCTTACCGTGACGGACGATCGCGGCCGCATCCTCGGTGAAGTACGCAGCGACAGCGCCCCCTTCGCATCCCTGCAGGTGGACGTGCCGCTCCACCACGACCAAACGATCTTTAACCGCTATGGCACATGGTTCCCGTGGCTGGCAGGGTTGCTCTTGCTGCCTGCTCTTGCAAAACTGGCAGCCTCGCGTCCAAGTCCGAGAGCGGCGATCTGATTCGGCTCTGTGCGATAAGTCCTTAGCTGAGTCAGAAGATCGTGCTAGCGCACGGGACAGGAGCATCGCGATGTGCTTAGGCGCTTGCAATTGCTTGGAGCTTAGGTGACAACGCCAGCGGCGGCGGCTCAGGCACGAATACAGAAACGTTAGAAGTTTGCCTTCCCGACCTCGGCAGTATCGGCGATTCCGCCGATTCCGGCGATTTCCCATTTTCCCCACACGCATACTTCCAGCCCTGTACTACCGCGGGATCCAAAACGGAACACGCGCGGCCCGACCACTGTTGAAACTAAACAACCGCTCCGGTCTGAATGTTAAGTAACGTTAAGAAACTTAACCTTTGTTCATCCCGTTTTGGAATCCAAAAATGACATCACCCCGATGTTGCCGCAGCCGGCACATGCCCTAAGCTCAGTGCACTGTGCCACTTCATAGCCTGAGATCCACTGCCATAATCGGCCTGCTATTTGTCGGCCCTGCACTGTTCGCTCAGACATCACCAAAGAGCGCGACCGCTACTCTTACCATCAGCGCCACCGTGGTCACATCGGTGAGAGTCGAGATTCCTCCCCAGGGAAAGCCGCAGGTTGTGGTCGCCAACACCAGCGACCCAACCAGCACCTTTGCCCGAGTAGCTTCAAAAGGCCAAAGCGCAGCAGCGCCCGCAAGCGGCGTTGGTCGTAAGCGCAAGCTTCCTTCCTTGGACGCGGAGAAGCCCAGCAGCTTGGTCTTCAACCTCCCCACAAACTCCGATCAAAGTGAATTGACGGAAACAGTCCGTTCCTTTTGCGACAAATCGGGCCATAGCGGCGTCTTAAAGACACTGACGAGAGTGGCGAAGTAAACGGCGATTCCGCCATCCGTGTCACCAGCGTCATCAGTGGTGAGGTTTGGCTCTTGGCTTTTGGTTTTTGGCTTTGGCTGAGTGCTGAATGCTAATTGCTGAGTGCTTCTTTCCAACTGTCGGGGTGAGGAAAAAGGCGAACAAAGATATGATGCCGTCCGAACCGGCTGTCTCCGCCGTCCCAACTGCGCGACGCGGCACACGAATACGCTGGGAAATTCCCGTCACCGTCGCCAGTCTGGACACCACCGAGATCTTTTCTGAGCTTTCACGGACGGTGGTCGTGAACCCGCAGGGATGCGGTCTGCGTCTCTCCCGTTCTCTGCCCGTCGGCTCCCAGGTCCGGCTCGCCGGCCTTCCCGGCCACAAGCGTGTGACCGCCCGCGTTGCTACCTGTAGCTTTCTCGGCAACTTTGAGAAAGCATCGCTTCTCGGATTAGCTCTCGAGCAGCCAGGCAACTTCTGGGGCGTAGAAACCCCGCCCGAGGAGTGGAGCGGAAGGAAGCAATCAGCAGTCAGCAATCAGCAGTCAAATGCTGAGTGCTAACCCTGACTGCTTACTTATTTGCGGGCTTCGGCTCGGCGGGGGTGTTCATGCGTTTTTCGATCTCGGGGCGGCTGCAGCCGCGCACCGCTTCCAGGAGCCGTAATAAGGCCTGAGCAAATCGCATTACTCTTTCATTGGTTCATGTCCGATAGCGCCACGCCGGAGAGACTCACTTTGCTGTAAAAGTATTTCTTGTTAGCCCCGAGACCATCGGGTACCAGCAATTGTTATATGAACAATGATAGAAGGAACAAGAAGCGTCGAACTTTCAAGTGGTCTGCCGAAGCCAGGGCTTTGGCTAACAGCAATCTCAAAGCGACTGGACATTCTCTCCGCCAGGTCATTTCCAGATTAGTTGTAATTACCGGCAATCCGAGATCTGCCTGTCGCCGTTTCGTCAGACGGATGGGGAATAAAGCCACCGACAAGCATAAGAGATGGCCGGTTTCGGAACAGCAACGCCTGCTGGAAATGCTGGATCGGTGCAGAGTCTCCGAGACGGCCCAAAAGATGCGATGCTCTCCGTCTGCCATTTACGGGATGCTCCGCCGTTTGAGGGTGCGTGCCGGGATACGCCAAGACTCCATTTCGAAGAGAGGCTTGGCGGCGGCGCTTCACGTCCACATCTACGAGGTCGATTCATGGATCAAGAGTGGTTGGCTGAAAGCAACCACCATGCCCGTGGGAAGCGTGAGCCGTACGGTCATCAAGCCCGACGATCTCTTCCAATTCTGTCAGCAATATCGCGAGCGGGTGATTGGGAATCGCCTGAATATTGAGCGGGTCGAGTTTCTTTACAAGTACCTTTTTCCTCCGGACCACAACTATCTATTGTCTGTAAGGGAGCACAAGAGGGAACGGGAGGCATTGAGGAAACCAGCTGATTTGAAGCTGAACGACCCCGAAGCCGTCCAAAGAGGTGAATCAGAAGGGAATTGCGACGATTCTGCGGATTTGGATCCCATCCCGAAATCAGAAGACGATGTGTATGGCCAACCCCAATAGCTTAATAAACGACGCGCCCGAGGCAAGGATCAGGCAGGAGAGGATCCAATCGGCGGAGCTTGAAAAAGCCCTTGCTTTGCATGACACATTGATTAGGTTGCAGCCCCTGCTGAAAAATTTGATCGGCCGCAGTCAGGAACATTTGAGCGCCTTTGCCCCTTTCCTAAGAGAGGACGTCATACCATGGCCGCAAATGGGAGACCTGAAGAACCACATCGAGTGCGTCGACAATCATTTCTACTGGCATTTAGACGAGGCAGAACAGGAACACAGCGCCATTATGAATGATCTGGCCATCTGGATCGTCGAGCGACACTACCGCCCCGCATCGCCAGCAGAGGTGTGTGCGTTAAGACCGCCGTTCCAAAAGGCGGGACTTGGTTTTGTCTTGTACAGATGTTTCGAGCAGCACCGCGGCTCGCTCATTGCAGAGCAACACAAGTGTTTTCAGCTGTTATTTGAACATTGGATTGACTCTGTGTGGGACGACGAGATCGAGCTGCCCCTTCCAGAGAGTGTTCGCACCGTCGGTGAGCTTGTTGCGTGGCTTGAGGACACAGGTCCTGTTCTCATACCTGCTCAGGTCGCTCAGGTCATCGAGGAAATCAAGAATGTGGAGATGTGATTGTTCCGGCTCTGATGTTGGTGTTGAACCTTGAGCTCCCATTGGCAGCCGACATCGTGAGCGGAGTAGCGAGTGCCGGGCAAGCCTTGCGCGCTGCCAAGACCTATGCGGAGTCCGGACCACTGGACCCTCGGTTGACGTGGAAGTCACAATAGCCACCGTTGGCGCCTGGCAAATCGGTGCCCATCAGATAGAATGCCGGGGTTATGAAGCTCAAGGAAGGACCGCTGCTGGCCCGCTGAATCGTTCATCCTCTGGTCGTCGCGGACAGAGAAGATCGACAGCAGAGGTGAACTTGTTTTTATTTCAACTCCTCGAGCCGCCTCGCGAGAAAACGGCGTTCAGGTTCCTGCCGCGCTAGGGCGAGCGCCTTCTCATAGGAAGCACGGGCCTCCGGAATCCACCCTAATCTGCGACACAGATCCGCGCGGGCAGAGTGCGCGAGGTGATAGTGGGCGAGGTGTTCGCGCGCTAGCAAGTCATCGATAAGACAAAGACCCTGCTCCGGCCCTTCGCACATGGCACTGGCCACTGCGCGGTTAAGTTCGATAACCGGGGATGCCTGAATGCGAAGCAATCGGTCGTAAAGCAGAGTAATCTGGCGCCAGTCCGTCGATGCTGCGCGGACACGCCGAGCGAAAGCCGGAGAAACGAGGTGTCGCATGACGATCAAATTCCAAAAACGCGATGAATG